>ERZ761607.657-NODE-657-length-55354-cov-13.327058_pt1 | contig 55354 bp, 35 predicted proteins | sample MGYA00511164_ERZ761607 | MGnify/ENA primary metagenome ERZ761607 (study PRJEB28899, sample SAMN02445080) | bioreactor sludge metagenome | biome: EBPR sludge | place: Australia: Brisbane, Thorneside Wastewater Treatment Plant | collected 2011-06-22 ...
ATTTTCAACCCGTCCGCGTAGGCCTGCTCCGCGCCGCTCCAGTCCTGCCGCGCGCTGCGCACGTCGCCCACCGCGTTCCAAGCCACGGACACGTTGCGTTGGAAGTCCGGCACGTCAGGATGGGCGGCGGCCAGATTGCCGGCAACTTCCACTAGCCGCTGATAGGCGGCGGAGGCCCCCTCCCAGTCCTTCCGGGCACTGCACACCTGACCGAGGCGCTGCAAAGAGGCGCACAAATCCCGCTGGTAGTCCGGCACGTCGGGATGCGCTTGGACGAGCTGCTGGCTGATTTTCAACCCGTCCGCGTAGGCCTGCTCCGCGCCGCTCCAGTCCTGCCGCGCGCTGCGCACGTCGCCCACCGCGTTCCAAGCCACGGACACGTTGCGTTGGAAGTCCGGCACGTCAGGATGGGCGGCGGCCAGATTGCCGGCAACTTCCACTAGCCGCTGATAGGCGGCGGAGGCCCCCTCCCAGTCCTTCCGGGCACTGCACACCTGACCGAGGCGCTGCAAAGAGGCGCACAAATCCCGCTGGTAGTCCGGCACATCCGGGTGCGCTTGGACGAGCTGCTGGCGGATTTTCAACCCGTCCGCGTAGGCCTGCTCCGCGCCGCTCCAGTCCTGCCGCGCGCGGAGCACGTCGCCCACTTTGTTCCAGCTCACCGACAAATCCCGCTGGTAGTCCGGCACGTCGGGATGCGCCGCCACGAGCTGCTGGCGGATTTTCAACCCGTCCGCGTAGGCCTGCTCCGCGCCGCTCCAGTCCTGCCGCGCGCGGCGCACGTCGCCCACTTTGTTCCAGCTCACCGACAAAACCCGCTGGTAGTCCGGCACGTCGGGATGGGCGGCGGCGAGGGCGGCGAAGTGGGCGTTGCAAGCTGAGGCGACGGCTGCCTTCAAGGAAAGGCAGGGCTGGGGTTCAAGAACCTTGTCGGAGAACTGTGTCCACTGCGCGGCGTGGAACCGCGCCAGGTCAGCCTCCGCCGCCAGCCCTGCGGTGGTGGTCCAGTGCTCCCAGTGGCGGGAGCGGGCGGTGGTGGCGGCGAGCCAGGCGGCGTCCGTGGGCCAGGCGGGCGGGCGCGGGGCGGCGAGGGCGGCGGCATTGTCGAGGGCCAGGCGGGCCAGAGCGGAGGCGCGGTCTTCATCCGGCAGCTCGCGCCAGAGCGCGGCGGCGAGGGCGGCGGCGAGGGCGTGGACGGGGTGGGCGGCTTGATCCTCGAGGCGTGCCAGGCGCAGGGCCAGCAGGGCGCGGCGCGCCTCGGCGAATTCGCGGCGTTGCTCCGGCACGGCGGGATCAAGGCCGGCGGCGAGCGCCCACATCTCCGGCCCGGCGCCGTGGGCGGGGTGAAAGGCGGCCAGCAGGGCGAAGAGGCGGCGGGCGGTGCCGGGCAGGGCGGGGAAGTCCTGCGTGGGCAGGACGCGGGCGAGCGCGCGCTCGAAGAAGCGGCGGGCGTTTTCCTCCCGGCGTTTCTCGGGGTTGGCGAGTTCCGCGAGCGGGGCGGCGTGGATTTCCTGCGCGAGCAGGGCGGGAGTGGCGAGGGTGTCGTGCCCGATGGCGCGCCCGGCCCAGACGAGGAGTTGCGGGGTGAACCCGGCATCGAGGGCGATGGCATCGAGGGCGGTGAGGCCGGCGGCATCGAGCGCGGCCTCGCCGATGCCGGCGTGGTGGCAGAGCAGCTCGCGGCTGTGCGGGGCATCGAGCGGGCGGACTTCGTGGGCGCGGCGGGAGTCGAAGCCGTCGAGCCGCGCGTCGCTGTCGCGGCGGGTGAGCCAGGCGAGGTGCGTGTTGCCGGAGAAAAGGGCGAGCATGGAGGGTGCGTCGCTCTCGGGCACGTTTTCCGCGCCCTCGAGGATGACGAGCACGCGCCTGCTGGCGAGCAGGGCGCGGGCCTGCGCCTCGCGCTCGGGAATGTTGTCCGAGGGTGTGTGGCCGAGACCGGCGATGATGTCTTTTTGCACCGCCTGCGGCAGGGAGCCGCCGGCGCGCGCGGCGGCGTAGAGATTGATGAAGAGACGCCCGTGGGGAAAGGCGCCCGCCGCCCCGGCATCGCGCACGGCCCGCAGCACGCGCGCGGTCTTGCCCACGCCGGCGGGGCCGTGGACGGTGACGACGCCGGGCTGCCCGAGGTCGCGGGCGAGCGCGGCGATCTCGTCCGCGCCGCCGACGTAGTGGCTGACCTGGAGGGAGGCGGGAATGGTGTCCGGCACGGCCTCGCTCTGGAGGCGGGTGGTGACGTGGCCGATGAGCGCGGCCACATCGGCGGCGAGGAAGGCCCCCTGGATGTCCGGCGCGCCGTGGCTCTCCGGGAAGATGAGGGTCAGGTTGGCCAGATGGCGCTGGAGGGCCTCCAGCTTTGGCCGCACGGCGGCGCCGAGGCCGTCGAGCGCCGTGCCGGGCAGCTCGGGCAGCACCAGCAGCGGCAGCAGGGAGACGAGGTCCTCCCGCGCCTGCGCGCCGATGGCCTCGCCCGCGCGCGCGCGCCGGGCGAGATAGACCAGCCCAATGAGAAAGGCCGCGCCCGCGCTGCGCCCGTGCAGGCTGGCGCCGGGCAGCCACGGCTCGGTCTCCGCGCCCGCGATGCTCTGGCGGGCAAAGGCGTCCTTCTCATGCACCAGCTCGACGCGCCAGCGGATGTCGGCATTTCCAGGGATGCCGCAGTCGTGCCCGCGCGCGTGGCCGAGGGCGGCGGTGAGCGCGCCGTCCCAGGCGGCATCAGTGTGGATGCCGCCGGTTTTGCCTTCGGCGTCCATGCAGCCGGCCATGAGGCGGTGCGGGTAGAGACTGCCGGTGCAGCCCGCGCCCTCGATCCACTCCATCTGCAGGCGGGCCAGGCGGCCCTGCGCGGTGACATCCACAAGCACCAGCGGCGGGCTGACGCTGCGCAAGGCGGGGCGGTCATTGCCCGTGGGGAGCGCGTGCCAGAGATCGGCCACCAGGCCGCCCGGCAGCGGCGGCTGGCCGTGCTGGCTGGCAAAACCCGCCAGGGCGGCATGGGCCGCGGCCAGGTCCGGCGGGCGCTGGCGCTGGAGCAGGGACTCCGCCGCTGTGAGAAAATGCGGGTGGTAGATGGGAGCGGGGCTGGTGGTCATGAGAGAGTGTGGTGGCAGGGTTGAGTGGAATGGAAGGTCCGCACTTTGGCAAGCGCGCCTACGGGGTGCCGTAGGCGCATTCGCCAGAATGCGGGGATCGGTTTCGCGAGCGGGAGCATCGCCCGCGCCTGGCAGGCGCGCCTAGGCGGTGCGCAACTCCAGCACCCCGCTCCCAAGCAGCCCCACAGCCTGCGGCCAGGGCAGGGGGATCTCCATTTCGGCGATCCATTCGCCGAAGAACTCGCGGAAGGGGCGCGGCTCCACTTCCTCCGCGCCGGGCCACTGCGCGCGCAGCGCTGGCGGCGCGGACTCGCCAGCCGCCACAGGGCGGCAGACGGTGAGCACGGTGGCCTCCCCGGGCCGGCGCACGGAGCCGCGCGCGGTGAGGGTGAAGCCGGGCATGTCCGGAGGCTGGAGGACAAGGCGCTCGGGCAGGCTCACCTCCTGGGCGGCCAGTGCCAGGGCGGGATTGGCCCCCAGGGCGGCAAAGGGGCGGGTGAAGCTGTCCGGGCGCTTTTTTTCCTCCGCAGCGGGCTGCATGGAGGGCAGGAGGGTGAGGCCGGGCCGGATGGCCGGCGCGGGCTGCCCGGCGGCTGCCGTTTCTTCCGGCCAGAGGGTGAGGCCGAGGCGGTAGTCCTCGACGAAAGCGCGGGCCTCCGGGTCGGCGGCCAGGATTTCCTCCGCGCGCGCCCTGGCGGCGGGATCGTCGTCGAGCCGGCCTTCGGCGTATTCGATGAGCAGTTCTTCGGTGATCTGCCGTTGGAGGTCGCGCGCGGCGGCGCGGATGTCCCCGGCGGAGGGTTCGGATGGATGGGTGTGGGGCATGGTCGGAGTTCAGATGAGATTTTTCAGCAGGGCTTTCAGAGCCGCCTCCGCCTCGCGCCGGCGGTAATTGACAGCCTGGCGCGTGAGGCCAAGCAGGGCTGCGATGTCGGAGATGGCGTGGTCTTCGAAGTAATGAAGCACGATGACGGTGCGGAAGTCTTCGTGAAGACTGGCGACGGCCTGGTGGACGACGCGCAAAAGTTCGTTTGTCTGGGCTTCGGCATCCGGGCTGGCAAAGGCCTGCTGCAGCCATTCCCACCCGGCGCAGGCCGCGCCGTGGTAGGCATGGTCGTCCTCCACTCCCTCGACGCCGCCGTCAACGGCCTGGGAATTGGCCAGCCAGGAGGCGGGCACCTGCTCATTGCCGGGCTGGTGCGCCGCTTTGCCATACCTGTCCCGCGCCACCCAGCGGATTTTTTCGCGCGCTTGCAGAGGGCCGGGGATGATCCGCTTGCGCCAAAAGTAGCTCCTGGCATCGGCATGGATGTCCTCAGCCTCGGCCTTGCGCTGACCCACTGGAAGACGCCGCTGTGTCTGGGTGAGGGCGTAGGCCAGCAGGCTGCGGCGGTTTTCCTTCTCCCATTCGGCGAATTTTTCGGCGAAGCCGTCCACGGCCTTGGGGGTGGAAGCGGAGGCGGCAATGCCGGGCGCATGGACGGCGGTCCCGGCGGTTTTCAACAAGGGCGGTGGATGGTCGGAGGTGTGCATGGGGTGAACTGGGGCTTGCGCGGTGAAAAAAACGGCCTGCACCAGGGATAGCGGCGCGGGAGCAGGAAGTGGAAAAAAGAAAACTGGATTTTTTTTCGCGCTGGCGGTTTGCTCCTGGGATCGCCAGCCGGCGTGGAGGCGGGACTCCCCGCCCGCAGCCGGCACGGCGGGGAGTTTAGGCCGCGAAATGCACCTGCCACTCCGCAGTCCGCGCGCGGGCATGGAGCATGGCGGTCTTTTCCTCGGCCACGAGCTGCTGGAAACGCATCAGCACGGCATGGCGGGTGACCTCCGGGCAGCGGCTGCGGGCGATGACGCGGGCCGCCTGGCGGAGGGGGCATTCCAGTCCGTAACTGAGACGGTCTGACGACGATGGGGTGTGGGATGGAGTCTTCATACACCCGATGCAGCGGCGCGGGGCGGGCGGATGGAAAAAACCTTTTCAGGGCGCATGCGGCCACTCTGCTACGGGGCACGGGCATCCTGACTGTGCCCGATGCGAAAAACCTGTTTCCAAAGCGCCTCACTCCGGCCGCACGGAGAAGTCCGAGTCATCCAGCGAGCGCAGCACCAGCTCGCGCGGCACGCAGAAGTCGTCCATCTCGATGCAGCGCGTGATGCCGTCGGCGATGTGCTCGGGCTTGAGGAAAAGCTGTTTCGGAGCGGCGCGCTCGGAGGCGTCGTCCCAGAAGGCGGTGTCCACGCCGCCGGGCAGGATGGCGGTGACGCGGACGCGGTGCGGCGCGGCCTCCTCGGCCAGGCCCTGGGTAAAGCCGCGCACGCCCCACTTGGCGGCGCAATACACCGTCTCGCTCGGGATGCCGCGCAGGCTGGCGGTGGAGATGATGTTGAGGATGTGGCCGCGCCTTTGCGGCCGCATGGCGCGCAGCGCGGCCTGGGAGCCGAGGATGGTTCCCTTCAAATTCACCGCCAGCATGAGGTCTATCTCGCCCTCGCTGTATTCGGTGATCCAGCGGTGGCGCGCGAGGCCGGCGTTGTTGATCCAGACGGCGATCTCGTCCCAGCGCGCGCGGGCCTCGGCCACCACGCGCTCCATGTCCTCCGCGCGTGTCACATCCGCCTGCACGGCGAGCACCCGGCCTTCCGGCAAGGCCTCCACGGCTTCAGCAAGCGCGGCGGCATCGAGGTCCGCCAGCACGACTCGCGCGCCGCGTGTGACGAGCGCTTTGGCTGCCGCGAGGCCGATGCCGCGCGCGGCTCCGGTGATGACACAGACCTGGTCTTGAAGATTCATGCGCGCGATGATGGCGCGTGCCGGATGAATGACAAGCGGCGGGGTTGCCTGGATGCGCCGCGCGGCCTAGACTCCGGCGCATGCGTCGCTTCGTCTTGTCACTTGCCGCTTCTTCATGTCTCGGTTTTTCCCAGGCTGCGGAGTATCATGTCAGCCCGGACGGACTCGACACCCATGACGGATCCTCCTCACACCCCTGGCGCACGCTCACCCACGCGGCGGCGCAGCTCCAGCCGGGTGACACGCTGCTCGTGCGCGGCGGCTCCTATGCGGAGCGTCTCGTGCTGAACGGCAAAAACGGCACCGAGTCGCAGCCTGTCACCATCCGCAACGCGGAAGGGCACGCGCCGGTGGTGGATGGCCAGACTTTGACCGTGCCCTCGGGCGGCATCCAGGGACTCGTGGCTTTTTTAAACTGCTCCCACCTGCGCTTCGAGGGCATCGAGGTGGCGAACTTCGTCACCTCCGCCGCCGCGCGCATCCCGGCCGGCATTCACATCGAGGGAGCGGGTTCGGGACTGCAAATCCGCGGATGCAAAGTGCGCCACATCTGGCAGAGCAGCACGAATGGTTCAGCCAACGGCTTCGGCATCGCCGTCTATGGCACCTCGTCCGCGCCGCTGGACGGTCTGGTGATCGAGGGCTGCGAGGTCCACGACCTGCGCACGGGGCAGAGCGAGTCCGTGGTGCTCAACGGCAATGTCACAAACTTCGCCGTCATCAACAACACCGTGCATGACTGCAACAACATCGGCATTGACTTCATCGGCTACGAGGGCAGCGCGCCTGAGGGCTTCGACCGCGCGCGCAACGGCCTGTGCGCCGGCAACACGGTTTACAACATAGACTCCGCCTATAATCCCGGCTACGGCGGCGGTTTCACCAGCGGCGGCGGCGACCGCTCGGCGGCGGGCATCTATGTGGACGGCGGCAGGGACATCATCATTGAGCGCAACCACTGCCACCACTGCAACTTCGGCGCGGAGCTGGCCAGCGAGGACGCCTCCGGCTTCACCGAGGGCATCATCCTGCGCAACAACCTCTTCCATCACAACATGAACGCGGGCCTCATCATGGGCGGCTACGACCGCCTGCGCGGGCGCACCCGGAACTGCAAAATCTTGAACAACACTTTTTACCGCAACGACACGGATGAAAACTGGTCCGGCCAGGTGGCCATCCAGTTTTATTTCGAAGACAACATCTTCCAAAACAACATCGTCTGGGCCAGCCCGGTGACGAAGCAGATGATCGTGCATTATGTCACCGGCGGCACGGCGGCCCAGCGAGCCTTCCCGGCGGGCAATGTCTTCGATAATAATCTCTACTTTGTCGAAGGTGCCGAGTCGGAGGCGGAGTTTGGCCTCAATCCGACAGGCTCCGGGACCAGCCAGGGCAACCAGTCGTATTACGGCCTCGCCGCCTGGAGGACGGCTGTCGGAGGTGATGCGGCCAGCGCCTTTCACGATCCGGGCTTCGTCACACCCGCGCCGTCCGCCAGTCCAGTGGCGGCGGACTTCAAAATCACCGGGGCGTCTTTTGCCAGGGACAAGGGTGATCCTGGATTCGTCCCGGTGGATGGGGAGAAAGACTTCTTTGGCGCCTCGCGGGTGGCGGGCGGACGTGTGGACGCTGGCATGCACGAATTCATGACGCCCTGGCAGTCCTGGCGCGACTCGCATTTTCAGAAGCCGGACGGTGGTCCGGGCGCGGATGCGCTGAGTGATCCGGACTTCGACCTCGTGGCCAATCTCATCGAGTTTTCGCAGGGCATGCATCCGCTCCAGCCGGACGCGCATCTGGCCCCCTTTGCCATGAGCCAGGGCGGGCATCTGCGCTTTCAGTATCGCAAAGCCGCGCCGGGATTGACGTATCAGGTGCGCGTCTCCACGGACCTGCCTGGAACAAGTCCGTGGCCCCTTGCATCTGGACCGGAGATGAACGATGGCGCGGGTGCTTACTGGCGGGACTTCCCTCTGGACGGGGATCGCCTGTTTGTGAAGCTGGAAGTGTTCCTGCCGTGAGCGCGCCTTATTTCCACTCCGCCGCATGGCGCGCGAAGGCCGCGTCGGTTCGCCGCAGCGCCTCCTCCACATCCGCCTCCGTGTGCGCCAGGCTGAGGAACCATAGACCGCGTTCGATGGCGCGCACGCCGCTCTCCAGCAGGCAGCGCCGCAGGTGCGCCCAGCGCGGCGCGTCGTGCCGCTTCACATAATCGCGATAGCTGGTGATGGCGCCTTCCCCGGCTCCCGGCTTCAGCATGGAGGCATGGAAGACGAGGCCGGGCCCTTGCGGGCGCAATGGGATGCCGTGCTGGTCCGCCAGAGCGCGCAGGCCTGACATCATTTTTTTTCCGAGCGCCATGATCCCGGCGGGGTGGCTATCACCCAGCGCGAGGATTTGATCCAGGCACCACCTGGCCGCGCTGAGGCATAGCGGGTTCGCGTTCAAGGTGCCCGCGTGGACCACCTCGCCGCTGAGGATTTTGGCAAAAGACGCCTCTTTTCCCGCCATCGCCGCAAAAGGCACGCCGCCGCCGATGGCCTTGCCGAGGATGGTGAGGTCCGGCACCACGCCGTAATGCGTCTGCGCGCCGCCCGCGCCGAAGCGGAAGCCGGTGATCGTCTCGTCGGCGATCATCATCATGCCGTCGCGGTCGCACAGTTCGCGGATGGTTTGCAGCAGCCCCGGCACCGGCTCCATGCAGCCCGTGTTGCACAGCACCGGTTCAAAAACGATGGCCGCGATGCGCCCGCGATGCTCGTCCACCCGGCGGCGCAGGTGCTCGATGTCGTTCCACCTAGCCACCACGAACTGCTCCAGCACCTCAGGGATCACACCCTGGCTCGGATGCAGCCGCGCCGGATTCTCCTCATCCCCCCACCGGTCCGGCGGTGGCGCGAAGCCGACGAGGCCTTCATCTCCCCAGCCGTGGTAATGGCCTTCGAATTTCAAAATCAGCGGCCGCCCCGTGTGGGCGCGCGCCAGCCGAAAGGCGGAGAGCACGACCTCGGTGGCCGAGTTGTTGAAGCGCACCCGTTCCGCGCCGGGGATCATCTTTTGCAGCCGCTCCGCCACCTCGATCTCCAGCTCGCACTGCGCCGCCCAATGCGTGCCCTTGCGCGCCTGCGCGGAGATCGCCTCCGCCATGCCCTCCGGCGCATGGCCGTATAGCAGCGCGCCCTGGCCGGTCTGGAAGTCCATGTATTCATTGCCGTCCACATCCCAGAGCCGGCAGCCTTTGCCGTGGTCGAAATACAGAGGCACCGGCGCCTCCATTTTGCGGATGCCGCTGTTGATGCCGCCGGCGATGCTGCGCTGCGCGCGTTCGAAGAGTTCTTGGGAGCGTTGGAACATGAGGAGACAAATAAGCAGGCAACTGGGCGCGTTCTTTCCACATCGTATCCTCAACCGCCTTCAAAATTCAGCGACCGCACGAAAAGGAAACCCATATGACACTTGAAGAAACCATGAGCATTCTGGCTGCCAAAGGCAACGCCGCAACAAAGCGCACATACATGCGCCACGGAGCTCCGGAACCTCTTTTTGGCGTTCGAATCGGTGATTTGAAGCCGGTCCAAAAACTGATCAAAGGCGACCAGAATCTCGCCATGCAACTCTACGCCACAGGCAATTCTGATGCGATGTATCTTGCGGGTCTTGTTGCCAATGGCGGCAGGATGCCCCGCGCCCTGCTGAATCGCTGGGCAAAGCAGGCCACATGGCATCTGATTTCAGGCTGCACAGTCCCGTGGGTTGCCTCTGAGCATCCTCAGGGGTTTGAAATTGCCATGAAGTGGATTGAAGCCTCCGAGGAGCGTGTCGCTGTTTCCGGCTGGTCCACCCTGGCCGCCATCCTCGCGGTAACTCCAGATGACGAACTGCCCATTCGAGAAATCGCATCCCTGCTCGCTCGGGTTGCGAAGACAATCCGCTCGTCCCCCAACCGGGTTCGCTACGCAATGAACAATTTTGTCATCTGCTGCGGAACCTATGTGGCTCCACTTGCTGGAAAAGCCCTGGCTGTCGCGGGTGAAATCGGTCCCGTCGACGTGGACATGGGGAATACCGACTGCCAGGTTCCCGACGCGGTTTCCAGCATCCACAAAAGCCGTCGCGGTCTCCCTGTGGCTCCGAAGCGTAAAACAACCCGGTGTTAAACTGCGGGTGAAACAAAATGACATGAAACTCACTCCCGCAATTCTGTCTCTGTTGTGTGCGGTGTCTGCAGACGCGCAGACACAAATTCCCAAGGTCAAAAAGCCGCCGCCCGTGCCACCCCCGCTCCCGGCTTTGGCGTATGCGATGGAGGAGGCGCTGGGCGGGCTGAGCTTTTCAATGCCGGTGGCCGTGGTGAGCGCTCCGGGCGAGAAGGACCGGCTGTTTGTCGTGGAAAAGACCGGCCGCATCCAGGAGGTGACGCGCCTCGATGAGCCGATGCCTGAGAAACGCGAGTTCGCCAACCTCATCGAACGACCCGATGGCAAGCTCGATGACAAGGGCGAGTGCGGGCTGCTGGGTCTCGCCTTTCATCCCGACTTCGCGCGCAATGGCCGCTATTTCGTCTATTACAGCCTGCGCATCGGCGGGCAGCTTCATCAACGCGTATCGTGCTTTGAGGGTGGCCAGGAGCAGCCGCTGATCACACAGCTCGATCCAGCGGGGAATCACAACGGCGGCGATCTGCATTTCGGGCCTGATGGTTATCTTTACATCAGCGCGGGCGATGGCGGCGGAGCGAACGACGCCTTCGACAACGCGCGCTTCATCAACAAAGGCTTCCACGCCGCGATCCTGCGCATCGACGTGGACAAGAAGCCCGGCAGCCTGCCGCCGAATCCGCATCCCGCGGTGCATGCCGGCACCTACACGGTGCCCGCGGACAATCCCTTCATCGGCGCGACGACGCATCACGGCGAAAAGATCGACCCTGCGAGCGTGCGCACGGAAATCTGGGCCACGGGACTGCGGAACGTGTGGCGCTTCAGCTTCGATCCGCCGACAGGAAGGCTCTTCGCGGCCGATGTGGGCCAGAATCTTTACGAGGAGGTCAATCTGATCGAAAAAGGCGGCGATTACGGCTGGAGCCATCGCGAGGGGTTGCACGCGTTCGACCTCGGACCGGGTAAAGACGCGGTTCCGCCCGGTTTCGCACCGAAGGTGCCCATTTACGAGTATCCACGCACCACCGGTCTCAGCATCACCGGCGGCTGCGTTTATCACGGCACGAAGTTTCCGGAGTTCAAAGACGCGTACATCTGCGCGGACTACGCGTTTGGCCGTGTGATCGTGTTGCGCGAGAAAAACGGCCGCTGGGAGGATGAGATCATCGCTTTTGAGCCGGCCATCACCGGCATCAGCGCCGATCCACGCGACGGAGAGCTGCTCTTCTGCAACATGGCGAAGGGAAAGATCATGTGGCTGGCGGAGATCGAGCCGGAGCTCGAAGGCGTGTTGTTCCATGAGAACTTCGAAGACACGTCGGTCGATGCACGCGGCTGGTATGATGGAAAAAGCGTCCACATCGTGCCTGGTGGCATGCGTGGGAACTGTATCGAGTATGAATGGACCGATGGCAGCGACAGCGTGACGGGCTCTTCCGCCAAACGGCATCTGTTCGAGGCCACGGACGAGGTTTTCATCCGCTACTACCTCAAACTCTCGAAAGGCTGGGGCTGGAGCGGGCGGAGCTACCATCCGCATCTCACGCACTTCATGACGACGGAGAACTCGAAATGGCATGGACCAGCAGCCAGCCATCTCACACTCTACATCGAGCCGGTGAACGGCAAACTGCGGCTCGCAGCGCAGGACATTCAGAACAAGGACGCGCCGCATGGTTTGACGCAAGGACCGCTCAAAGGCGGCTACAACGGTCAGATGTTCGACAGCGCGGACGAACTGTTCACCGACGACTCGTGGCATTGCATCGAGGCCCAGTTCAAGCTGAACACGCTCGATCTCCAAAACGACAAGCCCAATGCCGACGGCATCGTGCGCGGCTGGTTTGATGGCAAACTGGTCATCGACCGCACGGACGTCATCCTGCGCTCCACCGATTTTCCGAACATGAAGTTCAACCAGTTCCTCATGGCCCCCTACTTCGGCCCCGGCCTGCTGCCACATGCGCAGAAGCTGTGGATCGACGAGATGGTCGTCGGAACGAAGCGCATCGGACCGCTACCACGCGAAAGAAGACCGGCCAAGGCTCCGTGATGGCAGCCGTCGGCTTGTTTCACTCCAACTCATCACCACTATGAAACGCTGCCTCCTTTTTCTTCTGCTCACAGCCATAGTGCTGGCAGATGATACGCAAAACTGGCCGCAGTTTCGTGGCGCGGCATCGGATGGGCTCGGTGAGGGGGCGACGCTGCCGGAAACGTGGAGCGACACGGAGAATGTGGCGTGGAAGGTGAAGGTGCCGGGCTGGGGCTGGTCCTCGCCGATTGTGTGGGGTGACAAGGTTTTCGTCACCGCGGCGGTGGGCGAGAAGGAATTGCCCACACCGACGGTGGGCGGGTATCCGGGCGGACATGTCGGCACCGGCGAGGTGCATCGGTGGATGCTGTATTGCTTCGATTTTGAGTCGGGGAAGATGCTGTGGGAGTTCGAGGCGCATCAAGGCATCCCACCGCAGATGCGGCATCCGCGCAGTTCGTTCGCGAACGAGACGCCGGTGACGGATGGCGAGCGCGTGTATGCCTACTTTGCGAACATCGGCCTGTTTTGCTGCGACATGAACGGCCACAAACTCTGGGAGCGCCGCTGGCCGAGCTATCCGATGCGCGATGGCTGGAACACCGGCTCCTCGCCCGTGCTGCATGGCGGACGTGTCTTCATCCAGAATGACAACGATGAAGCGTCCTTCCTTGAAACGGTGGACAAGCTGACGGGCAAAACGCTGTGGCGTGTGCCACGCGAGGAGCGCAGCACCTGGTCCACGCCTTACGTTTGGGAAAACGGCCAGCGCACCGAACTGGTGACGATCGGCATGAACAAGGTGCGCTCCTACGCGGTGGAGGATGGCGCGCTGCTGTGGGAGATCAGCGGCACGGCCGGACTCGTGAGTCAGATCCCGCTTTCGAAACACGGCCTGCTCTATGCGGGCGCCGGTTATCACTACGGGCCGCTGTATGCGATCAAACCCGGCGCGAAGGGCGACATCTCGCTGCAAGGCGAGGCGACGAGCAATGAATTCATCGCGTGGTCGCAGAAACGCGGCTCCAGCATTCATCCCGGCTACCTCATCAGCGGCGAGCGGCTCTTCGTGTGTTACGACTCCGGCCTGCTCGGCTGCTTTCATGCGAAAACCGGCGAGGAGATCATTCCGATGACACGGTTGAACACGAAGGGCGGTCGCTTTTATGCCTCGCCATGGGCTTACAACGGCCGCGTTTTCATGCTGAACGAAAACGGCGACACCTGGGTGATCGAGGACGGCCCCGAATACAAACTCGTGCGTAAAAACTCGCTCGGCGATGTCGCCTGGGCCACGCCGGCCATCGCGCGCGGCAGTTTGTTCATCCGCACCTATTCGTGGCTGTATCGGTTTCAAAACAAGAAGTGACCCGTCATGAAACTCGCGTGCTTTTTCCTTTTCTTCACCGGCTTGCTACAGGCGCAGGAAGTCCTCAAATCCGTCCAGGAACGCGCCCAGCGCGGAACGCTGAGCGATCAACGTCAGCTCGTGCGGGGCGACACGGGCAAATGGAACGACGCGGCGATGCTGCTGCACACCACGAAGCCCCAAGGGATGCCGCTCGACGACTGGATGGATGCCGCGAGCGAAAAAAAGCACGCTGTGACCACCGCGGACGAGAACTGGCTGCTTTTCCGCACGCGCCAGCTCGATGACAACGACCGCGTGTGGATCGAGAAGATCGAGCGCAGCGGCAACGCGTTCACCATCACGATGCACGAGGCCATCTGGCAGGGGAACTACTTCAAAACCTTCACCTGGTATGAAGTGACCGCCGTGAACCTCGGCAAGCTGCCTGCGGGCGATTACACGGTGACGTGGATCGTGAAGCCGCTGGTCTTTAAACAGCTCGAAAAGCCTCGCGAGGCGCAAAACAACTACCAGACCAACTGGCCGGTGGATGACCAACCCGGCGAAAAGAAGCCCGTGGAGCTGAAAACCAAGTTCACCGTCCAATAGAGAGACAACGCACCATGAAAACGCTTCAGCTAACACACCTCATCACCGCTTTGCTGCTCATCAGCATGGGATCGCCGGTTTTCGCGACGGAACCCATCGACAAGGGGCAGCGCGTTTTTTCAGCGGGGCACAGCTTCCACATGTTCATGCCGAAGATGCTCGCCGAACTCGCCAAGGCAGCCAAAATCCCGGATCACCAGCAGGCGGGCCTCAGCTCGATCGGCGGCTCCTATGTTTATCAGCATTGGAACGTGGCAGATGAGAAAAACACGCTCAAAACCACCCTGCGTGCCGGTCAGGTGGATGTGCTCACGCTCTCGCCGATCTATCTGCCGGACGACGGGATCGAAAATTTCGCGAAACTGGGCGTGGAGCACCAGCCTGACATCCGCGTGACGATTCAGGAGTTCTGGCTGCCGTTCGATGTCTTTGACGTGAACTACAAAAAGCAGAAGCCCGAGCCTGTGGACCGCAACGCACGCACCGTCGCGGAGCTGCGCACGATCAATGAGCCGTATTACAAGAGCATGGATGACCATGTGCGTGCTCTGAATGAGAAATTCGGGAAGCAGGTCGTTTTCGTCGTTCCTGTGGGGCAGGCCTCGCTGGCGTTGCGTGCGAAGATCATCGCGGGAGAGGCACCGGGCCTCAAACAGCAGAACGACCTGTTCACCGACGCCATCGGCCATGCGACCGCGCCGCTGCAATGGCTCACCGCCTACTGCCATTTCGCCGTGATCTACCGTCGCTCGCCTGTCGGTCTGCCTTGTCCGGCGGCGCTGGGCAAAGAACCACACGGCGAGGCTCTCAACCGCCTGCTGCAAGAACTGGCGTGGGAAGCGGCGAAAGCGCACCCTCTGAGCGGGCTTCGATGAGCCACGCCGTTCGGCGGCGGGAGGGAAGGAGATTGACGAAAGCCACCTGCGTAGATTTGAATGCCGGCGCTATGAACGACTCCATCGCACCCGGCGCGCGTGAGTTTCACACCACGCGATGGAGCGTGGTGCTGGCGGCGCAGCATGGCGGGGATGGCACGCGGGCGCTGAAGGCGATGTCGGAGCTGTGCCGCGACTACTGGTATCCGCTCTACGCCTTTGTGCGTCGCCGTGGCCATGCGCCGCATGACGCGCAGGACCTGACGCAGGCGTTTTTTGCCACGTTGATGGAAACGAATGCGACGGCGGCCGATCCGCAGCGCGGGCGCTTCCGTTCGTATCTGCTGGGCGCGTTGAAGCACTTCCTGGCGAATGATTTTCATCGTGCGAACGCGCAGAAGCGCGGTGGCGGACAGCAGCTCGTCGAGTGGCACGCGTTCGAACCGGAAGCGCATTACGCGCTGGAGCCTGCGGCGGACACGGATGCCGAAACGCTCTATGACCGCCGCTGGGCGCTCGATTTGCTCGACCGGGCCATGAAACGGCTGCGCGCCGAGTTTGCGGCCAAAAAGGACGAATCGACCTTCGACGCGCTCAAAGGCACGCTCAGCGGCGCGGCGGCGGCGCGTGAGGAGCTGGCGAAAAAACTCGGCATGACCGAAGGAGCGCTCAAGGTGGCCGTGCATCGCCTGCGGCAGCGGTATCGTGAGGTTTTGCGCGCGGAGATCGCCGAGACGGTCAATTTTCCTGCCGATGTCGAGGACGAGATGCGGCATCTGGTGGCCGTTTTGCGCTCGTCGTGACTTTTTCGCAGCCCGCCCCCTGTTTTCTTCCAAGAAGGAGCGGGCACAACGAATTCCTGCCATGATTCCTCCACATCAATGCCGGAAGCAAGGCACAGCTCAAGCCGCTGACACGCCGGAGAGTCTGTGCCAGGCATGCCTGATGGCGTGCGAGTTTCCGGCGGACGCGATGATCAAACTGATGCCCACGCATCGAACGACGCAGCCCGACGTGAACCGGGCACCTCCGGCTGATTACGGCTTGTTGACGCTCACGCGGTAGAACTTGTGCGGGCCGGAGGCGTTGGTGTCGGTGATGATCTGTGTGCCGCCGTTGCCGGGGAAGGCTGGGCCGAGCGTGTTCCAACCGCTGAGGTCGAGGCTGAATTCAATGGTGTAGGTGCGATCGCTGAAGGTGGGGCCCAGCGTGATCTGCTGCTGGCCGGGCTGGCCGGTTACTGGCGCGTTGTTCAGGAGAAAGGTGGATGCCGCATTGTTCGGCACGAGGCCGGCGGTGTATTTGAAAAGGTTCGTCAACCCGCTGCCGTCGCTGATGAATCCGGGCCCGGCATTCGGGTTGTTCGGGCCGAAGTATTGCACCTGCCAGTCGTCGCCGATGCCGTCAGCGGCGTAGGCGCCGAAGTTGTCCGGGATGCTGTCGAGCACGGTGAAGTTGTATGTCCCGGTGAAGCCACTGAAGCCGCCCTGCACGGTCGCGGGTGTATCCTGTGCGACCACACCCGCGGTGGCTAGGCCGCCGGCGCTGATGCCGCTCACCGGTCCGCTCACCACGCTCCACGCGACGGAGTTTGCGGCGACGGCGAGGAAGGTGGCGTCGTCGAGCGACTGCCGTGCGCCGAGCTGGACCGTCGCGGTTTCGTTCACCGTCGCAGCACCGGCGGTGAGGGTGAGTCCGGTCACGTCGTAGAGCTGGCCCGCGTAGCCGTCCTTGGCCACGGCAGCGCCCGCCGAGGAAATGCCCCCGATGCCGCCGAGGCTGCCGTCGTTTACCACGCCGCCTCCGGTGGTCCGCCCACCGCCGGAGTCGGTCGTGTCGGTGGTGATGGAATAGTTCGCGCCTGTGCGCGGGCCGGCGTGGGCAGGGGCTGCGGCGAGCAGCATGAGGATGCAGATGAAACGTTTCATGGCGTTGCTTCGGCTGGCGGGCTACTTCGCGACCTTGAGGACGACGGCACGCGCGGCGGGTTCCTGCTGGCTGCGCAGGAGTTTTTCGATGGCGGCGAGCTTGCTGTCGCGGGCTTTGTCCCTGGCCAGCAACTTGGCGAGCTGTTCTCCCTGCCCGGCGAGCTGCTTCTTCAGCGCGGCGTTCTCCGTTTCGAGCCTGCGGGCCAGTTCCTGCGTGGCGCTCACGTTGAGCATGGCGATGGCCTCGTAGTCCACGCTGCGGAAGTCTTTCACCTCGCGGCCATAGACGAAGACCTTGTCCGCTGCCGGCTTGAAGGCGGTGCGAAATCTGCCCTTCTCCACCTCCAGCACCTCGAATACCTCCGTGGTCTTGTCGTCGGTCAGGCGGACGCGCTCGCCTTTCTTGAGGTTGGTCTCCAGTTCCACCCAACCATCCTTGAAAACGGCCAGCTTGTAAATGTCCGGCACCACGTCGGTGCTCCTGGTGACAGCCTGGGGATAGACTTTTTCCACCTGCTGGGCGATGACCTTCTTCTGCGGGGTCGTGCCTTTGCCGATGGTGTCGATGTAGGTGTAGTCGGTGATCTCGATGCCGCGCAGGGTGTCGAGATCGCGCGCCGCATCGGAGCGGCCCGCCACGTGCTTGATGCGCTCGTCGGAGAAGGCGCGCAGGACGGCGCCGACGATGTCGCTGCTGGCATAGATCGAAGCGGGGAGGGGGCCTCCACCGTTGCTAGGTGTATATCCGTTCCATGCGACTGCTCCATGCGTGCCGATGGTGTAGGTCACTGAGCCATTGACGACCAGCTTCGCCTGCGTGGGATTATTCGTCCCGATGCCGACCCTGCCTGAGGTGCGGTAAACATCAGCTCCATTCGCTAACCACGTGCCCTCGGCCACCCACTGACCGTTGCCGAGATATTGCAGCGTGGTGCTCGTGCCCTGTGCCCCGAAGAAGTCGGAGACGATCGTCGAGGTGTAAATCTGGCCGTCACGAACCCCCACGATCAGCTTGCTGCCGTCAGCCGAGGACGCCACAGACCACCAATCGCGGGTGCTCTCACGTACCCTCCAACTCACTCCGGAGTCCGTCGAGGTGTAAATCTGGCCGCCACTCGCCACCGCGACCAGCTTGCTGCCGTCGCCCGAGGAGGCCACTGACCGCCAGCTACGGCTGCTCTCCCGCGCCGTCCAGCTCACCCCGGAGTCCGTCGAGGTGTAAATCTGGCCGCCAATCACCACCGCGGCCAGCTTGGTGCCGTCGGCCGAGGAGGCCACGGAATGCCACAGGCGGACGCTCTCCCGCGCTGTCCAGCTCATTCCAGAGTCCGTCGAGGTGTAAATGTAGCCGCCATACGCCACCGCGACCAGCTCGCTGCCATCGGACGACGAGGCCACGGACAGCCAGCTGTGGGTGGGCCCACGTGCCGTCCAACCCACCCCGGAGGTCGTCGAGGTGTAAATCCGGTCACCACTCGCAACCGCGACCAGCTTGGTGCCGTCTGCCGAGGAGGCCACGGAGGTCCAGTTTCGGCTGCTCTCCCGCGCTGTCCAGCTCACCCCGGAGTCCGTTGAGGTGTATATCTGGCCATTCCACTCCGCCGCGGCCAGCTTGCTGCCGTCGGCGGAGGAGGCCACGGATCGCCACTCGCGGTTGCTCTCCCGCGCCGTCCAGCTCACCCCGTAGTCCGTCGAGGTGTAAATCTGGCCATTCCACACCACCGCGACAAGCTTGCTGCCATCGGCTGAGGAGGCCACTGACCGCCAGCTACGGCTGCTCTCCCTCGCCGTCCACATGTCGGGCCCAGCCGCCCAACCGCCCGCGCCCGCGTCGGTGATTTGCACCACATCGCCGACATTCGCCGTGGCGGGCAGGGTAACGACAGTGAGCGAGTCCCCGGTGGCCGTGTAGGTTGTGTTCGCCACCGCAGCCTGAAAATTTCCAGCGATCGTCTGCGTCGGCGGCATGGTGCCGGCGGCAATTTTCGCGGCGGTCACGGTGCCGTCCGCGATGGCTGCGCTGGTGACAGTGCCGTCCGCCAGGCCGAGCGGAGCCCACTGGCCGTTGCCGAGGTATTGCAGTGTGGCGCTCGTGCCCTGCGCACCGAAGAAGTCGTTGCCAGTCCCAGTGTAAATCTGGCCGCCTTCCACCACCGCGACCAGCTTGCTGCCGTCGGCCGACGAGGCCACTGACCGCCAGCTACGGCTGCTCTCCCGCGCCGTCCAACTCACCCCGGAGTCCGACGAGATGTAAATCTGGCCGCTATACACCACCCCGACCAGCTTGCTGCCGTCGGCCGAGGAGGCCACGAACTGCCAGCTGCGGTTGCTCTCCCGCGCTGTCCAGTTCACCCCGGAGTCCGTCGAGGTGTATATCTGCCCGCCAACCACCGACGCGACCAGCTTGCTGCCGTCGGCCGAGGAGACCAGGGAGAACCACTGGCGGCTGTTCTCCCGCGCTGTCCAGCTCACCCCGGAGTCCGTTGAGGTGTATATCTGGCCATTCCACTCCGCCGCGGCCAGCTTGCTGCCGTCGGCGGAGGAGGCCACGGATCGCCACTCGCGGTTGCTCTCCCGCGCCGTCCAGCTCACCCCGGAGTCCGTCGAGGTGTAAATCTGACCGTTATACACCGCCGCGACCAGCTTGCTACCATCGGCGGAGGAGGCCACGGAATTCCAGCTACGGCTGCTCTCCCGCGCTGTCCAGCTTACCCCGGAGTCCGTCGAGGTGTAAATCTGGCCGCCCTGCACCACTGCGACCAGCTTGCTGCCATCGGCCGACGAGGCCACGGAATCCCAGTTACGGTTGCTTTCCCGCGCCGTCCAAAAAGCCGAATCGTATTGGTATGCCAACCAGCCGCCCGCGCCCGCACCGGTGATCTGCACGACCTCGCCGATATTCGCCGTGGCGGGCAAGGTAAAGACAGTGAGCGAGTCGCTGGTCGCCGTGTAGCTGGTGTTCACTACCGCTGCCTGCGTCGTCCCCGCGACCGTCTGAGTCGGCAGCACGGTGCCCGCCGCGATCTGGGCGGAGGTCACCGCGCCGTTCGCAAGCATCGCCGAGGTGATCGAGCCATTCGCGATCTGTCCTGCTGTGATCGTCGAGTCCGTAAATGCCAGCGTCTTGCGCGTGGGCGAGACGCTGTTGTTGGTGAGGAAGAGATTCGTGCCGTCAAACTCCACCGCGCCGAAGACCGGCGTGGTGAGGTTCGTGCCGGTCTGGAGCTTCAGCGGCGCGAGGGTCGTGGTGCCGGCGGGCAGGGTGAGCATGCCGGTCATGGTGTCGCCCGCCTTGGCCACCTTGCCGTTGAGCTGCGTCTGGATCGCGGAAGTCACGTTGTTCAGGAAATTGAACTCCGTGTTGCTCACGATGCCGGTGCCCAGCTTCGTGGCGTCGATGGCCGCCGTCGCGCTGACGTCCACGTTCACGATCACGCCCGGCGCGATGGCCGTGGCGCCCTGCGTGCCGGTGATGTCGCCCGCCAGGCTGCCGGTAAACCCGGTGGCATTGCCATTGAGCGTGCCGCTGAAGGTTCCGGTCGTCGTCCCGCCGAGGGTGAGGTTGCTGGCAAGCTTGGCCGCCGTGACGGCACCGTTGGAAATCACCGTGGCGCCCTGTGGTCCGGTGACCGCGCCCGCGAGGTTTCCGGTGAAATTGAGGGCGCTGCCCGCCGTGGTGGCCGATCCCGCGGTCGTAGCGGTGTTGGCGTTGCCATTGAGACTGCCAATGAAACCACCGCTGGCGTAGACATCGCCCTCCACATGCAACTTGGCGGCCTTCGCCGTATTGGATGCCGTCCCGATCCCCACGTTGCCGGCGTTATCAATGGACATCCGCAGCGCATTCTTCGTCGTGAATTCCATTCCGTAGTTCAGGTAGTCGCTGTAGGTAATCGAACCGTTGTTGGCCGGGGTCGGCCGGTTGAACAAAAGAAAAGTCCCGCGATCATTGCCTGTAGCAAACGCAATGGAGTTGTGGTCGGCGGCATCGAACGCAGCCGTGTAGTTCGAGACGGCGGCACCCGAGGCTCCGCCCTTTTCCACATGCAGCTTCGACAGCGGAGACGCCGTGGCGATGCCCACATTGCCGCCGTCGGCCACGAGCTGGGTGCCGCCCAGCGTAAGACCATCGGCGGGAAGGACGAGCGCGCCGGTCATCGTGTCGCCGTCCTTGCTCACCTTGCCGGTGAACTGCGTCTGAATGCCCGATGTCACCCCGTTCAAATAGTTGAATTCGGTATTGTTCACCACGCCGGTCCCGAGCTTGGTGGCTGCGATGTTGGCAGTTGCCGCGACTTGCCCGTTCGTGATGACACCCGGTGCGATGATGGTGGCCCCCTGCGTGCCGGTGACATGGCCCGCGAGATTCCCCGTGAAGTTGAGGGCGCTCCCGGCCGTGGTCGCGCTGCCATTGAGCGTGCCCGTGAAGGTTCCGGTCGTCGTTCCGCCCAGAGTGAGGTCAGAGGCGAGTTGCGCACCACTCACGGCACCCGCCGCCAGCATCGCTCCGGTGACCGCCCCGTCCGCCACGCTTTCCGCCCGTGCGGCGTTCAGGGCATAACCGACCGAAGTGATCCGTTGGTCGGGTGCCAGCAGCACACTGCCATTCGTGCCGTCGTCGAACCACACGCGCAGATAGACGTCGCTGTGGTCGGCAAAAACCGCTGCCGGAACGGTCGTCATGTTTGCCAGCGCCGTGTCGCCGAGACCCAGCGAATACAGGCCCTTGGTCACCGTTAGCGAGACCGCCGCCGTGGGTTGCCCGCCGGGCGTGCCAGTGTTCGTCCCGTCATTGGTCCAGTAGGTCTCCGTGGCCGCGGCATTCACCAGCGCAAAGCGAAACCCGCCGGTGCCGTCGAAGTTCACGCCGCTGACCGCCACGCGGCCCTGGTAGTTGAGGATATTCGGCGGCGCTGCGGCGAGCGGGACGACGAGGGACACCTGCACGAGGAGGACGATGGCTAAGAGGCGAAGGGCAGTGGTTTTCATGGTGTCGGGGCGTTTGTTCATGACGGGCGTTTTGTTCAGGAAAAGGGCGCGGCAGGAGGCTGGGCGGGGGGCGTGCATGGTGGTTCTGCCGCTTACTGCGTAATCCCCTGAAAATTGTTGGGAGGATTCGGAACTTTTTTTCGACGGAGGGCGCCCGCCCCGTTCCCACGCGCGCGCGCAGTTCGCCGTTGTCCTTGGAGGACCGGTCTATTTCCCGCCTGGGAATAGGTGGTAGGCAGGGTAGCGCCGCCGGAACGCCTGCCAGCGCTCCATCCATCCACCGGGATCGAGGCGCACGGTGTCGCCGCCGGGGTGGACCCACGCGGCGGCATTGATTTCCGCCAGCAGGCGCGCGCCCTCCGCATCAAGGGGGAATTCCTCGCGCAGGGCGCGGAGGTCGAGGATCCGAATCCCGCCGGTGTTGAAGGTCGTGATGATCGCGAAGCGAGAATCAGGCGTGACCTTGATATCAACCACCGGAGTAGCGCGGCGGCCTTTCTGCGGATAGGCAGGCATGAGGAAGCGCCCGGTGTTTCCATCCCAAAGATAGAGCCTGCCGAGCTGGTCCCCGGTCAGGCACCACGAACTGTCGGGTACAAAGGCCCCTGAGAAGACTTCAAAACCGTGGGAGACTTCCGGGCAGATCGCGGTGCCCGTGCGCCAGTCATAGAGGCGGGCGGAATTGCTGCGGGTGCCGCAGTAAAGGAAGCGTGACCCATCCGGGCCGAAGCGGCCGCAGTAGGAATCGGACGCCACAGGTATGGGGCGGGCGGCCTCCTTCCCCGTGGCGGTGTCGTAAAAACGGACGGCGGGCTTGTCCGTGAAATACTCGACGGTTGAAAAAACGCCGGGCCCCGTCGCGACTGGCAGGAAACCCACATCCGTGCAGCGGAAGGGAATCTTCAGCGGGTCGAAGCGCGGGCGTCGCGCGGCGATGTCCCAGGCGTGAATCACGGTGTTCAGTTCCGAAACGAGCAAGGTGCTGCCGTCGGGACTGCACGCGATGTCACCCTGGAAAAGGGCGTGAGCCGCTCCGAGCCCGCTGGTCCGGAACAGTTGCGTTACGGCATGGGTCGTCCGGTCGATCTCCACCACCTGCCCGCCGGCGCAATAGACCGCGATCGCAGCTCCATGACGGATGAAGACGGAGGAGCGTGGTTCCGAAGGCATCGGCACGGGTTCGCCGAGGCGCTTGCCAGATTTCCAATCCCAGAACTGCAGGGTCCCCGGGTGCCCTCCCGCCAAATGCATCGTCTCATACCGCACGGGGGTGCCGATGGTCGCAAGCATGGCCAGGGTTTCCCCATCCGGCGAAAACTCCGCCGACAGCACGTGTCCGCCGGGGTCGAGCACCGGCCCGGCAGGCTGGCCGCCGGCGATTTCAAAAACCCTGCTGCGTGTGATGGTGAACGTCTGCGCGTAGGGCGTCCCGGAGAGGGCGAGCAGTTTACCTCCGGGATGCAATGCGACTGCGGAGCTGATCGATTCTGGCTTGGCGCAGTAGTCGGCGAGGGAAATCGTGTGCTCGGGAGGCTTCGGTGGCGGCGGATTGAGAGCGAAGACCATCAATTCGCCGGATCTCTGCGCGGTGACGGCCAAACTGGCGTCGTGCGAAAGGCACGCCAGGACGGCGTCCATCGGGAAAAGGGCCAGATCGTCCACTTTCGCGCCGTCCGCTGTGGAATAGAGCGGAACCCAGGCCAGCCCGGAACCGAGGATGGCGTGCGAACCGTCGCCGCTGAGGCGGAAATCGCGGACGCCTTCACCCCACGCAAAGCGGGGACTCGCACGCTCGCCCGTCCTGGCGTCGAACTGCGCTGCGACACTATCCTTTCTATATCCGAGGAAACGCCGACGACTGGCATCGAGCGCGAGCACATTGTCGAATCCGGGGACCACCTTGATCTCTGCACCAGTGGTCGAGTCGCGCTGGACGACGTCGATGAGGTCCCCGGGAATTGTGGCGATTCGTGAATGGATGAATTGTCGTCCGTCCGCGAGGAATGCGGGCGGGGCCTGACGCGCATTCATGATCCGGGAGGAGGGTGCAAAAGCGAAGGGCCCTGCAACCGTATCGAGCGTTTCACCAGGTGCATCGTGCAGGGCAAACAGGCAAAACTGATCCTTACCGTCCGTGGCCAGCAGGCGTGTGTGATCGGGCGAGATGTCCACCGGCACCCGCGCCGTGCCCGGCGCGGATTCCGTGTGGCCCATATGGCGCTTTTCATTCAGGCTCCAGACAAAGCAGCCGCCATCCCCTCCAGCGGCGAGCACCGAGCCATCACGGCTGAAACACAACTCCGCGATCTGCGCGTTCTTCATGGGCGAAGGGATTCTCCCGCGCGGCGTGCCCGTCGGCAGCTCATAAAGCAGCACCGCCGGCTCCGCGCTGCTCGCCACGGCGAGCACGGAGCCATCCGGCGACCAAGCGGCAGCGGTGAGCGGCGCACCCGGCGGGGCGAGGTCCAGCTCCTTTTCCGCAGCGACATCGAAGACCTGCCAGCCCTTTTCCGACGCCACGCGGAGAAACCGGCCGTCGGGAGACAGGTCGAGACGGCTCGGTGACGCGCCGATGGAAAAGGCGCGGATCACCCGCGTGGCCCGGCGGCTCCACTCGCGCGTGCGGACGCGGTTGGCGAGTTGTGCGGACTCATGGGGTGCCACCGCCGATGCGCGCTCGAAAAGCAGCGCCGCCTTCGCCAATTCACCCTGCTTGTCCGCCTCGAATCCCGCCTTGGCGAAGGATTCCGCCAGCGTGGCGAGCGCCTCCGTCTTCGCCTGCTGCTCGCTGCCAAGTGCGGCGGTCACGTCCCGATTCGCGACAAACTGCACGACGGCCACGGCGAGGAGCCCCAGGATCGTGAGCACGACCGAAGCCGTGGCGAGCGCCCGATTCCGCCCGACCCACTTGCGCGCGACGATCAGCGCGCCGGTCCCGTGTGCGCCGACCACGCGGCCATCCAACCACGCCTGTAGGTCTTCCGCCAAGTCGAGCGCGTGCGGGTAGCGATCCTCCCGCCTCCGAGCCATCGCCTTTTCACACACGGCGACAAGCTCGGCGGGTGCCTTCGCATTTTCGCCATGCACGCGCGTCGGCGGCTGGTTGCTCAGCGTACTCAGGACCTCCGCAGGCGTGCTCTTCGATCCTTTGGGCGAATATGGCGCATGACCGGCGAGCAGTTCGTAGAGCACCGCACCGAGCGAGTAGATATCGGACAAATGATCCACCTCGTCCACGCGGCTGAGCGCCTGCTCCGGCGGCATGTAGGCCGGAGTGCCGACCACCGAGCCATCCATCGTCATCAGCGCCGAATCTCCGGCTGTGCCGCTGGTGACGATCGTATCCAGCGCACTGACTCCGCCACTTTCCAGCCGCAAACGGATGTCGCGAAGGTCGGCGACACCCGCCATTTTCGCCAGCCCCCAGTCCATGATGTAAACCTCGCCAAGGTCGCCAACCATGATGTTCGAGGGCTTCAGGTCCCGGTGGACGACGCCTTTCCCATGGGCAAACGCCACGGCCTGACAAACGCGCACCATCACCGCCACCGCGCGCGCCACATTCCACCCCTCGCGGCCTGCATTCGCCAGTTGGAAGATTTCCCCGAGCTCCCGTCCGCGCACCAGCCGCATCGAGTAGTAGCAGCGTCCGAGTGCATCATAGCCCACGCCATAAACTGGCACGATGGAAGGGTGGTCCAGCTTTGCCGTGACCTGCGCTTCGCGCGCAAAACGCGCCGCAAACTCCGGGTCCGCACCCGCCTCCCGTGCGAGGAGCTTGATCGCCACCTCTCGATCCAGCCGCGTCTCCCTCGCGCGATAGACGGCTCCCATCCCGCCGCGCCCGACCAGGTCCGTCACGTCGAACTCCTCCAGCGCCGCATTCAATTCCGCAGGCGGCAAAACCTCGAATCCCGCGAACCCCGATCCCGCCGACGCCGCAGCCATCAGGCACTGCGGGCACTGCCCTCCGAAGGCGTTCGCCTTGTAGGCGCTCCCGCACTTCGGACACGTCAGCGATTCATTGTCAGCCATCGCATTTATCCAGCTGAGAGAACCGCGCACAAATGAGCTATTTCAGCTTCCGCATCCTCCTGCGTCGCCACCGTGTCCGTGATCTGCCCGCGCAGGATGGACTGGTAGCGCTTCCGCATTTGATGCACCGCGAACCGCACCGCCGCCTCCGTCAGCCCCAGCCGCGCCGCCTTCTCCGCATAAGAGCCATCTTTTTCTCCCCACGAAAGACAGCTCTCGATCTCCGCAAAAAGCGCCGCCTTTCCGAACCCCTCGTAATACTTCCGCAGCCGCGCCATCGTGGAGTCCAGCACCGCATACGCCCAGCTCTGATCAAAAAGGATGTCCGGTGAATCATCGTGCCTCGGCTCGTTCGCAAACCGCTCCTCCGCGCTCATCTGGTCAATCGAAACAATCGTCGCGCCGCCGCCGCGCTTCTGTGCCGTCTCTTTCCGCCATTCGTTCGTCACATAGTGCTTCAGCGAGGTGAGGAGGAAAGACCGCATCCTCCCCCGCTCCGGTGTAACCCTGCTCAGCGAATCCCGTGCGAGAAACTCGAGAAAGAACCCCTGCGTAAGATCCTCCGCATCATGCGGTCCCGATCCCGTCCGCCGCAGATAGACATAAATCGGATACCAATACGCACGGCACAAATCCTCCAGCGCCCGCCCGCTGGAGGCCCCGCCACATTGCGCCGCGAGAACCACGCTCCATCGCGTCTTCGGAAAATCCCCCTTCGATTCCGGCGGGTGCGTGGAGGCAACGGCGCTGGCAGTCTTTTGCGGCATGGCGATTGGCAAGGTTATAGCCACGGCACGCGCCACCGCAAGGCGCATTCCACAACACACCCGGTGCCAGGGCCCTACGGCTTCCCGACTTTCACGCGGTAGAATTTCCGTGCTTCCGTCGCGTTGAGATCGGTCACGGTGCGCTCGTTGCCGGAGTCGCTTTGCGTCGTGCCGGTGAGCGTCTGCCACGCGCCGTCGGTGAGCGACGTGTGGAATTCCACGGTGTAGTTGCGCCCGGCAATGATGGGTGAAAAGATAACGTGCTTTTGCGTGGGCTGGCCGAGGACGGGCGCAATGGTGAGGTTGAAGCGCGAGGCGTTGTCCGTCGGCACGAGTCCGGCGGTGAATTCGAAGAGGTTGCTCTGCCCGTCAAAGTCGGCGTCGATCGCGGGAGCGGCGAGCGGATTGTTTCCGCCGAAATACTGCACCTGCCAGTCGTCGCCGAGCCCGTCGCCCGCGTAGGTGCCGAAGTTGTCGGCGATGGTGTCGAGCACGGTGAAACCGATCGTGGCGGTGCCCTCGGCATAAACCGCCTGCGCCACGGCGGAGGTGTCTTCATAGACGACATCCGCCTTCGCTTTCCCGGCTGCGCTCACATTGACGAGCGGTCCGCTCTGCACGCTCCACGTCACGTCCGTTGCGAGGACCGAGAGGAAGGTCGCATCGTCTAGCGTCTGCCACGCGGCAAGCTGGAGCCGCTTGGTTTCCTCCACCTCCGGCGCGTCGCTTGTGAGCGCGAGGCCGGTCACGTCGTAGAGCTGGCCGATGTAGCCCGCCTTCGCCGTCTGCGCCGGAGCGGCAGCGATGGAGATGCCGGTCACGAAGCCAACGCTGCCATCATTCGCGTAGGTCGCGCTCGTCGTGCGCCGACCGCCTGCGTCTGACACTTCTGCGGGCTGGGTGTAGTTGGCCGATGAGCGTGGGTCGGCGTGGACTGCGGCGGGGATTAGCGTGGCGAGTGAGAGAAGTAGAGTCTTCATGGGTCGGTGTGGTGTTTTGGGTTGATTCAGAGTCCGCCCGCGATGTCTGCGAGGGTCAATGCTGCCCGGAGGTCAATGTTCACATTTTCCAACTGCGTTTGAAGTGCCGCCAATTCCTGCTCCGCAGTTGTCTTCGTTGCCTGAGCGGCAGCCTTGGTGGCGTTCACGTTTGCAACTTGCTGATCAAACGATGATCCATCGAAGGGCGGGTATGCAGCGATGAAGGCATTGATTTCGGCTTGGGTGTGGATGGGCACCCAGGTCGTGGGGTCGGACGGATTAGGCTGATTCAAGGGGTTGCCCCATGTGTAATCGAAAATCGCGTCGTCCCGCTGCTCATCGTAGTTTGTTTGAGCCACGGAACGTTGGACCTCAATCATCTGGATTTGCGCATTGAGACTGCTGATCTGGGTGGTCAATGCGGTGATGTCGGCCTGCTTTTGAGTGATCGCCGGGCCGAGGGTCGGAATGATCGCCGTAAGCGCATCCGCCTTTGCTTGCGCGCGGGCGGCTAGCACTGACAGGACGGCATTGACGCCGTCGCTGGACAGCGCGCTGGCGGTGACACCGCTCAGACCCGAGCCGTCGCCCTGGATCACCGTTGCCGTCACCGTGCCGCTCACATTGAGGTTCTCCGCCGTGATCGTGCCGGCGGAGAAGTTCCCGCCCGCACTCCGCTTCACAAGCGTGTTGGCGATGTTTGCGACTCTTGCTTCATTCGCGAGGGTCGCCCCGGCAGCGACATCGGCGGCGGTGACGCCGGCCACCGCGCTGACGACGGTAGCGCCCTGTGTGCCGGTGACATCGCCTGCGAGCGAGCCGCTGAAGTTGGTGGCGGAGATTCCGGTCAGGCCCGAACCATTGCCGGTGTGCGTGCCGGCGAAACTGCCGGTGAAAGAGCCGCTTTGAGCGCCGCTCAGCACGTTGCTGAACTGCGACTGGATCGGCGCGGTTACTCCGTTCAGGAAACCGAACTCCGTGTTGCTCACGCTCCCTGAACCGATTTTCGCGGCATCGATGGCGGCCGTGGAAGCGATGTCCACGTTGAAGATGCCGCCGTCGGCGATGTTGTTGGTATTCACCGTGCCCGAACTTAACGCGCTGGAACCGATGGAGCCCGAAACGATGCTGCTGCCGTTGAATGTGCCGGGGATCAATCCGGCGCCATCGCGCTGGACGATGGAGTTGGGCGTGGCCGCTGTCGTGGCGGTGGTGGCGGAGTTGGCCACTTTGCCCGCGGTACTGATGGTGGCGAGTTTGGAGTCGGTGATGCTGCCGTTGGCGATGCTGGTGCCACTCACACTGCCCGAGATCAGCCCGCCGCCGTCGATTGTGCCGACGATGATTCCAGAGGCGCTCCGCAGGACGATGGAGTTGGGCGTGCCCGCTGTCGTGGCGGTGGTGGCGGAGTTGGCCACTTTGCCCGCTGTGCTGATGGTCGCGAGCTTGGTGTCAGCGATGGCGGCGGAATTGGAGATGTCCGCGTTGGCGATGCTGCCGTCGGCGATGCTGTCCGACCCGACCGAGCCCGGTTGGAGACTGCTACCATTCAAGCTGGTCAAAGCGGAGCCGTTACCGGTGTGGGCGCCCGAGAAACTGCCGGTGTAAGTGCCGCTCGTGGCGCCGTTCAAGACATTGCTGATTTGAAATTGGATCGGTGCGGTGACTCCGTTCAAATAGCCAAACACCGTGTTGCTCACACTGCCGGAGCCGATCTTCGTCGCGTCGATGGCGGCGGAATTGGAAATGTCCGCGTTGAGGATGCTGCCATCGGCGATGCTGCTTGTGTTCACCGCATTTGAAGAAAGCGCTCCAGACCCGACAGCTCCAACTGCGATCTTCGCACTCGTCACCGCGCCCGCTCCGAGTTGTGAGCCGCCCACGGCACCGGCGGCGATCTTCGCGCCCGTGATCGCACCATTCGCCACCGTCTGCGCCTCGCCCGCCATCATGGCGTAGCCCACGGCGGTGATGCGCTGGTCGGGCGTGAGGAGCTGGGAGCCGTTCACGCCGTCGTCGAACCACACGCGCAGGCGCACGTCGGCATTGGCGAAGGCACTGGCCGGGACGGTGGTCATGTTGGCCAGTGTAGTATCGCCGAGCTGCACTGAGTAGAGGCCCTTCGTCACCGTTAGCGCGACGGCGGCGGTCGGTTCGCTGCCGGCGGTGCTGGTGGCGTCGTTGCTCCAGTAAGTGGTGCTGCCGTCCGTGTTCACGAGCGCGAACTTGAATGCGCCGGTGCCGTCGAAGTTCACCGTGCCGACGGCGACGCGGCCCTGGTAGTTGAGGAGCTGCGGAACCTGGGCGTGAAGGATGCCGAGTGTCGAATGCAGCATGACTAAGCTCAGGATGCAGACGATGAGACGAGATGGAGCGGAGTGTTTCATGGGTTTGGAGTGTCTGCTCCTACCCGACCCGGTTTCTTTTCCGGCGTAACAGGCTGCGGTGAAGATTCCTGAAAAAAAGAGTGCCCGCAGGCTGGCCGGACTTTAAAAATGGTCATTCGCCAGCCCGAAATGTCCTCGCCAGATCCAAATGCCAGTGACAGTTCCTTCCCGCCCACGCAGTGGACGCTGGTGCGGGCCGTGCAGAGCGGCGATCCGGCCGACGCGGAGGCGGCGATGAGCCAGATCTGCCAGCGCTACTGGTATCCGATCTACGCCTACCTGCGCCGCAGCCATCACAGCGCGCCGGACGCGGAGGACCTCACGCAGGCCTTTTTCATGCGGCTGATCAAGCGGGAGACGCTCCAGATCATCCAGCTCGACGGCGGGAAGCTGCGCTCCTTCCTGCTCGGCTCGCTCAAGCACCTGCTCAGCGACGAGGCGCGTCACCACAACGCGCAAAAGCGCGGCGGCGGCCAGAAACTCCTGTCCATCGACGAAATGCAGGCGGAGGAGCGCTACGCCTGCGAGCCGCAGGACATGCGTGATCCCGAATGGCTCTTCACCCACGCCTGGGCGAACGATCTGCTGGCCGGCATTCGCGAAAAACTGCGCGCGGCCTTTGCCGTCGCCGGACGCGCGGAGGTTTTTGAAACGCTGCTCCCCTTTCTGATGTGGGACGAGGAGCCGCCGTCGCATCGCGAGATCGCGCAAAAGCTCGGCTGCAGCGAGGCGGCCTCGCGAGTGCAGATCATGCGTCTGAGAAGCAAATTCCGCGCGCTGCTGGAGGAGGAGCTGGCCTGCACGGTGCTGACGCCGGAGGACATTCCCGGGGAACTGGCCTGGCTGCGGTCCGTGCTGGCCGCCAAATGAGTTTGTTACGGCCTCACAGAAATTTCGTTGGGAACCACCGGCACCATGAATCCCGACACAGACACTCCCACCACCCGCATCCGGCCGCCGGTTCGTCCGGTGCCGGTGACCACGGGTGGCGAGCCGGCGCTGGGCAGCGCGAACTACCATCTCGGCCGCGAGGTCGCGCGCGGCGGCATGGGCTGCATCCTGGAGGCCGAGGATAGGAAGCTCGCCCGCACCGTCGCGGCGAAGGCGGTCATGCTCGACAGCGACATGGACGAGGCCACGAAGCAGCGCTTCATCCGCGAGGCCGAGGTGCTGGCCCAGCTCGCTCATCCCAACATCGTGCCGATTCACGACATCGTGTGGGAAGGCGGCGTGCCCCTGTTTTACACCATGAAGCTGGTGAAGGGCCGGACGCTGCATGCGATCCTCAAGGACCTGAGGCATCAAAACTCCGGGGTGCTCCGGGAATACACGCTCGACCGCCTGCTCGCGATCTTTCGCAAAGTCTGCGACGCCATCGCCTTCGCCCACAGCAAGGGCGTGCTGCATCGCGATCTGAAGCCGGAGAACATCATGGTGGGCGAGTTCGGCGAGGTGCTGGTGATGGACTGGGGACTCGCCAAAATGCTGAATGACGAATGTCGAATGACGAATGCCAGAGCGCCTGAACCAGCGGCCCCCGATTCGTCATCTGGAATTCGGGATTCGTCATTCAGCGGAACGCTGTCCGGCGCACTGCTCGGCACGCCGCAATACATGTCCCCTGAGCAAGCGGCGGGTGAAACGAACCTGCTCGACGAGCGCTCGGATGTCTATTCCCTCGGTGCCATCCTATACGCGATCCTCACGCTTCGCCCTCCCGTGGCGGGAAAGTCCGTGGAAGAGCTGCTCGAAAAAGTGAAGACCGGGAGCATCACTCCTCCCACTTCCTATGGAACAACGAAAAGTGAAGCCGTTGCACCAAAGAAGAATGGCGTGGCGGAGGCGAAAAAACTTCAGCCGCCGCCCCACCTGCCGTCCGGTCGCGTGCCGCCAGCCCTTTCGGCGGTGGCGATGAAAGCGCTCACGCTCGACAAGACGAAGCGTTATCAGGATGTGGCGGCATTGAGCGCTGAGATCGAGCGCTATCAGAGCGGTTTCGCCACCACGGCGGAACACGCCGGCACGCTGAAGCAGCTCGGTCTCCTGATGCTGAGACACAAGGCGGTCACCGCCCTCCTGGGGGTGATGGTGCTCTTGAGCATCGGTTTCGTGGCGCGGCTCGTCGCCAGTGAGAAACGCGCCATCGCCGGAGAGCAATCGGCGGTGGCAGAGGCCGCGCGCGCCAGCCAGGCGGAAGCCGTCGCCATTCAGGAAAAACAAGCCACGGTCAGCGCTCTCGCCCGTTCCGCGCTCTCCCTGGCCGAGGCTGCGCTGCGCGAGGGCAACGGTTCGATGATGCAGGCCGCGCTCGGCGATGTGCCCGAAGACCTGCGCGACTCCACCTGGCACTACCTTCGCGGGCAGTCGGATTCCTCCATCGCCCGGATCGACACGGGGACCGACATCGACGACGTCGTCGCGCATCCGAAGCTGCCCAGCGTGTTCGTGGTGGTGGACCATGATGGCATCGTGACCCTGCTGAACGTGCGCACCGGGAAACGCCTGCTGGAGTTCAACACCGGAAGCGAATTTCCCGCCATTCGTTTCAAAGCCTATCGCATCGCGATCTCGCCGGACGGAGAGCGCATCGCCGTTGGGCGTTGGCAGGTCAGATCAGACCATGTGGGAATCACGATTCATGATGCCCGGAACGGGAAGCCGCTCCGCCAATGGGATGCGGCGGGCACCGTGGCCTTGGCCTTTGGTCCAGATGGCAAGAGCCTGGCGCAGGCTGCGGTGGATTCAGAAGGTGTGCGGACCATTAAGTTCTGGGATGTCGAATCGGGACGGCTTCAGTGGACATACGCGGAATTAGTCGGCGAAGGGAGAAACCTGACAATGAACCTCGCCCCCGGTGGTCAGCAATTGTGGGTCCAGAGCCGTGGAGGGGCAGTCCTGTTGAGTTTAAACGATGGCTCGGTGGTGCGGAGTGTTCGCCTGTTGAATACTTGGGCATTGGTCCTCCGGCCTGACGGTCAGGTGCTTGTCACGGGAGACGCCCGCGGGGCAGTCAAAGGATATGATCCGACAGACCAGCACATCGTCTTTGAATTTCGCACGGACAATCGGCCCATCGAACACATCCTTTTCACCGCCAATGGCAGCCGCCTCGTCACCATAGCAAAACTGGACGACGGACGCCAGGCGCTGCGCATCTGGGATGCGACGACGGGCGCGCCCGTGCAGTCACTGCTGGGCGGAAGTGGAGATGTCACTGGCGCATGCCTGCACCCGCTCACCGGCGAACTGGTCGTCACCGGACCTGAAACCCGCGCCTGGAGCCTGGGGATGGCACGGTGGGTGTTGCGCGGCGTTCGCGAGGCCGGCGTTGCGTTTTGGGGGGAGGACGATCTGGGCTTCTTCCCCGATGGCAGAAAGGCTGCAACTCTGCAGCGCCTCGGTTCAGCAACTCCCAATTCGCTATGGAGTGCCTCTCTTGCTGACTATTTCTCCATCAGTCTCAGCGCCGACGGCCGGTTCGCCACTGTCGGGACAAAGCGCAGAAATGACCCGCTTCTTTTGCTTCACAAAGACGGCGTGAACGTGAAAGCCAGCGAAATACCCGACGTGCCCTGGCGCGAAAGCCACCGTCTCTGTCCAACCGGAAAACGGTTGGCGATCGTGCGGCACAACTTTGAAAAAGCGGAAGTGATGGACACCACCACAGGCGTGTCCTTGCCCCGACTGAGCGGGGGAAATTTCATCCGGTTTGGCGATGTCGGCTGGCTGAATGATGAGCGATTGGCGGGCTTGGTGACCGCCCATGCTCCGCGCGGCGAGAAAGGATCCGAAGAACAAATCGTCGTCTGGGACATCACCACTGGCGAGGCTCTTTACAGGAAAACGAATCCCGGTCAGATGGACCTGCTCGCCGTGTCGCCAGATGCCCGCCGCATCGCCGAGGCAGGCGCGGACAAGAAGGTGCGCATCCGCGATGCCGCCACGCTGGCGGTGCTGATAGAGTTCCGCGCACATGACGGTCCCATCACCGCGCTGGCGTGGCATCCGAAGAAACCCATCCTCGCCACCGGCTCCACCGATCTCACCATCCGACTTTGGGACTTGGACACCGTCGAGCGGATCGACGAACTGCGCGGCCCGCTCGCCGCGCCGCACACCCTCGCCTTCGCCCCCAGTGGCCAGCGTCTCGGCTGCGCCTCGCTCGATGCCACCACGCGCATCTGGGACCCGCCCTCGCTCGCTGATACGGTGGCCGCCAAATAAAAGCTTGTTACGGCGGTGGAAAAATTTCGTCGGGAACCAGCAACACCATGAATCCCGACGACGATCTTCAAACCATCCGCACCCAGCCCCCGGCTCCTCCGGTGTCGCTGGCAACAGGCGGTGAACCGGCGCAGGGAAGTGCGAACTACCATCTCGGCCGCGAGGTCGCGCGTGGCGGCATGGGCTGCATCCTGGAGGCCGAAGACCGCAAACTCGCCCGCACCGTCGCGGCGAAGGCCGTGCTGCTGGACAGCGACATGGATGAAGGCACCAAGCAGCGCTTCATCCGCGAGGCCGAGGTGCTGGCCCGGCTTTCGCATCCCAACATCGTTCCCATTTACGACATCGTGTGGGAGGACGGCCTGCCGCTGTTTTACACCATGAAGCTGGTGAAGGGCCGCACGCTCCAGCACATCCTCAACGAGCTGTGCAACGAGCACCCCGAGGACCTGCGCGACTTCACGCTCGACCGTCTGCTGCTCATCTTCCGCAAGGTCTGCGACGCCGTCGCCTTCGCCCACAGCAAGGGCGTGCTGCACCGCGACTTGAAGCCGGAGAACATCATGGTCGGCGAGTTCGGCGAGGTGCTGGTGATGGACTGGGGACTTGCGAAGGTGCTGAACGACGAGGTGCGTGAGTCGGCGGCTTCCGATTCGTCATTCACCGCGCCCAGCGGTGCCTCCCCGACCGCCACTCTCCAGGGCGCGGTGATGGGCACGCCGAAATACATGAGCCCAGAGCAGGCGATGGGACAGATCGCCGAACTCGACGAACGCTCGGACATCTTCTCCCTTGGCGGCATCCTTTACGCCATCCTCACGCTGCGGCCGCCGGTGGACGGGAAGGACCTGCATGAGATTTTGGAAAAGGTGAAGACCGGGGGCATCACGCCGCCCACAGCCTTCGGTGTCACCACCGGCGCCCATGCCAGACACGTGAAGGGCGAGGTGCTGGAGGCGAAAAAGATCAAGCCGCTGCCGCACATCGAAAGCGGGCGCGTGCCTGCCGCACTCTCTGCGGTGGCGATGAAGGCGCTCGCGCTCGACAAGGCGAAGCGTTATCAGAACGTCGCCGCGTTCAGCGCCGACATCGAGCGCTACCAGACCGGCTTCGCCACGAGTGCGGAGAACGCAGGCTTCGCCAAGCAGGCGGCGCTGCTGATCAAGCGCAACAAGGGCATCTTCACCACCGCCTTCGCCGCGTGGCTCATCGTCACCGCGCTGGCGGTGTGGTTTGTCTTCAATCTGCGCGCGAAGGAGCAGCGCGCGACGAAGGCCGAAGCCGTCGCGGTGCAGGAAAAGGAAACGGCGCGGCAGGCGCTGGCAAAGTCGCAGCTCGACCTCGCGGAGAAGGAATTCGAACGCGGCAAATTCATCGAGGCGCAGAAGATCCTCACGGAGACGCCGGAGAGCTTTCGCGATGCGAACTGGCGCTTTCTGCAGGCTCACTCGAGCGATTTCACGGCCCGCCTTTCCCTTCCCGGAAAGGGGGCCGCGCTGCGGTTGCAGTTTCTGCCGCAGGGAGATCGTTTCGCGGCCAGGTGTTCCTCCGGTGTCATTGGCATCTTTTCCCTCACGGGCCGGCAAATCGGCGACTCGGCTCCGGTGAACGGCTCTGGTGCCTTCCGAATCGACAGCGCCGGAGGCAGGATCGCATTTGCGGCCTCGGCCAGCGAAGTCGCGGTGCAGGAAGTGGCCACCGGCAAACTCGTGCATCGCTGGACCTGTGAACTCGGCGAGAACAAGCATGTGCTGCTCAGCCCCGATGGAGCGACGGTGCTGGTCGCCGGCGGCAAGCAACTCATCGTCTATGCGGCTCAGACGGGTGCGCCGCTCTGGACACAGCCGTTCAACTACGTTGTGCCGGCCTTCAGCCCGGATGGCCGGACCGTGGCGATTGTCGCAGCCAAGACGGCTCTGGCTCTCAAGATCGAACTCCGCGACACGCTCACCGGCACCGTGCGCAGCACAATCGAAGCGAGTGCCGACAATGACGGAAAGGAAGCCCTGCAATTCAACCAGGCCGGTGACCGGCTCGCCTGTCTCGGCCGTGACGAGGTGATCCTCTGGAATCCGCAGACAGCCACAAAAATCCGCGGACTCCATTTCCCGGGCGAGACGGTGAAGCTGATCAGTCCCGGTGGGGACGCGGTCGCGACCATCAGCGGCAGCCGCATCCGCCTGTGGGACACGGCGACGGGGCGGTTGCTGCGTTCGTTCAATGGAGCGGGCACCGACGTCGTTGACCTCGCTTTCAGCCCTGACGGGAGGATGCTGCTGTCCACGCATGTGGCTGCGGAAAACGCGATCTTGCATGTCTGGCCGACCCGCCGGGGGGAGGAGGTCGCGTCGGTGCGTCAGGGCGGAATCTGCTCGCGGGTATTGTTCGACCGTGACGGCTCGACCCTCTACACATCCGCTCAGAATGCCGTTGTCTGGAACAGCCGGAGTGGTGTCGAGCAGTGGACGTTTTCCGCGGGATCCAAGTATCGGGCTCTCGATCTGGCTCTCCATCCGGTTGACGGGTCCGTCGTTTTGTCCGCGATTTACATCAAGGAGTTCATCCACCTGTCGTCCACTGGAAAAGCGCTGGCGCCGTTTGGCATCAACCACGGTTCGAGCGTGAAGTTCAACCGCGACGGCCGGCTCCTTCTCGAGGTGGAAGGCGCGTTTCATCAGACCTATCCCGGCCCGGCGTTCAGCGTCATGGAATACCCGTCGGGCAAGGTGCTGCGGAGGATTCCCTTCGAAAATCCCCGCCAGCCCTTCGCCGCTTTTTGCCTCGACGATGCCGCCGTGGCCACCGCCGCGCCCACCGGTAGGATCACCGTGTGGGATTGGCAGGCGGGCACACCGCTGCGCCAGATCGCCGCCACGCAGACCGGGAGCATCTCCTGCCTCGCCTCCAGCCCCGACGGGCGGCGTCTCGCCAGCGGCGGCCCCGACCGCTGGGTTCGTGTGTGGGAGGCTGCCACGGGCAGGCTGGAAACGGCCTTCCGCGCGCACTGGGAGGGCGTGCGCTGCGTGAAGTTCAGCCCCGACGGGCGCGAGATCCTCAGTGGCAGCAGCCTCGGCACCGTGCGCCTCCACGACGCCGCCACCGGCGAGGAACGGCTCGCCTTCTACGGTCTCACCATGCCGGTGGTGGATGCGGACATCAGCGCCGACGGCAGGCTCATCGCCGCGATCGCCACCGACGGCGATACCAAGGTGTGGGACCGCGAGAGGTCCAGCGCCGCCGCCCTGCTGCCGAAACGACCCGCCGTGACCAAGCCGCCGGTTGCGAAGGATGCCGAAGGCTGGGAAGACCTCCTCGCCCCGCTCACCCCGGACGAGGTCGAGCAGACCGGACACGGATGGAGCCTGAAAGACGGCGAGCTTTTCAGCCCGAACGCGAAACACGCGACGCTACCGCTGCCCGGCAACGTCGCCGGGAGCAGCTACACCGTGCGGGTGAAGCTGCGGCAGCTTGCCACCAAGCAAGTTTTCCACGTCGTCCTCCCCGTCGCGGACCGGATGTGCGGATTCGAGTTGGATGGGCGTCCTCACGGCGGCATCTACACCGGCCTGATCCTGGTGAACGGCAAGTTCGGCAAAGACCTGCCCGGAACCGTGCAGGGCCAACAGGTGAACGACTCCAAGCCGCACGACCTGGAAGTGACCGTGCGCCTCGACGGCGCGAACGCGACCATCACTACCACTCTCGACGCCCATCCACTCTACGAATGGACCGGCCCCACCGCCGCCCTCAGCCAGCACGAGGCTTGGGCCACCACCGAGCCCGGCGCGCTCGCCCTCGGTGCCCACTTCGGCGGCTGGGCGGTGTCCGGGGTGAAGGTGAAGCGGCTGGATGGCAGCAACGCACCCGCCCCCGGCCAACCGACGATGCCAGCACCCACAGCGCCGCCTTCAGCGGACGAAACCGCCAAAGCCCTGAGTGACGTCGTTTATTCGGCCCTCAAGGACGCATCCCTGCTTGTGTGGTTCGGGAAAGACCAGGAGCATGCCGCCGCCAGCCAGCGGATGCTGGAATCGGCGGCCAACACCGAATCATACGAAACCGCCGAACGAGTCGCCAAACTTGTCTCCCTCCGCCCCATCGAGGACGCCGCGACCCAGGAAACCGTCCTGGACCTCGCCCGGAAAGCGGTGGAACTCGGCCAGGATGCCAAGACATTCCTTCCGTGGGCGAACCTGACCCTCGGCATGGCCGAATACCGTGGCGGCCACTACCCGCAGGCCGCCATTGCGCTTGGCACCACCATCCAAACCGCAGCCGAAACCAACTACAGCTCGAACCAGCCCCGCATCGAAGTCACCGCAAGTTTCTACCTTTCGATGTGCCTGTTCCGCCAAGGCAAACCCGGCGAGGCCCGCGCCCTCTTCACCGCCACCGAAGCGAAGATGAAACCCCTCCCCGCCGATGAGCAGAACCCATTGACTGACGGCGCCAACCACGACGACCTCATCCTCTGGCTCGCCTGCAAGGAAGCCAAAGCCCTGCTGGCCGGAGCGGAGAAGAAGTGAAGCAGCTTGATGATGAAATTGACAGCAAAGCCAAACGGTTTCCGTCCTTTCGCATGTGGCACTACGAGTGCGGATCATTCAGCGCGCGACGGGCACTTCTGCGTTGGCGAGTGTGATTCGGCGCCTGCACGCAACATGGGCCTTGCGAGCGGCAACCTCGCGATGCTTTCCTGAGATCTCGGCAAATTCGCCGGCCCATGGTGAACTTTTTCTGTAACCCGTCGCCGCCGACCTTTCAGGAACCCATGGAAACCAATTCCATCCCACCATGAACACCTCCCATTCATGTCCTCTATGCGGCGAAAAACTTCCCTCCGACGCGCCGGACGCGCTTTGCCCGGCCTGCCTGATGAGCAAGGCGCTATCGGCCAATTTTGACACCGTGAAACTCGAAGCGCCGCCGTGGTCGAAAGGATCGAGCGTGCGGTATGCGGGCGGTTATGAACTGCTCGAAGAAATCAACGAGGGCGGCATGGGCGTGGTGTGGAAGGCGCAGCAGGTGAAGCTGAGCCGCATGATGGCGGTGAAAATGATCCGCGGCGGCGTGCTGGCGGGCACGGACGAGGTGCAGCGCTTTCAAGCGGAGGCGCAGGCGGCGGCAAACTTGAAACACCCGAACATCGTGAGCATCCACGAGCTTGGCGGGCACGAGGGACAGCACTACTACTCGATGGATTTCATCGGAGGCAAAACGCTGGCAGATGAGTGCCACGGCAAGCCGATGAACGCACGCGAGGCCGCGGAGCTGCTGCGCGTGGTGTGTGATGCGGTGGCACTGATTGGACACTTCATCCTTGATCATGTCCCAGGCATGCTCGCAGCGGTTGCGTTCCGGACTGTGGGGCGGCAGCGCCACGATGCGCACCCGCTCCGGGAGCCGTGGGTCGCCGTCGCGCAGATGGAACCCGGCGTTGTCGCGGATGACGACATGCACTGCCTCAGTATCGCTCGCGGCGAGCTCTTTGAGATAGATCTGCGCCCTGTGCGTGCTGCCCTCCTGCGCCAGGCCTCAGTATCGCTCGCGGCGAGCTCTTTGAGATAGAGCGCGTCACAGCCGAGGTTCACGGTGGGCAGGTGGGCAAAGTGCGCCTCTCCCCCGGTCACCTTCAGCGAGCCGTAAAGGTAGTCTCATTCATGCCTGGTCTGCCGCTCCACCACCGGGCACGCGCCCTTGGGCACCCAGACTCGGCGCAAGTCGGTGTGCGGGTCAAAGCGTGGTTGCCTTCGTTCCTCAGGCTCCGCGGGAAGGCTTCGCCAAAACGGACGCCGCTCACGCGGCAAGGCGGTCATCCATCACCCATGTTGATTTCACAAGCCGGAAAATCCTCGCATTCTGTCACGCCTCCGCCTCGGCCAGGGCGCGCAGGGCTTTGCGGTCGAGTTTTTGGTTGGCGGTGCGGGGCAGCTCGGGGATGGGGTGGATGCGGTCGGGCAGCTTGGCCTGCTCGAGCATGGTGGCGAGGGCGCTGAGCACTCCGGCGGCGGCGGGGGGCGCGCCCTGGGTGGTGAGGTAGAGGCGGAGCAGGCCGCGCGGCTCGTCTTTCACGCAGCCGGCGCCGGTGATGCCGGGCAGGGCACAGGCGGCGTCCTCGACTTCGGCGGGGTTCAGCCGGGTGCCGCGGTGCTTGATGAGGAAGTCGTCGCGCGAATGGAAGGTGATGAAGCCGGCCTCGTCCACGCGCCCCTGGTCGCCGCTGAAGAGGGTGGGCACGCCGTCCAGGTGGCGGAAGCGTTTGGCCGTCTCCTCCGGGGCGCGCCAGTAGCCGGGGCTGAGGTGGGGGCCTTGGATGACGAGCTCGCCGAGTTCACCCGGAGGCAGGCGGCGGCCTTCGGCGTCCACGGCGAAGACGGTGGTGCCATCCAGCGGGCGGCCGACCGAGGCGGGGTGGGCATCCAGCTCATCGGGCAGGAGGATGGAGACGCGCTTGCATTCGGTGAGGCCGTACATGGGGAAGACGCGGGCGCGGGGGAAAAGCTCGCGCAGTTGGGAGATGTGCGCCTGGGGGAGGTGGTCGCCCGTGTTCGTGAACATCCGCAGGGCGGGCAGGGGGCGCGGGCGGTGGCGCTGCATTTTCAGCAGGGCGGCGAAGAGGGTGGGCACGCCGGGCAGGACGGTGATGCCGCGCCGGGCGAGCACGCCGGGCAGCTCGGGGCCGGCCATCTCCGGCCGCGCCAGGGAGAGCGTGGCACCGGCGAGGCAGGCGTAAAACATCTGGTAGAGCGCGTAGTCGAAGGAAAGGGGCAGGAAGACGCCGATGCAGTCGCCTTTTTCATACCCGAGCCGCGCCTGGATGGCGGGGGCGACGAAGGCGACATTGCCATGTGTGAGGATGACGCCGCGCGGGGTGCCCGTGCTGCCGGAGGTGAAGACGAGGAAGGCGGCATCGGCGGGGGTGAGCGCGGCGGGCGGCGCGCCGGGGCCTGTGGCGGGGATTTCCTCCAGCAAATGCACGCGCGCGGTGCTGGTGGCGGCGGTCTCGCGCAGGTGGGCGGTGGGCGCGTCGAGCAGCACGAGCGCGGGTTCGCATTGCGCGAGGATGCGGGCGAGGCCGGCGGGCTGGAGCTGCGGGGAGAGCAGGGAAAAGAGCGCGCCGAGGCGCAGGGCGGCGAAGGCGATGAGGGGCAGCTCGATGCGGTTCGGCGCACAGACCAGGACGCGCGCGCCTTTTTCCACACCTTGGGCGCGCATCCAGCCGGCGAGCGCCTCCACGCGGGCGAGACCTTCGGCAAAGGTGAGGGAAATGCCTTCATCCTCCAGGAAGACGGTGTCCGGCCATTGGCGGGCGGCTTGCGCGAGCCAGTCGTGGGGGAGCGCGGGTGTGGGCATGGGCGCTTTTATGGGCCGGGATTCTGGCGCGTGCAAGGTTGTTGCAGGCCAGGGCTGGCGCGGAGTTCACTGCCGGGCGGCTTTCCAGGCGGGCCAACCGCCTTTGAGGATGAGGCAGGTGTCCAGAGGCACGAGTGGGGTGAGCTTTTCGCGGACGCGGTGGCTGGCCTCGCATTTCTCTCCTCCGCAGTAGATGATGACAGGCATGTCCGTGGTTTGGAGGGTGTCGAGCAGGGCCAGGAGATGCTCGTCGAATTTTTGCTCGTTGAGCTGGAGGGCGCCAGGGATGTGGTCCTCCTGGTATTGCTCGTCGGGCCTTGCGTCGAGCCAGAGGACCTTATTCTGCCAGCGCTCCTCAATCTGCTGGAGGGTGATCTCGTGCTCGCGCAGAGGACTGTCCTGGAGGTAAAGCGCGGGCGCGCGCGGGTGCAGGAGGTGTGTGGCCGCGGCGGCCAGGAGGGTCATGCCGCCGAGAATGAAGGCCTGGAAGACGGCGCGGATCATGGAGGGGGCTGGGTTGCGTCCAGGCTTGCGGGTTTGCGATAGACGGAAAAGAAGGCGAGCTGGCGCTGGTATTTGGCGATCTTGCTGTCGGTCTCGATGCGCAGGGCGCCGAGCATGACTTCCTGGGTGTTTTTCGGCTTCACGGTGACCTCGTACTCGCGCCCTGGCTGGACTTCTTTGAAGCTGAATTCGACGTTCTCGCGCGTGGAGCTGATGTTGGTGATGCGGAGGGGTTCGTCACCGCTCATGATGACGCGGGTGACTTTTGCCTGCGGCTCGTCTCCCAGCCACCATTGGAGGGTCTTGGGCTCGATCTTGATGATCTCCGGGACGATGAGCATGAAGGGGATGACCCACTCGGGCTGGGCTGGGTCGTCGGTTCTGGCGTGGATGGTCTTCTCGTGCCTGCCGGTGAAGGAGGAGACTTTGAAGACGGCCTTGCCGGAGCCTTTTTCACCGGGTTGATAGACGGGCTTGTCGAGGTCGGCGCTGAGGCAGGAGCAGGAGCTGTCGAGCGTCAGCACATGCACGGGCTTGGAGCCTTTGTTGGTAAAGGCGAAGTGGACGGTGACCTGCTCATCCTCGGGCTTGGGGTGGACCTCAATGACGGGCGTCTCCAGCGCCAGTTCGGCGCGGCACCAGGCGGCGGAGAGGAGGCAAAGGGCGAGAATGGCAGGCCTGCGGTTCATGAGGAAATGAGCCACAGGCGGCGGGCCGGGTCAACGCCGCTTCTTTTTGCGCCCGTGCAGGATGGCGCGCGCCTTGTCCTCCTCGTCGAGGACGGTGGTGTACTTGTAGCTGAAGCCCCCCAGCTTGCGGCGGGGGATCTTTTGATTGATGAGCCGCTCGATGCTGGCCACATAGGGCAGTTCCTCGGCGCTGAAGAGGGTGAAGGCGTCCCCCTCCTTTTGCGCGCGCCCGGTGCGTCCGATGCGGTGCACATAGTCCTCGGAGTTTTCGGGCACCATGAAGTTGATGACGTGGGTGACGCCGCTGATGTCGAGACCGCGCGCGGCGAGGTCAGTGGCGACGATGACCTCAAACTCTCCGTCACGGAAGCCCTTGAGCGCCTTTTCGCGGTCCTTCTGGCTGATGTCGCTGTGCATGACGGCGACTTTGTACTCGCCGGTCTGGCGGATGGCTCCGTAGAGCTGGTCGGCCTGCATTTTGGTGCGGGTGAAGATCATCATCGAATTGAAATGAGTCTGCTTGAGGATGGCGAGCAGCAGCTCCTCGCGCTGGTCGCCGGCCACGGGATACATGAAATGGCTGACAGTCTCGGCGGGGGAGAAGCGGATGCCGATCTCGATGCTGACGGGATCTTTGAGCGCGAAGTCCGCCAGGGTCTTGATCTGCGGCGGCATGGTGGCGGAGAAAAACAGGGTCTGCCGCGACTTCGGCGTGCGCTCGACGATGCGGCGGACGTCGGGCAGGAAGCCCATGTCAAGCATGCGGTCCACCTCGTCGAGGATGAGCACCTCCACATCGTCGAGCCTGGCGGTGCCATCCTGCATGAAATCGAGCAGACGCCCGGGAGTGGCGACAACGATGTCCACACCCTCCTGCAAACCGCGGCGCTGTTTTTCATAACCGACGCCGCCGTGAACGAGCAGCACGCGCTGCCCGGTGTGCCTGCCGTATTTTTCAAACTGCTCGACGACCTGCGCCGCGAGTTCGCGCGTGGGCTCGAGCACGAGGCAGCGGAACTTGCCCGGAGCGCCCAGGCGGCTGAGAGTGGGCAGGGCGAAGGCGGCTGTTTTGCCCGTGCCTGTCTGCGAGGCGCCGACGACGTCGCGGCCCTCAAGCACGACCGGGATGGCCTGGGACTGGATGTTCGTGGGAGTCTCGTAGCCGCTCTCGCGGATGCCGGCGAGCACGGCGGGTGCCAGCCCGAGATTCTCGAATGCCGGAGCATACGGCCCTTCGGGCACGGGCGGCGGCGGCGGCGGGGGCAGAGGCTCGAAGTTACGGATGGGGGCCCTGGGTTCGGCGGAACGCTCGCGACCACCGCGAGGCCCGCGCCCTTCACGTTTGCGCTCGCCGCGTTCCTCGCGGGGCGGGCGGTTTTCGCTTTCACGGCGGGGTTTTCTTTCCCGTCCGCCCTCTCGCTCGCGCCGCGGACCACGCGGGGGGCGGCTGTCACCGTCGGTGTGGTCCTCGCGCGGCGGACGCGCATGGGGATGCATCTTGGCCGGGTGGCGCCCGTCGGCGTGTTTTGGCTCCGCGGCGGACGTTTTTTTCTTCCCAAGTCCGATGATTTTTTTCAGCCCGGCCTTGAGATGGCCGAGGAGGGATTTCTTTTTCTTTGGCTCGGTGGGTTTGGAGTGGCTCACGGGATGGGGAGTGGATGGGGCTGGCGACTGTGCCGCAGGCGCGGCGCGGAGGCAAAGCCGTAGTTGCATTCCTGGTTTCCCAACAAGGCCCGTCTGGCCGCTCCTGATTTGGTGGAGCATAGCGGATTCGAACCGCTGACCTTCTCAATGCCATTGAGACGCTCTACCAACTGAGCTAATGCCCCGGAAAATAAAACCGGCTCCCCCTGGTCAGGGGAGCCGGAGATTAGCGTCACGACCTGCTTTGACAAGCTGATTTTGCGACAAACTTCCGCTTAGCGAGTGGACTTGCTTTCGCCGCCTTTGGGGGCTGCTTCGGAGGAGGATTTCTTGAGCGTGTCGTAGATTTTCTTGGCTTCGGCGATCTCGTCGGTCTTCAAGGTCTTCTTGAGTTCGTCGCGGTATTTGACAGCCAGTTCGGCATTGCTGGAGGCGTCCACCGCCAAGTCCGCCCAGGCGAGCGCGCGGGCTTTGTCAGGAACATTTTTGGCGGTGTTCAGCCCGCGCTCGGCAAGGCTGGCAAGGCGCAGCATGGCGAGCGGCGCGCCGGCCTCGGCGGCATTGGTGTATTGCTGGGAGGCGGCCTCAATGTTTGCCGGGCCGCCGACACCGGCCTCATACATCTGGCCGAGGGCGATCTGGGCGGCCACGTTTCCACGATCGGCGGCGAGCTGATACCAGGCTTTGGCGGCGACGACATCCTGGGCCACGCCGGTGCCGTTTTGATAAAGTCCGGCCAGACGAAACTGCGCCTGGGCAAGTCCGTTGTTGGCGGCGCGGAGGAAGAAATTATAGGCTTTCTCGGGGTCCTTGTCCACGACAGTACCGGTCTCGTAATAGACACCGACATTGAAGAAGGCTTCCGGCAGTCCGTTCTGGGCGGCGAGGCGGTAGAGGTCGAGGGCGCTTTTGTCATTCTTCTGGATGACAATCTCGGCTTTCTCCCCTTCGCCCTGGGTCAGGCCGGCTTCGAAGTAGTTGCCGAGGCGGAAAAGAGCCTGGGCGTCGTTGCCGTTGGCGGCCTTGGTGTAGTATTCGACGGCTTTCTTGAGGTCTTTGGCGGTGCCGCCCATGCCGTTTTCATAAATGGCGCCCAGCAGGCGGTTGGCGGCGGCGAAGCCTTTGGCGGCGGCGTCTTCGAACATTTTCTTGGCTTTCTCAGGATCCTTCTTCACGAGCTGGGAACTGCCTTCGGGATCGCCGTCGAAAAGACGCGCGGCATAGGTGGACATGGCGACGGGGTTGCCCTGGTCACTGGCTTTGATGAGCATTTCGAGGGCCTTCTTGTCATCCTTGGGAAGTCCGGTGGCACCCTGGGTGTAAAGCTGGCTCAGACCGAGGGTGGCCTCGCCATCGCCTGCGGCACTGCCTTTTTCGAGGAGCGCCTTGGCTTTCTCGACACTGGCCTCGACTCCGCCGACGCCGCCGAGATGGAGGTTGGCGAGAAGACGGCGGGCCACTTTGTTATCACCGGCCTCGGCTTCCTGGATGAGTTTCACCGCTTCCTTGACACTGGCCTCGTTCTGCTGGCCAGCCTGGAGCAGCACCTGGGCGAGTTCGACCTTGGCAAGGAGCTGGCCTTGCTCGGCAGCCTTGCGATAGAGGACGACCACCTCGTTAAGGTTGCTGTTGCTCAGCACGCCCCAGTGGGCCAGAGCGTACTGGGCGTCCTTGTCGCCCGTCTGCGCCAGTTCATTGACCTTGGCGAGGGCCTCGTTGAAGGATGCGTTGACGTCAGGGCCCTTGCCCGGATCTTCCGCGGCGGCCTTTTGGGCGGCGGCGAGGTTTTCCAGGGTGGACATCATGTCTTTGCTGATGCCGGGCATGTCATCGGTGTTCAGACCGGCGACAACGACCATGGCGGCGAGTTTGGCTTTGAGGGCTGTGAGGAACATAAGGGTTGGTATATGGGGGGGCTTTGGTACCGAATTTAGCGGTAAGCGTTCACTTTTTTCAGGTTTTGGCCGGACAAATCAAGACTTTAGCGCGGTTTTTTGAAAAAACTTGGTTTGGGAATGCTGAGCATTCCCGTTTCACGCGGCTGTTTTGGGGAGGTCGTCAATGCCGTGCATGTCTCCCGAAGTTCGTGGAAAGCATGGCGGGGGATATCTGGATTCAGCGTGGCAGCGGATGCTCTTTCTGGCAGTCTGGGTCGGGTTGTCCGGGCTGGCCCACCAGTTCGACGGGGTGGGTGTAGAGGTATTTCCAGACAGCTTCGTAGAGCAGGGTGCCATCGTCCGCCTTCGGGCTGCTTTTGCCGGGTGTGACGGCGCCGTGGGCCTTGCCGGCATCGCCCCCGACATCGGCGGCGGAAATGAGGCGGCGGGAGTTTTCATACGGCGGCGCGGCATTGTCCACAGTGACAATCGGGCCAAACTCATGCATGCCCAGCAGCTCCCATGAGCGGCAGTAATGATCACCGGTCCAGCCGCCGTCGAGCACATGGGAGAAGCCGAAGTAGCGGCGCGGGTCCGTGGCGGAGGGCAGGGCCTGCCAGTCCTGCTCCTGGTCGCGCGGACCGCAGAGCATGACGACGCGGTCCACGGCTACTTCCTTGGCGAATCGCGCCGCCGTGGTGGAGCCGTGGGAACTGCCGCTGATGATGACCTTGTCCCAGCGGATGCCCGTGCCGTCCCCGCTGATGAACTGACCCCATTTTCCGGCGGGGTTTTCCTTGTCGAGCCACTTCACGAATTGGAAAGCGCGCTCCATCATGCCGTCGGGCTGGGGAATTTGGAGCTGGGCGCTCACATCCCGCCCGGTGGCGGCCTCCAGACGCACCCGGCCGCGCGCCAAGCGGTCTTCAGGCTTGAGAATGCCGAACCATTTGTTGGCGTAATGCACCTGGATGGCGTGCAGACCATAACTGTTGAGCCTCTCAAAAAGCGCGTCGTTGTGGCCCATGAGCCAGACGACCAGTTTTCCCCGCATGGGCACGCGCGGGTCCACCGAGGCGTTTTGCACATCCTGGGGTTTGCCGTCTTTGGAGAAGACAAAATCAATCTCCGGGTGCTCCCGGGCGCGCGGGTCCAGTTCGCTGGCGCGGGCGGTGAGTTTGAAGCGCCCGGCGTCCTCGCCATGGGCGGCGAACTGAAAAGTCAGGCAGGCAAGGAATAGGAATCGTGCGATCATTAGGAACGCAGAAAACGGCGCGCCACTCCAGACTCCAGCATTTTTTCAGACCAGCCTTGTTTTCGTCAGGATGCCCCGGGCGGACACGCCTTTCGCAACTCAGCCAGCGCATCGGTGAAATCCGCGCCGTGCCGCGAGACAAAAGCCTCCCACAACTCAGCAAGAGCGGCTTTCAGTGTCTCTTGATCGAGCAGCTTGCGGCGCATGTAGGCGGCTTCAAAGACGGCGAACGCATCACGTCCACCGGCGTTTTTTTCATTCCTCACTCGCTCCGCCACATGCCGTTTCACCAGGCGGTAGGCCATGAGGTGAAAACGCGCAACGGGATGCGCGCCGAGCAGCGCCGCGAGTTCCAGGTAAAGATTGAGCTGGGAAAACGGCAGGGAATCGAGGCGGCAGGCGGGGGCCAGCCCGTCGAGGATTTCCAGCTCCTCGTAGATGCCGAGAGGCTCCGTGGACACGAGAGCCCCAGCCGTGTCAAACACCGGCAGCAGCGGATACAGGCGGCAGACGGTGGTGCGGGTGTCGTGGTCGCAGGCGCAGTGCGGGCGGGTGCTCGTGATCGTGTCGAGATGGATGACCGCGGGGCCGAAGTCGAATGGCGCGAGCTTTCTCTCATGCCCGTGAAACTGCGCCGTCCAGCCGCGGGCGTGGAGAAAGTCATACTCGCCCGGCAGCAGCGGCAGTTCCTGCGCGGGCGGCCCCATGCGGCCAAGCAGGCGGAAGCGCTCCTTGTGGCGGGCGAAGCTGCAGCAATGCGCGTCCCCGCACAGCTTCCAGCATTCCGGCTGAAAAACGACATCCAGGGAGTAAACGCGCTCGAAGACGGAGGAAAGCGTGGAAGGCCGGCTCATGCGCCTGCCATACCATGCCGCCGGTGATTTTCAGAAAAAATCGGACGCGGTTTTTCGGCGATGCCGCCCGGAGGCGGGGGCATGGATGGAACTCCCGTTGGAGCCACTTCAGATGCCGCGGTGGTTGACGATCTCGTTGCGCTCGTTGAGCACGATGACTTTCGGCTGGTGCGCGGCCATCTGCTCCGGCGTCACCTGGGCGAAACTCATGATCGTCACGCGGTCGCCGGGTTTGCCGAGGTGCGCGGCGGCGCCGTTGAGCTGGATGGTCCTGCTGCCCGCCGGCGCCTCGATGGCGTAGGTCTCGAAGCGCTTGGCGTTGCTCATGTTCGAGACCAGGATGCGCTCGTAGGGCGCCATGCCGCAGGCGTCCATCAGTTCGATGTCTATGGCCAGACTGCCTTCGTAGTCCACGGAGGCGTCGGTCACCGCGGCGCGGTGGATTTTGGAGAGCAGAAGGGTGCGAAGCATTGGGGGAAGGCGAAAATGAATCGCCCCCGGGAAAAAACAACGCTGGATTTGGCCCGGCCGATCTGCCACCCGCCGGCATGACGGTGCCTGGAAAAACAAAGTGACCACGATGCGCCGCAACCCTGGCTGGATCAGCCCTGGCAATGGATTTTCCGGCTTCCCTGAGCGCGCGGCGGCAAGAAGTCCGGCGGCGGGTCGTATAAGCGTGGAAGTTTGTTCTTGTCTTTGTTAGGCGGGAACCCGTATTTTAAACCGCGCAATCCTCAACCCATCCCACCTCCATGTTCCGCATCCCCGGCGCCCTCGGCAAAGATCTCTGCGACAAAGACCTCGGCATGACCCGCCGCGACATCCTGCGCGTGGGCGGCGCCTCCATGATGGGGCTGACGCTCAACGGCATGTTCCGCGCCCAGGCCGCGTCCGCGAACTCCGCCGCTGCGGGCCGCGCGGGCTGGGGCAAGGCGAAGCATGTGCTCATGATCTACCTCCAGGGCGGTCCCAGCCATCTCGATCTTTGGGATCCGAAGGAGAACGTGCCGGACAAGGTGCGCTCCGCCTTCAAAACCATTCCCACCAAGGTGCCGGGCCATCATTTCACGGAGATCCTGCCCCAGCTGGCGAAGGTGAACGACAAGTTCACCATGATCAATTCGATGAGCTATACGCCCAACGGCTTGTTCAACCACACGGCGGCCATCTACCAGATCATGACCGGCTACACGACCGACAAGGTCAGCCCCTCCGGCCAGCTCGAACCGCCGAACGCCAAGGATTACCCGAACTTCGGCAGCAACATCATCCGCCTCAAGCCGATGGACGAGCCCATGCTGCCTTTCGTCATGATGCCCCGTCCGCTGCAGGAATCCAACGTCGTCGGCAAAGGCGGCACCGCCGGCTTCCTTGGCAAGGCCTATGATCCCTACACGCTCTACCCTGAGGGCGATGACATGGACATGGGCAAGATGGACCGCATCAAGATCGAGGACCTGCAGCTGCGTCCCGACCTCTTCAGCGTCCGCCTCCAGCGCCGCGCCAAGCTGCGCGACGCCATCAACGACCAGATGCCCACCATTGAGGCCGCCGTCAAAGACCTCAGCCTCGACAGCTACTACGACCAGGCCCTCAGCCTCATTGCCAGCGGGCGGGCGCGCGACGCATTCGCCCTGGAGCGCGAGCCTGTGAAGCTGCGCGACCGCTACGGACGCAATACCTTCGGCCAAAGCTGCTTGCTGGCCCGCCGACTCATAGAGGCCGGCACCCGTGTCGTCGAACTTGTCTGGCCCAAAGTCGCCAATTCTGACAACCATTCCTGGGACCACCATGTGGGGCTCACAGACCGCATGAAGACCCGCTCCGGCCCCATGCTTGACCAAGGCCTCAGCGCTCTCTTTGAAGACCTGGACGCCTCCGGCCTGCTTGATGAGACACTTGTCGTCGCTCTCGGCGAGTTTGGACGCAGCCCGGAAAAAGGCGTGTCCACCTCCGGCAATGGCAACAGTGCTGACGGACGCGATCACTGGCCCTACTGCTACACCGCCGTCATCGGTGGCGCAGGCATCAAGCGCGGCTACATTCACGGCAAGTCCGACAAGACAGGCTCAGCGCCCGTCGAGGATCCCGTCCACCCCACCGAGCTGCTCGCCACCATCTATCACGCCGTTGGGATTGACCCGGAAACCATCGTTTACAATCACCTCAACCAGCCGCGCGAGTTGGTGAAGGCCAAGCCTGTGACGAAACTTTTCGCCTGACAGACGCGCGCCTCATGCACGCAGCCGGTCCGAAAAATCCCCTCCACGGTGTCACCCTCGAAATGATGGTGACCCGGCTTCAAGCCCACTACGGCTGGGAGATGCTCGGACGCATGATCAAGATCAACTGTTTCAACTGGCAGCCCAGCATCAAGTCGAGCCTCACCTTCCTCCGGCGCACTCCCTGGGCCAGACAGAAAGTCGAGGAGCTTTATCTCGACACACTGCCTGATTTGAAGGGGGTGGAGCCGGTCACCCAATCAACCGGCGGCATGGAGTCCTGAGCACCAGTTTGTCTAAAAGTCCTCGTTCCGCCATGACTCATCCCGCTGCGCGCCGAAGAGGTCGGTCTGCGGCAGAAGCTGCTCCAGCAAGTTTTCAGGCGGGATGTTTCGCGGCAGTGGCTGATGCCGCGCGGGAACACCCATCGCCAGTGTCCCCGGCGGCACGTCCTTGTTCACCACGGCGCCGGCGGCGATGAAGCTGCCGCGTCCGACGCGCACACCCGGGCAAATCGTGACGCCGCCGCCAATGCAGACGTGGTCCTCAATGGTCGCGCCCTGCACGGTGCCTTCACGCATCGGATATTTGGCATTCAAAAACGTCGTGCCGGGGCCGATGAAGACAAAGTTGCCGATGCTTGTGCGGCTGGGCACATAGACATGCGCCATGATCTTCACGCCATTGCCGATGGTGAGCCGGCCCTCCAGCGTGCATTGGTGATGCACCACGCAGCGGTCGCCGATGACGACCTCCCCGCGGATGAGCACCTGGTGCCCGCATTGAAAGCGGCGGCCGATCCTCGTGTTCGCGTAAATGATGCTGCCGCTGCGGATGATGGCGTGCGCGCCGATGCGCGCGGGCTGCGAGTCTCCGGGGTAGCGGTAGCCGAGGATGACCCCGGCATCCACTTGGGCGTGCGCGCCGATTTCGTGAAAAGGTTCGTCGGGCATGGGCATGGCGGTTTCACTCCTGCCTGGCAAAGCGCCGCAATGTCTCCAATGCCTGCGTGGCGATGACATCCCCGGCGGGCTTGGCGTAGGGCGGGCGGAACTTGCTGTAGCGATAGTTGGCGCTCATGTACTCTGTGTCGCCGGTGTTCGGCCCGTCGGTCAGGTAGCCGTAGGAGATGTTGGTGTAGCCGCAGGGCAGGGCGAGGGGCAGGGGAGACCCCTCGCGGATCTGCCGGCCGATTCCCTGGAAAGGCTCGAAGGGCATGCCGACGATGCCGACATCGCCGACGCGCAGCACCTGGATGTCCACTTCCAAAAACTTCGCCACCGTGTCCGCCCTGCCGGACTGGCGCAGGTCCAGCGCCCAGCGGCTCCAGGGCAGGATCATCTCCACCAGTTTGCCGCGGTAGGCGGGAGTCAGCTCGCGCGGGAAGTTCTGGCCCGCGCACAGGCGCGTGTTTTCATCCCCGGCGTTCGCGCGCGTGATGAAGTCTTCCATCTCGGCGATTTCCGCCTTGAGCACCTCCTCCGAGGGCAGCGGCGCAAGCGGGATGCGCACTTTTTCGATGGCGAAGTCGAGCCCGCCGCGCGCCGAGGGCTTCAGATCCTGCAAGGCCGCGATGTAGCTGTCCGCCAGCATGCGCCCGTATTTTTTCGAAAGCTCCACATCACCCCGCAGCATGCCCTTGGAGTTCACCTCGCCCGCGCAGCCTTGCAGAAAGCTGACGCTCACGGGCCTCTCCGGCGAAAGGTGCCCCGCCATGATCTCGCACGCCACCTGCGGCCAGTCGCCAAAGACGATCGGCTTCTCCGGGTGGTAGCAGGTGCAGGGATGCGCGGTGAAGTGCGTGATGGCCGTGACCACGCCGCCCCGCGCGTTTTTCAGCACCACGATGGGCGCCTGCTCGTCCACGTCGCCTTTAAAGTCCGCGCCCATCAGGTCGCGGTCCTCCTCGCGCATCAGGTAGGTGCTGCCGTCGGCGCGGCGGCCCTTGCGGTTGTAGCTGATGCGGTTCTCCGTGCCCACCGCCCACCACACCGTCACAGGCTGGAGCAGGGCGGGCAGTTGTTTCGCCGTGGCGGCCAGCTTTTGCAGGAACTCCTCCCCGGCGGGCACGAGCTGCGGCGCGGGGATCTCCTCCGGCTTCAGCGAGAGCGTCATCAGCGCCTCCAGGTGGTTGCTCACCAGGTTGAAGTCCGTGTGGTTGTGCGAGACCATGAGCAGCACATTCTCCACCGGCATGGCCAGGGCCTCGGCGGCGGTGCGGCGGATCAGCGGGCTGATGTTCACACCCTTGGGGGAGTTCATGTGCGGTGTGATGAGGCAGACACGCTTGTCTCCTGATTCAAAGAGCGTGACCACTGTGGTCAGCGGCCCCGCCACCTCGCGCACCAGCGCTCCGACCTTGCTCGCGGTAAAGCCGCCCTTTTCCGGCGCCACCCCGAACTCCAGCGCCGCCACCTTCAACTCAGGCGGCTCCGCGAGCACGGGCAGCACGGGGATCAAAGCGGCGGACAAAAGACCAAACGAGCGCGAAATCATGGCGCAGGAAACGCGCCGCCGCCGCCGCTTCGCTCCCGCAATCTCTCTTTTTCTCAGCAGATCCGCCCCCGCACATACGCCTCCGTCCGCGCATCCTCCGGCGTCAGGAACAGCTCCAGCGTCGGCCGGCACTCCACCAGGCGGCCCAGGTAAAAAAACGCCGTCCTGTCCGCCACCCGCCGCGCCTGCTCCATGTTGTGCGTCACGATCACCAGCGTGAACTCCCGCCGCAGCTCGTGCATCAGCTCCTCGATCCGCAGCGTCGCCACCGGGTCCAGCGAGGCGCACGGCTCGTCCATCAGCAAAATCTGCGGCCGGTTCGCGATCGCCCGCGCGATGCACAGCCGCTGCTGCTGCCCGCCCGAGAGGCCCGGCGCGCCCTCGTGCAGGCGGTCCCTCACCTCGTCCCACAGGAAGGCCCCGCGCAGGCTGCGCTCCACCACCTCGTCCAGCGCCGCCTTGTCCTTCTGCCCCGCCACGCGCAGGGGAAAGGCCACATTCTCATAGATGCTCATGGGAAAGGGATTGTACTTCTGGAAGACCATGCCCACCCGCTTGCGCAGCGAGATCACCTCCAGCCCCGGATCGAAAATGCTCCCCCCGTCCACGCGGATGTCCCCCTCGTGGCGGATGTCATCCACCAGGTCGTTCAGGCGGTTCAGGTTCCGCAGCAGCGTCGTCTTCCCGCAGCCCGAGGGGCCTATCAAAGCCGTGATCTCACCGGGGCGGATGTCCATGCAGATGTCATGCAGCACCTGCCTCCGGCCATACCAGAAGGAGAAATGCTCGACTTGGATGGAGGCGGACATGGATTTCTAAAAAGCCGCCGCCTGGAAGCGCGCGCGCAGGCGGGAGCGGATGTGGATGGCCGCCAGGTTCAGCACCACCACCAGCAGGATCAGCAGCAGCGTCGTGGCGAAGACCATGGGGATCGCCGCCTCCGAGTCCGGCGACTGGAAGCCCAGGTCGTAAATGTGGAAGCCCAGGTGCATGAACTTCCGCTCCGCGTGCAGGAACGGCCACTCCAGGTCCACCGGCAGCGTCGGCGCCAGCTTCACCACGCCCGTGATCATCAGCGGCGCCACCTCCCCCGCCCCGCGCGCCATCGCCAGAATGACACCCGTCATCACCCCCGGCAGCGCCCCCGGCAGCGCCACCCGCTGGATCATCTGCCACCTCGACGCCCCGCACGCCAGCGCCGCCTCCCGCACTCCGCGCGGCACCGCCGCCAGCGCCTCCTCCGTGGCCACGATCACCACCGGCAGCGTCATCAGCGCCAGCGTCAGCGACGCCCATAAAATCCCCCCCGTGCCAAAAGTCGGCGCCGGCAGCTTCTCACGGAAAAAGCCCTCGAAATACGGGCAGCGCGCCAGCGCCACCACCACCAGCAGCACCCCTGCCACCCACAGCCCGCCCTCCAGCCGCCGCCACGCCCGCCCATGCTCCGGCCGCCCCGGCACCAGCGCCCGGTGGTGCGCCCCCAGCCAGGCCGCGCCCGTCACCGCGCCCAGCCCGCCCAGCACCGCCGCGCTCCACCACACCGGCGGCAGCGGCTGCTCCGGCCCGCCGTCAATGAAACCACCCGCCCCGTAGACGAAGAAGCCCAGCCCGAACACCCCGAACACGATCGAGGGCACGCCCGCCAGATTGTTCACACAGATGCGTACCACCCGCACCACCAGTCCCTGCCGCGCATACTCCCGCAGGTACACCGCCGCGATGATGCCGAACGGCGTCACCAGCAGCGCCATCAGCAGCGTCATCACGAACGTGCCGAACACCGCCGGAAAAATCCCCCCCTCCGTGTTCGCCTCCCGCGGCTCCTCCGAGAGAAAAGCCCACACCCCGCGCGCGAACACCCCCGCCTTCCCCGCCAGCCCCAGGTCATTCGGCGCGTGCAGGCGCAGCAGGTCCGCCACCTCCAGCACCCGCGCCTCCCCCGAGCCCAGCCGGCACTCCAGCCGCCCCGCCTCCCGGCCCGCGCGCCCCTCCGCCATCCGCGCCGCCAGCGTTTTTTCAAAAACCGCCGCCTCCGCCTCCACCCGCGCCCCGTCCGGCCCCACCAGCGCCACGGGAAAAAAAATCGCATCCCCGCCCTGCCGCCGCTCCGCCACGCGGATGCCGCCCGGCCTTGTCTCCTCCACGATCTCCGCCACATCCACATGGCGGAAGGCCAGCCGGCCCGCCTCCTTGTTCCCCGTGAAATACTGCCGCTCCCGCGCCAGCGCGCCCGCCGCGTC
>ERZ761607.659-NODE-659-length-55060-cov-14.439251_pt1 | contig 55060 bp, 50 predicted proteins | sample MGYA00511164_ERZ761607 | MGnify/ENA primary metagenome ERZ761607 (study PRJEB28899, sample SAMN02445080) | bioreactor sludge metagenome | biome: EBPR sludge | place: Australia: Brisbane, Thorneside Wastewater Treatment Plant | collected 2011-06-22 ...
CGCCAGCCTCGCCGGCCACCGCCGCCAGGCACTGTGGCAGGCGAGCGGCGCGCCGCCGCTACCCGGCCTGCTGGCCGCGGCTCCGGGCGGAGATGCAGCCGCCGAACTCGCCGCCCCGGATGAAGCCGAAGACCTGCTCGCCGACTATGCGCGCCTGGGCTTCACCCTCGGCCGCCACCCCTTGTCCTTCGTTCGCAAGCAGCTCGCCCGGCTGCGCTTTCTCACTGCCGCCGATATCGCAACTGCGCCCGACCGCATGCTGGCCCGCGGCGCGGGCCTGGTCACCTGCCGCCAGCGTCCGGGCACCGCCAAGGGGACGCTGTTCGTCACCCTGGAGGACGAAACCGGGCTCACCAACGTCATCGTGCGCCCCGAGTTGTTCGAGTTGCAGCGCCGCATCCTGCTCGGCGCGCAGCTGATGGGCGTATTCGGCCAGGTCAGCCGCCAGGGACGCGTCGTGCACCTGGTGGCAAGCCGGGTGGTGGACCACTCCGCCCTGCTCGGCACGCTCGCAGCCCGCAGCCGCGACTTTCATTGAGTGCGCCGCAATCAGGACGCCTGCGCCGCCTCGCGCCGCTGGCGCAGCGCCAGCCACACCAGGGCCGCGCCCGTCAGCCCTACCGGGATCAGCGAACCGAGGTTGAGCAGCGCCCAGCCCTGGGTCGTGACCAGGGCGCCCGAGGCGAACGAGGTCAGCGCCATGACTGCGAACACCGCAAAGTTGATCGCCGCCTGTGCCTTGTCCTTCTCTTCCGGCCGGTAGGCCTGCATCGCCAGCGTGGTGCTGCCGGTGAACAGGAAGTTCCAGCCCACGCCGAGCAGGAACAGGCCGATCAGGAACTGGTGCAGGTCCTGCCCCGACAGCGCTACGAAGATGCAGGCGAAGTTGAGCGCAACCCCCACGCCCATGATCTGCAGCACGCCGAAGCGCTTGATGAGGTGCCCGGTGAAGAAACCGGGAGCGAACATGCCGATCACGTGCCACTCCAGCACCAGCGCAGCATCCGAGAACGGCATGCCGCACACGTCCATCGCCAGCGGCGTCGCCGCCATCAGCAGGTTCATCACCCCATAGCCCAGCGCCGCCCCCATCGTGGACACGACGAACACCGGCTGGCGCATGATCTCGGCGAGCGGGCGGCCGCCGTCTGCACCCGCCTTGCGCGCCGGCTCGGGCGGAAACGCGATGCCGCGCATGACCGCCATGGAGACCAGCGCCACCACGGCAAGCGCGAGGTAGGAGCCCAGGAAAGGGGCGCCCATCGACTCGCGGGTGTAGTTGGCCAGGTTGGGGCCGATCACCGCCCCGATCAGGCCGCCCGCCAGCACCAAAGACACCGCCTTCTCGCGGAACGAGGCCGGCGCCAGTTCAGCCGCAGCAAAACGGTAGAGCTGACCGTTCGCGCTGTAGTAGCCCGCCACCAGCGTGCCTGCCACCAGCAGCCAGAAGCTGCCGATCGACAGCGCAAAGGCGCACAGCAGCGCGGTCACGAAGGCCACCGCCAGGCCCAGCTGGAAGGACACCTGCCGCCCCCAGCGCCGCTGGGTACGGGCCACCAGGCCGGTCGACAGCGCGCCGCCAACCACGTAGCCCATGACTGGCAGGGTCGCCATCCAAGCCACCGGCGCCAGCGACAAGCCCACCAGGCCGTTGATGGCGATGAAGACCACGTTGTTGGTCAGGAACAGGCCCTGGGCGATGGCCAGCAGCCAGAGGTTCTTCTTCATGAGCAATTTCTTGTTTTCTGATTGGGGATGGAACTGTATCGCTTAATGCGACGGACGTCGTGCCTCGGCGTGCCAACTCGGCCAGATCTAGACGACCGGTCTAGTAGCACGTATGATCCGCCTCCATGAGTTCGCGCCACACCGATACCCGTCAGCACATCCTCGATACCGGCAACCGCATCATCGCGGCCAAGGGCTTCTCGTGCGTCGGCCTTGCAGAGCTGCTGCAGGCCTCGGACGTGCCCAAGGGCTCGTTCTATCACTACTTCAAGTCGAAGGAGGCCTTCGGCCAGGCCTTGCTGCAGGACTACTTCGACAACTACCTGGGCCAACTCGACACCCTGCTCGGCATGCCCGGGCTGGACGGCAAGACGCGACTCCTGCGCTATTTCGGCCAGTGGCGCAGTACGCAGGGGCAGGAGAACTGCGACGAACAGAAATGTCTCGTGGTCAAGCTCGGCGCCGAGGTGGCGGACCTGTCGGAAGCGATGCGACTCACGCTGCGCGACGGCACCGACCGCATCATCGGCCGCCTCGCTGGCTGCGTGTCGAGCGGCGTCGCCGACGGCTCGCTGCCGGCGCTCGATCCGCTGGCCACGGCTCGCATGCTGTACCAGCTCTGGCTCGGTGCCAGCCTGCTCGCCAAACTGCACCGCGACGAAAGCCCGCTCGAACACGCCTGGGCGGCCACCCAAGGCCTGCTCGAACCCTGATCATTTTGCCTGAACTCTAGACGACCAGTCTAATTCCTACCTCTCAAAGGCCGCACATGAGGCCACACCCAAGGCGGCAACAGGAGCCCACATGCTGAACTTCGACTACTACAACCCTACCCGCATCGTCTTCGGCAAGGACAGCATCGCGCACATCGATGAGCTCGTCCCCGCCGACGCCCGCGTGCTGGTGCTGTACGGCGGTGGCAGCGCCGAACGCAACGGCACCCTCGCAGAGGTCGAAGCCGCGCTGGGGGCGCGCACCGTGCAGCGCTTCGGCGGCATCGAACCCAATCCGTCCTACGAAACCCTGATGGCTGCGGTCGAGCAGGTCCGCCGCGACAAGCTGGACTTCCTGCTCGCGGTCGGCGGCGGCTCGGTCATCGACGGTACCAAGTTCGTCGCCGCCGCAGTCAACTACCCGAATGAGCCCTGGGAGATTCTGGAAACGCGCGCCAAGCACCTCACCCAGGCGCTGCCCGTGGGCTGCGTGCTGACCCTGCCCGCCACCGGCTCGGAGATGAACTGCTTCTCGGTCGTCACCCGCAAGTCGCTGCAGGCGAAGCTCGGCTTCGGCAGCCCGCTGGTGTTCCCGCGCTTCTCGGTGCTCGACCCGGTCAAGACCTTCACCCTGCCCCCGCGTCAGATCGCCAATGGCGCGGTCGATGCCTTCGTGCATGTGATGGAGCAGTACATGACCTACCCGGTCAACGCCCCTGTGCAGGACCGCTACGCCGAAAGCCTGCTGCAGACGCTGGTCGAAGTCGGCCCGCAGGCACTGGCCACGCCCGAAGACTACGATGTGCGCGCCAACCTGATGTGGGCCGCCACCCAGGCCCTCAACGGCCTGATCGGCGCCGGCGTGCCGCAGGACTGGGCGACCCATATGATCGGCCACGAGATCACCGCGCTGTACGGCCTCGACCACGCTCAGACCCTGGCCGTCGTGCTGCCCAGCCTGCTCCATCTGCGTCGCGAAGCCAAGCGCGCCAAGCTACTGCAGTTTGCAGCGCGCGTGTGGGACATCCACGCCGGCAGCGAGGACGAGCGCATCGACGCCGCCATCGCCCGCACGCGTGCCTTCTTCGAATCGCTCGGCGTCAACACCCGCCTGTCCGCCTACGGCATCAGCGCCGACGCGGTCGACCGCATCGTCGCCCAGCTCGAAGCCCACGGCATGACCGCACTCGGCGAACATCGCGACATCGACCTCGCCGCCAGCCGCCGCATCCTCGAGGCCTGCTTCTAAGCACTGCCCCCAGCCCCATACGACTCACACAAGAACCCCAGGAGAGGATCACGCATGACCGCACTGTTCCAGCCCTTCAGGCTCAAGGACGTCACCCTGCGCAACCGCATCGCCATTCCGCCGATGTGCCAGTACATGGCCACAGATGGCGTCGTCAATGATTGGCATGCGGTGCATTACCCGTCTCTCGCACGCGGCGGCGCCGGTCTCGTCATCGTCGAGGCCACCGCCGTCTCGCCGGAGGGCCGGATCACGCCTGGCTGCCTGGGTCTGTGGAACGACACCCAGGCCGCGGCGCTCGCCCCCATCGCCGCGTCCATCAAGGCGGCCGGCGCCGTAGCCGGCATCCAGATCGGCCACGCCGGCCGCAAGGCCAGCGCCAACCGCCCGTGGGAGGGCGACGACCACATTGCCGAGGGCGACCCGCGCGGCTGGGCGACAATCTCGCCCTCGGCCCTTGCCTTCGGCGCCCACCTGCCGAAAGCGCCCAAGGCGATGACGCTGGACGACATCGCCCGCGTGCGCGCCGACTTTGTCGCTGCCGCCCGCCGCGCACGCGACGCCGGCTTCGAATGGCTGGAACTGCACTTCGCCCACGGCTACCTCGGCCAGAGCTTCTTCTCGGTACATGCGAACCAGCGCGACGACGCCTACGGCGGCAACGCGGTTAACCGCGGCCGCTTCCTGCTCGAGACGCTTGCCGCCGTGCGCGAGGTGTGGCCCGAGCACCTGCCGCTGACCGCGCGCTTCGGCGTCATCGAATACGACGGCCGCGACGAGGAAACGCTGGCGGAGTCGATCGAGCTCGCACGCAATTTCAGGCAGGGCGGGCTCGACCTGCTGAGCGTCAGCGTCGGCTTCTCGACCCTGCAGGCCAACATCCCCTGGGGCCCGGCCTTCCTCGCCCCCATCGCCGGCCGTGTTCGCGCCGAGGCAGGCCTGCCCGTCGCCGCGGCATGGGGCATCGACGATCCGCAGATCGCCGATGGTACGGTCTCCAGGGGCCAGCTCGACCTCGTCATGGTCGGCCGTGCCCATCTCGCCAATCCGCACTGGCCGATGCAGGCCGCGCGCGCGTTGAAGATCGACCGTCCCACCTGGGTGCTGCCTGCGCCGTACGCGCATTGGCTGGAGCGTTACGGCACCCGCTGAGCCACGGGATAGCCCACGGTCGGCGGCGAGACGCTCAGCCGCCGACCGCCAGCGCCAGGCGGCGTACGGCCTCGGCGACGTTGTCCTCATCCAGGTTGCCGTAGCCCAGCACCAGCCCGTTGCAGCGCACGGGTGGCCTGGCGTAGGCGGACAGCGCCCTCACGCCCAGGCCCAGCACGGCGGCGCGTTGCGCCACCGCCACGTCGGCAACAGCGTCGGGCAGGCGCATCACCAGATGCAGCCCGGCTTCTCCTCCGGACAGCTCAACGTCCTGTCCGAAGACTTGCTGCATGGCCGAGCGCAGCGCCGCCTGCCGGCCGTTGTAGCGCGCACGCATACGGCGCAGGTGGGTTGTATAGTGGCCGCGCTGGATGAAGTCGGCCAGCGCACGCTGCTCGATGCCCTGCCCCGCGCGCGTGGCCAGCGCTGCGGCATGAACGAAGTCGGCCGCGATGGTTTGCGGCAGCACCAGGTAGCCCAGGCGAAGGCCGGGATACAGCGTCTTGCTGAAGGTGCCGGCGTAGACGACCGGTGCATCGGGCTGCAGGCCGAACAGCGCGGGCGGCGCCGGGCCGGCGCGGCGGAACTCGCTGTCGTAGTCGTCCTCGATGATCCACGCCCCGGCTTCGCGGGCACGCTCGATCAATGCCAGGCGGCGCGACAACGGCATTACGCGGCCGCTGGGATACTGGTGCGAGGGCGTCACCATGATCAGACGCGGCCGATGGCGGCCCCAGTCGTCCTCGTCCGGGGCCATTCCCTGCGCATCGACGGGAACGTCATGCACCCGCAGCCCGGCCAGCCCGAAGGCTACGCGGGCAGCGAGATAGCCCGGGTTTTCGGCCCACGCCGTGTCGCCATGATCGGCCAGCAAGCGCGCGCAGAGATCGAGCGCAGCCTGCGTGCCGCTGGTGACGACGATCTGCCCAGCTGCCACGGCCAAACCTCGTACGCTGGTGAGATGGCCCGCCAGCGCCTCTCGCAGCAGCGCATCACCGCCATGTGCGGCATAGCCCAGCTGGCGCCAGCCGGCATCGCGCCACGCACGCTCCAGGCAGGCGCGCCAGCTGCGGAACGGGAAGGCGCCGAAATCCGGCACTCCGGGCGAGAACGGTAACGCCTCGGCATCACGCGCGGGTTCGAGCCGCACCGCCAGCGCGGCCCGTTCGGCAAGCCCTGGCGGGTTCGTGGCGGCCACTGCAGCCGGTCGCGCCGCGCACGGCGCCGGCAGCGGCGCCACGCGGGTGCCCTGACGGTCCGCGACCAGACAGCCCTCGGCAACCAGCTGCTCGTAGGCAAACAGCACCGTGTTACGCGCAATACCCAGCGTCGCCGCCAGGCTTCGGCTGGCTGGCAGGCGCGTCCCGGCGGGAAGCCGCCCCGCCAGCACAGCCTCGCGCAAACGCAGATAGAGCATGCGCTGGCGCGGGATGGCCTCGGCGCCCGCGCCACCTCCCTCACCGGGCGTGGTCCCGGGCACGGTCTCGGGCGAGAGCAGGGCCAGCAGCCAGTCAAACTCCATCGTGGCTCCATTGAGAGTGGTCGTTGTGGCACCACGCAAGGTACCACCAATATCCTAGGATGGCGCCATCGAAACCACTGCGAGCACCTTGCCATGTCCCAATCCGCCTCAGCCGCCGCCCCATCCTCCCGTGCCCGCATCCGCCGCCTGCCCGAGCGCGCGCACTACGATGCGAGCACGGTCGCCGCCATCGTCGACGCGGCCATGATCTGCACCGTCGCCTTCCAGATCGACGGCGTCGTGCATGCGATCCCCACAATCCACTGGCGCGAGGGCGATCATCTCTACATCCACGGCGCCAAGGCCTCGCGCATGCTGAAGGCGCTGACCGCAGGCGAGGCCTGTGTGACGATCGCACTGGCCGACGGGCTGGTACTGGCGCGTTCGGCGATGCATCACTCGATGAACTACCGCTCGGTGGTCATCTATGGCCGTTTCGAACTGGTGACCGACCCCGCACACAAACTCGGCAGCCTGCGCGCCTTCATCGAAGGCTTCTACCCCGGCCGCTGGGACACGCTGCGCCCGATCTCCGACAAGGAGCTCAACGCCACCGGCCTGCTGCGGATCGCGCTAGCCGAGGCCTCGGCCAAGGTGCGCGACTGGGGCGTCAAGGACGATGCGGAAGATCTCGACTGGCCGGTGTGGGCAGGCGTGATCCCGCTCCGCACGGCAACTGGCGAGCCGCTGACGGAGGCCGACAGCGTCGGCGAGCGCGTGCCGGCGACCCGCTTCGGCTGAATGCAGGCGCGGTGTCAGGCGCGACGGCGGGGGCCACCAAAGGGACGACGGCCTTGCGGACGGCGCGGGCGGTCGTCGTCATCGCGCTTGGGCTTGGGCATCAGCAGGTTCTTGCCACCCTGCTGTGCGAGCGCGGCATGCGCCGCAAGGGCGGCCTCGAACTGCGCCTCGCTGACGACGACGGCCGCGCTCGCGGCAGGTGCCTTGTAGGCAGACAGTCTCTCGCGCACGAGAAAGACACGCTCATCACTCTCCGCCTTCTTCGGCAGACCGGATGCCATCTCCTGAGCGGCCGGCGCAAGGGCGTAGCCGTCGCCCGCAGCCACCAGCAGGCCATGCGTGGAGAGTTGCTCGAATGCACTCGCCCATGCTCTGGGTGCGGTCACGGGGCAGCCCATGAACTCGGCGGCAGCCACGATCTCCGCCAGCGCCGCGGGCCGCCTCTTCGAAGCCATGAAGGTGGCCAGCAGCAGCTGGGCGTCGGTATCGTGAATGGGGTACATGCGGAGCCTTGTTTCCGGTTATCGGGGAGGGAGGGGCGCCATGATGCCTGAGGGCGGACGATCGGACACGACCAAGTCAATGCGCGCCGACGTCCTTGCCGCCTGATGCCGCCTCAACCTTTGCGCCAAAGCGCCGGCTCAGCCGACCTGGCAGGCGAGCCCCTTCAGGTACTCGCCTTCGGGCACGGCCAGCCCGATTGGATGGTCGGGTGCGGCCGCCAGGCGGTAGATGATGCGCGCATCGACACCGGCATCGTTGGCCGCGCCCGCGACGATCTTCTGGAACAGTTCCTGGCCGATACCGCCCGAGCAGGAGTAGGTCATCAGGATGCCGCCCGGGTTGAGCAGGCGGAAACCGAACAGGTTGATGTCCTTGTAGGCACGCGCAGCACGCTCGGCGTGTGCGGCCGAAGGCGCGAACTTGGGCGGATCGAGCACGATCAGGTCGAACCTGCGGCCTTCGTCCTTGAGCGCGCGCAGCGCCTTGAACACGTCGGCCTCGTGCCATTCGGCACGGCTGGCATCGAGCTGCGGGTTGAGCGCGAGGTTGCGTTGCGCCGACGCCAGCGCCGGCCCCGAGGAGTCGATCGACAGCACCGACTTCGCCCCGCCGGCCAGCGCCTGCAGCGAGAAGCCGCCGGTGTAGCAGAAGCAGTTGAGCACCTCGCGCCCGGCGGCGAGCTGGCCGGTCAGCAGGCGGTTGTCGCGCTGGTCGAGGTAGAAGCCGGTCTTGTGGCCGCCTTCCACGTCCACCTCCATGCGCACCCCGTTCTCGACGATGGTCAGCCCGCCCGCCGGAAGTTCGCCATGCACGCAGCCGGTACGCGGTTCGAGGCCCTCCAGGCCGCGCACTTCGGAGTCCGAGCGCTCGTAGATCGCCGCACAGCCGGTGGCCTGCACCAGCCCGGCGACAATGGCCTCGCGCCATTTGTCCGCGCCTGCGCTGGTGAGCTGCAGCACCACGACATTGCCGTAGCGGTCGGCGATCACCCCGGGCAGGCCGTCGGATTCGCCATGGATCAGGCGCACGCCTTCCTGCCCCTTCAGCGCGGGAATCGCGGAGCGGCGCGCGACCGAAGCCGCTACCGCACGTTTGAAGAAGGCATGGTCGATCGCCGCCTCGGCCTCGAAGCTCCACACCCGCGCGCGGATCTGCGATTCGGGCGACCACGCCGCGCGCGCCAGCGCCTTGCCCTCGGCCGTCACCACCGTCACCGTGTCGCCCGGCCGCGCGCGGCCGTCGAGACGGTCGACCGACCCGGCGAAGATCCAGGGGTGGCGGCGGAACAGCGAGCGTTCCTTGCCGGGCTTGAGGATGAGTTGGGCCATGGGGTTCCGGGTGATATCGCGTAAGTCAGGCCGCGGAGTGTACCGGGTCATGCGGCATTGGCCCATAGCGAGCGCACGCTTGAGGCAGCGCCCTGGATTGTTCCGCTATTTCGATATCCCCCATGCGATGGCTATACTCCCCGGCACTTTCACCGTAGGGGAGACCTGACACATGAAGCTCGAAACCATTGCCGTGCATGGCGGCTACTCGCCCGACCCCACCACCAAGGCCGTCGCGGTGCCGATCTACCAGACCACCTCGTACGCCTTCGACGACACCCAGCACGGCGCGGACCTCTTCGACCTCAAGGTGCAGGGCAACATCTACACCCGCATCATGAACCCGACCACCGCGGTGCTGGAGCAGCGCGTCGCGGAACTCGAAGGCGGCATCGGCGCGCTCGCCGTGGCCTCGGGCATGTCGGCGATCACCTACGCCATCCAGACCATCGCCGAGGCCGGCGACAACATCATCTCGGCCTCGACCCTGTACGGCGGCACCTACAACCTGTTCGCCCACACCTTCCCGCAGTTCGGCATCGAGGTGCGCTTCGCCGACTATCGCGACCCGGACAGCTTCGCCACGCTCATCGACGCGCGCACCAAGGCGATCTACTGCGAATCGGTGGGCAACCCGCTGGGCAACGTCACCGACATCGGCCGCCTGGCCGAGATCGCGCACAAGGCCGGCGTGCCGCTGATCGTGGACAACACCGTGCCCTCGCCCTACCTGTGCCGCCCCTTCGAGCACGGCGCCGACATCGTGGTGCACGCGCTCACCAAGTACCTCGGCGGCCACGGCAACTCGATCGGCGGCGTAATCGTCGACTCGGGCAAGTTCCCCTGGGCCGAGCACAAGGCGCGCTTCAAGCGCCTGAACGAGCCGGACGTCTCCTACCACGGCGTGTGCTACACCGAGGCCCTCGGCGCCGCCGCCTTCATCGGCCGCGCGCGCGTCGTGCCGCTGCGCAACACCGGCGCGGCGATCTCGCCCTTCAACAGCTTCCTGATCCTGCAAGGCATCGAGACCCTGGCGCTGCGCATGGACCGCATCTGCACCAACACGATCAAGGTCGCCGAGTACCTGAAGAAGCACGCCAAGGTCGAGTGGGTGAACTACGCCGGCCTGCCCGACCACGCCGACCACGGCCTGGTGCAGAAGTACATGGGCGGGCGCGCCTCGGGCATCCTGTCATTCGGGGTGAAGGGTGGCTTCGAAGCCGGCGGCCGCTTCCAGGACGCGCTCAAGCTGATCACCCGGCTGGTGAACATCGGCGACGCCAAGTCGCTGGCCTGCCACCCGGCCTCCACCACGCATCGCCAGCTGTCGCCGGCAGAACTCGCCAAGGCCGGCGTGTCGCCCGACATGGTGCGGCTGTCGATCGGCATCGAGCACATCGACGACATCATCGCCGACCTGGAGCAGGCGCTGGCCGCGGTCTGACCCCACCTGCCGTCGCCAGCGCGACGGCCGCAATCGCTTTCGACGCCACCTCCGGGTGGCGTCCTATTTGTAGAGGAGCCCGAATGCTCGCAGTGCTGCAACGCGTCTCCGAAGCGCGCGTGATCGTCGACGGTGAAACGATCGGCGAGATCGGCCCAGGCCTGCTCACGCTGGTGTGCGCTGAGCGCGGCGACACCCTCGCCGAGGCCGACAAACTGCTCGCCAAGGTGCTGAAGCTGCGCATCTTTTCCGACGCCGCAGGCAAGATGAACCGCTCGGTGCAGGATGTGGAAGGCGGCTTGCTGATCGTCAGCCAGTTCACCCTCGCTGCCGACACCGCGGGCGGCAACCGCCCGAGCTTCACCAACGCCGCCGACCCTCACGCCGGCAAGGCGCTGTACGAACATTTCGTCACCCGGGCGCAGGCGGCGCATCCCGTCGTCCAGACCGGGCGCTTCGCCTCCGACATGAAGGTGGAGCTGGTCAACGACGGGCCGGTGACGATTCCGCTGCGGATTGCGCCGCCCGCCTGATCATCCGGCCCGCAGTATCTGCCCCGGCCCTGATGCTCAGGGGGCACTAGCATGTGAGAGTGATAGACGACGAGGTGGCTATCCGAAATCGCATTGCCGATGCGCCGCCGCGGCCCCCATCATCAGACCTTTGCCGTCTTCCAGCGGCCACGGCTGAACAGCCACAGCGTAAACAGCCCGACCGCGGTCTCCGACACGAACACCCCCCAGAACACACCCGAGTGCGCCCACCCCAGGGGCAGTGCTAGCGCCCAGGCGAGCGGGATCTGGATCAGCCAGAAGAACACGAGGTTGATCCAGGTCGGCGTCATCGTGTCGCCCGCGCCGTTGAAGGCCTGCACCGACACCATCCACCAGCCATAGACGAAGTAGGAATACGCCAGAATGGCCAGCCACTCGCCACCGATGGCGATGACCTGCGGGTCATCGGAAAACAGTGCGACGAGTTCGTCGTGGAGCAAGAAGAAGGCCACCGACACGGCGAGCGTGAAGGCCATGTTCATCCAGCCGATACGCCACACGGCGGCCTCTGCGCGCTCGGGCTCGCCCGCGCCGAGGTTCTGCCCGACCAGCGTGGCCGCAGCATTGGACATGCCCCAGGCCGGCATCAGCGTAAACATCATGATGCGTATCGTGATCGTCGCCCCGGCAACCGCTTCTGTCGATACGCTGGCGAGGATGCGCATCAGGAAGATCCACGCCGTCATCGAAACAATCATCTGTCCAATGCCGCCCAGTGAGGTGTGCACGATCTGCATCAGGGTGGCACCATGCCAGCGCAGGCTGGCTCGGCAGATACGCAAGTGTTCGCTGCCGCGCACAAGGATCCACAGCTGCATCAGCACGCCCACGCCACGGCCGATGTTGGTTGCGATCGCCGCGCCCTCTATGCCGAGCGCCGGGATCGGCCCGAGACCGAAGATCAGGATCGGATCGAGCACGATGTTCAAGGCGTTTGCGACCCACAGCACGCGCATCGCCGCCGCTGCATCGCCCGCACCGCGAAAGATGGCGTTGATGACGAACAACAGCATGATCACCGCGTTGCCGCCGAGCATCCACTGGGTGTAGCGGTAGCCGTGCTCGACGGCCCAGGCGTCGGCCCCCATCAAGCGCAGCAGATCCTGCGCCCAGACGATACCCACCACGGCAAACGGCAGCGACACCAGTACCGCCACCGCGATGGCCTGCACCGCCGACAGTGCGGCCTCGTCGCCCCGATGCTCGCCGACCCGCCGCGCGACGATCGCCGTGACTGCCATCGCCAGCCCCATCGCGATCGAGTAGAGCAGGAACAGATAGGTCTCGGTCAGGCCGACGGCCGCCACCGCAGACGAGCCGAGCTTGGCGACGAAGAAGATGTCGACCACTGCGAAGGTCGACTCGAGCACCAGCTCCAGCATCATCGGCACGGCCAGCAGGAACACCGCGCGCTTGAGCGGAATGCGCGTGTAGTCGGCGTTGGTGCCACGCAGCGCGGCGCGCAGGTCGGCCCAAAGGCTCGTGGGTGCTCCACCAGGGAGCTTACGCGTTTCAGCCTCCGAAGCCGTCTCGCGCGAGGTCATACCACCGCCCGCTGTAACGCAGGGATCATGTCGGAACTCCAGGGGTGTGAGGTTTTCAAGGGTTGAGCCAGCCGCGGCACTGCGACTGCGGGCGGCCAGGGTACAGTCTGACTGGCTCGAGGTTCAAGCGCACAGACGTACCGGCGGTGAGCCCGCGACCGGTGCCTCGGGAATGCCCGCAAGGGCATAATAGGCAGCTCCTTCCCCCTGGTGGAGACAGCCCCCATGAAGCTCTATTTCAAGCCCGGCGCGTGCTCGCTGAGCCCGCACATCGCCCTTGAAGAGTCCGGACTCGACTACGAGACGGAATCGGTCGACCTCAAGACCAAGCGCACGGCCCAGAACGACGATTTCAATGTCATCAACCCGAAGGGCTACGTCCCTGCCCTGCTGCTCGACGATGGCGTGCTGCTGACCGAAGGGCCGGCGATCCTGCAGTACATCGCAGACCAGGCCCCCGGCAGGAAGCTCGCCCCCGCCAACGGCACGATCGCCCGCTATCTGCTGCAGGGCTGGCTCAACTTCATCGCCACCGAGCTGCACAAGTCCTTCAGCCCGTTCTTCAACCCGGCCGCAAAGGACGACTGGAAGGCGCTGGCACGCGCCAACCTCGAACGCCGGCTGGGCTACACCGACGCCCAACTGGCCGGCAAGGCGTATCTGATGGGCGATGACTTCAGCGTCGCCGACGCCTATCTGTTCACCGTCCTGAGCTGGGCGCGCCATATCCAGCTCGACCTCGCGCAGTGGCCTCACCTGAGCGCCTTTGTGGCACGTGTATCCGAGCGTCCGGCAGTCCAGGCCGTACTGAAGACCGAAAGCCTCGGCTGAGCCCCTCCACCGCATCCGCCCCCCGCCGCCTTCTCCCTCACCGTGCGGGCGGTGCGGTGCCAAGACAGCGATCCCAGAACAAGGTCAGCGTCCCGAACGCCCGCTCGGCGTCGCACTGATGGTGGTAGGCGTGATGCGCGCACAGGCGCGCCAGCCCCGCGCCCGCATCAGCCGGTGCATGCAGCCTCACATGCACACTCTCCTGCACGACCTGCCCCAACAGTAGCCCCGCGGACAATGGGCCGGCCATCCCGTCCGCCCCGAGCAGCAGCACAGGCACGCCCAGGACCGCCAGCAACAACCCCAGGCTGAAGGCTACCGGTACCCGGATCGGGCCCGATGGGTCGGCGTGGTGGGCCAGATGCCAGGTACGAAAGGGCTCGATGCGATGCAGCACGAAACGGTGCAGGACATACTCGAGCAGGGTCCAGCCAGCCAGGCCGGCGAGCGCGCCGACAAGGGCTGGCCAGCGCCAGAGCGACACAGGCCACCACACCACGAGCCCGGCAAGACCCAGCAAGGGGAATGCAAGTGAGACGGGATAGGGCCATTCGAAGCGCGTGATGTGGCGCATCGGCAGCAAGGCCTCCACTTGAGAAGGATGAGGTTGGATCGCACTCCTTTCTTTATAGACTGCAGCGCTTGACTATATCGCACCATTTTCGTACTCTTTAAACACAACCCCCGGAAACCACCAGACATGTTGCGCATCAGCAAGCTCACCGACTACGGCACGCTCATCCTCACCCACATGGCCCGCGACCCCGCCAGGGTGTTCAGCGCCGCGGGGCTGGCCGACGCGCTTGGGCTGGGAGTGCCGACGGTCAGCAAGGTCCTCAAGACGCTTGGACGCGGTGCGCTTGTCACCAGCCAGCGCGGCGCGCAGGGCGGCTACAGCCTGGCGCGCCCGCCGCAGCAGATCAGCGTCGCCGAAATCATCGACGCACTCGAGGAGCACCCTTTCGGGCTCACCGAGTGCAGTGCGAGCAGCGGCCTGTGCAATATGGAAGACGGTTGCCGCATCCGTGACAACTGGCTTCGCATCAACAAGGTGGTGCGCCACGCACTCCAGGACGTCAGCGTCGCCGACATGATCCAGCCGCAGGGCTGCGGCAAGGGTCCGGACGAACACCTCATCCTCGGCCCGCACGCAGTAGCCACCGACAAGGAGAAGCGAGCATGAACGCCCCCACGAGAAACGAAGCACTCGGTGCCTTTCTGGAGCAGGACTACGTTGCCGGCTTCGAAACCCGGCTCGAGACCGACACCGTGCCCAAGGGGCTGTCCGAGGACGTCATCCGCACGATCTCGGCGCGCAAGGGCGAGCCGGAATGGCTGCTCGACTGGCGGCTCGAGGCCTATCGCCACTGGCTGACGATGACGCCGCCGCTCTGGGCCGCGGTGCAGTTTCCGCCGGTCGACTTCCAGGACATCGTCTATTACTCGGCACCCAAGTCGAAGAAGAACGGCCCCAAGAGCCTGGACGAGGTCGATCCGGAACTGCTGCGCACCTTCGAGAAGCTCGGCGTGCCGCTGCACGAACGCGCACGCCTGGCTGGCGTGGCGGTGGATGCGGTGTTCGACTCGGTGAGCGTGGCCACCACCTTCAAGAAGGAGCTGGGCGAGCACGGCATCGTGTTCTGTTCGTTCTCCGAGGCGGTGAAGGAGCACCCGGAGCTGGTGCGCCAGTACCTCGGCACGGTGGTGCCGCCGGGCGACAACTTCTACGCTGCGCTCAACTCCGCAGTGTTCTCCGACGGCTCCTTCGTCTTCATCCCCAAGGGCGTGAAATGCCCGATGGAGCTGTCGACCTACTTCCGCATCAACGCCCGCGATACCGGCCAGTTCGAGCGCACGCTGATCATCGCAGAGGAAGGTGCCTCGGTCAGTTATCTCGAAGGCTGTACCGCGCCGATGCGCGACGAGAACCAGCTCCACGCCGCGGTGGTGGAGCTGATCGCGCTCGACGACGCCAAGATCAAGTATTCCACCGTGCAGAACTGGTACCCGGGCGACAAGGACGGCAAGGGCGGCATCTACAACTTCGTCACCAAGCGCGGCGACTGTCGCGGCGCGCGCTCGCACATCTCGTGGACGCAGGTCGAGACCGGCTCGGCGATCACCTGGAAGTACCCGAGCGTGATCCTGCGCGGCGACGATTCGGTGGGCGACTTCCACTCGGTGGCGCTGACCAACAACCTGCAGCAGGCCGACACCGGCACCAAGATGATCCACATGGGGCGCAACACCCGCAGCACCATCCTCAGCAAGGGCATCTCGGCCGGGCGCGGCAGCAACACCTTCCGCGGCCTGGTCAAGGTCACGCCCAAGGCCGAGGGCGCGCGCAACTACACCCAGTGCGATTCGCTGCTGATCGGCGACCGCTGCGCGGCGCACACCTTCCCCACCATCGAGGTGCGCCACCCGGGCGCCCACGTCGAGCACGAGGCGACCACGTCGCGCATCGGCGAGGATCAGCTCTTCTACGCGATGCAGCGCGGCATCAGCGCCGAGGACGCGGTGTCGATGATCGTCAATGGCTTCTGCCGCGAGGTGTTCAAGGAACTGCCGATGGAATTTGCGGTGGAAGCGCAGAAATTGCTGGGCGTGAGCCTCGAAGGCAGCGTCGGCTAAACCGAAATGGGATAGATCGGCCCCGCAGGTCCTCGTAGGAGCGGCGCCAGCCGCGAGGGGTTCAAGGCGACGCGGCGCAGCCTATCCGCAGGAAAGGCTCGCGGCTGGCGCCGCTCCTACGGCGGAGCCGGTAGCCGCACGCTTGTCGTGCAGGGGCCTCAGGCGAGATATGGAATTGAAATCGGGAGAGAAAACATGCTGAAGATCAACAACCTGCACGCGGCCGTCGACGGCAAGGCCATCCTCAAGGGTCTGAACCTGGAGGTGGGCAGCGGCGAGGTGCACGCCATCATGGGCCCCAACGGCTCGGGCAAGAGCACGCTGGCCCAGGTGCTCGCCGGGCGCGACAGTTTCACCGTCACCGACGGCAGCGTGGACTGGGACGGTACCGACCTGCTCGCCCTGCCGGCCGAGGAACGCGCGCGCGCCGGGCTCTTCCTCGCCTTCCAGTACCCGGTCGAGATTCCCGGCGTGTCCAACGCCTACTTCCTCAAGGCTGCGGTCAACGCGGTGCGCCGCCACCGCGGCCTGCCCGAGTACGACGCGATGGACTTCCTCGCGCGGGTGAAGGCCGAGATGAAGGCGGTCGGCATGAAGGAGGAATTCCTCTACCGCTCGGTGAATGAAGGCTTCTCCGGCGGCGAGAAGAAGCGCAACGAGGTGCTGCAGATGGCGCTGCTCGAGCCCCGGCTCGCGGTGCTGGACGAGACCGACTCGGGGCTGGACATCGACGCGCTGAAGATCGTCGCCGAGGGCGTCAATCGCCTGCGCTCGCCCGAGCGCTCGATGATCGTGATCACCCACTACCAGCGCCTGCTCGACTACATCGTGCCCGACAAGGTGCACGTGCTGTCGCAGGGCCGCATCGTGCGCTCGGGCGGTCGCGAACTGGCGCTGGAGCTGGAAGCGCACGGCTACGGCTGGATCGACGCCGACGGCAAGGCCGCCGCGGCTGCATCAGGAGCACGGTCATGAGCACGATCGACGCCTGGGTCGCCCGCCAGCGCGAGCGCGCCAGCCAGCTGCCCGGCGCTGCCCTGCCCTGGCTGGCGCGTCGCCGCGCCGACGCGATCGCGCGCTTCGCCGATCTCGGCTGGCCGACGAGCCGGCTGGAAGGCTGGCGCCACACCTCGCTCGCCTTCCTCGATCAGCAGGCGCTGGCGGCGCCGGCGTTTGCCCCCCACCCTGCGTTCGCGCTGGCCACGCTGCGCGCGGCCTTCGATGAGGGCGACCACTGGCTGGTGTTCGTAGACGGACGGTTCGCGCCAGTCCTGTCGGTTACCGGCATGCTGCCGGCCGGCGTGAAGGCAGGCGCACTGTCGGAGGCGCTGAACAGCGCACCCGATGCGGTCGAGGCCGCCTTCGGCAGCGCTGACGACAGCGCCAGCCCCTACGCACTGAACCTGGCGCTATGCAGCGACGGGGCCTTCGTGCATCTGGCGCGCGGCACCGCGCTCGAGCAGCCGCTGCACCTGGTGTTCATCGGCGCCACCGGCGCGGCCGACACCCACCTGCGCAACCTGATCGTGGCCGATGCCAATTCAGAGGCAACGGTTGTCGAGCACCATGTCGGCGGCGGCGCCACGCTCGGCACCGTCGTCACCCGGGTGCAGGCGGCGCAGGACGCCCGCATCACCCACGTGAAACTGCAGCAGCAGGACGCACAAGCCATTCATCTCGCGCAGATCGAAGCCGAACAGGCACGCGGCGCCTACTTCGCCTCGCACTCGCTGTCCTTCGGCGCCCGCCTGGCGCGCAACGACATCCGCACCCGCTTCGCCGGCGAAGGCTGCGAGACACTGTTCAACGGCCTGTATCACGTCGATGGCAGGCGCCATGTCGACCATCACACGCTCATCGAGCATGCCAGGCCGCTGGGTACCAGCCGCGAGTACTACCGTGGCCTGGTCGACGGCAACGCGCGCGGTGTGTTCGCCGGACGCATCATCGTCGCCCAGGACGCACAGCGTACCGATGCCATACAGCGCTGTGACAACCTGCTGCTGTCCAGGCTGGCCGAGGCCGACGCCCGCCCGGAGCTCGAGATCTATGCGGACGACGTCAAATGCGCCCACGGCGCCACTGTCGGCCAGATCGACGAGGACGCCCTCTTCTACCTGCGCGCACGCGGCATCGACACCGACCATGCGCGCCAACTGTTGACCTATGCCTTTGCCGCCGAGGTCATCGAACGCATCGCCCACGCCGCCGTGCGCAAGCGCGGCCGTGGCCTGCTGCTGTCGAGCCTGCCGGGCGGCGCACGGATGGAGGCCCTGCAGTGAATATGCACACCCTTCAAAGCGCACCGGCCACCCGCCCTGCCCTGCTGCAGCGCGCGGCCGACTTTCCGATCCTGTCGCGGCCGGTGCACGGCAAGCGCCTGGCCTACCTGGACAACGGCGCAACCACGCAGAAGCCCGATGCCGTGATCGAGGCCGAGCGCGACTTCTACCGCCACTCGAACGCCAACATCCACCGCGGCGTGCATTGGCTGTCCCAGCATGCGACCGAGCTCTACGACGCTGCGCGCACGAGCGTGCAAGGGCTGCTCAATGCCGCCAGCGCAGACGAGATCGTGTTCACCCGCGGCACCACCGAGGCGATCAACCTCGTCGCACAGAGCTGGGGGCGGCCACGTCTCACGGTGGGCGACGAGATCCTGGTGACCCACATGGAGCACCACTCCAACATCGTGCCCTGGCAGCTCCTGTGCGAGCAAACCGGTGCGGTGCTCAAGGTCGTGCCGGTGGAGATCAATGGCGAGCTCGACATGCTCGCCTTCGACGGCCTGCTCGGCGAGCGCACCCGCCTGGTCGCGATCACCCATGTGTCGAACGCGCTCGGCACGGTGCTGCCGGTCGCCGAGCTGACCGCCAAGGCGCACACCGCAGGGGCTGTCGTCCTGGTAGACGGTGCGCAGGCCGTCGCCCACACGACGGTCGACGTGCAAGCCATCGGCTGTGACTTCTACGCCTTCTCCGGGCACAAGCTCTACGGCCCGACCGGCATCGGTGCCCTCTACGGCCGTCGCGCGCTGCTCGACGCCATGCCGCCCTGGCAAGGCGGCGGCGACATGATCCGCACCGTCGCCTTCGAGCACACCACCTTTGCGCCCTCGCCACAACGCTTCGAGGCCGGCACCCCGAACATCGCCGGTGCGGTCGGCCTCGGCGCGGCGATCGAATACGTCCGCGGCATCGGGCTCGAACGCATCGCAGCCCACGAGCACGCCTTGCTCGAACAAGCCACCGCCGCGCTCGCCGACATCCGCGGGCTGCGCCTCGTCGGCACCGCGGCCAACAAGGCGGGCATCCTGTCCTTCCTGGTCGATGGCATCCACCCGCACGACCTCGGCACCATCCTGGACAGCGAAGGCGTGGCGATCCGCGCCGGCCACCACTGTGCGATGCCGCTGATGACACGCCTGGGGATCCCCGGCACTGCGCGCGCCTCATTCGCCCTCTACAACAGCCCGGCCGACATCGACGCGCTCGTCGCCGCCATCCACAAGGCGCAACGCATGTTCGGCACCAGGGGCGCGTGATGAACGACAAGGACGACATGCTGCGCGAGCTCTACCAGGAGGTGATCTTCGATCACAACCGCAGCCCGCGCAATTACCGCCCCATGCCCGGCGCCAACCGCCACGCCGACGGCCACAACCCCCTGTGCGGAGATCAGCTCACGGTCTACCTGCAGGTATCCGATGGCATCGTTCATGACGCCAGCTTCGTCGGCCACGGCTGCGCCATCTCCACCGCCTCGGCGTCGCTGATGACCGAGGCGATCAAGGGCCGCCCGCTTGCCGAGGTGGAAGCGCTGTTTCGCGACTTCCACGCCCTGCTCACCGCAGCGCGCGACGAGCCCGGCCCGCAGCGCGATTTCGGCAAGCTCGCGGCACTCGCCGGTGTGCGCGAGTTTCCGGCGCGGGTCAAGTGCGCCACCCTGGCCTGGCACACGCTGCACAACGCCTTGACCGGTGAGGCATCCACGGCACATACCGAATGAACCAAGGCCGCCAACCGATGAGGCGGCACAGGAGCAGATCATGGGCGAACGCTACGGCGAAACCGACACCCGCATCCTGCAGCGCGACTGCGCTGCGGTGAGCGTGCCCTGGGGCCAGCCCCAGACGCTGGAGGAAGGCAGCTACGCGCTGGTCACCCAGCGCCTGGGTGGCTCGATCACGGTCATGAGCGGGGGCAACCTCTACCGTATCGATGAGCGCAACGCCGACGCGCTCGGCCTCGAGCCGCAGTTGCCCCCGCCACCCCCGCCCGCTGCCGACGGCGCACTCGACGCTGCAGGCATCGAACGCGCGGCATGGGAACAGCTCGGCACCTGCTACGACCCCGAGATTCCGATCGACATCGTCAATCTCGGCCTGGTCTACGCATGCACGGCCGAAGCGCTGGCAGATGGGCGCTTCCGCCTTGCCGTCAACATGACCCTCACCGCGCCGGGCTGCGGCATGGGCACGCTGATCGCGGACGAAGCGCGCGACAAGCTGCTGACCATCCCCGGCGTTGCGGAGGCGACGGTGAGCCTGGTGTGGGATCCGCCCTGGAGCCGGGAAATGATGAGCGAGGCGGCACGCCTGGAAATGGGGATGCTGTAGGGGGGCGGGGCAAGGCCTCCAAATGCGCCAGTCCCTGCCCCTCGTTGCACGGGCGCGCACTTCTTGCGCTGGCTCAAATCGCCTGCCGGAACACGCCTGATAAGCTGTCGCCGCTACGTTTCGCCCCCATCAACCCGCCCCCCCGGAGACCGGCCATGCGCCCAGTCCTGCTCCTGATTGCCACCCTGTCCAGCACCGCAGCCCTCGCGGCAACCCCGATCGACGCCCCTGCACGCCTGCCGGGCTTGTGGCTGATCAACACGGCGCCGGCCACTGAGGCGGCTGGAGTCGCCAGCTTCCATGTCTGCCTGGGCTCGACGCCCGCGCCGATCCTGCGCCGCCCGGGGCACGAAGAGCCGGCCTGCAGCGGCGAATCGTGGTCGAAGGACGCGCACTACCGCTACTACCGCGCTGAATGCACGGTGCGGGGGAGCCAGGCCCGGATCGAGGCGCGCTTCACCGGAGACTTCGAGTACAACTACCACGGCGAACTCACCGCCACCTATTCCCCGCCGCTCGACGGTGTCGAGCTGGCGCGCTTCGAGATGGACGGACGCCGCCTGTCGCCGTGCAAGGCGGAACATCCGGTCGGCAAGATGCTCATTCAGGGCAAGGACGGCGTCGGCAACCTCAACCTCGGCGAGCCCGTCGTGAAGCTGCGCTGAGCGCCACCACTGCAGCCCGTTCAGCGCAACGAGAACTGCACCTGGCCGCCCTCGGCCACGGGCTCGACCTTGGGCTCGAGCACGAAGATGCGCTCGCCCGGGATGCCCCCCTGCGCAATCATCCACTCGCGTACAGCCTGCGCGCGCCGTTGGGCAAGTGCGCGCAACTCCGCCTCCGACGCGCTCACGCTGGCGCGCAGCAGCGCCTCCATGTCGGCGGCGGGGATATCCTTCACCAGGCCGACGAGGTTGCGCGGCTTCTTGATGTCGGCCGCCTTGTAGGCTTTCTCGAGCAAGGCCGGATACTCGTCTGCGCCAACCTCGATGTCGTCGAGAGACGGCGCCTCCTCGCCACGTGCGATCAGCGCTTTCAGCTTCTGCGCCCGCAGCGCATTGTCCAACCCGGCCTGGCGCAGGCCGTCGAGGTCGGAGGCGGGGTCGGCACGGCCAATCACGTCGAGCCGCAGTGCAGGACGTTCGGCCAAGGCCTGCGCCAGCTTGGCGAGCTTCTCCTGCTGGGCCTCATCCAGTCGACCGCTACCGGGCGCGAGCTCGAGATGCGACAACGCCTCGCCACCGCCGAACGCCGCGCCGAGCAAGGTGAAGGGCGAGGTGATGGCCTTGCCGATCAGGTTGAAGAACATCTTCACGACCAGGCCGAACACGCTGAACTCAGGATCATCCAGGGTGCCGCTCACCGGCAGGTGCAGATCGATCTCGCCACGGCTGTTCTTGAGCAGCGACACGGCGAGCTGGACCGGCAGGTTGACCGCGTCCGGGCTGTCGACCTTGTCGCCGAAGGTGAGCTGGTCGAGAAAGATCTGGTTGGTGGCGGTGAGCCTGCGGTCCTCGATCTTGTAGTTGAGCTCGGCGGACAGCTTGCCACGTGCGATACCGTAGCCGACATACTTGCCCGAGTAGCTGGACAGGCCGGTGAGCTCGAGGTCCTTGACCTTGGCGACGATGTCGAGATGGGCGTCCTGGCGGAACGGGTTGAGCTCGCCGCTGATGGACAGCGGCGCGGTCTTGTCCACCTCTCCGCTCAGTTCGACCCGGGCAATGGTATCCGACGAGGTCGACAGGCCGACGATCTCGCCGGCAAGGCCGGTCAGGTTGGCGTCGTAGTTCGGCCGTATGAAGCGGTCGCTGAACGCGACATTGCCACGCTTGATCTCGATGCGGTCGATACGCACGGGCGGCGGAGGCGGCCCGTCTGCCGCTACCGCATCCGGGCCTGGCACTGACGACGCGGCAGCTGAGCCCCCCCCAGCGCTGGAGGTCGGTGGCGCCGACTGCGTGGCTGCCGTTTGCGATCCGCCGCCACCGATCTCGCGCAGGTTCAGGCGCCCCTCCTCGTCGAGGATGAGCCGGGTATGGAAGTCGTCGATCGCCACGCGCCGGATGGCCAGTGAGAAGGGCTCGAGGCGGGCATCGATGCCGCCGACGCGCAGGGTGCGCCAGCGCACGAAGTCGGTCGCGTTGAGGCGGTCGACCGAGGCAAAGTTGGCCACCCCGAGGTCACCGCGAAAACTCGCCAGCAACTGTCCCCGCCGCCCGGTCTGCAGGTTGAGCCGGCCCTGCGTGGTGAGATTTCCGCGCGAGATCGCGATCTTGGTCTGCTCGAGCACATAGGGCTGCAGGGGCATGAGGTCGACGCTGCGCAGGTCGAGCCGGAGTTCGGCCTTCAGCGGCGTCAGCGAGAGCGGCCCCGAAACCGCCACCCGTCCACGCTTGTTGAGCCGCGAGTCAAGCTTGAACTGGCTGGTGTTCCCTTTTGCACTCGAAAAGCCCTCGAGCTCGAAATCGATGTCGTCGATCGTGGTAAGCACCGGGCGCCCCACGCTACGATCCTCCAGGCGCAGCGACGCTGCCTTGAGCGCGAGCTTGTCGAGCTCCACCACCCAATCGGGCTGAGGCGGCGGCTGGGGCTGCTTCCGTCTGCCTGCAGCGGCGCGGGGCTCGGGAGCCGGGCCCGACAGCGCCCGCACCAGATCGAGATCACCGTTGCGCAGTCGCACTGCGGCCACCGCCGCCCCCTTGACGTCCAGCGCCCCCAGCCGCAGCCTGCGCCCCTCGAGGTCGAGCACCGCTTCGCTCAGGTCGAGTTCAGGCACCCGAACCGCTGGCTCCTTGGCGCCCTTCAGGGCAAACGCAAATTCGCGCAATGCCAGCGTACCGAGGCTCAGGTCCACCTTCGGCTGCCCATCCTCACCCAGCACGACGCGGTAGTTCGCCGCCCCCGACAGCGTCCCCGCGCGCAACTCGCCACCCGGCAGCGCAGCCGCCAGGTAAGGTGCATAGCGGGCGAGCTGCAGCGCATCGAATCGAGTTTGCCCGGCAAACTCGAAGGGCTGGAGCCGCAGCCGGTCTTCGTGCACGAACTGCTCACCCGCGTCAGTGCGATAGTCGAGCCGCAGCTCGGCGGGCAGATCGCCACTGCTGGCAAGGTCACGCATGTCAAGGTTGATGGCTTCGATGCGCATGCGGAACGGGCCACCCACGCCTTGGTCCTCGAAGCGGATCACGCCATCGCGGACGCGCGCCAGCGCAAGCAGAAAATCCACCGCCGGTGCCGGAGATGCGGCAGCGGGCGCAGGCTGGCCGCCGCCCTCCGCCGGCACGGCTGCCGCGCCACGAGTCGTCGCCCCGTGCGCGGGCGGCATCAACGCAGCGAGGTTGAGGCTGCCATCGGCTCGCCGGATGACATCCACCTCGGGTTGTGCAAGCCGCAGCCGGGTGAACTGCCAACGGCCGATCAGCGGCTGCACATCGGCGAACTCGAGCTCCGCCTCGGCCACCTTGGCAAGCGGAGCGCCATCGCGATCCTGCAGCACGACCTGTTCGAGCTTGAGCGGCCCGCGCAGCGCCAGCTCAGGGGCTGCCCCCGCTGGCTGGCGGAAGGAGATCTCGACATTGGTCGTGAGCAGTGCAGACGGCAGGCGCACCCCCACTTCCGCCGGCAGGTAGGCGAGCCAGGGCGCGAGGTCGAACTGCTGCAGCACCACATCCAGAATGGTCTCGTGCGAATCCGCGAAAGGCTTGGTGCGCGCACTGAGCAGGAGGGGATCACCGTTGAGCTTGGCCGACAGCGAGGGTTGTACGAACACATCGACACGCACCGGCAGGTTGGAGAGGAATGGCACACCCAGCCCGATCTCGCTCAGCTCGTGCGTAAGTCCACGCGCCTTGTCGTGCACCGTGAGCAGCCCGCCCGCGATACGGATGTTGCCCACCGAGAACAGCGTCGGGCCGGCATCGCCCTTGTCCTCACCGCCAAGCGCAGCCAAGCGCTCGATGACGTCGGCCCAGTTGTGTCCGCCCTGCTCATCGACCGCCACGCGCAGTCTCGGCCCGATCAGGGCCAGCTCATGCAGTACGACCCCGCCCCGAACGAGCGACTCCAGCTCGAGATTCACACGCAGGGTCTCGAACGCCAGCGCATCGGCGCTGCCATCGGCCTCCTTGACACTGAAGCCACCAACCTCAGCCGTGAGGCGGAAGGGATTGATCAGCACACGCTCGACACGGACCTCGCGGCCGAGCTTTTCGCTAAGGATCGTCTCCGCCTGCTGGCGCGCCAGCGGCGGCACGACCAGGTAAAGCAGCGCGGCGAGTGCGAGCAGGCCGCCGCCGAGCCACAGCGCCCGACGAGGCCGGCGACCGCTGAGAGAGGCCGGATTCGGGTCGGTCGTGGGATCGGGCATGTGTGTACTCCTCTGGGTCCTGAATTTGTTGGATGACTTCAGAAGCTTGAAGCATGCAGGTCATGCTGATGACCGGCCAAGGCCGCTCCTGATTGCCGCACTGCGGAACAAGGCGTATTCTGCGCCGCTTTGCAGCCACAGGTAAGGCCGTGAAGCACGCCAGCAAGCCATTTCCGCAATCCGGCCGGCGCAGTTTCGACGTCATCGTCATTGGTGCGGGTGCTGCAGGCATGATGTGTGCAGCGACCGCCGGCCTGCGTGGCCGCAGCGTGCTGCTGGTTGATCACGCGACCCGGCTCGCCGAGAAGATCCGTATCTCCGGGGGTGGGCGCTGCAACTTCACCAACCGCCGTATCAGTGCCGACAATTACCTGAGCCGCAACCCGCATTTCTCGCGCTCGGCGCTGTCGCGCTATGGTGCGCGCGACTTCATCGAACTCGTCGAGCACCATGGCATCGCCTATCACGAGCGCGACTGGGGCCAGCTGTTCTGCGACGACTCCGCACAAGACATCATCGACATGCTGCGCGCGCGCTGCGATGACGGCGGCGTCGAGTGGGCCATGCCCGCCACGGTAGAAGGCATCGCACGCAGCGGCGACGAAGCGGAGCGCTTTGTCGTCGCCACCACGCAGGGCAGCTTCTCCGCCCACAGCCTGGTTATCGCGAGCGGCGGCCTGGCCATCCCCAAGATCGGCGCCACCCCCTTCGGCTACCGTGTGGCCGAGCAGTTCGGCCTGCCGGTGGTGGCGCCCCGCCCTGCCCTCGTGCCGCTGACCCTGCCGCCGGAAACGCTCGCACTGCTCGCACCGCTTGCGGGGATCTCACTCGAGGTGGAGGCCCAGTGCCGCGGCCCGGTATTCCGCGAGGCCGCCCTTGTCACCCATCGTGGCCTGTCCGGCCCGTCGATACTGCAGGTGTCGAGCTACTGGCAGCAACAGGCCTATGAGGCCGGTGACTGGGCCCCGGTCAGCCTGGACCTGCTGCCCGGCATCGACGCCGAAGACTGGCTGCTGGCACACGCCCAGGACAAGACGCTGCTCGCCAACCTGCTCGCCGAACGCCTGCCGCGGCGTTTCGCCCACGCCTGGTGCGAACTGCATGACTGGCAGCGCCCGCTCAACCAGTACCGCCATGCCGAGCTGCGCACGATCGCCGCCGCCTTGTCGGGCTGGCAGCTGACGCCCTCGGGCACCCAGGGCTACGCCAAGGCCGAGGTCACGCTGGGCGGGGTCGATACCCGCGCACTGTCGTCAAAGACGCTGGAGGCACGCGAGGTACCTGGCCTGTACTTCATCGGCGAGGTTGTCGACGTCACCGGGCACCTGGGCGGCTACAACTTCCAGTGGGCGTGGTCGTCGGGCGTGGCCTGCGGGCTAGCCGCCTGAGACCACGCGCACGACTCAGGCCGCGGGGCGCCCGCCCTTGCGCAGCAGGGGCAGGAAGGCCACCGCCTGCAGCGCGATCAGCCCTGCAAAGCTGACCCACAGCGCCGCCTCGATCGAGTGCCCACTGGCCTGCAACAGGTCGAGTGCCCCGCCCAGCCCCCACTGCACGGCAAAGGCACCGGCAAAGGCCATCAGGTTGATCGCCGTGCTCACGCGGCCGAACAGCGCCGGCTGGAAGTCCCTCGACGCCGCAAGATAGGTCTGCGAGTTCACCGCGGAGAACATGCCGTAGGCGAACCAGAGCACTGCCGGCGGCGCGACCGACCACAGGATCGCGCACTGGATCAGCACCAACAGCGCATAGCCCCAGCGCAGCAAGGCCATGGGCCCGACACCGAGGCGTGCGAGGCGCACGCCCAGGAAACCGATCGACAACTGCCCGACCAGACTGCCGAGGTTGAGCACGACCAGCATGCGCGCCGCCCCTGCAAGGTCGAAGCCATTGACGTTCATCAGCCAGGGCACCGCCCACAGGCTCTGCATCGCCATGAAGCCACCCACGAAGAAGGCCGACGATGCGGCATAGCGCAAGAATGCGGGAGAGACGTAGATCCCCGCGACCACGCGCAGGCCGTCGCCCAGGCTGCCCCGCGGACCGCTCGAGCGCGCATCGGGCAGCGAGCGGTGGATGGTCAGTGCGGCCACCACTGCAAGTGCAGCGACCACCCAGAACGCGCCGCGCCAGCCCAGGATCGGCAGCACGGCCTCGAGCGGTGCGCTCGCCACCAGCGCGCCCATCGCGCCGGAAGCCATGATGAATCCGGTCATCGAGCTCTGGCGCTCGGGTGGGTACCACAGCGCAAAACCCTTGAGCGCTGCCATCAAGCAGGCCGAAACCCCCAGCCCGATGAGCGCACGCCCGGCGCCGAGCACGGCGAGCGATTCGCCGAGTGCGAACAGCACCGCGCCCGCCGCGGTGACCAGCAGCAGGATCGCCTCCACCCGCCGCGGGCCATAACGATCGAGTGCCATGCCGACCGGGATCTGGGCCAGCCCGAAGGCGAGGAAATAGGTGCTCGTGAGCAAACCGAGATTGGCCGCCGAGAGGCCGAGCTCCCCGGTGAGCGCCGGCGAAATCACGGCATTGACCGTGCGCAGCAGGTAGGAGAGGAAATAGCCCAGCGCAAAGGGCAGGAAGATCCTGCCCCAGGCGCTCGGCCCCGTGGAGTCATGCATCTGAAACATCCCGTGGAAGGTCGAGGCAGGATTGTGCCTGCAGCGCCGCGCGCAGGCCATCCCACCTCGCCGGGGGCCTGCGCGCGGCCGATCAGCACGCCCTAATTGACACTTATCAATGCTGATGAACACGCGGTAAGGAGAATGAGCGCATCCACCGTTGGAGCGCAAAATGACCTCGATCGCCGAACTGATGACGCACGACCACCGCAGTTGCGACCATGAGTTCGCAGCGGCCGAGACCCTTGCCGCCCGCAAGGACTGGCCGGCTGCGACCAAGGCGCTGAACCGCTTCACCTCCAGCCTCGAGACCCACTTCCAGGCCGAGGAGCAGGAGCTGTTCCCGCGCTTCGAGGCGGCGACCGGAATGACTCAGGGGCCGACCCAGGTGATGCGCGGCGAGCACGTCGAGATGCGCGCAACACTCGAACGCCTGGCCTCGGCACTCGAGAACCAGGACGCCGACGAGTTCGCGGGCGAGGCCGAAACGCTGCTGATCATGATGCAGCAGCACAACATGAAAGAAGAGAACATCCTCTACCCAATGTGCGATACCCGGCTCGGCGCGCAAAGCGAAGCCGTTGTGGGCAACCTGTCGCACCGTCTCGCAAGGGAGCACGCTGCATGAGCAACAAGACCGTCGACGCCCGCGGCCTGGAGCCGCCCCAGCCCTTCGAGCGCGCCATGGAGGCCATCGCCGACCTCGCCCCCGGCAGCAGCTTCACCCTGCTGATCGATCGCATGCCGCATCCGCTGCTGCGCATGCTCGATCGGGACGGCTATCGGCACGAGGCGAACTTTCGTGACGACGGCGCGATCGAGATCCTGATCGGTCGTCCATGAGCAGCGCCAATCCCGGACTCGCCTACCAGGACACGCCACCGCTCTCCGCCCCGCTCCGCTTCTTCCTCACTGCACCGCTGTTCGGTCTCGCAGCCGGTCTGGTGCTGCTGTTCGACGCCGAGCTACTGAGTTCACGGTGGACACCGGGCGCCCTGGCAGTCGTCCACCTGTTCGCTGCCGGCTTCATGCTGCAGGTCATGCTGGGCGCGCTGCTGCAGATCCTCCCGGTGGCAGCGGGCGCCGCGCTCCCAGCGCCGCGCCGCATCGCGGCGACCACCCACGCGCTCCTCGCGTTTGGAGCCGCCAGCCTCTCGCTAGGGCTGGGTGCGGGCATCCCGGCCGCGATCGTCACCGGGGCCATGCTGTTGGCCGGCGGGCTCGTCGCCTTTCTCGTCTCGAGCCTCATCGCCTTGGCAAAGGCCGCGCCCAACCACGGTGCCAGCCGAACGCCGCGCGACCTGCGCCTGGCCTTGGCCGGACTGACGGTGGCCACCCTGCTGGGCACGCTGCTGGCGTTCGCCCTTGGGCGCGGTCTCGCCCTGCCGATCGACCTCCCTACCGCTGTGGACATGCATGCGGTGTGGGCCTGGATGGGCTGGGGTGGCATCCTGCTGGCGGCAACAAGCTGGGTCGTGGTGCCGATGTTCCAGATCACGCCCTCCTACCCCGCGGATTTCACCCGCGTGTGGTCCCCTGCCACGCTGGCGCTACTGGTGCTGTGGTCGATCTGCATGATCAGCGGACTGAGTACGGGCGCATTGCTGTGCGGAATCGGCCTGCTCATCGCCGCCGCCGCATTCAGCCTGCAGACGCTGCGGTTGCAGATGCGCTCGCGGCGCGGTGTGCCGGATGCACCCTTCCGAGCCTTCCGCCTTGCCATGCTCGCCCTCCTGGCGAGCCTTGGCGTGCTGCTGCTGGCCCAGTTTCATGACGGCTCGCAGTGGCCCGTGCTGGCCGGCGTGCTGATCCTGCACGGGACCTTCGTCGGCACGATCAGCGCCATGCTCTACAAGATCGTCCCCTTCCTCGCCTGGCTCAACCTGACCCAGTCGGGCGTGCGCGCGCCAAACGTCAAGAAGCTGCTGCCCGACCCACCGGTACGCCGCCAGTTGCAACTCCACGCAGTCGCCCTCGGCGCCCTTTGCGCTGCCGCGGTGATCCCCGCGCTGGCGCCGCTTGCCGGCGTACTCATCGTCGCGGAGTTCTCGTGGCTGTTCGTTAACCTGGTTCACGTCGTACGTGAATGGCATCGCGCATCGACACTGTAAATTTTCTGCTGATTTGATTTGACGCGGCAAAAAGGACTCTGTATAGTTCGCGGCTCTCGGGGTGTAGCGCAGTCCGGTAGCGCGCTTGCTTTGGGAGCAAGATGTCGGGGGTTCGAATCCCTCCACCCCGACCAGCTCACATCCCGACTGCCCGTCGGAAGCTGCCCGTAGCTCAATTGGATAGAGCACCGGCCTTCTAAGCCGGGGGTTGCAGGTTCGATCCCTGCCGGGCAGGCCAGGACAAGTTTTCTGGGCTTCGGTTTTACCGGGGCCAAGTAGTGGCGGCATTAGCTCAGTTGGTAGAGCGTTGGATTGTGGCTCCAAAGGTCACCGGTTCGAAACCGGTATGTCGCCCCACAAATTTGAAGACTTAGCGCAGATCCCAGTCGGTGCGCTAAGTCTTCGAAAGCATATTGCACATAGATGAACCCACCCTATGCGGTGGGTTTTTCGTTTTTGACCGCTGTGCGTTCTCTTGTAGCTGCGCCCAGGCGCCCCCAAAGTGCGCCCCCCCCCACCGGCACAAAGCCCAGTGCAGCCAACGCAGCGAGATCTACCCTCGCCAGGCTTTCGACGGCTGGATCGCTCGCTGGCGTGCTCACGCATTGCGCGGTCCACCGGCTTGCGTTTACGCCGCTGAGCGAGGGCTACGCCAGCCACCGACACACCGGGCTCACAAAATGCCGAGATCACCAACTGCTTGAAGACGTCGGGCCCTGCCCTGATCATTCGCCCGTGACGACACGCATCAGAGCTTCCTTGGTGATGGGCTTGATCAGGACCTCGTCAAAGCCTGCCGCCGTCAAGCCCTCGAGCGCATCCGGGACGGCGTGTGCGGTGTATGCAATCACGCGCACGCCCTTTCCGTTTGGAAGCGCCCTCAAGCGCCTACACACCTCGATACCGGACAAACCTGGCATGCTCAAGTCCAGCAAGATCACATCGAACCGCTCGGTGCTCAACTTCTTCAGCGCTTCCACGCCGTTGGGGCACTCAACGGCATCCCAGCCGCTACGGGTGATCCACGCGCCAGGAAGCAAGCGGTTGATCGGGTTGTCGTCAACAATCAAAACTCTCAAGACTCGGTTCCCCGATGTTTAAGCGGTAACGAAAAGCTGAAAGTGCTCCCCACCTGCGGCGTCGACTCAACGCGCACCGTCCCGCCCATCAACTCGGCGAGCTCACGACAGATGGCGAGCCCAAGGCCCGCGCCCCCCGCGCTGCGCGTTTCGAAGAACTCACCCTGCCTGAAGCGCTCAAAGATCGCTGCATGCAGGTCCGGGGCAATACCCACGCCGGTATCGATGACATCGAATCGGCATTCATCATCACCCACAGACACATTCACGGAGACCTCTCCTGAATGGGTAAACTTTATGGCATTCTGCACCAAATTATGCAAGATCTGCGTTACGTGGACTCGATCACACTCGAGGCTTAGCCCGGGTGGAACCGACCATTTCAGCGCCACGCCCTTCTTCTGCGCCACCGCGCCGTGCGCTGAGCACACCTCGCCCACAACGCCGCTGACATCTTCGAGCTGGTATCGGAGTCGTATACGCCCCGCCTCGATGCGCGCAAGGTCGAGGATCGAGTTGAGCAAGGACAGCAAGTGCTCACTACTCTCGAAGATGACTTTCGCGTACCCCTTGAGCTCCTTGTCGGTCGCGAGATCTCGAATCAACTCAGCATAGCCGATGATACAGTTCATTGGCGTTCTGAGCTCATGCGACACGGATGCCAGGAACTCTGACTTCAATCGGTTGGCAGACTCCGCACGGACCTGCGTCTCTTTCAAACGTGCAGAAATCCGCCGCTGCCGCTGTATCAGCAATATGGACAACGCGCAGAACAAGGCGATCACCAAGCTCATCCCAACGGCAAACACGAGCTTCGATCGGCGGCGCTCCAGGAGCTCCGCAAAAGCCTCTTCCTCGTCCAGCCCAACCACCACCACCAAGGGCACATCCGGAAGCTTGCGGTAACTGTGCACTCTTGTTCGACCATCGATCACGCTTTGGGCCGTGTAATGGCCAACGGGCGCGTCCTGCAAGCGCGTAAACAAACTGGATCGGTTCACGTCCTGGCCAACCGCCATTTCATCACCCGAGCGGCGCGCTCGAATGATGCCATCAAGCCCGACCAGCGCAACGACGCCTTTCTTGCCAACATCCACCTCGTTGTAGAACGCCGTGAAGTAGAAAGGATCGATCGAGATCACCGCTACACCGCCCAGGCTTCCATCGTTTCGGTTGATGCGTCGCGTAAGCTGTACCGACCACGCACCCGTCGCCCTCCCAAGCACAGGCTTGCTCACGAAATAGGTGCGTGAATCCGACTGCACGTGCACACGAAAATGCTCACGGTCACTCAGGTCAACCCGCTTGAAGTCTGGCAGATTCGACAGATGATAGATTCCATTCGAATCGATCACGCCCACCTGATGAAAAAGGCTGCTCTCGATCGTGCCCTGCTCGACAGCTGATGCGATGTCAAACGAATCACCAGCCCTCTCGTACTGAAACTTCACGAACCTAAGCGCCTGGTCAACTGCTCCCAAAGTACGAACCGTGTGTTCCTCGAAGACGCGCGCGAGACTCATCGTCTGCCTCTCGATCGCAAGCTTCTCAACACGGGCATCACGCTGAATGTCATGAATTGTCGCCACCCAGAGCGCTACAAGCAGAGCGCCCGCCAGGGCCACAATCATAAAGAGCGACCACACACCATCTGCCGCCCGCGCCAAACGAGGCGGAAGGCGATGAGCCCACATCCATCGATACATTATTCACCTTGTTTTACTGTAACACCGCGGGCGCCGGCCTGTCGTGACGCTGTCCCTGAAAGGCCGGCTAACACCCACTTAATACCGATGCACTATCAGACCTATGCTGCCTACCCTCGCTACCAAGACGCCGCAGCTTCGATGCGGCTCGCTCTGATGCTTGCCAGGGATCGCCAGACATGTAAAGATTACCGCACACTCCCCGGAGAACACACATGCCACCCGCGCTCGCGGGAAACAGGTTCGAACGAGAGGTTTGACTCGGCCATGCTGACCCGACGATTGACTGATGTCGCATTCTTTGGTGCCGTCATTGTAATCCTGGACGACTCACTTCCCTCGCCCTATCGCGACTACATCTTCTTTGTGCCTTGGCTGCTTGCGCGACACATGATGGATTCGCTGTCATTGATGCTCTGCAGGCACAGTGAGGCGTGTGTGGGCAGGCCATGCGCCACCGACGATCTACGCGGGCTGCACCTGGCCTGCGGTTACTCCGAAGCGAAGAGCAATGTGGTTCGCATGCTCTTCGGCCTGCAGGCCGTGCTAGCCGGCTACGCGCTCTGGAGGGCGGGTGTACCGGGCTGGGTATCCTTGCTCGCGCTGGCGTTGCTGCTCGGGCTATACACCCATTGGTTCATGTGGAGGCACCATGCGCTCGACACCGCAAGACAATACACGTGATCACGCCGCGTCGTTCCGGCCACGAGGACGCGTCCAGTTGCTCCACGAACAGCCTGCTGTCAATACCTAGCCCCTGCACCTTCGGAGCTCAATAAGACCATGCGTTTGTTCATCACAGCCGGTCTCGTCTGCATCGATCAGGAACGCGAGCGCGCCCTGCTCACATTTGCCGGAGGACTCCCCCTTCCTGACGCAGAGCAACGCACCATCGCAGCCATGCTCGAGTGGTTCGACACCGCCATCGCAGGCATCGATGTCGACGACGAAGCGCAGGCGCCGCGCTATGCAGGCCTTGTGCTCGACAAAACGTACCTCAAGCTCTTCTCCCAAGGCCTACTTTCCGAAACCTCGGGTGACCGCCGGGAAGCGCTCCACCACTTTGATCGAATCTAAGCACTGAGCAAGTCGCCAGCTATCGCTCCATTCCACGATGCCAGGTAACGCGACTGCTTGAAACCAACCCGAGATGACCCCCTCCATAATCGACCTTTTCAACCGCCTCACCGACGGTCTCGCGGTTATCGCCACCGATGGTGCGGTCCGCTTCGCAAATGAAGGTATTCGCAAACTGATGCCGATCGTGCTTGGCGAAACGTTTCCGCACGCCAGCATCGCAGCAAGCATCGATCAAGCCTGTGCGGGTCACCTCAATCTACCGCATCGCTTCGAGACCGATTTCGTCTTCGACCACCACGTCGCAACCCCAGACCGCCTCGAAGTCCATCTTGTCCGCAGCCCTGCCGGCAACGATCTCGTCGTCGTGGTTCGCAACCTCACCGAAAGTTCGCTGTACGAGACCACGATCGCGAACCTTTCGGCGCTGATCGACAACGCCCTCGCCGCCCCGCTTGTTCAATTCTCCGAGCAATTAAGCGACCTGGTGGCCGACACCAGCGAACCCACGCTGGGCCCAATTGCCCTCCTCGCACGACGTGAGCGTCTCGTCCTTCAAGGCTTGGACATCACGCGCCAGCTCAAGGCGCTGGCCGGGATCGCCCAACTCTCCGCCGGCCGCCCCATTCTCGGCGAGGACAGGATAATCCTTGAATCCTGGCTCGACGAAACACTGTCCCGCCACGACGCCAAAGCCAAGAGCCGCAGCCAACGTCTGCTGCTTCAAAGTGCAACAGGCTTGCTACCCACCGTATATGGCAGCACATACTGGCTCGGCATGGCCCTCGACGCTTGCATCGACAACGCCATCTGCCACTCAGGCCACGGCACCGATATCGCCCTGAGTGCGTGCGGCATTGGCAACTACGTACGTATCACGCTGCGCAACCAGGGCTATGGCCTGCAGCCCGCACTGCTCCGGCGCCGCCTGGCGAATCCGCTCATGCGTGGCAAAGCTGCCAGCGACGATCGACCGGGCCTCGGCTTGGGCCTGCCGCTCGCACGCAAGGTCGTCGAGCTCCACGGCGGTCGGCTAGTGCTGGAGCAAGAGCTCGATGGCTTCGTCACCTGCATCATCGAACTACCTGCAGGAACAAGCCCACTTCCATCCCAGGACATGAATGTTGCTCAGGCGCAGCGCTACGCCAACGACCTCGTGCGCCTGCTCTCCGACCGCAACACCGCGGCCGCTGAGCGAGCCTCATCATGATCAAGCGCCTCCAGCCCACATACAGAACGCCCGCATGAGCTCCACAGCCCGCCCCACCGGAAGCCCCTCCGCCGACAGCATCATCATCGGCAATGACAGCCTGCCACCCGCAAGGACTGCGGATGCGGCAAGCGCCGTGGCTTACGTGCAGCCAGCACCCCCGAATCGGCAGGCGGGCGATGTCTACAAGCAGATGTTCCGTATCGTGGATGACCTCCACACCGTTGTCGAGGAGCGCAACGCCGCCATGCGAGCGGTGCGCCATGCCCACCGCCGCGCCATACGCCGCCTCATCCTTATCGCCTCGCGCCGCGAGGCCGGGGGTGCAGCGCACTGCCTCAGAGTTGGCGCAATCTCGGCGGTCATCGCGCAAGCGCTCGGGCAACCGGTAGCCTGGTGCAACATGATCTTCGACGCCGCAGCAGTGCACGATCTCGGCAACATCAGTATTCCAGACGCGATCCTCTACAAGACGGGTCGCCTCACCGAACGTGAATGGGTCATCGTGCGCGACCACCCCCTGGTTGGTGCAAACATTCTTGGTAGCTCGACAAGCCCGCTGGAATCACTCGCGGCAGAAATCGCACTCAACCACCACGAGCGCTGGGACGGTGGCGGCTACCCCGCGCAGCGCAAAGGCACCAACATACCCCTTGCAGCCCGAATCGTATCGGTAGCGGACTTCGTCGACTCGCTCTGCTCGAGCTCGGATTACCGCGAGGTCCTGGCTGAAGATCAGGTGTTCGAGCTACTCGAACTCTCAAGTGGCAGTCACTTCGAACCCGCGGTCGTGCAAGCCATGCAAGCACAGCGTCCCCAACTCGCTCGAATCCGCGAACGTGCTGCTGAATGTGCTGCAAAGCTCGGCACCGACATCGATTACCCCCCATGGTGGCAAGTCGCTTGATGCCGACCGCTCAGCCCGCAGGCGACCTGCCGGCCCAAACCCGAGCACACTAGCGCAGGCGATACGCGGCAGGCCAGAACGCAGGAGGGGCACGCCGGGGATCGATTCGCCACGCATCGAAACTATCGATCAAGCCCAGGATCTGCATCGGCGTAAAGGGCTTCACAAGGTAACCGTCCGCGCCACACGCTTGAGCCTGGCGAATGGTGCTCGGGTCGTTGTCGCCCGTCAGCATGATGACGACAGGAAGCCGCCCCTTGGCACGCCTCTTGAGCTCGGCACACAAGCTCAGCCCCTCTCGGGGTTCCCGCAAGCCAATGTCCAACAGCACCAACTCCGGCGGCGCCAGCCTAACGCTATCGAGTGCCTGGTCCGCGTCACAAGCAAAGTGCAAGCTGCACTCATGCTGCTCGAGGATCAGACGCAACATCAAGCGGATCTCCGGCTCATCATCGACGATCAAGACCCCAAGCGCCGCGATACCTTCTGCGCTTTCCGAAAGCTCGCTCGGCGCTCCATGTACTTCCGAATGAATATTGCTCATATGTGACAAATCTAATGGTTTCACAGTCTACGCAGTAGTAAGCTTTCGCCCTGTCCGGCACCAGCCGCATCGCACGGGGCTTCGCTTCACTGCTCGGTGCGTCTGTTCAAGTACGGATCGGAACAAGCACGACTGCCCAATCGGCTACCAGGGTATGTAACATTATGCGCCTGATGCAGGCTACTTCGTAAGCCGGCACATTACTGACACGGCACCACGCGCATACAATTCGGAGTAATCATGAACAAGATCATCCTGGTCATCGAGGACCAGCCGGAGATCCGCAAGCTCATCTGCATGACCATGGACTACGACGGCTTCGAAGTACACGAAGCCGACAACGGCGACACTGGCCTCAAGATGATCAAGGCACTCCGGCCCGGCGTCGTCCTGCTCGACGTGATGATGCCCGGCCAGCTCGATGGTTTTCAGGTCTGCCAACATGTGCGTGCCGACGCCGAGATCGCCGCCACGCCCATCGTGATGCTTACCGCCCGCGGACAGCAGACCGATCTCGAGGAAGGTCGGCGTGCAGGCTGCGACGACTACCTGACGAAACCCTTCAGTCCGCTGCAGCTGATCGAAACCGTCGAGCGCCTGGCGAGCTCGGCCACCAGGCGTCGGTGATGGCGCTACCGCGCATCAGCCGCAGGCAAGTGCTGCACGCAGGCGCAGCAGGGCTGCTTGCACTCACCCCGATCGCACGTGCCTTCGACGGCGCGCCACCGGTCATGGTGGGGCTCGACGCCGAGTTCTTCGACCGCACCAGCACCGCCGACGACGCCATCGAGCTCGGCGCCCGGCTCGCCATCGAAGACATCAACGTGCGCGGCGGCGTCCTCGGCGGCCGCCCGCTCCAGCTCGTCACCACCGACAACCGCAGCCTGCCGGCCCGCGGCCTGGCAAACGTCCAGCACCTCGCGGCCCAACCCGACATCGCCGCCTACCTGTGCGGCAAGTTCTCTCCCGTCGTGCTCGAGCAATTGCCTGCGTTTCACGCCCTGGAGCTGCCGCTCCTCAACCCATGGGCAGCCGCTGACGCAATCGTTAACAATGGCCGCGAACCCAACTTCGCCTTTCGTCTTGGGCTCCGCGACAGCATCGCCATGGAGCGGCTGTTGCAGCAAATCATCGAACGCGGATATCGCGACGTCGGCGTGATCGTCCCAGCCTCGGCGTGGGGCCGAAGCAGCCTTCACTTCGCCGAGCACTTCATTACCTTCGAGGGGCGGACGGCACTCAAACTCGTCGGCGTCGAATGGCACCGCTGGGGAAGCGAGAGAAGCATCGAAGAGAACTACCGCAGCCTGGTGGACGCAGGCGCTCAGGCCATTCTCCTCGTCGCCAACGAACCCGAAGGTGCAGCGCTCGTTCGCGCACTCGCCGAGCTCGATCAAGCCGATCAACGCCCCATCTTCAGCCACTGGGGGATCACCGGCGGACGCTTTCCCGAGCTATGCGGCCCTGCCCTCAACCGCGTCGACCTCACCGTCGTCCAGTCCTTCAACTTCGCACGTGCCAGCCACCCCGCAGCGCAACGCCTGGCGCGCGCGGCCATGTCGCACTTCAACGTCGCCGACCCACTCGCCGTCCCGTCCATGACCGGGCTCGGGCCCGCCTACGACCTCATTCACCTGCTCGCGCTCGCCGTCGAGCAAGCGCGCAGCACCCATCGTCCAGACATCCGCGCTGCGCTCGAGCGTTTGCCCGCTTACGATGGTGTGGTCAAGCATCTTGACCCCGCCTTCACCCCGGCTCGACACGAAGCGCTCGAGCGCGCCGATGTCCTGCTCTGCCAGTTCGACGATCGTGGTCGCCTCCAACCCATCGGCGAGCCGAGGTAGGAAATGCCCATTCGCCTGCTGACGCGAACCGAGCGCTGGCGACGCAGCGATCTGGCGACGCGCATCGCGCTGCTGTCTGGCCTGCTCACAGCCCTGGTGCTGTTGCCGATGCTCCTGCTCGCCTACGCGGCGCTTCACTCCTTCCTACACGACAAGATGGCGAGCGAGCTCGAGGTCTTCGGCATCGAGACACGCTTGCGCTTCGAGTCTCGGCTCGCGGGCAGTGTCGAAAAAGTCCGCAGTGCAGCAACCCAAACGATCTTCAGCAATGCCCTGGCCGACTCCAGCGAGCGTACGCTATACATCCGGCCCATCTTGCGCGACCTCTGCGCCGCCACGCCCGAGCTGCGGGTCCTCAAATTCACGGACTTTCGTGGTGAGACGCTAGAGTACGGCTGCAACGGCAGCGGCATGGCCGAAGACAAGCGGCGCCGGCTATCCACCGAGGCGATCGCGGCCGGGCTACCACGCCTGGAGCTCGGATCAAGCCCACCGCAACCGGGGGCTGACCCGGAGCAACGCCTCAGCGTCGCCGCACCCATCATTTATCTGCCAACCAACAGTCACGAAGGCAGCCTCGTTGCCGAGATCAACCTCTCCGCCGTTTTCCAAACCCTGGACCTTCACCCCCCCTCGACCTATCGGGTCGCGCTGCGCAGCCTACCCGAGACAGCAAGCCACTCAGACACCCTTGACAGTGGCGACGGCCCGTTGCGCTTCACCACCTTCGTCACTCCTCAGCTCGGCCATTCACTCCCGCTCGCGATCGAAGTCGAGGTAAGCGGAGACAGCGCCTATCTCCCCCTCTACCGCCTGCTGGTCGGCTTCGTCGGCATCTGCGCCGTGGTGCTCGCGCTCGTCTGGTGGCAGAGTCGCAGCATCGCCAAGATCATCGCCGCCCCGCTCGCCGAACTCGAGCGCACGGCGCAACGCGTCGCTGCGGGCCAACTCGACGACATCCCGCAACGCCCACTCGAACCCGGTGAACAAGACAGCTTCCGGCTCCTTGAAGCGGCCGTATATCGCATGATCGCAGCGCTCAGGGACACACAACTCCGTCTGACGCAAACCCTCGATGACCGCACCCAACGCATGGAACGCGCCGAGGCCGACCGCCACCTCAAGGAACACGCCCTCGCCTCCACCGATAGCGGCATCCTCATCCTCGACCACGCCGAGACCGAATCCGAACACATCCGCTACGCTAACGCGGCTTTCCTGTCCATCACGGGGCTGGGCACGGCGAGCGTCATCGGCGCGCATTGGCCTGCCCTCCTGAACAGGCACCTGCCAGCACCGACCGGGGACACGGCGCTCGCGGCACGCCACGCTGGCGACAACGAAGAACTCGAGTGGCTGCGTCCAGACGGTAGCCGCGCCTATCTTCAGCTCTCGCGATCGGACTTCCATGGCGATCACGTCGCCTCGGGCCGCCACACCATCGTCGTCGTCACCGACGTCACTCGTCGCGTTCAGGCCGCCCGGGCATATCGAGCACGCCTCGACAGCCTCCGCGAAGCAGTGTTCGAGGTTGATCTCGAAGGCCGCTGCATATTTCTCAACGAGACCTGGACGCGGATCACCGGCTACTCGATCGCCGAGAGCCTCGGCCGCCGGCTCACGGAACTGATCCACCCGGCCGACACTGCCCGCCACCGGCCCGCCCTGGACGCCCTGCTCGAACATCGCATCGAACACCACGAATTCGAGACCCGCGCGCGCTGCGCCGACGGCAGCACACGCTGGCTGTGGGTGGATGTGGCCCTCAAGACCAACGACGCCGGTCACGCCGTCGGCTTCGCAGGCACACTCTCCGACGTCACCGCGAATCATGACGCTCGGCTCGCCATCGAGATCCGCGACCGCGCACTCGAGGCGGCCTCGAACGGCATCATCATCACGGACCTGCAGCAGCCCGATAACCCGATCATCCACGTCAACCCGGCGTTCGAGCGTATCACCGGCTACACCGCGGCCGAGGTGCTTGGACTCAACTGCCGGCTGCTGCGCCCGGCAGGCACCGAAGTCCACTCCGTCGCACAACTGCGCAACGCCATCGCCGACCGCAAAGCCTGCAGCGTCGTCCTGCGCAACGTACGCAAGGACGGCACCGAGTTCTGGAACCAGCTCTCCATCTCGCCTGTCAGCCACCCTGTCACCGGCGAAATCACCCACTACGTCGGCATCCAGACCGACATCACCGAAGCACGCGCCGCCGAAGACCTGCTCATCGACTGGCTCGAGCGGCTCGACGTCGTCTTCACCCTCAGCCCCGACCCACTCATCTGTTTCGACGACCGCGGCCAAGTCGTCTATGCCAACGCCGCCGCCGAGCGCGTCTTCGGCACCACCATGGGCGCCCTCATCGGGCTCACGGTCACCGAGTTCGAAGCCCAGCTGCGCGCGCAATGCGACCCCGCCTACGCCTACCCGGGCCTGCCCGCCCACATGCACGCTCGCAGCGCCGACAACCAGGCCGACGCCACCGACCCGGCAAAAGACTGCAATGTTCACCTGCTCAAACCCAAGAACATCACACTCCACCAGACCTATCGCTTCTGCGGTGGAGAATCGACCTCGCTGATCGTGTACTACCGCGACATCACCCGCGAGGCCGAGCTCGACCGCATGAAGAGCGACTTCCTGTCGACCGCAGCCCACGAGCTCCGGACCCCGATGGCCAGCATCGTCGGCTTCTCCGAGCTGTTGCTCATGCGACGCTACGACGAAGAAAGAACACGAGACCTGCTCGGAACCATCAATCGTCAAGCGCAAAGACTCAGCGCCATGCTCGGCGACCTCCTCGACCTTGCCCGCATAGAGGCAAGGCGAGCCGAGATCTTCAACTTCGCCACGCTCGCCGTACCCGAACTCCTCGACGAAACGATCAAGGCCTTCATGGTCCCCGACCCGCGGTACCGGCTCATCGTCGACATGCCAGTGCCCCCCCCGAACATCCGCGCTGATCGCGACAAATTCCAGCAAGCGCTCCTCAACCTGCTATCGAACGCCTGCAAGTTCTCTCCGGAAGGCGGCGACATCACCATCCATGTCATTCCTCCCACGCCTGGTGAGCACGACCAAGTCGGCATCGCAGTCGAAGACCACGGCATCGGCATGAACGCGGACGAATGCCAACGCGCCTTCGAACGCTTCTACCGCACCGACCGCTCCGGCCACATCCCAGGCACCGGGCTAGGCCTCTCGCTGGTCAAAGAGATCATGAAGATCCATGGCGGCGCAGTTACCCTGAACAGCGCACCCAATCTGGGCACGACCGTCACCCTCTGGTTTCCGCTCGACCTGGACCACAGCGATACGCACAACGCCGGCGCCAGCCTCACGGCCAGCGCTACGCCCCATATGACAAGCCCCACCGACCTCACGCAACGATCTCCAGCATGATCGATCACCCCACCCCCCCCACCATCGGCAACGATCTCGACCAGCATCAGATCTTGCGCATCGTTCAGGACTTCCACCTCCTGCGCCGACAGCGCGAGGATGCCTATGACGAACTCAAGCGTGCCTACCACATCACACTCACCAAGCTAGCGCTTGCTGCAGAATACAAGGACGGCGACACCGGCACCCACATCGTCAGGATCGGCGCCCTCTCCGGCTTGCTCGCCCGCAACATGGGGATGCCCGCAGACTGGTCCGAACGTATCGAACAGGCCGCACCGATGCACGACATCGGCAAGATCGGCATCCCCGACGGCATCCTCAAGAAGCCCGACGGGCTCACCGTCGAAGAACGCAAGATCATGGAAACGCACCCCGTCATTGGCGCACAGATCCTTGGCAACACCAACGTCCCGGTGCTGCAGATGGCCGCCGAGATCGCTCTTGGCCACCACGAGCGCTGGGACGGCCAAGGCTACCCCAACCGCCTCAAAGGGGACGCGATACCGCAATCGGCCCGCATCGTCACGGCCATCGACTTCTTCGACGCGCTCACCATGGATCGCTGCTATCGCAAAGCACTCCCCGACGACACCGCCAAGGAAATGCTGCGCCGGGGACGCGGCTCCCACTTCGACCCTGCCGTGGTCGACGCGCTGGTTGCCTCACTGCCCCAGCTTACCGCGCTCCGTGACGCCATCAACCGTGGCGAATGGGTGAGCCATCACCTGCAGTCCGCATCCTCCTTCGTACGTGCTCACTAGCCCACGCCCCAGATGTCCATCAACCCCGCCCCCAGGCCAGCCGCCGGCCATCGTTCGTTACGTGCCCTGATCGTCGAGGACGACCCCTTGTTCGCGACGGTCTACAAGGAAACACTTACATCCGCAGCCCCGGGTATCCAGATCGAGCTCGCCGCGAACGGCTACCTCGCGCTGATGAGCCTCAAGACACACCTCCCTGACCTCATCGTCCTCGACCTGCACATGCCAGGCCTGGACGGCGTCGCCTTCCTGTCCATCCTCAAACGTAAGGACTGCCTGCTCGAGGTACCCGTATTCGTCGTCAGCTCTGCAGACGCCGAGGTCATGGCTCCGCTACGGGCATTGCCGCACGTTCATGTCTTCGCAAAGCCGATCAGGCCTGCCCTACTGCGCCAGCTTGCCCGCCAGACACTGGCCGAAAGCATCGACTCGCGCACAAGCCAGGACGAGCCCCGCCATCTGCTGCACAGCAAGCTCACGGCTTTCGTCGGTGGCAACCCCGCACTGCAACGCGAGATCGCGCGCCAGTTCTACGAACTCACGCCCGACCGAATCGCCCGCCTCGAGCACTGCGTCCAACAGCGCGACCTCCACTCCCTGCGCGAGTGGTACCACACCCTGATCGGCACCAGCAGCATGATCGGGGCGCAGAATCTGCACGACCAGGTAAACACGCTGCGCGACTACGTCGATGCCAAAGACGCCGACGGTATCGTGCGCCAGGTCGCTGCCATCGCAACGGAACTGCGCCAGATCGCGGTCATGCTTGCCAACGAGTTCGATCTTTACGACGAAAAGTCCTAGCGCCGAACCCTAGCGTATCCCACCGCAGGGAAAGCTTGGTCGCGTAATGGAAATCACAACTGCAGACCACATAAACTTGACCCCACCGCGCTCCCGGTGCGAAACTCGGTCGCATACGTGATAGGAACAACGTACATATCCGCAGGTACAAACACTCACGCATGCACCCACAAATACCATGAGTAAGGTCGCATTCAGCAAGGACCGCCTCTCCCATCACGGGGAGCGTTACCCGAGCCACCAAGGCCCGCGCCAGGCGCGTACCGTATCGGCTGCGCCACTCACGGCAGTAGAGCTGGTCAAGACATTACGTCGCCGCGAACAGCTGCAACGCTACGCGCAACAAAGTGGGCAAAGCACCGACCAACTTGCCGTGCGGCTCATGCTGTCGCCCGCACGCATCGAAGAGCTCACCTCGGGCCGTGCGCCGATCAGCAACGAGCTCGCCACGCACATCGAAGAGATGCTGCAGCTACCCGCCGCCTGGCTCGACCAAGACACTCAGCTTCAGGACGTCCCGCCTCAGGACGCGCCACTCTACCGAGGAGCCCCCGACATGATCACCACCCCCGAGCGCCCCGCGACCGCAGCGACCGTCCAAGAGTCCAGCCCATCCCTCGACAAAAAGCAGATCTACGAGAACCGGCGCCTCAATCTCAATATGCTCACCAGCGAACGTGGCTCCAAGAACCGCCTCGCGCAGCTCGCCGGCACCTCAGGCAGCCGAATCAGCCTCATGACCTCGTCGCGCAAGCCCGTCTCCGACCCCTTCGCCAGCGGCATCGAAGAAGGCCTCCGGCTACCAAGGGGTTGGCTGGACAAACCGCGCAAGGCCGCCGAAGTGCCGGCCCACGTGTGGCAAAGCTTGCGTGCCGACGGCGCTGACACAGCGCCCCCGGCAGCCGCCGCGCCTATCGAAAAGAAGCGCCTCGCGCGCCCCGCAAGATCGGCGCGCGGCGCCTACAGCGCCGCCGGCCAGGCACCCGCCCCTCAGGTCGCACTACCCGAAGTCGCCACCGAGGCCTCGCCGCCCCCGTCGCTGCGCGCTGCGCAGGGTTCCGCCGCCCACCAAGCCACATTGACCGACTCGCTGACCGGGCTCTTCGACAAGGCCCACGGCCAGTCCGGCCCCATCGCCGAAGCGCTCGCCAAAACCATTCTCAACCTCTCAGCGGCCGACAAACTCTCCGAGGCACGCGCCTTCCAGCTCCTCGGCATCGTCATCGCCGAAACCACCACCCAGCGCTGAACCTGCGCACTGCCTCACCGAGGCTGCCGCCACGCCTTGCAGCGCGGCAGCCTTGGTGGGGAGCCCACTTACCGGGGCCTAGTAAAGCATCAGATCCTCGTCAGCCGCCGCATCGAACAGCCGCGCCCCCACCCACTCGCCGCGCTCATTCGTCGTCAGCTCGTAGTAAGCGGCCTCGCCCGCAGTTCCCGGCTCGCAGCCAGCGAAACCCACCAGCACGCTGGGCGAATCAGCGCTGACCATCACATCGTCCACCCAGACACACTCGCCCACGGCCAGCGCTACGCGCTCACCTGCCGTCGCCAGCGTCAAGGACGCCGCACAAACCAGGCTCCAAGGCCCCAGCAACGGACGCAACGCATCCGCTGTCAGCAACGCATCCAGCGCCACGCGATGCAGCTCCAGGATCGCCCCGTCAACCGAGGTCCGCTGGCGGGAGCGATACGCCTCCTTTGCCAGCCAAGTGCTCTGCACCCACAGCGCGTGCAGATCGTTCGATCGCACCGACTCCACTCGGCGCTCATCGAATGCGCGCAGGTCATGGCAGACGAACTCGACCACCTCCCCGGCACAATCGAACACGATCCAGCGCTCAAAACTCTCGCCGCTGCAGGTCTCCACCATCCTCAAGCGCAGCAACAAGAGCGCCTGTCCGATCCATTCGCAGTCATCCACATGCTCGATGGCCAGGCTCTCATGCCCGAAGCGCAAGGTCTCCTCGCCGCCGCAGACATCGGCCGGGCGCATACCGACACACAGCAGCACCCCACCGAATACCGGTTTCACCTCCACCACCGGCCCTGGAAAGCGCTGAAACCTCGGCACGCGCCCATCGCTCGCTTTCAAGCGTGGAACTGCGCGCAGCATCCGCGCCTCGCCGTCCTCCACGAAACCAAGCCGCATGAGCGCAACCTCCTCGTTTCAGGCAAAAAAAACCGCCACGGAAACAACATCGTGGCGGGAGCGAGCGACACCCTAAAGAGACAGCATGAAGAAACGTCGCAAGCTACAAGTACCTTTCATCACACGCACGTAACTTTACCTTTTTTAGAATCTTGATGTCAATGAGTTAACAACAAAAACTCAACAACAAAAAACTTAACCCCGTGCATGCCCGTCCTCCAAGCTCGCTCTATCCCCCCTCGAGCAAGCGCGCAATCTGCACGAACAAGCGTCGCGCCTCCTCTGACATGTCCGTCGCGCGTGCATGCAAGCGCATCCTCATGGCCAGCGGCCTCGCGACCATCGGCGCCTCGACCGACAAGTGATGAACAAGAGCAAAAAGGACTTCCTCGTGCGCAAGCACGCGAACTTCAAGCGACCGCTGTTCTGGCACGGCGCCCCGCTTCGGGTCCATCTCAATCTCCAGGTGTGGGGGCATCAACCACGACTCGGCAGCCGCCCTGCTCATACACCCTGGGCAAACCCGCCAAACTAAATAGAACTCCCGGAGAATATTACCACCACCTTAATTACATTACGCTACCCGATAGCCATAACGATGCACCGCCAGCCCCGGTCACCGGCGCAAGGCCAGCTGGCGAGCGAGGTCGGCCGCGACCAGCTCACGTACCAGCTCGTCGATCCCCTTGCCCGGTTGCCAGCCAAGGAGTTCGAATGCACGGGTGCCATCGCCCTGCAAAGGCTGCACAGACGCCGGCAACTCGGCTGCACGCGCGCGCACCACCACACGGCCCACCTCCATCCCCGCGGCCGCACCAAACGCCTCGGCGAGCACGCCCAGCACGGCGTCGCCGGCCTGCTCCCAACGCAAGCGCATGCCCATCTCCTCAGCAGCGCGCACGATCAGTTCGCGGCCACTATGAAGCTCACCGGTCGCCAACACACAATCGGCTGCCCTAGCTTGCTGCATCAGCAACCAGGCCGCCTCCACGTACTCCGCCGCGCAGCCGACGTCGTAGCGGTAGTCGAGCAACTCGCCCACGTCGAACGCCACCGCCTCCCCACTCACCACCTTCGCCAGCCCCAGGGTGATTCCGCGCAACACCCCGTTCGCCGGCCCGGTCGGACTCTCGTGGCCGAACATGATCACCGTGCAAGCATGCAGCCCATAGGTCTGCCGATAGATGCGCGTGAGCCAGTGCCCACAGGCCTTCGCCACGGCATGCGGGCTATCGGGCTTGAATGCGGTCGTCTCACTCTGCGGCGCATCGTCCGGCCTGCCAAACGGCGCAGGCCCCGACACCTGAAGGTAACGCGTCGTCGCCACTCGCCCGCAGATACGGATCGCCTCCAACAGGCGCAGCACACCCAGACCATCCGTCTCCAGCGCATGCTCGGGCTCATCGAAGCTCTCCGCACTACCACCACAACCGCCGAAGTTGTAGATCTCACCGGGCTCGGCACGATTCACCGTGCGTACCAGGCTCGCCAGGTCGGCCAGGTCGCCGCGATGCAGCACAACGCGGGGATCGACCTCGCCGGCACCCGCCTTCAACCGGCTCTCGGGGTGCGCGGGGGTACGTCGCACCAGCGCATGCACCTCATACCCCTTGTCGAGCAGCTGACTCGCCAGCAGCCCACCATCCTGCCCCGTAACGCCGATGATCAACGCCCGGCGACCACTGTAAAGATGTCTTATTGTCATTGTCTCCCCCTCCTCGCCCGACTGGCTGTGGCGCCATGATCGGTCCCAGCCGTTCTAATCAGACCTCGCCGATGCGCTTGCCCGGGTCATCCTGGCGTGCACGGATTCGGTCGAGAATCTCCACCGAAGCCTCCCGCGAGATGCTGTCCATGTGTCCGCGCACCGCAGACACCGCCGCCTCCAGCGCATCCTTGGCCTCCAGCGCATAGAGCTCGATCAGCATCAGGTCATCCTCTTCGATGGCGCGCACCAGGGCCGCAAGCCGGTACGACAAGCGGTTCGCCCCCACAACCCGCGCCGAGCCAAGCATGCCATGCACCTCGGTCCTGGATTCAAAGTGCGGCAACCTCATCAGCCGTACCTGATCAAGCACCCGCAGGCGCTCGTCGGCAAGCGCGACAAAAAGGCCCAGTACCTCGAGTTGGCAGCGCCAATCGGTACCCAGCGCAAACGCCATCGCCTGCTGGTCGAACACGCAGTAGAACTCGCCGCGCAAAATGCTCGGCTCGAAGCCGGGCACCACGCGCTTCACGCTCAGGCATTGCATGATCATGGACTTCAGATCGTCGCGCGCGACCGGCTTGGTCACGTGGAACACGCCCTGCTGCATCGGATGGACGTCGATCGCCCCCAACCTCACCGAGCTGATCACCAGAATCGGGATGTGGCACACCTTTGGCATGGCCTTCAGCTCGCGAACCACCCGCCGGCCGTCGATATTGGGCAGGGCAAGATCGGCCAACACCAGATCCGGCGTATGTTTCATCACCGCCGCCATACCCCGGATGCCCTCATCCGCCTCCACCACGACCACGCCTGGAACGCACTCCTCGACCACCGCACGATGCAACGCCCGGCACACCGGGTCATCGTCGAAGATCACTACACGCTTTGGGCCTTGCCCGGCTGGGGTGTCCATGGTCATCTCGCAGTTCCAGCAAAGGGGCGGCCACAGCGAGTCTCAGATCGTAATGTTACACGCTCCGTCAAGCACTCGCGGACGCTCACCCTGTCATCGATTTAATGTAATCTTACTATACTGGAATCCGGTTCATCCCGTGGGTGCCTCGCAGAGCGCAAGCCCACCAACCTCATCGAGGTGCCACCCCATGCCCGCGCAAACACAGGCGCTTGCCACCGCTGGCCCTGCCGCCACTGCACAGCTCCTCACTTTCCCGCGCGCGCACCCGCCAGCGGGCGCCGTGCCCCCCGCCCCGGCAGCCGCCAACCCCAATGCCGCACCTGCCACCCAACGCCCGCAGCGCACCTGGACGCTGGCCGAGGTAAGCAAGTTCTGCGACATCAAGCCGCACAACATCCGCTACTGGCTCGGCGAGGTCCTGCCGCCACGCTTTCGTGCCCCGGGGCGCGGCGAACGCGGCTACTGCACGCAGGCGGTCGAGTTCGTGCTGCTGGTCAAGGCGCTTCACGTCACCCAGGGCCTCACCCTCGAAGGCGTACGCAAGCGCCTGTCGCTAATGGACGAAGTCGAGCTCCGCGCCCACGCGCGCCGGGCCTTCCTGGCCACGCTGCGGGGCGAGCTCGAGAGCGTGCTTGCCATGCTGGCATCCCCACCGTGCGACCTGGTCAGTGAATGACGCGGGCGCTTCGCACCCAGGCCTGACAGCCACACGACTTTGCGCATTCGCATCCCTCGCTCCACCGGGACTCACACGTGCATCTGCTTCTTGTTTTCGTCCTCATCGCATTCACCACGATCGGCCTCTTGCACTTCATTAACCGGCTGGCGCCCGCACTCGGACTGGGCATTCATGCAATCGACCGCGGCGCTCCCGCACCCGCCGCGCCGATCGCCGCCGGGCTGACCATCGCGGCGACCTTGCACCTCGCGCTGCCCGTCTTCAATCTACCTCACGAGTGGCACAGCCTGTACGTGGGTATCCTGCTTTACCTCACGCTCGGCCTGCTTGCTGACATCCTCACGCTCTCGGCAGCGGCCAAATTTGTCGGCTCCACCTGCATACTGGCACTCGTGCCTGTGACATCGACGCTCACCATCCTTGATGTCATGCGCTACTGGACCGACCCGGCCGTCCGCGCGAACCTCCCCGCTTTTCTCGCATCGCTGGTCGCCGGAGCCGTCGCACTTCAACTGTTCGCCCTCGCAATCAGAACATCGGCGCTCGGCGGCACCCTCGCCGTCATTACGCTCGCGGCCCTGCTGGTACTGGCAAAAGGCGTTGGCGATCAAGCCGCGCTCCATTTCTCCGCAGGCGCGCTGGGCATCACGGCCGCCCTGGTGGGACACAACCTCGCTCGCAACCCGGTCAGTTCCGCCAACGGCGCCCTGCAGGCTTCTCTTGGCAACTCGGGCAGCCTTGTGCTTGGCGTCATCGTCTTGTGGTTGGCGCTCAGGCTGGGAGATCAGGTATTCGAGACCTGAGCGCCGAACAATCCCGCTTAATCGTAAACGTTTACTTTCTAATTCCAGCCATTTACCATAAGTAAAGAATTGTCATCCAGAGCGAGGCCAACATCATGCGCAAATCTCTCATTACCCTAACGCTTGTCGCTGCGTTGTCCTCCGCTACCAGCTGGGCGGACGAAAGCGTCGTTGCCGCACTCCAGGCTGCAGGCGTTGAGCTCACTGCAGAACAAGTCGCAGCAATCACTGCCGCCCAGGGGGATCAGCTCGCCCAAGTCGTCGCCAGCCTGGTCGCCGCCAATCCAGAGAACGCTGCCGCCATCACCAGCGCCGCCGTCGCCGCAGCGCCGGCCCTGGCAACGGCAATCACGCAAGCTGCCGTCGCCGCCGCGCCAGCGCAAGCTGCAGCCATCACCCAGGCCGCGGTCAGCGCGGCCCCGGCCCAGGCGGTCGCCATCACTCAGGCGGCGGTCGCCGCAGCGCCGGCGCAAGCTGCCGCCATCACCCAGGCCGCCGTCAGCGCCGCGCCGGCCCAAGCGGTCGCCATCACGCAAACGGCTGTTGCCGCGGCCCCGGCCGATCAGACTGCAGCCATCACGCAGGCGGCAGTGGTCGCCGCGCCGGAACAGGCGGCCGCCATTCAGGCAGCAGCGGCAAACACCGCACCTGCAAGCAGCACGCCTTCGGGCCCCGCCGGCCCGGCAAGCTCTGCTGCGCCCAGCGTGCCCAGCAGCAGCGCAGGTGGCGGCGGAACACCCGCAAGCCCCAACTGATCGAGTCGATCGCGCCGCAGCACCGTGCGGCGGCCTTTCCATCATCAAAGACGCCTAACACACATGAACCTGCCCCTGCAAAAACGCCTGCTCGCCGCCACCGTGGCCTCGACCCTCAGCGCCACCGCATGGGCGCTCGACCCCATGCCGGTGCGCGTATCCGAGGGCCTGGCGCTCACCCCAACGCTCAAGCTGGGCCTGGGGTACGACGACAATTTCCGCGCGGTCGAGAGCGGCCGCGACGCATCCTGGGTCAGCAGCATCGCCCCCACCCTTGCACTCGGCACCGACACCGGCAAGGTCAAGCTCGAGCTGCGCTACACCGCCAACCACGAGCTCTACCACTCGAGCCGCAAGGACGACAACACCGACCACTTGCTCGGGCTCACCGCTGACCTGCAGTTCGACGTGCGCAACCGCCTGCGCCTCGCGGCCAACTACCGCAAGATGGAAGAAACCGCGTCGGCCGACCAAAAAGTCGAGAACGACAAGTACAACAGCGCCGGCTTCAACGCCGGTTACACCTACGGCGCCGACAACGCCAGCGGCCAGATCCGGCTTGGTCTCAACCACGACCGCCTGCGCTACGACAATGGCCTCGACCCGATCAGCGCCAAGCGCCTCAACGCCGACAAGGAGCGCGACAGCACCGCTGTCACCGGCGCGTTCCTGTACCGCGTCACAGCCAAGACGCGCGCGCTGGCCGAAGCCCGCCTCACCGACCACGACTACGTCAGCAACACTGCCCTGGACAGCCGCAACACCGCGTTGCTGTTTGGTGCCGAATGGGACGCCACCGCCTTCACCAGCGGTTCGGCCAGGTTCGGCCGCGAACGCAAGGACTTCGACCGCGCCGGCAAACGCGACACCTCGACCGGCATGTGGGAAGTCGGTATCACCTGGGCGCCGCTCACCTACTCCAGCTTCAGCCTCAACACCCGCCGCGGCTTCGACGAAGGCAGCGACAACGCCGACAGCATCAAGACGCAATCGTGGACGCTCAGCTGGAAGCACGACTGGAGCGAACGTCTCAGCTCCAACCTCAGCTACACCAACAGCAACCAGGACTACGACCGCCCGTCCAACCCGCGCGAAGACACGCTCGACAGCGTCGGCATCGGCCTCACCTACAAGATGCGGCGCTGGCTCGACGTCGGCGTGGGCTACAAGCACACCGAGAACGACTCCACCCAGGCCGGCAAGAGCTACAAGCGCAACGTCGTCGGGGTAACGGTCAACGCCAGCCTATGATCCACGGCGCCATCCGTAACCCGTCCGCAGCTGCGGCCGCGGCGCAACGAACGCTTCCAGCCACGCCTGCATGACTGCCTCCCCGCTACTGCTTCTGCGCCTACTCGGTCTCATGCTCACCTTCAGCCTGCTCGGCGCTGCGCCGGCGCAGGCCGAGACCGACGCGCAGTACCGCCTGGCCTCGGGCGACGTCATCCGTATCAGCGTCTTTGGCGAAAAGGAGCTCAGTATCGACGAGATCCGACTCACCGACGCCGGCACGTTTTCCTACCCCTTCATCGGCGAGGTGCGCGCCAATGGCCGCACCGCGCGCGAACTCGAGCAATTGCTGACCGCCCAGCTCAAGGGCGACTACCTGGTCGACCCCCGCGTCACCGTCAGCATCCTCAAGTACCGCGAGTTCTTCATCAGCGGCGAGGTCAAGTCGCCCGGCGGCTACCCATACCAGCCTGGGCTCACCCTGCGCCGTGCCGTCGCGCTCGCCGGCGGGCTCACCGAGCGCGCCTCCACCAACCGCATCAGCATCATTCGCGACAAGGACCCCAGCCGCAGGCCACAGAAGGCCACGCTCGACACCGAGCTCGAACCGGGCGACACCATCACCATCGAGCAAGGCTTCTTCTAGCGCCATGGCGTCGTACGTAGCGCCGGCCTCGCCGGGGCCCTAGGCCCTGGCCCTGCGGCCCGTACCGGCCTGCGGCACGCCCGACCACTGCCCCGACACTCCGCCTTCAGCATCCAGGCCCCCACTGCGCGCCCCACAGCCGCACAGGGCCTCCCAACCGAGCAGCACATCGCATGGACACCAAGGACCCAAGCCTCGACCGCCGCTGGACTCCGCCCCGGGTCGCCGACGACGACGAAGACGACGACGAGATCGACCTGCTGCAGCTGTGGCACACGGTATGGCGGCGCAAGCTCAGCATCCTATCGCTGGTGCTGGTCGTCACCATGCTCGCCACCCTGGTCGTGCTGTCCATCACCCCCATCTACCGCGCCATCGCCACCCTGCTCATCGAGCAAAAAGCGGCCAAGGTCGTCTCCATCGAGCAGGTTTACGGCCTCGAAGGCAGCGGCAACGAATACCTGCAGACCCAGTTCCAGCTGCTGCGCTCGCGTTCGCTCGCCGAGCGCGTGGTGCGCGAGCTCGAGCTCACCACCCACCCCGAGTTCGACCCCCTGCAGCAGCCCGAGCCACTCGTCGACATCAAAGGCCTGCTCGGCAATCTCAGCTTCCTCAACGCGCTCTCCATCACGCTCCCCGAACACCTCGAGGAAGAAGCCGCCCCGACCGAAGCGCAGCGATTCGATCAGGTCACCCGCGCCTTCATGGAGCGCATCAACGTCGAACCCCAGGGCAAGACGCAGCTCGTCCACATCCAGGTCGACATGGCCGACGCCCGCATGGCCACACGCGCAGCCAATGCGCTCGCCCGCGGCTACATCGAAAGCCAGCTCGAAGCGAGCATGGAGATGTCCATGACCGCCACCAACTGGATGAACAGCCGCCTCGGCGAGCTGCGCGACAAGCTCAAGGACGCCGAAGACCGCCTCCAAGCCTACCGCGAGCAGGAAAACCTCGTCGACGTGCAAGGCGTGGCCACCGTCACCGCCAACGAACTCTCGCTCACTGGCGACCGCATGATCGACGCCCGTCGCCAGCGCGCCGAGGCCGAGAGCCAATACCGCCAGGTGCAGTCAATGCGCAGCGGCGGTTGGGAAAAGCTCGCCACCGTGCCGGCGGTGCTCGGCCACCCGCTCATCCAGCAGTTCAAGGCCGACGAAGCCCGTGCGCGCGCCAAGGTCGAAGAGCTCTCCAAGCGCTACGGCCCGCGGCACCCCAACATGGAATCGGCACGCACCGAACTCCAGGCCGCCACCGCCAGCCTGCGCGGCCAGGTCGAGCAAATCGTCGCCGGCATCGAGCGCAACTACCAGCTCGCCATCGCCAACGAGAGCTCGCTGCGCGCCTCCTTCGACGCCAACAAGGCGCAGATCCAGGACATCTCGCGCAAGGAGTTCCGCCTGCGCGAACTGCAGCGCGAGGTCGACACCAACCGTGCCCTCTACGATACGTTCATGAGCCGCCTCAAGGAGACCGCCGCCACCTCCGACCTCGAGACCGCCAACGCCCGCGTCGTGGACGAAGCCACCGTACCCGCCACCCCGGTCAAGCCGCGCAAGGCGCTCATCGTCGGCATCGCCGGCCTGCTCGCACTCTTTGTCGGCATCGGCCTCGCCCTCCTGCTCGAGGCGCTCAACAACACCTTCAAGAGCACCGAAGACGTCGAAACCAAGCTCAACCTGCCGGTGCTGGGCATCCTGCCCCTGGTCAAGGGCCGCGCCGACCGCGCACGCATCGCGCGCCTGTTCCAGGCCAACACCGACAAAGGCTTTGCCGAATCCATGCGCACCGTGCGCACCAGCCTCGTGCTGGCGGACATGAGCGAGCCACACAAGCGCATCGTGGTCACATCCTCCATTCCGGGCGAGGGCAAATCCTCGGTGTCGTCCAACCTCGCCTATGCGCTCGCCCAGGTCGGCGAGACGGTGCTGTTGCTCGACGCCGACATGCGCCGCCCCATGCTCGCCAAGAACTTCGAGCTGCCGGTGGGCACACCGGGCCTGGCCAACCTCATCGCCGGCAACGCCCGCCTGGAGGACTGCATCAGGCACCTCGACGGCGTAGACCTCATCAGCGCCGGCACCGTCCCGCCCGACCCGCTCGAGCTGCTGTCCTCGCCGCGCTTCGCCGCCCTGCTCGACACACTGTCCGCGCGCTACAGCCGCATCATCATCGACTCCCCGCCCACCCAGGCCGTCAGCGACCCCGTCGTGCTCGGCACCTTGGCCGACGCCCTCATCTACGTCATCAAGTCCGAATCCACCGCTACCCCGCTCGCCGTCAAGGGTGTCGGCCAGCTCCTGCAGCATAACGCCCCCGTCACCGGCGTCGTGCTCAACCACGTCGACATCAAGAAGGCGCAGAAATACGGCTACCGCTACGGCGGCTATTACGACTACTACGGCTACAGCACGCAGAAGGCCTGAGCCCCCGCAGGCCCTGCCCGCTGCACACAGCCCGCTGCCGCGATGATCGACCTCCACGCCCACCTGCTGCCCGGCATCGACGACGGCGCCCCCGACCTCGCCACCGCGCTGGCGCTGGCGCGGGTCGCGGTGGCCGACGGCATCACCCACATGGTGTGCACCCCGCACATCCACCCCGGGCGCTACGACAACACCCCCGACACCATCCACGCAGCCTGGCACAGCCTGGCCCTGGCGCTGCGCGAGCACGACATCCCCCTGCAGCTATCCGCCGCCGCCGAGGTGCGCTTCGGCATGGAGATCATGCAGGCCGTCGCCACCCACACCCTGCCCTACCTCGGCCGCTGGCAGGGCAAAAAGGTCTTGCTGCTGGAGTTCCCCCACGGCGAACTACCCTTCGGCGCGGAAAAGCTCACCACCTGGCTGCTCGCGCACGACGTCGTGCCCCTCATCGCCCACCCCGAGCGCAACAAGACCCTGCTGCGCCAGCCCGGCCGGCTCAAACCCTTCCTGCAACAAGGCTGCCTGCTGCAGGTCACCGCTGGCGCGGTGGCCGGCCGCTTCGGCCCCGCCTGCCAGGACCTCGCCCACCGCCTGCTGCAGGCCGGCGTTGTCACCCTGCTTGCCAGCGACGCCCACAACCTCGCCCACCGCCCCCCCCTCCTGCACGAAGGCCTCGAACACGCCGCTGCCCTCATCGGCCACGCCCTCGCCCAGCGCCTCGTCGACCACACCC
>ERZ761607.661-NODE-661-length-55013-cov-5.996761_pt1 | contig 55013 bp, 52 predicted proteins | sample MGYA00511164_ERZ761607 | MGnify/ENA primary metagenome ERZ761607 (study PRJEB28899, sample SAMN02445080) | bioreactor sludge metagenome | biome: EBPR sludge | place: Australia: Brisbane, Thorneside Wastewater Treatment Plant | collected 2011-06-22 ...
CGACGCAGCGCTCGCGGCGGTCTTGGGGCCCGACCAGCACGTCGTGCTCACGGCCGACGCCGGTCCGGCCAAGCGCTACCGCGACTTCCTGGCCGTGTCCCGCGGCCGTCGCCGGGTCGTCGTAGGCACCCGCGCAGCGGCGTTCGCCCCGGTGGTGGCGCTCGGGCTGGTCGTGATCTGGGACGACGGCGACGACCTGCACGCCGAGCCCCGGGCGCCGTACCCACACGCCCGCGAGGTGCTCCTGCTGCGTGCCGAGGGCGAGGGCACGGCCGCGCTGGTCGGCGGCTTCGCGACCAGCGTCGAGGCCGATCAGTTGGTCCGCACCGGTTGGGCGCACCAGTTGGCGGCGTCCCGCGAGGTGCTGCGCGAACGACTGATCACCTCGGTGGCGGGCGCCGACGAGCACGCGCTGGCCCGAGACCCCCTGGCCCGGGTCACCCGGGTGCCGACCGAGGTGCACCGGACCATCCGAGACGCCCTGGCTGTGGGGCCGGTCCTGGTGCAAACGCCCCGTAGCGGGTACGCCGCCGCGCTGGCCTGCGAGCGCTGCCGGAACCCCGCCCGGTGCCGGGTCTGCGCCGGGCCGCTCGCGCTGTCCTCGGCGACGGCCCCGCCGACCTGCCGATGGTGCGGCGCCAGCGACGAGTCCTGGGCCTGCCCCGAGTGCGGCCACCGCGGGCTGCGGGCGCCGGTGGTGGGGGAGACCCGCACCGCCGAGGAGCTGGGCCGCGCCTTCGCGGGCACGGTCGTGCGCACCTCCGGGGGCGACCGCGTGCTGGCCACGGTCGCCGCGGAGCCGGCCATCGTGGTGGCGACACCGGGTGCCGAGCCCGTCGCCGAGGGCGGGTATGCCGCGGTGGTGCTGCTCGACACCTGGCTGGTGCTGGGCCTGGCCCAGCTGCGGGCGGAGGAGGAGGCGCTGCGGCGATGGGCCAACGCCGCGGCCCTGATCCGACCCGGTGGCCGGTGCGTGCTGGTCGGCGACCCCGCGCATCCCGCGCTCCAGGCACTCGTCCGCTGGGACCCGGCCGGGTTCGCCGCCCGAGAAGCAGCGCAACGTCGCGAGGCGCACCTGCCACCTGCCTCCCGGCTGGCGACCATCACCGGCGAGCCGGGAGCCGTGGATGACGCGTTGACGCTCCTGGCCGCCCCCGCCGGACTCGAGGTGCTCGGGCCGGTCGCACACGGTGCTGAGGGCGAGTCACGGGTCGTGGTGCGGGTGCCTCGCGCCCACGGCGTAGAACTGTCACGAGCGCTGGGCGAGGTACAGCGGGTTCGTTCGGCGCGCAAGCTGGACGCCGTACGCATCCAGGTCGACCCGTCCCTCTAGGCCATGTCTCCAAGTCCCGGCGGCGCCGGCGCCGCCCAGCTCACGCGGTGGCGGCGTTGCCGTCGCTCGCTGGACGTACAGGTAGAGCTTCGCTTCGGCGCCTTGCCACCGCGCGCCTGGACGACGCCGGCATCCACCGCTACTCGGGAGGCATGGCCTAGCGATTCGTCTGTGGCAGGACACCGCGGAGGCCCCGTCAGAGCGCAGACGAATCGCTCCTAGACTCGGATGGTGATTCAGCCCATCCGGCTCTTCGGCGACCCGGTGCTGCGGCAGCGCGCGGTCGAGGTCGTCGACTTCGACAAGGAGCTGCGCAAACTCGTCGACGACCTCACCGAGACGATGCTCGACGCACCCGGAGCCGGGCTCGCGGCGCCGCAGATCGGGGTCGGGCTACGGGTCTTCACGTGGAACGTCGACGGAGAGATCGGACACCTGGTCAACCCGGTGCTCGACCTGTCGGAGGAGGAGCAGTTCGGCCCTGAAGGGTGCCTGTCGATCCCGCAGCTCTCCTTCGACTGCCGGCGGGCCCTGCACGTGGTGGCGAAGGGCTTCGACATGCACGGCGAGCCCGTGGCTATCGAGGGCACCGAGCTGTTGGCGCGGGCGCTGCAGCACGAGACCGATCACCTCGACGGCGTGCTCTTCATCGACCGGCTCGACGAGGAGACCCGGCGAGCTGCGAAGAAGGCGATCCGCGAGGCGGAGTGGTTCGGCGTACAGGCGCCGACGGTCAAGGTCTCGCCACATCCGATGGGTGGGCTGGGTCGATGAGCGGGCCGATGAGCGGGCCGCGTTGAGGGTCGTCTTCGCCGGCACTCCCGAGGTGGCGCTCCCCAGCCTGAGAGCGATCGCCGACTCGGGCCACGACCTGGTCGGCGTGGTGACCCGCCCCGATGCCCCCGCCGGCCGCGGCCGGCGGCTGACACCGAGTCCGGTGGCCCAGTTGGCCGCCGAGCTCGGAGTCCCGGTCCTCACCCCCGAGCACCCGCGCGAGCCGGAGTTCCAGGCGGCGCTGCGCGAGCTGGCGCCGGACTGCTGCCCGGTGGTGGCCTACGGCGCCCTGCTGCCGCAGAGCGCCCTCGACATCCCGGTCCACGGATGGGTCAACCTGCACTTCTCCTGCCTGCCGGCCTGGCGCGGGGCCGCACCGGTCCAGCACGCGATCTGGGCGGGCGACGAGGTGACCGGAGCGACGACCTTCCGGATCGTCCGGGAGCTCGACGCCGGCCCGGCGTACGGCGTCATGACTGAGCGGGTCCGGGCCACCGATACGGCGGGCGATCTGCTGGGCCGGTTGGCCGAGGGTGGAGCCGGGCTGCTGGTGGCCACGCTCGACGGCATCGAGGACGGCAGCCTGGAGGCCCGTCCGCAGCAGGCAGAGGGCACGTCCTATGCGCCCAAACTCAGCGTCGAGGACGCCCACGTCGACTGGACCGAGCCCGCGCAGGCGCTGGACCGGCAGATCCGGGCCTGTACGCCGGCTCCGGGGGCCTGGACCACCTACGCCGGCACCCGGCTCAAGGTCGGGCCGGTCCAGCTCACGGCCGAACGCCTCGAGCCGGGCGAGCTACGCGTCGGCAAGGCCGAGGTCCTGGTCGGCACCGCCACGACGGCGGTGCGCCTCGGTGAAGTGAAGGCGTTCGGTGCCCGCCAGATGCCCGCAGCCGACTGGGCCCGAGGGCTGCGGCTGCCCTCGGAGGGTGACCGGCTCGGTTCGGCTCACGAGCCGACGGAGGTCGAGTAGCGTGGACGGCGTGACCGCGACCCCTCCCCATCCGGCGTTCCTCGCCGATGGCTGAGCCCCGCTCCCGGGCTCAGGGGCGGGGCACCGCACCCGCGGCCGCCCCCGGCGGGCGCAGGATCGTCCTCGACCCTGCCCGCGCCGCCGCCCTCGACGTCCTCAAGGCGGTCCGGGTCGATCGGGCGTACACCAACCTGGTGCTGCCCGCGGCGATCCGGCACTACGGTCTCGAGGGCAGGGACGCGGCGTTCGCCACCGAGCTCGCCTCGGGGACGATCCGCCGGCGCGGCACCTACGACGCGATCCTGGCCGCCTGCACCGACCGCCCGCTGTCCAAGGTCGAGGCGAAGGTGCTCGATGCGCTGCGGGTAGGCACCCACCAACTGGTCTCGATGCGGGTGCCCGCCCACGCCGCGATCAGCACGACGGTCGACCTGGTCCGGGCACGGGTCAACACCGGCGCGGGCAACTTCGCCAACGCGGTGCTCCGCTCGGTGAGCGAGCGTGGGCTGGACGAGTGGATCGAGAAGGTCACGCCTGACGAGCGCACCTCGCCCACGCGGTACGCCGAGATCGCCTTCAGCCATCCGGCGTGGATCGTCGACGAGCTCCGCGAGGCGGTGGGCCGGGCCGAGCTGCACCAGCTGCTGGCCGCGGACAACGAGAACCCCCGCGTCACCCTGGTCGCCCGTCCGGGGCACTCCACCCGCGCCGAGCTGCCGGGCGAGCCGACGCCCTTCTCGCCGTACGGCGTGGTCCTCGAGGGTGGCGACCCGCGCTCGGTGCCCGCCGTGGCCGAGGGCCGGGCCGCGGTGCAGGACGAGGGCTCGCAGCTGGTCGCCCTCGCGGCCGCGCAGGCGCCGCTGACCGGACGCGACTCGCTGTGGCTGGACCTGTGCGCGGGCCCCGGCGGCAAGGCCGGGCTGCTGGCGGCGTTGGCGGCCGAGCGCGGGGCCAGCGTGGTGGCCAACGAGCGGTTGCCAGGCCGCGCGGGTCTGGTCCACCGGACGCTCGCGGCAACGGGCGGCGGGTGGGTGCCCGGCGCGACGGGCGTCGTGGCCGCCGACGGCACCCTGGCGCCGTACCGCGCCGGCGTGTTCGACCGGGTGCTGGTCGACGCTCCGTGCACCGGACTGGGCGCGCTGCGCCGCCGTCCCGAGGCGCGGTGGCGCCGCAAGGCCGACGACGTCGTGACCCTGGTGATGCTGCAGCGACAGCTGGTCCGGTCCGCGCTCGACCTGGTGCGCCCCGGGGGCGTGGTCCTCTACGCCACCTGCTCGCCGGTCATCTCCGAGACCTCCAGCGTGGTGACCTCGGTCAACGGTGCCCGCGCCGACGCCGAGCTGGTGAGCCTCGCCGAGCAGTTCGCCCACGTGCCGCGCTCGGAGGGGCCGGTGCCCGGGACCGTCCAGCTGTGGCCGCACCGCCATGGCACCGACGCGATGTTCATGGCGCTGTTCCGCCGCGTGGCCTGACGGTTCCTACGACGGCCACTACGGCTCGACAACGTGCCGCAGGTAGCGCCCCGGGGTCTCCAGATAGGCCTTCCAGTGCTGGACCAACTCCAGCTCGTCCCAGGTCGTGCGCCGCAGCCCCCAGTCGCCCACCTCGAGGATGGTCGCGCCCGGCATCGCCGCGAGCACGGGGGAGTGGGTCGCGCAGAGCACCTGGCCGCCGGCTCGTACGACGTCGTCCAGGGCGCCGATGAGGCCGAGCGTGGCGCTGAACGACAGGGCTGCCTCGGGCTCGTCGAGGCAGTAGAAGCCGGCGGAGTCGAACCGGGTGCGGAGCACTGCCAGGAACGACTCGCCGTGGCTCATCTCGTGGAAGCGCGGGTCGCGGGGGCCCGCGTGGTCCTCGAGGAAGGTGTACCAGCCGTGCATCGTCTCGGCGCGCAGGAAGAAGCCCCATCGCGGCGATCCGAGCCCGCGCTGGAGCCGGAGGGCGCCGGCCAGCGGCGACTCGCTCGGTCGTGTGGAGTGGCGTGCCTGCGTGGAGCCGCCCTCCGGCGACAGCCCGAACGCCACCGCCACGGCCTCGACGATGGTGGACTTGCCTGACCCGTTCTCGCCGACCAGGAAGGTCACGCCGTTGTCGAGGGTGAGCCCCTCCTCGAGGAGTTGCGCGACCGCCGGGACGGTGGCCGGCCACTCCCCGCTCGGCAGTGTGGCCTCCGGATGGCGGTCCACCCGCACCACCGGAGGTTGGTCGAACATCGTCACGCGGCGAGGCTACGGGTCGCCTGTGGATGAGCGACGACGTCCGACGGCGAAATCGGGCAGGTTCGGCTCATGCGTGGAACTCGGGAGGTGAGGCACCATGGCAGTCATGACGGCACTCGAGCCAGCTGGGCTGTTCACGCGAGCGGACTTCGAGAAGTTGCCGGAGTTCCCGGGTGAGACCCGGTATCGCTACGAGCTTCTCGACGGAGCGATCATCGTGAGCCCGTCTCCGGGGTTGGCGCACCAGCAGGCGGTCCTGGAGCTGGCGGTGCTCCTGCGAGAGGCGGCGCCGTCAGGGTTGATGGTGGCCGTGTCTCCCCTCGACACCTACCTTCCGACCGGCGACGTCCTCGAACCGGACGTGCTGGTCTTCGATCCGGCGATCATCGTCGACGACAAGCTGCAGGGTGGCGTGCCGCTCCTCGCCGTCGAGGTCCTCTCGCCCAGTTCGCGCCGCCGCGACGTCGGCGACAAGTTGACCGCCTACCGTGACGCAGGAGTGCCGTCGTACTGGGTGGTGGACCCGATCGATCCCCGGTTGCGGGCGTGGAGCCTGGTGGACGGCGCGTACGTCGAGATCGCCGACGTCAGCGGTGACGAGGAGTGGACGGCCGCGGCGCCGTACGCCGTGACCTTCCGCCCGAGCGATCTGACGGCGGGCCACTAGGCTCGCCGCATGGCCTCGAAGCCCCCGTCCGTCGAGATCGAGGTCGACAACCGGGTGGTGCGGATCAGCAACCCCGACCGCGTCTACTTCCCCGAGAGCGGCGCGACCAAGCTCGACCTGGTCGAGTACTACCTCGCGGTCGGGCCGGGCATCGTCAACGCGTTGCGCGAGCGGCCGTGCATGTTGCACCGGTTCCCGAAAGGGCTGGCCGACAAGAAGGTCCACCAGAAGCGGCTGCCGGCCGGAGCGCCCGACTGGGTCGAGACGGTGCAGCTCTACTTCCCCCGATGGGGTCGGACCGCCGACGAGCTGTGCGTGACCGAGCTGGGTTCGGTCGTCTGGGCGGTACAGATGTCGACGGTCGAGTTCCATCCGTGGAACAGCCGACGAGACGACACCGAGCAGCCCGACGAGTGGCGGATCGACCTCGACCCGGGCGACGAGTGCGACTACGCGACCGTGCAGCGCGTGGCCCACGTCGTGCACGAGGTGCTCGACGAGCTCGGAGCGGTCGGCTTCCCCAAGACGTCCGGCGGCAAGGGGCTACACGTATACGTGCGGATCCATCCCGACCATGGCTTCAAGGACGTCCGCCGCGGCGCCCTGGCCTTCGCCCGGGAGATCGAACGGCGGACGCACGACGACGTGACCACCACCTGGTGGCGCAAGGACCGGGACCCGCGCAAGCTGTTCGTCGACTACAACCAGAACGCCCGCGACCACACCATCGCGGCGGCATACTCGGTCCGCGGCGTTCCCGACGCGCGGGTCTCCACGCCGATCGCCTGGGACGAGGTCGACGACGCCGACCCGCGCGACTTCACGATGTTCACGGTGCCCGCCCGGTTCGCGGAGCTGGGCGACCTGCACGAGGCCATCGACGAGCACGCCTTCGACATCCGGCCACTGCTGGAATGGGCCGAGCGCGACAAAGCCGAGGGCCAGGAGACCCCCGAGGAGCCGGATTGATACCACGGCGAGTCTCGGCCCGAGTCCGCGGCGACGCTCGCTGGCTCTCGCCGGGCGCCTGGCTCGCTGGCCGGTCATATTGCGCCCTTGCTTCCACGAAGGGCCACGCAGCGGGTCAGGCTTCGAGGTGCGCCTTGAGCCCGTCGAGCATGCTCTGCCAGTTCTGGCTGAACTGCTCGGCCTGCTCCTCGCTGTCGTTGCCGTCCTGGGTGAGCTCGAGGTGCGTGCCGGATCCGTCGGCGGTCAGCGTGTAGACCAGCGTGTGATAGTTCTCCGGCTCGTCCGGCTGGCCCATCATCGGGCTGTAGTGCGTCACGGAGAGGACGTGCGGCTCGTCGTAGGTCAGGACCTCGCCCTTGTCCTGGTAGGCGCGCTCGTCGTACTCGCCGTCCCAGGTGATCGGGGTACCGACCTCCCAGGTCGTGGTCACCCGCGATCCCTGCATGTAGACCGCGATCTGCTCCGGCTCGGTGAGCGCCGCCCAGACCCGCTCGGGGCCGGCGGTCACGTCGATGCTGGCGGTGGCGATGTGTCCGGACATCCGTGTCATCTCCTCAGAATTGTGTGACTTACTCATACAATAGCCAGATGGCCACCTCGGTACACCCCCGGTTGGACAACCTCCTGGCCTCGCTCACGCTCAACCTGGCCGACGAGGGCCGAGTCGCGCTGGAGGAGGCTGCGGGGCTGTCGGGGAGTGCCGCCCTAGCGCTGCTCGCGCTCGAGGAGTTCCTCGGGGACGCTCACGTGGGCCGGCTCGCAGAGGTGATGGGCGTGACCCACTCGGGCGCCGTTCGGCTGGTGACCCACCTGGAGCGCGAAGGCCTCGCCGAACGCCGCTCCGGCGCGGACCGGCGCCGGGTCGAGGTCCGGCTCACGGCAACGGGCCGCCGCCGGGCCGCCGCGGCGCGGGCCGCTCGAGATGCGGTCGTACGGCGCGCGACCGCCGGCCTCACGGAGGCGGAAGCGGCCAGCCTCGAAGGGCTGCTCGAGCGGCTGGTCTCGGCCCGGGTGGAGGCGCGCATCGAAGGCCGCCGGGCGGGCCAGACCGGGGCCTGGTGGTGCCGGACCTGTGACTTCGCGGCCTGTGGACGACCCGAGGGCCGCTGCCCCGCCCAGGTGACGGCGGCCCGGGTCGTCGGTCAATAGGATCGCGATGTGGGCATCCAGATCACGCCGAGCATCCTCAACGCCGACTTCGCCCGGCTCGGTGAGGAGGTGGCCCGGATCGGCAGCGCCGACTGGGTGCACGTCGACGTCATGGACAACCACTTCGTGCCCAACCTGACCTTCGGGCCGACCATGGTGGAGGCGTTGGCCCGCAGCACCTCCACACCGCTCGATGCGCACCTGATGATCGAGGACCCCGACCGCAACGCGTTGGAGTACGTCGAAGCCGGCTGCGGCTCGGTGACCTTCCACGTCGAGGCAGCGACGGCGCCGGTGCGGTTGGCCCGTGAGATCCGGGCCAAGGGCGCCCGCGCGGCCATGGCGCTCCGGCCGGCTACCCCGGTCGAGCCCTACGAGGAACTCCTCCCCGAGCTCGACATGCTGCTGGTGATGACCGTCGAGCCCGGCTTCGGCGGCCAGAAGTTCCTCGATCTCTGCCTGCCCAAGATCCGCACCGCCCGCCACCTGCTGGACAAGCACGGAGTGGAGACCTGGCTCCAGGTCGACGGCGGGGTCTCCTTGGAGACCATCGAACGCTGCGCCGAGGCAGGCGCCGACGTGTTCGTGGCCGGCAGCGCGGTCTACTCCGCCGACGACCCCGACCGGGTGGTCGCCGAGCTGCGAGCGAAGGCGGAAGCGGCTCAGCGCGCAGCATCCGACTAATCCGAGCGACTCTGCGCAAGACCGCGGGCACACTGTCTCGGTGCTCCTGACCATTTCGACCACCCACCGGCCCGCAACGGACCTGGGTTACCTGCTGCACAAGCACCCGGACCGGATCCAGGAGTTCGTCCAGTCGTTCGGCACCACGACGGTGCTCTATCCGGAGGCCACCGACGAGCGCTGTACGGCGTTGGTCTGCCTCGAGATCGACCCGATCCGGCTGGCGCGCTCCCGCCGGCGGGGCAGCCCGGACTTCGGGCTGGCGCAGTACGTCAACGACCGCCCGTACGCCGCCTCCAGCCTGTTGGGTGGCGCGCTCGCCGACGTGTTCAGCACTGCTCGGGCCGGCCGATGCGCCAGCCGCCAGGAGCTGGCGGACTCGGCGCTCCCGCTGGAGCTCGAGATCCCGGTGCTGCCGTGTCGCGGAGGGCCCGAACTGGCCGAGCGGCTGTTCGGCCCGTTGGGGTGGCAGGTCCAAGCCACGCCGATCCCGCTGGACGAGGCGTTTCCGGAGTGGGGTGACTCGCGCTACCTCCATGTGGTCCTGCGCGGCACGATCCGGCTGGCCGATGCGCTCAACCAGCTCTACGTGCTGCTGCCCGTCCTCGACGAGGCGAAGCACTACTGGCAGGCGAGCGACGAGGTCGACAAGCTGCTCCGCTCCGGAGGCGCCTGGCTGGCCGGTCACCCCGAGCAGGAGCTGATCGCCCGCCGCTACCTCGGCCGCCGCGGCGCGCTCACCCGACTCGCGCTGGAGCGGCTCGCCGAGCTCGGGGACGACACTGCCGAGGCGATCGAGCCGGCCTGCGAGGAGGAGGTGGGCCAACCCGAGGAGCGGCGGGTCCCCCTCAACGCCCAGCGCCACCGCGCGGTCCTCGACGTACTGCTGGCCGCGGGGGCCGCCAGCGTCATCGACCTCGGCTGCGGTCAGGGCCAGTTCCTGCGGCTCCTGCTCGAGAAGCCCCGCTTCGCGCGGATCGGCGGCGCCGACGTCTCCGCCTCTGCCCTGGCCACAGCCGAGCGCCGACTCCGGTTGGACCGGATGGGCGATCGCCAGCGTGAGCGCCTGAGCCTCTTCCAGGGTTCGGTGACCTACGAGGACGACCGGTTCGCCGGATACGACGCCGCCGTGCTCATGGAGGTCATCGAGCACATCGACCCGTCTCGGCTCGCGGCGCTGGCGCGCGTGGTCTTCGGCGTCGCGCGGCCGGGGACCGTGGTGGTGACCACCCCGAACGTCGAGTACAACCAGCTCTACGCGGGGCTGACCGGCGCCCGGCATGCCGATCACCGGTTCGAGTGGACGCGCGCCGAGTTCGCGGCGTGGGCGGAGCGGGTCGCCGCGGCGTACGGCTACACGGTCGAGGTCAGTGGCATCGGCGACCCTGATGAGGTGCTCGGTCAGCCGACTCAGCTGGGGGTGTTCCGACATGGCTGAGTTGAAGGTCCCCGCACTGGGTCTCGTGGTGCTGGTCGGTGTCTCCGGGTCGGGCAAGAGCACCTTCGCCGCACGTCACTTCGACCCGTGGGCGGTGGTCTCCAGCGACCACTACCGCGGAGTCGTCGCCAACGACCCGACCGACCAGGCCGCGACGAAGGACGCCTTCGACGTGCTCGGGTACGTCGTGAGCACCCGGCTGCGGCGCGGGCTGCTGACGGTCGTGGACGCCACCAGCGTGCAGCGGTCGGCCCGGCAGCAGTTGGTCCGGCTGGCCAAGGAGCACGACGTCCTGGTGGATGCGATCGTGCTCGACGTACCTGAGCAGGTCGCGCAGGCGCGCAACAGTGAGCGGCCGGACCGCGACTTCGGTCCGCATGTCGTGGCGCGGCAGGTCCGCGACCTCCGGAAGTCGCTCCGAGGCATCCGCAAGGAGGGCTTCCGGCGCGTCCACGTGCTCACCGGGGTCGAGGAGATCGAGAAAGCCACGGTCGCCACCGAACGGTCCTGGAACGACCGCACCGAACTCACCGGGCCGTTCGACGTCATCGGCGACGTGCACGGCTGCCGGTCCGAGCTCGATACGCTCCTCGACGCGCTGGGCTGGGCGGGCACCCACCACCCCGAGGGCCGGACGGCGCTCTTCGTAGGCGACCTGGTCGACCGCGGGCCGGACACGCCGGGCGTGCTGCGCCGGGTGATGGCCATGGTCGAGGCAGGCACCGCGCTGTGCGTGTCCGGCAACCACGAGGCCAAGCTGGTCCGAGCCCTCAAGGGCGCCCAGGTGCAGGTCACCCACGGGCTGGAGGAGTCGCTGGAGCAGTTGGCCGCCGAGAGTGAGGAGTTCCGAGCCGAGGCATTGGCCTTCATGGACGGGCTGATCAGCCACTACATCCTCGACGGGGGCCGACTCGTGGTCGCGCACGCGGGGCTCAAGGAGGCCTACCACGGTCGGGCTTCGGGGCGGGTGCGCTCCTTCGCGCTGTACGGCGACACCACCGGCGAGACCGACGAGTACGGCCTCCCGGTCCGCTATCCCTGGGCGCGCGACTACCGCGGCCAGGCGATGGTCGTCTACGGCCACACCCCGGTCCCCGAGGCCGAGTGGGTCAACAACACCATCTGCCTCGACACCGGGGTGGTCTTCGGCGGCAAGCTGACCGCGCTGCGCTACCCCGAGCGCGAGATCGTGTCGGTGCCCGCCGAGCAGCAGTGGTACGAGCCGGCCCGGCCGCTCGTGGCGGAGCCGATCGAGCGCGAGCCGACCGCCCTGGCCATCGACGACGTGATCGGGGAGCGCTGGCTCGAGGCGCCGTACGCCGGGAAGGTGAAGGTCCCCGCAGAGAACGCCGCCGCGGCGCTGGAGGTGATGAGTCGGTTCGCGGTCGACCCGCGGTGGCTGGTGTATCTCCCCGCGACCATGTCGCCGGCGACCTCGTCCACCCGGACCGGCCTGCTCGAGCATCCGGAACAGGCCTTCGACGACTACGTCGCCATGGGCGTGACCTCGGTGGTGTGCGAGGAGAAGCACATGGGCTCTCGCGCCGTCGCGGTGCTCGCTCGCGAGGCGGAGGCGGCTGAGCGACGGTTCGGCGTCGCCGACGGGACGACCGGTGTCGTCTACACCAGGACCGGCCGCCCGTTCTTCGACTCTTCGGAGACCATGACCGAGCTGGTCGCGCGGCTGCGCGCCGCTGCGGCACCGCTGTTCGAGCGGCTCGACACCGACTGGCTCGTGCTGGACGGCGAGCTGCTGCCTTGGTCGGCCAAGGCGCTCGGTCTGATCCGCGGGCAGTACGCCGCCGTCGGTGCGGCTGCCCGGCATGCGCTGCCGGCTCTAGGCGCTGTGCTGGACACGGCCGCGGCCCGTGGGCTCGATGTGCGCGAACTCGCGGCCCGCTCCGATCGACGGCTGGCGCACGCGCAGGCGTTCCGGGATGCCTACGCGGCGTACTGCCGGCCGACGGACGGTCTCGACGGGGTCACCTTCGCGCCGTTCCAGATCCTGGCCGGCGAGGGCCGGGTGTCGGCGGCGACCGAGACGCATGCGTGGCACCTCGAACATCTGGCCCTGATGGCCGGCGCCGACCTCATCACGTCCACCCGGCACCGGTTCGTCGAGCTCGGATCGGCCGAACAGCGAGCCGACGCCGCCGCCTGGTGGGAGGAGCTCACCGCGGCCGGCGGCGAGGGCATGGTCGTCAAGCCGGCCCACCTGACCGACGGGCGGGTGCAACCCGGGCTCAAGGTGCGTGGCCGCGAGTACCTCCGGATCATCTACGGCCCGGACTACACCGACTCCCTCGACCTGCTCCGCCAACGCCACCTCGGCAAGAAGCGCGAGCTCGCCCGCCGCGAGCACGGACTGGGGCTCGACTCACTGACCGCCTTCGTGGCCGGCGAACCGCTGTGGCGCGTGCACCAGTTGGTCTTCGCGGTCCTCGCCCTCGAGTCGGAGCCGGTGGATCCCAGGCTCTAATTGGATACCCCGGCGAGTTTCGGCCCGGCACCCTCGACGGACGCTCGCTCCGCTTCGCGGGCTTCGCAGTCCATCGTGGGCGACGGCCCGATCGCGGGGCGCGGGCTTCGCCCGTTTGGGGCGCGCGGCTGCGCCGCGAAAGACCGGGTCGCTGCGCTCCCTCCCGAGTTGCGACCGCGGCCCGGTCGGGCGACACGCCTGGTGGGTCGTCGGTCAGGTGTGGGAAGTATCACTGGGAGCGGCTTGAAGACCCTGTGGCAGACTGCTCGGGACGAGTAGCAATGCTCGCGTGCTCTGGGGGCGGTGAAATTCCGCGCCGGCGGTCACAGTCCGCGACCCGGTGGCAGCCAGCCACCGGTTGACCAGGTGAAATTCCTGGACCGACGGTCAAAGTCCGGATGGGAAGTGCACGCAGGTGTCGTCAGCACCCACGCGGGTGTCGACGAGCCGTCGCCCCGGAGCTGCGAGCCCCGGAGAGGCGACGATGACGTTCACAGCAGTCGAGCAGGCCGCGATGCGGCGCGCCCTCGAGCTGGCCTCGACTCCCGGCGTACCGCTTGGGCCCAACCCGCGGGTCGGCTGCGTCCTCCTTGACGAGTCCGGAGCCACCGTCGCCGAGGGGTACCACCGTGGTGCCGGAACGCCGCACGCCGAGGCCGATGCGCTGGCGCGGGCAGGGGAGCGCGCCAGAGGTACGACGGCCGTGGTCACCCTCGAGCCGTGCGCGCACACCGGCCGCACCGGTCCGTGCGCGGTCGCCTTGCGCGAGGCCGGCGTACGGCGCGTGGTCTTCGCCCAGGGCGACCCCAACCCGGTCGCCGCCGGAGGTGGCGCGCTGCTGCGGGCCGGTGGGGTAGAGGTCGAGCAGGGCCTGCTGGTCGACGAGGCGCGTGCCCTCAACGAGGTGTGGACCTTCGCGGTCGAGCACGGGCGACCGTTCGTGACCTGGAAGTTCGCGACCACGCTGGACGGTCGAAGCGCGGCCGCCGACGGCACCAGCCGCTGGGTCTCGGGCCGCGCCGCCCGGCTGGACACCCACCGGCTGCGGGCGCTCTGCGACGTGATGCTGGTCGGCTCCAACACCGTCGACGTGGACGACCCCCAGCTCAACGTCCGCGACGAGCACGACCAACCGCTGCCGCACCAGCCGCTCCGGGTGGTGATGGGGGAGCGCGACCTGCCCGCCACCATGCGGATCTTCGACACCCGGCACTCGGGCGGGAGCCTCCACCTGCGCACCCGTGACCCCGAGACCGCACTCAAGACCCTCTTCGAGCACGACCGCCAGCACGTCTTGCTGGAGGGCGGACCGACGTTGGCTGCGGCCTTCCTCAACGCCGGCCTGGTCGACGAGATCGTCACCTACGTGGCGCCGATGCTGCTCGGCGCGGGCCGGTCCGCTGTGGCCGACCTCGGAATCACCACCATCGCCGACGCGTTGCGTCCCGTGGTCACCGACGTGACCGTGTTGGACGGCCTCGACGGCGAGGAGCCCAACGTCCGCATCACCATGAGACCAGGAGCGCACTGATGTTCACCGGGATCGTCGAAGAGCTCGGCACCGTGGCTGGAATCGAGGACCAGGGTGATGCCCTGCGGCTCACCATCCATGCCCAACACGTCCTTGCCGACGCGGGGCTCGGCGACTCGATCTCCGTCAACGGCTGCTGCCTGACCGTCGCGGAGCGCGACGGTGACACGTGGACCGCCGACGTCATGCAGGAGACGCTCGACAAGACCAGCCTCGCCGGCGTCCAGCCCGGCGACCGGGTCAACCTCGAGCGCGCGGTCACCCCAACCACCCGGCTCGGCGGCCACATCGTCCAGGGCCACGTCGACGCCGTGGGGGTCGTACGCCGGCGCACACCCAGCGAGCACTGGGAGGTGGTGGAGATCGAGATGCCCGCCCACCTCGGTCGCTACCTCGTCGACAAGGGGTCGATCACCGTCGACGGCGTGAGCCTCACGGTTGTCGAGGCGGGCGCCGACTCGTTCACGGTGAGCCTCATCCCCGAGACCCTGGCGCGCACGACGCTCGGGAGTCGCAAGGTCGGCGACCGGGTCAACCTCGAGGTCGACGTCCTCGCCAAGCACGTCGAGAAGCTGCTCGCCCACCGAGAGGGGTCGGCGTGACCGCCGTTGCCGCCCGCGCGGCACAGGAGATGCATGAGATGCAAGGAGCGACAAGATGACCGAGCCCCAGCACGTGGGGATCCGGATGGACTCCATCGAGCGTGCCGTCGCCGACGTCGCGGCCGGCAAGGCCGTCGTCGTCGTCGACGACGAGAGCCGCGAGAACGAGGGCGACCTCATCTTCGCCGCAAGCAAGGCGACGCCCGAGCTGATGGCGTTCACGATCCGGCACAGCAGCGGCGTCATCTGTGCGCCGATGCCCGGCGCCATGCTCGACCGGCTCGAGATCCCGCTGATGACGCCCCACAACAAGGACAAGATGCGGACGGCGTACACCATCTCGGTCGACGCCCGCGACGGCGTCACGACGGGCATCTCCGCGGCCGACCGCGCGCACACGGTCCGGGTCCTCGCCGACTCGGCGACCGAGCCGTGGGAGATCACCCGGCCCGGCCACATCTTCCCGCTGCGCTACCGCGAGGGCGGGGTGCTGGCGCGTCGCGGCCACACGGAGGCGGCCGTCGACCTGGCGCGACTGGCCGGGCTGACCCCCGCGGGCGTCCTGGTCGAGCTGGTCAACGACGACGGCACCATGAAGCGGGCGCCCGAGCTGCGTGCCTTCGCCGACGAGCACGGCCTCGCGATGATCTCGATCGAAGACCTGGTCCGCTGGCGGCGCCGCAACGAGGTGCTGGTCACGCGGGTCGCCGAGACCCGGCTCCCGACCCGGCACGGCGACTTCAACGCATACGGCTACCGCATCACGGTGGACGACTCCGAGCATGTCGCCCTCGTGTACGGCGACATCTCGGGCCCGGTTCCGGTGCTCACCCGGGTGCACTCCGAGTGCCTCACCGGCGACGTGTTCGGCAGCGACCGCTGCGACTGCGGCCCACAGCTCAACGAGGCGATGGACACCATCGTGGCCGAGGGGCGTGGGGTGGTGATCTACCTCCGCGGCCATGAGGGCCGCGGGATCGGGCTGGTCGCCAAGTTGCAGGCCTACCAACTGCAGGACGGCGGTCGCGACACGGTCGACGCCAACCTCGACCTCGGCCTGCCCGCCGACGCCCGCCATTACGGCGCGGCCACGCAGATCCTCAAGGATCTCGGCGTCAGCTCTGTGCGGCTGATGACCAACAATCCCGACAAGGTCACCAACCTCGAGGAGTACGGCATCACCGTGGCCGAACGCGTCCCACTCACCCCCCACCCCAACGACCACAACCTCGCCTACCTGCTCACCAAGCGCGACCGGATGGGTCACGTCCTGCCCGATCTCGACGTCGCGCCGCTCGACCGGGCCGAGGCCCGATGAGCGGCGGAGGGGGCGCCGCGGTCGAGGTGTTCGACGCCTCGACCTACCGCGTCGCGATCGTGGCCGCGAGCTGGCATACCGAGGTGATGGACGGGCTGCTGGCCGGCGCCGCGCGTGCCTGTGAAGACCATCAGGTCGAGGCGACCGTGGTGCGGGTGCCCGGAGCCTTCGAGCTTCCGGTGGTCTGCTCGGCCTTCGCGCAGCGGGGGTACGCCGCCGTGGTGGCGCTGGGCGTGGTGATCCGGGGCGGCACGCCGCACTTCGACTACGTCTGCAGCGCTGCCACTGACGGTCTCACCCGCGTCTCGCTCGATCACAATGTGGCCGTCGGCTTCGGCGTCCTCACCTGCGACACCGAGGAGCAGGCGCTCGACCGGGCCGGCCTGGCGGGCTCGAGCGAGGACAAGGGGTACGAAGCGACGGCGGCGGCGCTGGCCACCGCGCGGGTCCTGCGCAGGGGCAGCCCACTCTCGAGGTGACCTCGAGGTCAGTGGCCGCTCGGGTCAGCGGGCGGCGTGCCACTCGTCGGCGAGCAGCGCGTACATCATGCCGTCGAGCCACTGCCCGTTGCGGTGCAGCGAATCCTGCTTCGTGTGCTGCTCGCGGCGCATGCCGAGCCGCTCCATCAGCCGCCACGAGGCCGTGTTGTCGGCGAAGCATTGGGCGATGACCCGGCGTACGCCGACCTCCTCGAAGCAGATCCGCAGCAACTCGCAGGCGGCCTCTGTGGCGTACCCCTGGCCGGCGTACGTCGGGTCGAGGACGTAGCCGATCTCCGCCACCGTGCCCGCCGCTTGCGCGCGCACCTCGGTCTGGGACCACGGGTCCTCGACGCGCAGCATGAGGTCGCCGATCACGACGCCGTCCTTCTCGATGACCAGAGTGTCGCCGAGCCGCCCGCCGAACCCCTCGACCCACGTGTCCTGGTCGCTCGTCAGGCTGGTCAGCCACTCGGCCACCGCGGGCATGCTGCGGAACGCGAAGGTCGGCAGTGCATCGCGCGGCTCGGCGGGGCGTAGCGACAGACGCTCGGTCGTCGTGGGCCAGTCGAGGTCGGCAAGGCTGCGGGACATCCCGCCATCCTGACCCGCCGACCGCGTGGGGTCCACGTAGGGAAGGCGAGCGAGCTCGACCGACGCGGGCCTCTAGGCTGGTGCGTCGTGAAGACGTTCGAGGAGCTCTGGTCGGAGCTCTCCGAGAAGGCCCGGACCCGTCCCGACGGCTCGGGCACCGTGCGCGCGCTCGACTCCGGAGTCCATGCCATCGGCAAGAAGCTGGTCGAGGAGGCCGCGGAGTCCTGGATGGCCGCCGAGCACGAGGGCAAGGACCGCGCCGCCGAGGAGATCAGCCAGCTGCTTTACCACGCCCAGGTGCTGATGCTGGCCACGGGCCTCGAGCTCGACGACGTCTACGCCCACCTCTAAGGAGAACAGGTGTCTCTCCTCCGCATCGCGGTCCCCAACAAGGGGTCGCTCTCCCAGTCCGCCTCCGAGATCCTGCGCGAGTCCGGCTATCGCCAACGCGACGACGCCAAGCAGTTGACGCTGACCGACACCGAGAATGGCGTCGAATTCTTCTACCTGCGCCCGCGTGACATCGCCCTCTACGTCGGCGAGGGCACGCTCGACGTCGGCATCACAGGTCGCGACCTGCTGCGTGACTCCGGCGCGAAGGCCGAGGAGGTGCTCTCCCTGGGCTTCGGGCGCAGCCGCTTCCGGTTCGCCGGGCCGGTCGGCCGCTACTCCGATCTGGCCGAGCTGGCGGGCACTCGGATCGCGACGTCGTACGTCGGGGTGGTGAGCGCATTCCTCGAGGAGCGTGGCATCGAAGCCGAGGTCGTGCGGCTCGACGGGGCCGTCGAGACCAGCATCCAGCTGGGTGTCGCTGACGTGGTCGCCGACGTGGTCGAGACCGGCAGCACGATGCGCCAGGCCGGGCTCGAAGTGTTCGGCGAGACGATCCTGGACTCCGAAGCGGTGCTGATCACCCGCTCCGGTGACATCCACGGTGACGTTCAGGGGGACTTCGAGATCTTCCAGCGCCGCGTCGAGGGCGTCCTGGTGGCCCGCAGCTACGTGATGATGGACTACGACATCGAGCAGGCACGGGTCACCGACGCGGTCGCCCTGACGCCGGGCATCGAAGGTCCGACCATCGCACCGTTGCATCGCGAGGGGTGGGTCGCCGTACGCGCCATGGTCCCGCGCGACGGCGCCCAGCGGCTGATGGACGAGCTCTACGAGCTCGGTGCGCGGGGCATCCTGCTCACGGACATCCATGCCTGCCGCCTCTGACCCGACCCGCCCACCCGCGCTGCCCGAGCTGCCGCGCACGTGGCGCCCACTCGGCGCGCGGGTCGTGGGTATCGCGATCTCGGTCTGCCTCGGCGCGGTCTGTGCGGCCACCTGGCTGACCTTCGACGCCGAGACCCGCGGCCGGTTCACGGTCTTCCAGCGTGGCACGCTGGTCTTCTTCGGGCTGCTCTTCCTGGTGCTGATGTACGCCTTGATCCGCTCCCGCGCGGTCGCCTACCCCGACCGGCTGGTCGTGGTGAACGGCTACCGGCGCCACGAGTACGAATGGCCCCAGATCGTGGCCGCCCGCCTCCCGCCGGGAGCACCCTGGGTCACCCTCGACCTCGCCGACGGCGAGACCGCTTCGGTGATGGGCATCCAAGGCTCCGACGGAGACCGCGCCCGCTCCGCCCTCCGCGAACTCAAAGCCCTGGTCGCCGCCGCCTCCCCACCCTCCCCGTGACCCGTCGTTACTCGTGAGGAGTAACGACGGCTCGGCGCAAATTTCGCGGTGACCCGTCGCTACTCGTGACGAGTAACGACGGGTCGGCGTCGAGCGATATATCGGCGTCAGTCGGCGATACGGATTCCCCAGGAGGCGGAGAAGTCCGCACCGGGGGCCAGGGTGATGACGTCCTCACCGGTGACGAAGGCGTTGGCCTGGGCGGTCATGGGTTCAACGGCGACCGAGCGCCGTCGGGTGCCCTCGGCGTTGTCGTCACCGGTGTAGACCATGAGCCACGGGTGTGCGGCGTCGGCCCACAGCGCGACGGCGTGGCCGGAGACGGGGTCGCGCAGCTGGACGGTGACGCGGCCGGCGTCGTCGCGGGCCAGATCCGTGAAGGCGTGGTCGAGCACCGTGTTGCGGATCGGTCGGGCCACCCGGAAGTCGGCTTCGGTCCCGTCCACCGGCTCACGGCCGACCGGCAGCTTGCGATCCGGGTCGGACAGCGTCCGGGTGGCCGCGGGCAGGGTGAGCTCCCAGCCGTCGCAGGGACCGGTGCCGACGGTGAGATAGGGGTGCGCGCCGTGAGCGTACGGCGCCGGCCCGTCAGCCAGGTTGGTCGCGCTCTGGGTGACGGTGAGTCCGTCGGCGCTGACGTCGTAGACGACCAGCAGGTCGAGGGTCCACGGATATCCGCTTTGCGCCATCAACCGATAGCGCAGCGCCGCGGAGTGCTCGGTGTGCTCCTCGAGCGTCCACGCCGCCCACCGAACCAGTCCGTGCGACGCGTTGTGCCGGCCGGGCTCGCTGAGCGGGAGTTGCTGCCGCGTGCCGCCGAAGGTGTACGCACCGTCGGCGATCCGGTTGGGCCACGGCGCGAGGAGTTGGCCGCGCCCGCTCGAGGACTGCTCGCGCTCGTCGAATCCGTCGACCAAGGGCCTGCCGTCGTGCTCCAGGAGACGCAGCGCGCCGCCGCTCTCGGTGACCACCGCGCGGTACCCGTTGCCGCTGATCTCGTACTGCTCGCCGCTGGGTGCCACCACGCGGGTCAACCTACGTGGTGGCCCCGGCGACAGGGGAGCCCTCGCTCGTGATCCTGGGCGGATGGCGGCAGTCACCGGATCGGTACGACGGACGGTGCTGGCCGCGGTCGCGCTCGTCGCTGCCACGGCAGGCTGCGGTGACGGTTCCGACCGATCGACCGGCGCCCCAGCCGGCACGACCGCTACCGGCCCACTAGCGCTCGAACTCGCCGACGTCTTCGAGACAGCGGGCAACCCCGAGTGGCTCGTGGCGGGGTTCGACCGCGTCTGGGTGCACAAGGACGACGGGGCCGTCCTCGGCCTGGACGCCGACACGGGAGAAGTGGTCCAGACTCTCGACACCGGCCACCACGAACTCCCGGCCTGTCAGGGATTCGGCCGCGACGACACGGCCCTCTGGTCCTGCGCCGGCACCGACGCGCTGGTCAGGATCGACCCCGAGACGGCCGCAGTCACGCGCGTGCCGGTGGCCAAGCGCAGCGACCAGGGGCGGCTCGCGTTCGCCGGCGGCCTGCTGTGGTACCTCGAAACCGGCACCAACGACCTCGTCGGGTTGGACGACCAGGCGGCCGAGGCAGCCCGCGTTCCCCTTGGTGAGGTGTGCACCGATCTCGCCTACGACGACGACGTGATCTTCGCGCTCTGCCCCTCCACTCACCACGTGCTGCGGGTCGATCCCGTGGGCCGGGAGCTGACCGGATCGATCGACGTCGGTAACCCGCGGAACGCCGCGGTCGGCGCGGACCTGTTCGTCGGGGACGGCGGCGGGATGCTGCAGGTCGACACCGAGTCGCTGGAGGTCCTGCATCGATACGACGACGTCGGCCCGGGACAGGTGGGCAATGTCGACGCGAGCGCCGACGAAGTCTGGGTCCGCGAGCAGGACGGCACGTTCCTGACCCGGATCGATCCGGAGACCCATGAGGTGGTGGCGACCGTCGAGGCCCCGGATTACCCCAGCGGCGGCGATGTGCTGATCACCGACGACTGGATCTGGGTCACCGCGTCGGACGACAACCTGGTGGCCCGCGTAGCCAGGTAGGACTCTGCCTACCCGGGTCTCACGACAGGCGGGCGGGCGCCGGTGCCGTCCACCAGGACATCGGCGCGCTCCTGGGACCGGAACCGGTCGAACAGGTCGCGTTCGGAGCCCATGAAGGTCCGCCAGTGCTGCTCCAGGTGGTCGCCGTCGCGGGCCAATCCGCGGGCCAGCCGCAGCTCGTCGTCGACCTCGACCCAGACCAATGCGGTGACGTACGGCGCGATGGCCGGCTCGCTGCTGCCGACGCCCTCGACGACCAGCCACGGTCCTGGAGGGACCGACACGGACGCGTCGAAGCGGCCCTGGTGCCAGTCGTAGACCCGGTAGTGGCCCGTTCGTCCGGCCGCCAGCTCGGTGATCACCTCGACAAGCTGGCGCGAGACGGTGGCGAACCCGCCCCAACCCTCCATCAGGTCGTCGCCGTGGATGACCACGGCGCCGGTGCGGGCGGCGATCTCGGCGGCCAGAGTGGTCTTCCCGGAGCCGGCCGGTCCGTCCACGCACACCAGCCGTCCGCCACCCAAAGTGACCGCCCGGCCCGCCGCGAGCGTGACGACCACGCCGGCGACGTCAGAAGGCGAGCCCGTGGCCACGGTAGGTCGAGACCTCCTCGACGAACCGCGATCCCGACAGCAGTTGCACGGTGTTGGTGTGCTCGAACAGCTCGCCGGACTTGGCGTGCCGGAACCACACCAGGTCGCCGACCGACAGCAGCGCTGCCGGATGTCCGGTGAGCGGCGTCTGCACCTCGCCGGCGCCCTCGAGCCCGGTCAGGTGCAACCCCGCAGGCGCCCACGGCGACGGCGCGCGGTCCTTGCCTGACGGGCCGGACGCGATCAGACCGCCGCCGTGCACCGTGGCGATCTCGGGAGACGGGCGACGGGTCACCGGCAGCCCGAAGAAAGCCGCCGGCCGCGGGTCGAAGGACTGATAGTGGTCGAACAGTGTGGGCGCCAGCAGCCCCGAGCCGGCGGCGACCTCGGTCACGACCCGGTCGGCGACCGTGGCTTCCACCGAGCCACTGCCTCCGGCATTCCAGAACTCCAGCTCGGCACCCGATGCGCGGAGTGCGTCGGCCACCTCGCGGCGCCGTACCTCGAGCTGGCTCATCGACAGCGACTTGATCCGGCGTACGACGGCCGAGCGGGCCCGCTGCGAGGGCACCTCGTCCTGGACGCCGGCCACCTGACCCTCGTAGGTCATCGCGCCGACCAGGCGGAAGCCGGGACGCTCGCCGACCAGCCGCGCCAGCCGCGCGACCTCGGCGGCGTCGTAGAGGGGTGAGCGCTTCGGGCCGACGTGCTGGCCGCCCATCCGGAGCCCGGCGTCGACGTCGATCGCGATCCGGACCGGCACCGCGTGCGAGGAGCGCACCGAGTCGACCACGTCGAGATGCGCGACGTCGTCGATCATCAGCGTGATCCGGGCCGCGGCTGCGGGGGAGGCCACCAGCCGGGCCAGGGCACCCCGGTCGACGGTGGGATAGGCGACGACGATGTCGTCGCTCACGCCGTTCTCTTCGAGCCAGAGCGCCTCGGCCAGCGTGTAGCCGAGCACACCCTCGAAGCCGTCGCGCGCCAGCACCCGGCGCAGGAGCGCCGGGATCCGCACGGACTTCGACGCGACCCTGATCGGCGTACCTCCGGCGCGGCGGAGCAGGTCGTCGGCGTTGGCGTCGAAGGCGTCGAGGTCGACGACCATGAGCGGAGTGGCCAGTGGCGTCTCGTGGCTCGCGACCGCGCCGTTGAGCCGCGCCCAGAGCCGGTTGCGCTCGACGCTGGAGCCGGCCGAGATCACGTGATGCCGCGCTTGCGCAGCAGGGCCTCGATCTCGGCGAGCTCGGGGTCGACGTCGGCCACGACCGGCTTGGCCGCCCGGCCGCTGGAGCGGTTGAGCTCCGTGCTGTTCTTCGAGTCGCCTGCGGACGACGCTCCGCGGTTGACGGCATACCCGGCCACCACGAAACAGACGACCGAGACGCCGGCGAGCATGATGCCGAGCCAGTTGGACGGGCTGAAGGCGAAGTCGATCGCCCAGTCGCCGATCGCCGAGCCGATGGTGGTGACCAGTTGGAGGGTGTCGGTGAGCAGCAGGGCGAGGGGGATCAGCGTGATCCCGACCCCGCGCAGTCCAGCGACGAACCCGCGCCGCCGGAAGGCGAACCAGGTGTAGAGGCCGCCGAGCAGCGTGAGGGTCGTCGCCAGCGCCCCCCAGGTCACGTCGTCCACACTGCAAGCGTAGGGGGCGCTGGTTGCGACGTTCGCTGCGCGACCTCCCTCAACCGGCAGCGACGGCTACCGGGCACCGGCGTCGTGTCGTCGGCCCACCTCGGGCGATGCGCGATCCCTGGACTTTCGCGGGAGCGACGCCCACCGCCTACCGTAGAGCCGTGCACACGTCCGGGACCAGGTTGCTGGCCGGCGCCGGTGCTCCCGACGACCGCGGCGAGCCCGACCCGGCGCTGACCGCCGCGCTCTCGGCGTACGGCGCGGACCCGGCCCGGGAGCCCGACGTGCTCGCCGCTCTCGCCGACGCGCGACTGCTGGTGCCGGTCGTGGCCGAGCTCGGCGAGAGTGAGACGGGGGCGGACGGCCTGGTGCGCGACAAGTCGGCGGACCTGGCGACCGTCCTGATGCGGGGCCGCGACGGCCGGCTCGCGCTACTGGCCTTCACCGGGCTCGAGGCGCTGCACCGGTGGGACCCGGATGCCCGCCCGGTGCCCGTGCCCGCGCGTACGGCGGCGCTCGCGGCCCTCCAGGACGGCGCGGAGGCACTGCTCCTCGACGTGGCCGGCCCAGTGTCGTACGTCGCCGCGGTTTCCACTCCGGCGGAATAGTCCGATACCATCGGGCGTTGACCGATACGTGCTCTCCGGAGCACGGATCTCAAGCGGATGACAGTGGCCCCCGGGTCGCAGGTCCTCCCACCCGCATCGACCGCCTCAGCAACACCGCAACAACACCGCAACAACACAGGTCGTCGGGTCCGGTCCTGGCAGTGGTTGGTTGCTCTGGCGAGCGACGAGCTGACCGCCTGGCCTCCGCTTGCGACGCGGAGGCCTTCTTGCATTTCTAGAGGGATCCTCCGAGGCCAGTCACCGACAGCAGGAGGACACATCAGCACCGAGCTTCGTATCAACGACCGGATCCGGGTACCCGAGGTCCGCCTCGTGGGTCCCAACGGCGAGACCGTCGGCATCGTGCCGACGGACCAGGCGCTCAAGCTCGCCCAGGAAGCCGACCTCGACCTCGTCGAGATCGCGCCGCAGGGCAAGCCCCCGGTCTGCAAGCTCATGGACTACGGGAAGTTCAAGTACGAGAACGCCCAGAAGGCCCGTGAGGCGCGCAGGAACCAGACGAACGTGATCATCAAGGAGATGAAGCTTCGTCCCAAGATCGACGCCCACGACTACGAGACCAAGAAGGGCCACGTCGTCCGGTTCCTCAAGGCCGGCGACAAGGTCAAGATCACCATCATGTTCCGCGGTCGCGAGCAGCACCGTCCCGAGCTCGGGTTCCGGCTGCTGCAGCGGTTGGCGGAGGACGTCACGGAGCTGGGCTTCGTGGAGTCGGCGCCCAAGCAGGACGGCCGGAACATGATCATGGTGCTCGGCCCGCACAAGAAGAAGGCCGAGGCCAAGGTCGAGCAGAAGGCCGCCAAGGAGGAGCGCGCCGCCGAGCGCGCCGCCGAGGCCGCAGCAGAGCACGAGGAGCGGGCCGCGGCCCGCGCCGCCGGCCCCGTGGCCCAGAAGAAGGAACGCGGTCGCTCGGAGAATCTCGACCCCGAGATCGAAGCGTGAGCCCAGCCGTGAGCGAGGAACGAGCTCACGGCGTGCGGGCGAACGGGTCGAGCAAGCGCCGCGGCTGAGGAACGAAGCCGCGGCAGCGCGTCGAGACACACCGCAGCGATCAGCCCGACTCGATCAAGACGACGTAACGCAGCACGAGGAGAGAGACATGCCCAAGAACAAGACGCACTCGGGTGCCAGCAAGCGGTTCCGGGTCACCGGGTCCGGCAAGATCCGGCGCCAGAAGGCCGGCCTGCGCCACAACCTGGAGAAGAAGCCCTCCAAGGTGACGCGCCGGATGTCCGGCACGACCGAGGTCGCCAAGGCCGACGTCAGCCGAGCCAAGAAGCTGCTGGGCCTCTGAGCCTGCCCTTCTCAGAGACCTCAGCGACACAGCGACCCAGACACAAGGAGCAACGAAGACATGGCACGCGTCAAGCGGGCAGTGAACGCCCAGAAGAAGCGTAGGACCACCCTCGAGCGCGCCAGCGGCTACCGCGGCCAGCGCTCGCGCCTCTACCGCAAGGCGAAGGAGCAGGTCACCCACTCGCTGGTCTACAGCTACAACGACCGGCGCAAGAACAAGGGCAACTTCCGGCGCCTGTGGATCCAGCGGATCAACGCCGCGGCCCGCGCGCAGGGCATGACCTACAACCGGTTCATCCAGGGCCTCGGCCTGGCCGGGGTCGAGGTCGACCGCAAGATCCTCGCCGACCTGGCCGTCAACGACATCGCGGCGTTCAACGCGCTGGTCGAGGTCGCCAAGGCCGCCCTGCCCGAGGACGTCAACGCGCCCAAGGCCGAGGCCTCGGCCTGACCACTCCTCCGGACCGGTCGGTGGACGAGGACGGCGCGCAGCGCCTGTCCCGCAACCGCCTGAAGGAGCTGCGTCGACTCAGCCGCCGTTCGGAGCGATCCGAACGGCGGCTGTTCCTCGCCGACGGCCCGAAGGCCGTCGAGGGTGCTCTCGCCGTCGGCTGTGTGGTCGAGCTCTTCGCCAAGCGCGACACCGAGCTCCCGCCTGGGTCCGACTCCCTCGCCGAGATCACCTGGATCGATGAGCGCGCGCTCGCATCGCTGAGCGACTCGGTCACCCCGGCCGGCGTCGTCGCGCTGTGCCGGTACGTCGACGTACCCCTCGACCAAGCCCTCGCCGGTGCCCGGCTCGTAGCGATCTGCGCCGACGTGCGCGACCCAGGCAACGCCGGCACCGTGATCCGCTGCGCCGACGCGGCCGGCGCCGACGCGGTCGTCCTGGCCGGCGACTCCGTCGACCTCTACAACCCGAAGACCCTGCGGGCCAGCGTCGGCAGCGCGTTCCACCTGCCGATCGCCGTCGAGCGCTCCGCCGCCGCGGCGGTGGCGGCGGCCCAGGCCGCCGGGCTCACCGTGCTCGCCGCCGACGGCGCCGGTGAGGTCGGGCTGTACGACGCCCCGCTGGCCGGGCCGACGGCGTGGCTGTTCGGCAACGAGGCCTGGGGGCTGCCCGAGGAGTTGGCGGCACTCGCCGACCACCGGGTCGCCATCCCGATCCACGGCCGCGCCGAGAGCCTCAACCTCTCCACCGCCGCCGCGCTGTGCCTCTACGAATCGAAACGAACGCAGATGTGACGCACGTGACGCCCGGTCGACGCTGAAGGGAATGCCCGAGCGGCTTCGCAAGCCAGGAGGGAGCGCAGCGACCCGGTCTTTCGCGGCGGAGCCGCGCGCCCGGTGATCGGCCTCGATGGCCGTGGCGACAGTGCCGAGTGAGCGTCAGCGAGCGAAGGCACCGGCGAGCGCAGCGAGCGTCGCCGCGGACTCGGGGCCGAAACTCGCCGGGGTATTCAACAAGCGGACATGACGATCTCCGAAGCCGGCCAGCTTCTAGGAGGGCCCTCGCGTGGCTGGCCAGCATCGAGCCGGCGCGCAGACCCGGGGGTGAAACTCGCCGGGGTATCCAACGGCGACACATCTAGCCCACCTTGGCCCGTGGCCCGGATCGGCTCAGGCGGGGAGCCGAACGACCGATGGGGACCCACGTCCACCAGGCGACGGCGAATGTGGGGTGCCCATGACAGAGCACGCGAACGAGTCTTCGACGACCGTGCACCGATTGGTGGCCCGGCAGCCCATCATGGGCATCGACGACGCGATCGTCGCGTTCCAGCTCGTGCACCGCGCCACGCCTGAGGCGCAGCCCGCCACGCCGAACGCCGCAGACGAGACGATGACGGTCGCGGATCTGTTCGGCGACGTGTCCGTCGACGTCGGCCGCCTGGTCGGCGACCTGCAGGTCTACTGCGAGCCCGGGCCGGGGGTGCTCGACGGGTCGACCCCGGTCACGCCACCCACCCATCGCACGGTGCTGGACGTCCCCGCCGACCTCGGCAGCGATCCCGAGCTGGTCGAGCGCTGCCGAGGCTTCATCGAGGAGGGGTACTCCATCGCGGTCGACCGGTTCTCCGGCCAGCCCGGCGTCGAGGCGCTGCTCGAGTTGGCCGAGGTGGTCAAGGTCGACCTCGAGGCGCACCCGCGGCCAGAGGTGCTGGAACTGGTGGCCCGGTGCCGACCGCTCCAGGTGAGCCTGCTCGCCACCCGGTGCCGGACCGAGGAGGACCTGGCCTGGGCCAAGTTGGCGGGGTTCACGCTCTTCCAGGGCCCGGCGGTGCAGCGACCCGTGGAGGCCGCCGGTGGCACGCTGGCGCCGTCAGCGCTGGCTCAGGTGCAGCTCGCGACCGAGCTGCTCGACGAAAGACTCGACTTCGGGCGCGTCGAGGCGATCTTGGCGCATGAGCCGGCCCTGGTCGCGCAGATCCTGCACGAGGCCTCCCTAGGGGCCGGTGGGGGACTGCGTCGCGAGGTGCACACGGTCCGCGGTGCGCTGGTCCTGATGGGCACCGTCCGGATCCGCCAGTGGGCCGCCCTGACCGTGTTGGGCCGGCAGGTCAGCAACAGCCGTACGGACGCCCTCGCGACCTCGCTGGTCCGGGCCCGGATGTGCGAGCTGCTGGCCCCGACCCGAGGGATCGACCGGGCTTTCGCCTTCACCGCGGGCCTGTTGTCGGGGCTCGACCGGCTGCTGGGGGTCGAGCTCAGCGAGGTCGAGGAGCGGGTCGACGTCGACGACAAACTGGCCGGTGCGGCGTTCCGCCGCGAGGGCGCCCTGGGCGAGCTGGTCGGCCTGGTCACCGACTACCAGGAGCTGGTCGACAACGGCGAGCCGACCGGACCCGAGTTCGGGAACTTCGAGCTGATGGCCGCCATGGCCTTCTGCTGGGCGATGTCGCACATCACCGCCATGGAGCGCACCCCAGCCGCCGCGTGAGCCATACCGTCCATGACAGGGTTGCCCCATGTCCGGACCCCTCGCGCACGAGGTCGTCGATGCGCTGCCCGACGGAGTGGTGCTCGCCGGCCCGGACGGCCTAGTCACGCTGATCTCCCGGGTTGCCGCGACCATGCTCGGCGTACCCCCTGACTCGGTCGGGCGGCCGCTCGGCGAGGTCCTCGCGCTGCGCGATCAGGACGGGAATGCGTGGGTGGGCCACAACCTCCCCTACGCCGGATTGCCGACGCGTACGGCGGTGCCGGAGCAGTCCTGGCTGCTCCCCAACGGCACCGAGGTGCTGGTCGCCGCGCGGATCCACCGATCGGCGCTCGACCAGCCGGTGTCGCAGGTCGCAGTCACCATCCGCTCGGGTCGCGGCCGGGCCCGGCTCGACCGTGAGCGCTCCGACCTGGTCGCGACCGTCGCGCACGAGCTGCGCTCGCCGCTGACCGGCGTCAAGGGCTTCGTCCAGGCGCTGCTGAATCGCTGGGACCGCCTCAACGACGAGCAGAAGAAGCTGATGCTCACCACGGTCGCGGCCGACGCCGACCGGCTCAGCCGGCTGATCGCGGAGCTGCTGGACGTCGCCCGGATCGACACCGGCCGGCTCCAACTGCATCCGCGCCCCTGCGACGCGGCCGCGCTGACCCAGCGGATCGTCGACTCGGTCGTCGCGGGCACCGCTCGCCCCATCGACCTCGACGTCACAGGGGAGCTGCCCGACATCCACGCCGATCCCGACAAGTTCACCCAGGTGGTGACGAACCTGGTCGAGAACGCCGTCCGCCACGGTGAGGGCACCGTGCGGGTCACGCTCGAGCCGCTGGTCGAGGGAGAGCTGACCGACCAGTCGGGGGTCCGCGTCACCGTCGACGACGAGGGCGAGGGCATCCCCGTCGAGATGCGCCGGCGGGTCTTCACCAAGTTCTGGAAGGGCGGCAAACGGGGCGGCTCCGGCCTCGGCCTCTACATCGTCGGCGGACTGACCAAGGCCCACGGCGGGACGGTGACGATCGGCGACGCACCGGGTGGCGGCGCCCGGATCTCGGTCGCCTGGCCCTCGGGGTTCCCGGACATCTAGTGTGCTGACAGGACACTAGGCAGGCTGAGGTGCGGCGGTCGCACGCATCGCCGGTCGAGCCTGTCGAGACCACTGCAGCGCGTGTTGGGACCCGCCCTCGCGGAGATCTCGACACGCTCGGATGCGACCTCGTCCCTCGGTCGCGCTCGCTGCTCGATCACCGATGATCTGGTTCCGCTCGTTCCTCGCGGTCCCAGATCCTGCACAGAACCTTCACGAGTCCCACCCCCGTCCCACGCGCTCGCGCTCCTACCCTCAACGGCATGGAGCTGCGTCGGGTCCTGGTGGTCGAGGACGAGCCGGTCATCAACGATGCGGTGGCCGAGCGGCTCCGCGCCGAGGGGTTCCACGTCGACCAGGCGTACGACGGTCCGGGGGCGGTCGCGCAGGCCGTCGAGACCGAGCCCGACCTGGTGGTGCTCGACGTGATGCTGCCGGGCTTCGACGGCCACGAGGTGTGCCGCCGGATCCAGGCGAGCAAGCCCGTGCCGGTGCTCATGCTCACCGCCCGCGACGACGAGGCGGATGTCCTGGTCGGGCTCGCGGTGGGGGCCGACGACTACCTCACCAAACCGTTCCGGATGCGGGAGATGGTGGCCCGGGTGCGTGCGTTGCTGCGCCGCGTCGACCGCGCGGCCGAGCTGGCCGCCCGCCCGTCGGCCCGGCTCGTCGTCGGCGACCTGGTCGTCGACACCGGCACCCGCCGGGTCACGGTCGGCGAGGAGGAGGTACGGCTCACCCCCACGGAGTTCGACCTGCTGGTGCGGCTGGCAGCCAACCCGGGGGAGGTGCTCACCCGCGAGCACCTCCTGGCCGAGGTGTGGGACTGGCCGGATGCCTCGGGCACCCGGACCGTGGACAGCCATGTCCGGGCGCTGCGCGCCAAGGTCGGCACCGGTCGAGTGCGGACCGTGCACGGCGTCGGCTACGCGCTGGAGCAGCCGTGAGCTCACCGCTCCAGCCGGTCACCTCCATCAAGGTGAAGCTCGGCCTGCTCGTGACCGCCAGCGTGCTGGTCGCCGCCCTCGTGGGCGTGCTCGGCAGCCGGGCCGACGTACCCGTGCTGCTCGCCGTACCCGTGACTGTCGCCCTGGCGCTCGCGGTCACCCAACTGCTCGCGGTCGGCATGACCTCGCCGCTGCGGGAGATGACCGAGGCGACCCGCCGGATGGCGCGCGGTGACTACCGGGGCCGGGTCCGTGCCGACTCCTCCGACGAGATCGGCGAGCTCGCCCGCGCGTTCAACCAGATGGCCGCCGAACTCGCCTCCGTCGATCGCGAGCAACGCGACCTCGTGGCCACCGTCTCGCACGAGCTGCGTACGCCGTTGGCAGCGCTCACGGCGACCTTGGAGAACCTCGCGGACGGCGTCACCCCGGCGAACCCGACCACCCTCGGCGCCGCGGTCGACCAGGCCGAGCGGGTCGGAGGTCTGGTCGGGGACCTGCTCGAGCTCTCGCGGGTCGAGGCCGGCGTCGCCCCGCTCCGGCTCGGACCGCTGCGCGTGGGCGACCTGGTCGACGAGGTCGTCGCCGACCTGGTCCCGACCGGCCGCTCGGTGCGGTTCGAGGTGGCGCTTCCCGACGGACTCGAGGTGGACGCCGACCGGGCCCGGCTCCGCCAACTGCTGGTCAACGTCCTCGACAACGCCGTCCGCCACAGCCCCGAGGGTGGCCGGGTCACCGTCACCGGTGTCGTGCTCGCCGACCGCTGGCGGCTCGACGTCGCCGACGAAGGCCCCGGCATCGCTCCGACCGATCGGGAGCGTGTTTTCGAGCGGTTCGGCACCCTGGCAAATCCCGCCGAGGGTGCGGCGACCGGGGGCACCGGCCTCGGCCTGGCCATCGCGCGGTGGGTCGCCTCGCTGCACAGCGGCACCATCCGGTTCGTCGAGCCGCCGGTCGGCAGCTCCGGGGCACTGCTCCGGGTCGAGCTACCGATCCGGCCTCCCGTCCTGTCCGCCGTCCTTACTCCGTCCACCGCAGCCTTGCCGCACCCGCTCCCGCAGGAGGTCCCCGTGGTTACCCCGTCGACACCGTCCTCGCTTCCCGCACCACGTGTCCAGAGCGGTCCGCCGGGGTCGGCGGTGACGGCTGCGCCCGTTCTCGACCCCTTCTACGGCCGGTTCTGGCCGGACATCCCCGGCGCGGGTAGGGGACCGGTGCTGGCCGCCGCCGGGGTCGGCGTCCTGGCTGGCCTCGTGCTGCCCTTCCGGCCCGCCGGCCTGGCGCTGTTCCTCGTGCTTCTCGCCGCCGGGATCACCGTCGGGCTGAGCGCCAAGCATCGTCGCGACCCGTTCACCCTGGTCTGCCTCGGGCTGGGCGTGCTCTGCGCGCTGCCGGTCCTGCTGCTCGACGCGGACTGGATCGCGGTGCTCTGTGTGCTGGCCGGCATCACCGCGGTGATCGCCGGGGTGACGCGCGTACGACGGTTGCCGGAGTTCCTGCTGGCCGGCTTCTCCTGGCCGCTGGCCGGGCTGCGGAACCTGCCCTGGGTGGCCCGCACCCTGCGCAGCCTCAGCGGGCGTGACCGCACCCCACGGGTGCTGGGCACGGTGGTGATCTCGGCACTGGTCGTGTTGGTGTTCGGTCTGCTCTTCGTCTCGGCCGACGCGATCGTGGCCAGTTGGGTCGATGCCGTGCTGCCCGACCTCAGTGTCGACTCCGTCGTGCTGCGTGTCTTCGTGGCGGTGGCCGTGGCCGGGCTGACCCTCGCCGCGGCGTACCTCGCACTGAACCCGCCGGCGGTCGAGATGTGGGGGCTGCCCCGCGGGTCCACCGTGGCGCACCGCTTCGAGTGGCTGGTGCCGGTGCTGCTGGTCGATGCGGTGTTCGCGCTCTTCGTGGCCGCCCAGCTCAGTGTCTTCTTCGGAGGGCACGACTATGTCCAGCGCACCACCGGACTCACCTACGCCGACTACGTCCACCAGGGTTTCGGGCAGTTGACCGTGGCGACCCTCCTCACCCTCGTGGTGGTCTGGGCCGCGTCGCACTGGGCCGGGGACCGGCGAGCCGACCGGTTCTGGCTGCGGGTCTCGCTCGGCGCCCTGTGCGGACTCACGCTGGTGGTCGTCGGCTCGGCGCTCTATCGCATGCACCTCTATCAGGAGGCCTACGGCTTCACCCGGCTCCGGCTCGTCGTCGACCTGTTCGAGGGTTGGCTCGGCCTCGTGGTGGTCGCCGTCGCTGTGGCCGGGCTGGTCCGCTGGGGTGTCTGGCTGCCGCGCTTCGCGCTGATCACCGGCGTCGCGGCTCTGCTGGGGCTGGCCGCGATCAATCCGGACGCGTGGATCGCCGAGAAGAACCTCGACCGATACGCCGACACGGGCCGGGTCGACTGGTACTACCTCCAGGATCTCTCCGCCGACGCCGTACCCGTCTTCGAGGGTCGCTCCGAGATCGAGGTGAGCTGTGGGACACCTCGGCACTGGTCCCACGACGACGACTGGCTGTCGTGGAACCTCGGACGCAGCCGCGCCGACGCCGCAGGGGTCGAGATCACGTCGATGGCCGACAGCGGGCGCGCCGACCCGTGCCCCGCGCAACCGCCACCGCCGCTACCGGGCGGCACGTCGGACTGAGGTCATGGTGGGTGCCCGGTCAGCGCCGGGCGGCGGTGGGAGATCAACGTGTCGCGGGGCGGAAGTGGTTGATAGGTCACCGCCGCCCGGAGCGGGCGCCGGCGACAGGTTCTGCACAGACACGACGTCACCAGTTCGCGGCGGTCGCGCCGTGGTTCCTAGACTCGACCCCGTGTCTGGACCCAACACCGACTTCGACCCCGTGGAGGTGGCCGCGTTGCAGCCAGAGGAGGTCGAGGCGGCGCGCGATGCCGCTCTCTCCGCGATCGCCGCGGCCGGCGACCTCGAAGCGCTCAAGCAGGTCCGGATCGACCACACCGGAGACCGCTCGCCGCTGGCTCTGGCCAACCGCGAGATCGGCGCACTGCCTCCCCAGGCGCGCAAGGAGGCCGGCCAACGGGTCGGCCAGGCTCGTGGCGCCGTACAGCAGGCGCTCGCCCAGCGGCAACAGGTGCTCGAGGCCGAGCACGAGGAGCGGATGCTGGTCGAGGAGACCGTCGACGTCACCCTGCCCACCGACCGGGTGCCGGCCGGGGCCCGCCATCCGGTGACCACCGGTTCCGAGCTCATCGCCGACATCTTCGTCGCGATGGGCTGGGAGGTCGCCGAGGGCCCGGTCCTCGAGGCCGAGTGGCTCAACTTCGACGCGCTCAACCTCGGGCCTGACCACCCGGCCCGCACCATGCAGGACACGTTCTGGACCGACCCCGCCGACGACCACCTGGTGCTCCGGACCCACACCAGCCCGGTCCAGGCCCGCACCATGCTCTCGCGCCAACCGCCGATCTACGTCGTGTGCCCGGGCCGGGTGTTCCGCACCGACGAGTACGACGCCACGCACAGCCCGGTGTTCCACCAGGTCGAGGGGTTGGCGGTCGACCGGGGCATCACGATGGCCCACCTCAAGGGCACCCTCGATCATTTCGCCAGCGCGATGTTCGGTGAGGGGATCACCACGAGGTTCCGGCCGTCGTACTTCCCGTTCACCGAGCCCAGCGCCGAGGTCGACCTGATCTGCTTCGTCTGTCGAGGCGTCGACTCCGACGACTGTCGCACCTGTCGCGGCGAGGGCTGGATCGAGTGGGGCGGCTGCGGCGTGGTCAACCCGCGCGTCCTGCACGCCTGCGGCATCGACTCCGAGGTCTACTCCGGCTTCGCGTTCGGGATGGGCATCGACCGCACCCTGATGTTCCGCCACGGCATCGAGGACCTGCGCGCGCTCTTCGAGGGCGACGTCCGGTTCACCACTGCCTTCGGGGCGGAGCTGTGAAGACACCGATCTCCTGGATCCGCGACTACGTCGAGCTGCCCGCCGAGGTCACGACAGAGCAGCTCGCGGCGCGCCTGACGGCACTCGGCCTCAAGCTCGAGGCGATCGAGAAGCCGGGGGAGCAGATCCAGGGCCCGCTGGTGATCGGCCGCGTCCTCACCGCAGAGGCCGAGCCGCAGAAGAACGGCAAGACCATCAACTGGTGCTCGGTCGACGTCGGTGTCGCCAACGGCACCGGCGAGCCCCAGGGCATCGTCTGCGGCGCCCACAACTTCGGCCCCGGCGACCTGGTCGTGGTGATCCTTCCCGGCGGTGTTCTGCCAGGGAACTTCGAGATCTCCGCCCGCAAGACCTACGGCCACCTCAGCGCCGGCATGATCTGCTCCTCCCGCGAGCTCGGCATCGGTGAGGATCACGATGGCATCATCGTGCTGCCCGCCGGTGCGGGGGAGCCCGGCCAGAACGCCCGACCCGTGCTCGGCCTCGACCAGGAGGTCATCGAGTTCGAGATCAACCCCGACCGCGCCTACGCCCTGAGTCTCCGCGGAGTCGCACGGGAGGCCGCCCTCGCCTACGACGCGCCGTACGTCGACCCGGCCGAGCGCGACGTGCCGGCGCCCAACGATCAGGGCTACCCGGTGCTGATCGAGGACGCGATCGGGTGCCCGGTGTTCGTGGCCCGCAAGGTCACGGGCATCGACCCGTCGGCCGCCACGCCGGACTGGATGGCTCAGCGCCTGACTCTGTCGGGAATGCGGCCGATTTCCCTGGCCGTCGACATCACCAACTACGTCATGCTCGAGCTCGGCCGGCCGATCCACGGCTACGACGCCGACAAGCTCCAGGGCCCGATCCGGGTCCGCCGGGCCGCCGAGGGCGAGCGGCTGACCACACTCGACGGCATCGACCGCGCACTTCTGGCCGGGCCCGAGGGCGACCTCGTGGTCACCGACGACTCCGGGATCATCGGCTTGGGCGGCGTGATGGGCGGCGAGACCACCGAGATGTCCGAGACGACGGTCAACGTGCTCGTCGAAGCCGCGCACTGGGACGCCGTCTCTATGTTCCGCACCGGCAAGCGGCACAAGCTCACCTCCGAGGCCGGCAAGCGCAACGAGCGCGGCGTCGACCCGGTGATCACCCCGGCCGCGGCCGACCGGGTCGTCGAGTTGCTGGTCGAGCTCGGTGGCGGCACCGCCGATCCGGGCGTCACCGTGGTCGGTACGCCGCCCGAGCGGGGTGCGATCGCGATGGCGCCCGACCTGCCCGCGCGGATCTCGGGGATCGACATCGCCGCGGACACCGCGGTCGCGCACCTGATCGCCGTGGGCTGCGAGGTCACCGACGCGGGCTACGTCCCGCCGCCGTGGCGCCCCGACCTCACCGACCCCTACGACCTGGTCGAGGAGGTGGTCCGGCTCGTCGGCTACGACCAGGTTCCCTCCGTGCTGCCTCGTGAGGCCGCCGGTCGAGGGCTGACCCGCGAGCAGCGGCTGCGGCGCCGGATCGGCCGCACCCTGGCCGGCGCGGGCTGTGTCGAGGTGATCAGCTTCCCGTTCGTCGGCGACGCGGCCTTCGACCAACTCGGGCTGGCCGCCGACGATCCACGTCGGCACACGGTGCGGCTGGCCAACCCGCTCTCGACCGAGGAGCCGTCCTACACCACCACGCTGCTGCCCGGCCTGCTGCGCGCGGCGGCCCGCAACCTCGGCCGGGGCACGCCCGGGGTGTCGCTGTTCGAGACGGGCACCGTCGCCTTCCCGTCCGACCGCGGCCCGGCGCCGATCTACGGCGTCGACTGGCGGCCCAGCGAGGACGAGCTCGCCAAACTCTTCGAAGCACTGCCCGTGCAGCCGTTGCACCTGGCGGTGGTCCTCGCCGGCGAACGCGAGCGCCCCGGCTGGTGGGGAGAGGGCCGGGTTGCCGGCTGGTCCGACGCCATCGGTCTGGTCCGGCGGCTCGCCGACGAGCTCGGCCTGGACGTCGAGGTCGCCTCCGCGAGCCGGATGCCCTGGCACCCCGGCCGCTGCGCCGAGCTCTCCGTCGCCGGCGCGCCGCTCGGCCACGCTGGCGAGCTCCACCCGCAGGTCGTCACGGCCTTCGGCCTCCCCGCGCGGGCCGCCGCGGTCGAGATCGATCTCGACGCGTTGATGGCGCACGCGGTGGACGTCGTCCCGGCCCCGGAGTTCTCGACGTTCCCGGTCGCCAAGGAGGACGTAGCCCTGGTGGTCTCCAACAAGGTGACCGCCGCCGACGTCGAGGCCGCGCTCCGCGAGGGCGCGGGAGACCAGCTCGAGTCGATCCGGCTCTTCGACGTCTACACCGGAGACCAAGTCCCCGCCGGGCACAAGTCGCTCGCCTTCGCCCTGCGCTTCCGGGCTCCCGATCGCACCCTGACCGAGCAGGAGACGAGCGCTGCTCGCGACGCGGCCGTCGCGCTGGCCGCCGAGCGGTGCGGTGCCGTCCAGCGGTGAGCTGAGGCTCCTCGACGAGGTGTCCTGGCGCGGCGCTCAGCTGCCGGGCGGCCGCACTCACTCGTTGCTGGCGGCGCTGGTGCTGGCGGGTGGTCCGGTGTCGGAGGAGCGGCTGGTCGAGGAGGTCTGGGGCCTCGACGACCAGCCGGCCAACCCCGCCAAGGCGCTGCAGGTCGTGGTCTCTCGCGCCCGTTCCCAGACCGCGCCCGAGGTCGTCGCTCGCACCGAGCACGGCTACCGGCTCGGCCTCCCGCCGGCCGACGTCGACGCGCTGGCGCTCCGCGACGCGGTCGTCGCGGCCCGGGAGGCGGAGGGACGGCACGACACCATCCGGGCCCGCGACCGGGCGCGCGAGGCGCTGGCCCTCCCCGTCCCCGAAGGCACAGCCGAGGGACCGCTCGGGGAGGTGCGGGCGGCCGCCGAGCGGCATCGGAGCATCGCGGCCGCGGTCCTCGGGCGAGCGCTGTCCGCCCTCGGAGACCACGACGAGGCACTGGGCCTCCTGGAGGCGACCCAGGTCGACGACGAGGCTTCGCTGTGTGCGCTGCTCCGCTCCACCGCGGCGGTCAAGGGTGCACCGGCGGCGCTGGAACGCTACGAAAGACATCGCGAGGAGCTCGCCGACCGGTTGGGCGTCGACCCCGGACCCGCCCTGCAGGCGGTCTACGCCGAACTGCTCGCCGCCGACCGGCCGGTCCGGGAAGGGCTGCGGTTCGAGACGACCACGCTGGTCGGCCGCGACGAGGACATCCGCGCCCTACGGGCCGCGGTCCGCGACGCGCGGGTTACCTCCATCCTCGGACCGGGTGGGCTCGGCAAGACCCGGCTGGCCCACCTGCTGGGCCGCGAGGCCGAGCAGCCGGTCGTCCGGTTCGTCGAACTCGTGGGCGTGTCGTCGCCGGAGGACGTCGTCGGTGAGGTCGGCTCGGCCCTCGGGGTCCGCGACTCGGTGAGTGGCCGGCGGGTGCTCAGCGCCGAACAGCGCAACGACGTACGCGCCCGGATCGCCCAGCTCCTCGACCAGGCACCCACGCTGCTCATCCTCGACAACTGCGAGCACGTGATCGAGGCAGTGGCCGAGCTGGTGGCGTTCCTGGTCGCCTCCTGCCGGCAGCTCAGGGTCGTCACCACGACGCGGGCGCCGTTGGCCATCGCCGCCGAACGGGTCTTTCCGCTCGGTCAGCTCACCGACGACGCCGCCGTTGACCTGTTCCGCCAGCGCGCGACCGCGGCCCGGCCGGGCGTAGCCCTCGGGGATGAGGCCGTACGCCGCGTCGTACGCCGCCTCGACGGGCTGCCGCTGGCCATCGAGCTTGCCGCCGCGAAGGTCCGGGCGATGTCGGTCGAGGACATCGACCGGCGCCTCGACGACCGGTTCGCCCTGCTCCGCGGCGGCGACCGCAGCGCCCCCGACCGGCACCAGACCCTGGTCGCGGTCATCGACTGGTCGTGGAACCTGCTCGGCGAGGCCGAACGCCGCGCGCTGCGCTGGCTCTCCGTCTTCCACGACGGCTTCACGCTCTCGGGAGCCGACGCGCTCCTGGACCACGAAGCGCTGGCCGAGGTGCAGTCGCTGGTCGACCAGTCCCTGCTCACCGTGGTCGACGCGCGCGGGACGGTCCGCTACCGGATGCTCGAGACGGTGCGCGAGTTCGGCCGGATGCAGTTGGTGGGTGCGGGGGAGGACGGCGCCGCCGAGGCGGCCCTGCTGGCCTGGGCCCGCGACTACGCCGGCCGCCACGCCGCCGACCTCTACTCCTCGCAACAGGTGGTCGCCGTGCGGGCGATCGCGGCCGAGGAGAACAACCTCTCCGACGCGCTCCGATCCGCCGTCGCGATCCCCGATCCGGTGGCGACCGCCGAGCTCACGGCCGCGCTGGCCGGCTTCTGGACCGTGCGCGGCGAGAACACCCGGGTCATCGCGATGGCGGCCGCGGTCGACGCCGCCCTCGAAGGGTGGGTGCCGGCCGACGACCAGGTCGAAGCGGCCGTGGCAGCGGCGGCCATCACGGTGATGAACACCGTGATGGGCGAGATCGCCGACGCGTCTCACTGCCTGGCCATCCTGGCGACCTACGGCCCGCGCGCGACCGACTCGCGGACCCGCGGCATGGTGGCGGTCCTGGACGCCCAGCTCCCGAGCGACCCCGACATGACGATGGAGCGGTTGGCTCAGATCGACACGGCCCACGGCTTCGACCGCCAGTCCGTGGCCACCGCCCGGATGATGGAGGCGCACTACCTCGAGAACTTCTCCGACCCGGAGCGCGCCCTTGATCGCATCCAGGCCGGGCTGGCCCTGGTCGAGGACGACGACGGGCCGTGGATCAAGGCGATGATGCACTCGCTGGCGGGTGGGCTCAACGCCCAGCTGGGCAAGCGGGCCGAGGCGGCCGAGCATGCCCTCGCCGCGATCCCCATCCTCGACGAGCTCGAGTCCAACGACGACGCCATCCAGGCCCGCTCGCTGCTCGCCGGCAACGCGGTGGCAGAGGGCCGGTTCGACGAAGCGGAGGCGCTGATCGCCGAGATCGACCGGCTCAACACCGAGCGACCGGGTTTCGGTGCCGCGTTCGTGACCGCGACAGTCCGGGCCGAGCTGGCGCTCGCCCGCGGCGAGATCACCGACGGATTGCGGCTCTACCGGCTGGCCGGCAAGGAGCTCGACGCCATCCGGCTGCCTGGGATGGAGTGGACCGGCCTCGAGCCGTGGTCGCTGTTCGGCGACGCGGCCGGCACGACGGCGTACGCCATCCATGGCACCGGTCAGGACGGCGTCGACCTGTTCGAGCGGCTCCGGAGCAAGGCACCCGAGGTCCTCAACCCCGCCCGCCCCCGGATGGACTACCCCGTGGCGGGCATGGTGCTGCACGGGCTCGGCACCTGGGGGCTGCTGAAGCGGGCCATGGACGCCGATGACGCGATCGCGCTCCTGGTGCTCGCCGAGCAGTTCGCCTACCCACGGTTCACCGCGACCATGGACCCCGCCCAGACCGACCCCGAGGCCGAGCGGGTCGCGCCCGGCCTCACCGCCCGGCTGCGGGCCGAGTACGCCGAACGCCACGGCCCGGCCCTCCTTCCGGAGGCCCGGGCCGTGGTCGAGCGGATCGCGCGCTGAGCGTGGATCCAGGCTGAGCTACATCTTGCGGCTGTAGGAGCGCACCGAGAGCGGCAGGAAGATCGCCACCACGACCGCGCAGCCGAGCAGCGCCGTGCCGACGTGAGCAGTGACCTGGCCGTCGTTCATCAGGTCGCGCAGCGCCGTGACGACCAGCGAGACCGGGTTGATGTTCACGAACTTCTCGAGCCAGCTCGGCAGGGTCTCGGCCGGGACGAAGGCGTTGGACAGGAAGGTCAGCGGGAACATGATCAGCATCGAGATCCCCTGGACCGCCTGCGCGCTCCGGGCCTTGGTGCCGAGGTAGGTGAAGATCCAGGCGAGCGACCAGCCGGCGATCACCGTGAGTAGCCAGCCGCCGAGCACGCCGAGCACCCCGCCGCCGGGGCGGTAGCCCATGGCCAGGCCGGTCAGGATCGTGAGCGTCGCGGCAGTGCCGTACCGCGCGAGGTCCGCGATCGCGGGACCGGCCAACGGCGCGATCCGGGCGATCGGCAGCGACTTGAACCGGTCGAAGACGCCCTTGTCCATGTCCTCGCGCAGCTGGATGCCGGTGGCCATACAGGCGGTCAGCGCGGTCTGGGCGAGGATGCCGGTGATCACGATCGGCAGGTAGTTCTCGACACTGCCCGAGATCGCCCCGCCGAAGATGTAGGCGAACATCGCTGTGAACAACAGCGGCTGGATCGTCACGTCGAACCACTGCTCGGGGTTGCGGCGCATCTTCTTCATGGCCCGCCACGCCATGGCGAAGCTCTGGCTGAGGGTGTCGCGGACCGTCGGCCGGGCCGGGAGGTCCTGGGCGCCGACATGTGTGGTGGCGGTGACGGTCTCGTCGACTGTCGTGGAAAGGAGCGTCATCGCGCTGCCTCCATCTCGTCGTAGTCGTGGTCGTGGACTTCCTCTGCACCGTGGCCCGTCAGCGCCATGAAGACCTCGTCGAGGGTGGGCTTCTGGACGGTCGCCGAGGTGATCAGCAACTCCTGCTCGCGCAGCCCGATGAGGACGTCGGCGGCCCGGTTGGCGTCGGGGAGCGGGACGTTGATGCCGCCCGCCTCCGGGGTGAGGACCGGCTCGTCGCCCACCACGCGGCGTACGACGTCGACGGCCTGGCCGGTCTGGGCCGGGTCGAGGAGCCTCAGCTGCAGGGTCGAGGAGCCGACCTGGCTCTTGAGCTGGTCGGACGTGCCCTCGGCGACCTTGTGGCCGCGGTCGATGACCGCGATCCGGTCGGCGAGCTGGTCGGCCTCGTCGAGGTATTGGGTGGTGAGCAGCACCGTGCAGCCCTGGGCGACCAGTTCGCGGATGGTGTCCCACATCTGGCCGCGGGTGCGCGGGTCGAGGCCGGTGGTCGGCTCGTCGAGGAAGATCAGCGGCGGCCGGTGGATCAGGCTCGCGGCCAGGTCCAGCCGGCGGAGAACTGCTTGATCTGCTTGTCGCCGGCCTCCTCGAGGCCGAACCGGCCGAGCAGGTCCTCGCCGGTGGCGCGGGCCCGCTTCTTGTCCAGGCCGAGCAACCGGCCGAAGAGGTAGAGGTTCTCGCGGGCGGTCAGGTTCTCGTCGACGGAGGCGTACTGGCCGGTCACGCCGACCAGCTGACGCACCACGTGCGGGTGCCGCCGTACGTCGACGCCGAAGATCTGGGCCTCGCCGCCGTCCATCGGCAGCAGCGTGGCGAGCATCTGGAGCATGGTCGTCTTGCCGGCGCCGTTCGGTCCGAGGACACCGAAGACCTCGCCGCGGCGGACCTCCAGGTCGATGCCGTCGACGGCCCGCAGGTCGCCGAAGGCCTTCACGAGGCCGTGCGCCGAGACGGCGAGCTCGGTCGTGGTGGAGGGGTTCGTGTTCATGCCCCGATTCTGGCGCGGCTCGGTTTCACCGTGCCTTCATCGTGGTTTCACGGCGCTCACTCGACTGTCATTCGGCGCTGGACGCCGCCCAGATGTTGATGCCGGACTCCACCGCGTCGGCCTCGATCGCGTCGAGCTCGTCCGGCGAGAGTTCGAGGTGGTCGAGGACGGCGAGGTTGTCGTCGAGCTGCGCCACGCTGCTGGCACCGATCAGCACTGAGGTCACGCGGGGGTCGCGCAACACCCAGGCCAGCGCCAGCTGCGCCAGGGACTGGCCTCGGCCGCGGGCGATTTCGTCGAGCCGGCGAATGTGTGCGAGGGCGTCGTCGGTCAGGAGTTCGGGGTCGAGCGACTTGCCCTGGGCGGCCCGCGAGCCCTCGGGGACCCCGTCGAGGTAGCGGTCGGTGAGCATCCCCTGCGCCAGCGGCGAGAAGGCGATGCATCCGACACCCTCCTCGCCGAGCACGTCGAGGAGCGAGTGGCCGCCCTCGCCCGGGTCCTCGACCCAGCGGTTGAGCATGGAGTACGACGGCTGGTGGATCAGCAGCGGGACGCCCATCTGACGGAGGAGCCCGGCGGCCTCGCGGGTCTTCGCGGCGCTGTACGACGAGATGCCGGCGTAGATGGCCCGACCCGACTGCACCGCGGTGGCGACCGCGCCCATCGTCTCCTCGAGTGGCGTCTCCGGGTCGTATCTGTGGCTGTAGAAGATGTCGACGTGGTCGAGGCCCATCCGGGCCAGGCTCTGGTCGAGCGAGCCGAGGAGGTACTTCCGCGACCCCCACTCGCCGTACGGCCCGGGCCACATGTCGTAGCCCGCCTTGGTGGAGATCACCAGCTCGTCGCGGTAGGGCTTGAAGTCCTGGGCGAAGATCGCGCCGAAGTTGGTCTCGGCCGAGCCGTACGGCGGGCCGTAGTTGTTGGCCAGGTCGAAGTGTGTGACGCCTCGGTCGAACGCGTGTCGCAGGATCGCCCGCTGGGTCTCGATCGGCTTGTCGTCGCCGAAGTTGTGCCAGAGGCCGAGCGAGACCGCCGGCAGCTTCAGTCCCGACCGGCCGCAGCGGCGGTAGGCGTGTGCGTCGTAGCGGTCGTCGGCGGCGCGGTACGGCGGGGGAGTCATGACCCCATTCCTACCGGACCCTCCAACGGCACGTCAGTTGAGCGGCTGGCCCAGGATCGCGGTGAGCTTCTCGAAGGTGATCCGATCACCGGAGATCCGGATCCGGTCGCCGTCGTCGGTGCCCGGGACCAGCGCCGGATCGCGCTTCCACAACCACGCGTCGAGGTCGGCCGCGGTGCCGGAGACGCCGGCGACGGGCTCGGCGGGCGAGGTTGCGCCCGGCTCGATGAGGGCGATGTCGTCCTCGTCGGTGTAGCTGGTGCCGCTGTCCGGGTCGGTGCCGGAGAAGAGTCCGAGCTCGACCAGCAACTCGGTGCCGGTGTCGGTGAGGTGCACCGCGATCAACTCGCCCGAGCCGGCGAACGACCCCCACTCGGGCGCGCCGCCGTACATCACCCCCAGCACCTCGGCCACGCCGTCGTCGGCCAGCGCCGGGTCGAGCGGCGTGACGGGTGCCCCGGCGGTCAGCTCGGCGTCGACGCGGTGGATCAGCGCCTCGTGCGCCTGCCGGCGATGGGTCGTCCCGACCCGGTTGTCACCGGACCAGTGCCAGGCCTCGTCGTCGGGGCCGGCCTGCTCCAGCGCCTCGACCAGGGCTGCCGACGCATGGTCGAAGGCGGCCAGCAGGTCGGCGTACGACTCCGGTCGCTCGGCAGACCCCTCCTGGACGATGCGCGGGTCGTCCGGCCCGGCCGGTCGGTAGGTGACGACGTCGGACCAGAACCGTTGAACACCGGTGAGGTGCCACAACAGGTCGGCGGCGTCCCAGTCCGGGCAGGTCGGCACCCGGGCGCTCGGATCGCAATCGGCCAGCACCTCGCGGAAGCGGGCGGATTCGGTGCGAATGTGGTCGAGGTACGTGGGGTAGTCCAGTCGCGGCACCCGGTGACGGTAACCAGGCCCCCTGGCCGGTCGCACGGGAGTTTCGTCGGTCAGCCGACGAAACTCCTGCTTGGACGACGCAGTTTCGTCGTTCAAGACCGAGTTTTGTCGGTCAGCCGACGAAACTCGGCGGCACCGAGTTCGCATGCCCATACGCATCTATGTATAGTCATGCAGCATGACCATCAAGGCCGCAGTCGCCGGAGCCAGCGGGTACGCCGGCGGTGAGCTGCTCCGCCTGCTCCTGGGCCACCCCGAGGTCGAGATCGGGGCGGTGACCGCGGGCAGCAACGCCGGCGAGACGTTGGGCAGCCTCCAACCGCACCTGGTGCCGCTTGCCGAGCGCGTCCTCGAGGAGACCAGCGCCGAGACCCTCGGCGGCCACGATGTGGTCTTCCTCGCGCTTCCGCACGGCCAGTCCGGCGCGATCGCGGCGCAGCTGGGGGAGGAGGTGGTGGTGATCGACTGCGGGGCCGACTACCGGCTCGCCGACCGAGCGCTGTGGGAGAAGTTCTACGGCGGCACGCACTCCGGCACCTGGCCCTACGGCCTCCCCGAGCTCCCTGGGCAGCGCGCACATCTGGCCGGCACCAACCGGGTGGCCGTGCCGGGCTGCTACCCGACGATCGCCACCCTCGCCCTGGCGCCGGCGATCGCCGACAACCTCGTCGACGACGACGTGGTCGTCGTGGCGGCCTCGGGCACCAGTGGCGCCGGTAAGGCCGCGAAGCCGCACCTGCTCGGCTCGGAGGTCATGGGCAACGCCAGCGCGTACGGCGTCGGCGGCGTGCACCGGCACACTCCGGAGATCATCCAGAACCTCTCCGGGCTCACCGACGGGACGGTCACGGTGAGCTTCACGCCGATGTTGGTCCCGATGCCGCGGGGCATCCTTGCCACCTGCAGCGCCCGGGTGCACGACGGCATCACCGAGGACGACGTGCGGTCGGCGTACGCCAAGGCGTACGCCGACGAGCCGTTCGTGCACCTGCTGCCGGAGGGCCAGTGGCCCCAGACCAAGTCGGTGACCGGCAGCAACGCCGTGCACCTGCAGATCGCCGTCGACGAGGACGCCCATCGACTGGTCGCCGTGGGGGCGGTCGACAACCTCGCCAAGGGCACCGCCGGCGCCGCTGTCCAGTGCCTGAACCTCGCCTTCGGCCTCGATGAGACGACCGGCCTGAGCACCGTGGGGCTGGCACCGTGAAGCTCGCTCGCTACCCCGAGACCCTGGCCGTGGTGAAGCTGCCGCCGGGCGCGGAAGTCCCCGCCTGGGCGGAGTCGTCGAGCATCTTCTCGGTGACCGCGACCGCCACCGAGACCTCGGTCGTGTGCGCCGCGCGCAGCGTGCCGAAGAAGTCGGTCCACCAGCGGCCTTTCACGGCCTTCGAGGTCGAGGGGCCGCTGAACTTCTCGCTGACCGGCGTCCTGGCGCAGCTCCTGGCCCCGCTGGCCGAGGCGGAGATCAGCGTCTTCACGCTCTCGACGTTCGACACCGACTGGATCCTGGTGCCCGGCGACGCCGCCGACCGGGCCGAGGAGGAATGGCGACGATCCGGGCACACCGTCGAGCCCGCCACCACCACAGGAGCAGACAAGAAGTGAGCGTCACCCAGCCCCATGGCTTCCGGGCCGCCGGCGTCGCCGCCGGCCTCAAGAGCACCGGCGCCAAGGACGTCGCCCTCGTCGTCAACGATGGCCCGACGTACGACAGCGCAACCGTCTTCACCGCCAACCGCTGCAAGGCCAACCCCGTCCTGTGGAGCCAGGAGGTGGTCAAGGACGGCACCGTCCGCGCGGTCGTCCTCAACTCCGGCGGCGCCAACTGCTACACGGGCCCGGAAGGGTTCCAGACCACCCACGCCGTGGCCGAGCAGGTCGCCGGCCATCTCGGCATCGGCGCCATCGACGTGGTGGTCTGCTCGACCGGTTTGATCGGGCTCAAGAACGACCGCAGCGCGCTGCTCGGCGGCGTCGACGCGGCGTACGCCGGGCTCGCGGCCGACGGCGGACAGGCCGCCGCCGAGGCGATCATGACCACCGACTCGGTCAGCAAGCAGGCCGTGGTCGAGGGCAGCGGCTGGTCGATCGGCGGGATGGCGAAGGGCGCCGGGATGCTGGCCCCACAGCTGGCCACCATGCTGGTCGTGATCACCACCGACGCCGTCGTCCCGGCCACCGACCTCGACACGGCGCTCCGTGCCGCCACCCGGGTGAGCTTCGACCGGCTCGACTCCGACGGCTGCATGTCCACCAACGACACGGTCACGGTGCTGGCCAGCGGCGCCAGCGGCATCACCCCCTCGCTGCCGGACTTCACCGAGGCGCTCAGCCAGCTCTGCGGGGACCTGGCCATGCAGCTGCTCCGCGACGCGGAGGGTGCCGATCACGACATCGCGATCACCACGCTCAACGCCGCCACCGAGGACGACGCGGTCGAGGTCGGCCGCAGCGTGGCCCGCAGCAATCTCTTCAAGGCCGCGGTCTTCGGCAAGGACCCCAACTGGGGGCGGGTGCTGGCCAGCATCGGCACCACCGGGGCCGCGTTCGATCCGGCCGACCTCGATGTCGCCATGAACGGCGTGTGGGTGTGCAAGGGATCCGAGCCGCACGCCGACCCGGCCACGGTCGACCTCAACGGTCGCGAGGTCACGGTGACCATCGACCTCAAGGCGGGCAGCGAGCGCGCCACGGTGTGGACCAACGACCTCACTCACGCCTACGTCCACGAGAACAGCGCGTACAGCTCATGACCGCACCCAGCGAGAGCCGGGTCAAGGCCGACGTCCTGGCCGCAGCGCTGCCCTGGCTCAAGGCGTACAACGGCAAGATCGTGGTCATCAAGTACGGCGGCAACGCGATGACCGACGAGACCCTCAAGCGGGCCTTCGCCGAGGACATCGCCTTCCTGCGGTTCGCCGGGTTCAAGCCGGTCGTCGTCCACGGCGGCGGACCGCAGATCTCCCGGATGCTCGACCGGCTCGGCATCGAGTCGGAGTTCCGGGGTGGTCTGCGGGTGACCACGCCCGAGGCCATGGACGTGGTCCGGATGGTGTTGGTCGGCCAGGTGCAGCGCGAGCTGGTCGGCCTGATCAACGAGCACGGCCCGCTGGCCGTCGGACTCTCCGGTGAGGATGCCGGGCTGTTCACCGCCAAGCAGACCAACACGGTCGTCGACGGCGAGGAGATCGACCTCGGGCTGGTCGGCGAGGTGGTCGACGTACGCCCCGAGGCGGTGCTCGACATCATCGAGGCCGGCCGGATCCCGGTCGTCTCCAGCGTCGCCCCCGACCTCGACGGCACCGTCCACAACGTCAACGCCGACTCGGCGGCGGCGGCGCTGGCCGTGGCGCTCGAGGCCGAGAAGCTGCTGGTGCTCACCGATGTCGAGGGGCTCTTCCTCGACTGGCCGAGCTCGCAGGATGTGATCGGCGAGATCAGCCCGGAGGCGCTGGGCGAGATCCTCCCCACGCTGGAGAGCGGGATGGTCCCGAAGATGAAGGCCTGCCTCGAAGCCGTCCAGGCGGGCGTCTCCCGGGCGACCGTGGTCGACGGCCGCGAGCCGCACGCGGTGCTGCTGGAGCTGTTCACCAAGGAGGGGGTCGGCACCCAGGTGCTTCCCGACGTCGAGACCAAGACCCGCAAGGCGCGGGCGGCACAGGAGGCTGCGTCGTCATGACCACGTTCCAAGACCGGTACGCCGGCAGCCTCATGAACACCTTCGGACCGCCCAAGCTCACCCTGGTGCGCGGCGCGGGCGCGCACGTGTGGGACAGCGACGGCAAGGAGTACGTCGACCTGCTCGGCGGCATCGCGGTCAACGCGCTCGGGCACGGGCACCCGGCGCTGGTCTCGGCGGTGACCGAGCAGCTCCGGACGCTGGGCCACGTCTCCAACTTCTTCGCCAGCGAGCCCCAGATCGCCCTGGCCGAGAAGCTGGTCGATCTGCTCGGCGCGGGTGAGGCGAAGGTGTTCTTCACCAACTCCGGCGCCGAGGCCAACGAGGCGGCCTTCAAGCTGACCCGGCGTACCGGCCGCACGCACGTGGTCGCCGCCGAGACGAGCTTCCACGGCCGGACGATGGGCGCCCTGGCGCTCACGGCCAAAGCTGCCTACCGCGAGCCGTTCGAGCCGCTGCCGGGTGACGTGACCTTCGTGCCGTACGGCGACGAGGCCGCGCTGGCCGAGGCGGTCACCGACCAGACCGCCGCGATCCTGCTCGAGCCACTGCAGGGCGAGGCCGGCGTCAACGTGCCGCCCGCGGGCTACCTGGCGGCTGCCCGGCGGATCGCCGACGAGCACGGCGCGCTGCTCTGGCTCGACGAGGTGCAGACCGGCATGGGCCGGACCGGGCAGTGGTTCGCCCACCACGGCCAAGGCTTCACACCCGACGTGGTGACCGTCGCCAAGGGGCTGGCCGGCGGCTTCCCGGTCGGCGCCTGCATCGGCGTCGGGGCCGCGGGTGAGCTGCTCCAGCCCGGCAACCACGGCTCGACCTTCGGTGGCAACCCGGTCGCGTGTGCGGCCGCACTCGCCGTGATCTCGACCATCGAGGACGACGGCCTGCTCGAGCACGTCACCGTGCTCGGCCAGAAGCTTCGCGACGGCCTCGCCGCCGACCCCCGGGTCACCGAGGTGCGTGGTGAGGGGCTGCTGATCGGCCTCGACCTGGCCGAGGAGAAGTCCGCCGAGGTGTTCACGGCCGCCCTCGAGGCCGGCTACATCGTGAACAACCCGACACCGGGCCGGATCCGCCTCGCGCCACCTCTGGTGCTCACCGAGGCCGACGCCGCCGCCTTCCTCGACGCGTGGCCGGCGATCCTCGACCAGGCAGGACTCTCGTGACGCGGCACTTCTTGGCGGACGACGACCTGAGCCCCGCAGAGCAGGCGCAGATCCTCGACCTGGCGGCGCGGCTCAAGGCGGCGCCGTACGACGCCCGCCCGTACGCCGGTCCGCAGTCGGTCGCGATGATCTTCGACAAGCCGACGCTGCGGACCCAGGTCTCCTTCGGCGCCGGGATCGCCGAGCTCGGCGGCAGTCCGATGCTGGTCGAGGGCAAGCTCGCCGGGATCGGGGTCCGCGAGTCCGTGGAGGACGTCGCGCGGGTGCTCGGCCGGCAGGTGTCGACGATCGTGTGGCGGACCTTCGCTCAATCCGACCTCGAGCTGATGGCTGAGTACGCCGGCGTCCCCGTGGTCAACGCACTCACCGACGAGTTCCACCCGTGCCAGCTGATCGCCGACCTGCTCACGGTGCGCGAGCACAAGGGCGAGCTCGCCGGTCAGACGGTCGCCTTCGTCGGCGATGCGGCGTGCAACATGGGCAACTCCTGGCTGCTCGCCGGTGTCACGGCGGGGATGCACATCCGGGTGGCCGGACCGCTCGGCTACTGGCCCGACGAGGCGATGTTCGCCCGCGCCGCCGCCATCGCGGAGACCACCGGCGGCTCCGCCGTCGGCTTCTCCGACCCCGTCGCGGCGATGGCGGACGCCGATGTCGTGGTCACCGACACCTGGGTCTCGATGGGCAAGGAGGCCGAGGAGGCCGCGCGCGAGCTGGTCTTCGCGCCGTACTCACTCACCCCCGAACTGCTGGCCCACGCCCGGCCCGACGCCATCGTGCTCCACTGTCTGCCGGCCTACCGAGGCAAGGAGATCGCGGCCGAGATCATCGACGGCCCGCAGAGTGTGGTGTGGGACGAGGCCGAGAACCGTCGGCACGCGCAAAAAGCCGTGCTGACCTTCCTGATGGAGTCGTCGTGACGGAGTCCACGCTCCGCCCGGCGACGAAGAACGCCCGGCATCAGCACATCGTCGAGCTGGTCACCCATCGCGAGGTCCGTTCGCAGGGCGAGCTGGCGGCGATGCTCGCCGAGCAGGGGGTCGTGGTCACCCAGGCCACGCTCTCCCGCGACCTCCTCGAGCTCGACGCCGTCAAGATCCGGGCGGCGTCCGGTGCGCTGGTCTACGCCGTCCCGGCTGAGGGCGGCGACCGACGACCCGCGGCGCCGGGGGAGACGGCAGCCGGTCAGGCCAGGCTCGCCCGGCTCTGCACCGAGCTCCTGGTCTCGGCCGAGGCCAGCGCCAACCTGGTGGTGTTGCGCACTCCTCCCGGCGCCGCTCAATACCTCGCCTCCGCCTTCGACAAGGCTGAGCTGCACGAGGTCCTCGGCACCATCGCCGGAGACGACACCGTGCTGGTGATCGGCCGCGAACCCACTGGCGGAGACGATCTCGCCCGCCGGTTCCTCTCGATGGCCGACCACCCCGACCTCCCCTGAAACCCAGAACGGACACTTCACTGATGAGCAAGGTCCTCACCACGCTGCCCAAGGGCGAGCGGGTCGGCATCGCGTTCTCCGGCGGCCTCGACACCTCTGTCGCGGTGGCGTGGATGCGCGACAAGGGCGCGGTCCCGTGCACCTACACCGCCGACATCGGCCAGTACGACGAGCCCGACATCGACGGCGTACCCTCCCGCGCGACCGCGTACGGCGCCGAGATCGCCCGCGCCGTCGACTGCAAGGCGCCGCTGGTCGAGGAGGGGCTGGCCGCGCTCGCGTGCGGCGCGTTCCACGTGCGCTCCGGCGGCCGCGCGTACTTCAACACCACGCCGCTCGGACGCGCCGTCACGGGCACCATGCTGGTCCGCGCCATGCACGAGGACGGCGTCGACATCTGGGGCGACGGCTCGACGTTCAAGGGCAACGACATCGAGCGCTTCTACCGCTATGGGCTGCTGGCCAACCCGGAGCTGCGGATCTACAAGCCGTGGCTCGATGCCGACTTCGTGCACGAGCTCGGCGGGCGCGCCGAGATGAGCCAGTGGCTGACCGAGCACGGCCTGCCCTACCGCGATGCCAAGGAGAAGGCCTACTCCACCGACGCCAACATCTGGGGCGCCACTCACGAGGCCAAAACGCTGGAGCACCTCGACGTCTCGCTGGAGACCGTCGAGCCGATCATGGGCGTGAAGTTCTGGGACCCGCGGGTCGAGATCGCCTCCGAAGACGTCACCATCGCCTTCCACCAGGGTCGGCCGGTGGCGATCAACGGCGTCGACTTCCGCGATCCCGTGGCGCTGGTGCAGGAGGCCAACGCCGTGGGCGGGCGGCACGGCCTCGGCATGTCCGACCAGATCGAGAACCGCATCATCGAGGCCAAGTCGAGGGGCATCTACGAGGCGCCCGGCATGGCGTTGCTCTGGATCGCCTACGAGCGGCTCCTCAACGCGATCCACAACGAGGACACCATCGCCAACTACCACGCGGAGGGCCGCCGGCTCGGCCGGCTGCTCTACGAGGGTCGTTGGCTCGACCCGCAGGCGCTGATGCTGCGGGAATCGCTGCAGCGCTGGGTCGCCTCCGTGGTGACCGGCGTGGTCACGCTGAGGCTGCGGCGCGGCGAGGACTACACGGTGCTGCGCACCGAGGGCCCGCACTTCTCCTACCACCCCGACAAGCTCTCCATGGAGCGCACCGAGAACGCCGTCTTCGGACCCACCGATCGGATCGGCCAGCTGACCATGCGCAACCTCGACATCGCCGACTCGCGCTCGATGCTCGAGCTGTACGCCGAACAGCCGCTCGACCAGGGCCAGGTGCTCGTCGAGCACGGCATCCTGCTCGGTGCCTTGCCCGCCGGCGGTGGCGACCGGATCGCCGCCAACCCCGCGCTCGAGGGCGGCGCCGACGACGAGGCGCTGGACAGCGCCGCGATGGAGGCGGGGACCGACTGATGAGCATCGCTCGACAGCGCATCCGCCGTACCGCTGCGCGGGTCCTGCCCGTCAGCCCGCTCGGCGAGGTGCTGCTCATGCAGGCGCGCGACCCCGCCCGCCCCGACGACTGGCACTGGGTCTCGATCGGCGGTGCCGTCGAGCCGGGGGAGTCCGTGGAGGAGGGCGCACTGCGCGAGCTACGTGAGGAGACCGGCATCGTGGTCTCCCCGTTCGCACTGTCGCCGCCGGTGCACGTCGGGAGCCAGGACTTCTCCTGGGCCGGTGCTGACTACACCAACCACTCGACGTTCTTCGCGATCGCGCTCGACCGCGACGCCGAGATCGTCCTCGACGGGCTGGAGGGACTCGAGATCGGTAACGTCACCGGCGCGGCCTGGTGGTTCCCCGACGACCTCGCCGACGACGGCAGCGCCGCGTCTCCGGACCTGCCGGAGATCATGCGGCGGGCCGTCGAGACCGTGAAGGGAGCGGCGTGAGCAGCGGCACCAACGAGGGCAAGCTGTGGGGCGGCCGGTTCGCCTCGGGCCCATCGCCCGAGCTCGACGCACTCTCTCGGTCCACGCACTTCGACTGGCGGCTGACCCTCTACGACATCGCGGGCTCGCACGCCCACGCGAAGGCGCTGGGAGCCGCGGGGCTGCTCACCGACGACGACGAAGCGGCCGTGCACGCCGGCCTGGACGCGCTCACCCTGCGGTACCAGGCCGGCGAGCTGCGACCCGACGCGCTGGACGAGGACGTGCACGGCGCGCTGGAGCGGCTGTTGCTGGAGGAGATCGGCCCGGAGCTCGGTGGGCGGCTCCGTGCCGGCCGCTCGCGCAACGACCAGATCGCCACGCTGCTCCGCTCCTACCTGCTCGACCACGCGAGCGTGATCGGCGAGGTCGTCCTCGATCTCGTCGACGCCCTGGCCGGCCAGGCGAGTCAGCACTTCGGCGCGGTGCTGCCGGGCCGCACGCATCTCCAGCATGCGCAGCCGGTGCTCCTGTCCCACCACCTGCTCGCTCATGCGTGGCCGCTGCTGCGAGACCTCGACCGGCTGGCCGACTGGCGACGCCGTACGGCGGCCGAGTCGCCGTACGGCGGGGGAGCCCTCGCTGGCTCGAGCCTCGGCCTGGATCCCGAGCTGGTGGCTCACGAGCTGGGGTTCGCCGGTGCCGCGCACAACTCCATCGACGGCACGGCGTCGCGTGACTTCGCCGCGGAGTTCGCCTTCGTGTGCGCGCAGATCGGGGTGGACGTGAGCCGGTTGGCCGAGGAGCTGATCCTCTGGTCGACGCGCGAGTTCGGCTTCGTGCGACTGCACGACTCGTGGTCGACGGGGTCGAGCATCATGCCGCAGAAGAAGAACCCCGACATCGCCGAACTGGCTCGCGGCAAAGCAGGGCGACTGATCGGCAACCTCACCGGTCTGCTGGCGACCCTCAAGGCCTTGCCGCTGGCCTACAACCGCGACCTCCAGGAGGACAAGGAGCCGGTCTTCGACTCCGTAGACACCCTCGAGGTCCTGCTCCCTGCGCTCTCCGGGATGGTCGCGACCCTCGAGTTCGACACCGAGCGGATTGCCGAGCTGGCGCCGCAGGGCTTCTCGCTGGCCACCGATGTCGCCGAGTGGCTCGTGCGTGAAGGTGTTCCGTTCCGGGTGGCCCACGAGGTCGCCGGGGCGTGCGTGCAGCGGTGCGAGGAGCTGGGCTGCGAGCTCGACGAGCTGACCGACGAACAGCTGGCCGACCTGTCGCCGCATCTCACGCCCGCGGTGCGCGACGTGCTCACGGTCGAGGGCTCGGTGGCCTCGCGGGATGGCCGCGGGGGTACGGCGCCGGTCCGGGTCGCCGAGCAGCTCGAGGAGCTGGCGGCCGCCGTCGAGCGTGTCCATGGCCGGCTCGGCTGAGCTACGCGCCCTGCTGGCGGGCCCGGTCCTCGAGGTCGCGCCGCGACTGCTGGGCGCGACCCTGCGGCACGGCACCGTCGCACTGCGGGTGACCGAGGTGGAGGCCTACGACGGCGCCAACGACGCGGGCTCGCACGCCTACCGCGGGCAGACCGCCCGCAATGCCGTCATGTTCGGTCCTGCGGGCTACCTCTACTGCTACTTCACCTACGGCATGCACGTCTGCTGCAACGTGGTCACCGGCGGGGAGGGCACACCGAGCGCGGTGCTGCTGCGGGCGGGCGAGGTGACCGACGGGATCGACCTCGCGAGGTCGCGCCGCGCCGGCGCCTCGGACCGAGACCTCGCGCGTGGGCCGGCCCGGCTCTGCCGAGCGCTCGACATCGCTCTGGACGACAACGGCAACGATCTGGTCACAGGACCGATCACGCTGGAGCTGGGAGACGCCGCCCAGGAGGTGTCGACCGGGCCCCGGGTGGGGCTGCGTGGCGACCCCGACCGACCCTGGAGATTCTGGGTCACAGGTGAACGGACGGTGTCCGCGTATCGCCCGGCCACCACTCGTCGACGCCGGACAAAGAGCCTCTGACCTGCGGTTTTGCGTTGAGGGCCACCCCGATTTGGCACGCGCCTCGCGGTCGTCTAATGTTTCACCTCGCCGCAGGGATGCGGCGGAACCACTCGGGGGCCAAGGGCCCTGAAAACGAGAGGATCCGCATGCCCCACCGCGGCCGGGGTCCACCCCGACTCGCGAGGAAGCTCTCAAGTTGACTCGCACGAGGCGGACCGGTAAGTTTTATCAGGTTGCCCCGGACGCCGGCTGAGAAGCCGGAGCTGGTGCGCGTCTGATCTTTGAGAACTCAACAGTGTGTCATAGTCGACGAATTAGTTTGTTATGCCCTGTCCGTCGATGACTTCGGTCTTCGACGACAGATTTCTTTGGTGAGAACAACAATTCTGACAACAACATGTCAGGTTTGTTCCCGCCAGGAGGCATCTCTTCTTGTCGTGCGAGCTTCGGCCCGCCACGGCGCAGTTTTTCTACGGAGAGTTTGATCCTGGCTCAGGACGAACGCTGGCGGCGTGCTTAACACATGCAAGTCGAGCGGTAAGGCACCTTCGGGTGTACACGAGCGGCGAACGGGTGAGTAACACGTGAGTAATCTGCCCTTCACTTCGGGATAACCGCCGGAAACGGTGGCTAATACCGGATACGACGCACTCTCGCATGGGATGTGCGTGGAAAGTCTTATCGGTGGAGGATGTGCTCGCGGCCTATCAGCTTGTTGGTGAGGTAACGGCTCACCAAGGCTTCGACGGGTAGCCGGCCTGAGAGGGTGACCGGCCACACTGGGACTGAGACACGGCCCAGACTCCTACGGGAGGCAGCAGTGGGGAATATTGCACAATGGGCGAAAGCCTGATGCAGCAACGCCGCGTGAGGGATGACGGCCTTCGGGTTGTAAACCTCTTTCAGCAGGGAAGAAGCGAAAGTGACGGTACCTGCAGAAGAAGCACCGGCTAACTACGTGCCAGCAGCCGCGGTAATACGTAGGGTCCGAGCGTTGTCCGGAATTATTGGGCGTAAAGGGCTCGTAGGCGGTCTGTCGCGTCGGGAGTGAAAACTTACAGCTTAACTGTGAGCGTGCTTCCGATACGGGCAGACTTGAGGTATTCAGGGGAGAACGGAATTCCTGGTGTAGCGGTGAAATGCGCAGATATCAGGAGGAACACCGGTGGCGAAGGCGGTTCTCTGGGAATATCCTGACGCTGAGGAGCGAAAGTGTGGGGAGCGAACAGGATTAGATACCCTGGTAGTCCACACCGTAAACGTTGGGCGCTAGGTGTGGGATCCATTCCACGGGTTCCGTGCCGCAGCTAACGCATTAAGCGCCCCGCCTGGGGAGTACGGCCGCAAGGCTAAAACTCAAAGGAATTGACGGGGGCC
>ERZ761607.662-NODE-662-length-54942-cov-7.576421_pt1 | contig 54942 bp, 52 predicted proteins | sample MGYA00511164_ERZ761607 | MGnify/ENA primary metagenome ERZ761607 (study PRJEB28899, sample SAMN02445080) | bioreactor sludge metagenome | biome: EBPR sludge | place: Australia: Brisbane, Thorneside Wastewater Treatment Plant | collected 2011-06-22 ...
AAAGAAGCCGCTTGAACCGGCCATTTCATCGATGCATCACTTTGAATCACACCCACCGGGACCTGGAAGCGCTCGCCGATCACGATCAATTCGTCACCCTCAACCACCCCATAAGTGGCGGTGACGGTGTCGTACTGACCCTTGGCGTGATGGCGCGCGCCCTGGTCAGCGGCCTGGGCAGCGCCGGCAGCCAGACAGGCCAGAGCCAGGACCGAGCCGGCGGTTTTGATGCCCCTCGCGAGGGGCGATTTCGAGAACGATGTTTTCTTGAGTGGCATGGGCGATGCTCTCCTCGGTTAGGTGGGGTGGTCATAAGCTGGCGGCATTCGACGGGATCGGGTTGCGGCCGTCATCGCGACCTCGCGGGTTCGATCACCGCCTCGATGGTCGCCAGCAGCGCGGTGCCGCGAAACGGTTTGGCCAGATAAGCCGCCGCGCCGCGTCGCGCCGCCTCCTCACTCAAACCCGGCGCGTCATGGGCCGTGATCACGATCACCGGCGGTCTCCCGTCGGGCGTGCGCCGGGCAGCCAATAGGTCGAAACCGGACATCCCCGGCAATTTCAGGTCGCAGACCACGCATGCGGCGTCTCCGGCGGCGGGGTCCACCAGCAGCGCTTCCACCGAGGTGTAGGCCGTGGTCCGCCAGCCGGTGGTGTTTAACAGGCGTTCGAGCGCTGGTCGCAGGCTATCGTCATCCTCAACAACAAGTATTAGTTTGTCGGCTACCATCGCGGACCTCCTCATCGACAGGCAAGCCGATCAATGCGAGAGCAAACCCCACTCCGGTGTTGGAGGCGACCGGAGAGGGCTTGTCACGGGGATTCGCTTACTTGCCGGTCATGCCCTGCCAGTCCTTTTGGGTCATGGGCGAGTCGTAAGGCTTGTCCTTGTACTTCTGGTTGGCTTCGCTAAAAAAGCTCTTCAGGGCCGACTCGGCGCTGGTGCCCGGTTTCGCTTTTGTCGCTGCGGCAGTGACGCCCGGGTGTGCTTGCGCTTCCGCCATGCTGACTTGGCCGTCCTTATTGGTATCGACTTGATCGAAAGGAGGGAAACTTTCATCTTTCCAGCCGCCCGCCAGCGCGACGCCAGCACCCATCAGCAAAGCCAAACTGCTCGTCGCGATCATGGATTTCTTCATGTCATCTCTCCGAATTGAATGTCGTTGTCGTACCGTCGGGCCAAACCGCCGGCGGCCCATCGAACAGGCGGCCGGTTCTTCACCAACGAATGGTAATGTCCGACCGATCCGCATGTCTTATTGTTTATCATCCCACCGGCACGGCAACGAAACTATTGGACGAAAGGGCAATGGAGCTTGCCCGAAAGGGCAAAGGCAGACGTGGCCGCGAGCACGGCCGGGGTCAATCCGGCAGGTGTTGCAGCCGCTCGGCCAGCCGGCCGAGCTCGGCCGCCGAGTTCGCGCCCAGCTTCGCCATAAGCTGCGCGCGTTGTAGTTTGACGGTGCGCTCCGCGATCCCCATTGCGTCGGCGATCTGTTTGTTGATCTGGCCGGCGACGATGCCATCGAAAACCGCGCGCTCGCGGGGGGTCAGCGCGGCGAAGGCCGCGCGCAGCCGCTCCGCCTCCGCGCGGGCCGCGCGCTGGGCCGCATCGCGGGCGAGCGCGCGCTGGAGCGCCTCGAACAAAGTCTCGCGCTCGACCGGCTTGGTCAGAAAGTCCACCGCGCCGGCTTTCATCGCCCGCACGCTGGCGGCCACGTCAGCGTAGCCGGTCAGAAAGATCACCGGCAACGGGTTGCCATGGCGCCGCAAAGCCGCTTGCAGGTCGAGACCCGACGGCCCCGGCATCCGCATGTCCAGCAGCACGCAGCCGGGGCGATCCGGCGGTGACTGCAACAGAAAATCGCCCGTCGAAGCGTAGCCGCGCGTCTCGAAACCGGCTGCGCCAAGCAACCGCAACAGCGCGGTCCGCAGCGATTCGTCGTCGTCGACGACGTGGATCAACGGAAGAGGAGTACTCATGCCGACCTCAGCGAATCCGCGCCGCCAACCGTCGGCCATTCGACCCGAAACACCGCGCCCTGGCCGGAACCGGGCTCGGCCCAGATGCGGCCGCCGTGGGCCTCAACCAGGGTGCGGGCAATCGACAACCCCAGCCCCATGCCCTGACGCTTGGTACTGAAGAACGAATCGAAGAGCTTCGGCAGATGCTCGGGGGCGATGCCGTGACCACGATCGCGCACCACGAGGGTCACGCGGTCCGCGTCGTGTTCGACGGACGCAACGACCGTGCGCCGGGCCTCGGGCAGGCCATTGACCGCGTCCATGGCATTGAGCACCAGATTGAGGAGCACTTGCTGGATCTGGACTCGGTCGCCGATCAACACGGCGGGGGTCTCGGCGGTTTGAACTTCGAGGGCAAGCCCACGCCGCCGCGCTTCAGCCCGCAGTACCGATTCCACCTCGCCGACCGCACTGTTCAGATCGAAGGGTTGCCGTTCGACCGGTTGCTTGGCGAGCAACGCTCGCAGCCGGTGGATGACCTCGCTGGCCCGTAGGTCGTCCCGGCGAATGTCGGCGAGAATCTGGCGCAGTTCGTCGCGCCGATCCGCGCCAGACGCGAGCAGAAGTTCGGCGGCATCGGCATTACTCAAAATCGCCCCGAGCGGCTGGTTGATCTCGTGGGCGATCGCGCCCGTCAACTCCCCGGCGACCGCCAACCGCGCCGCATGGGCGAGCTCGAAGCGCTGTTGCTGCACGGCCAGCTCCATTCGGCGGCGGCGGCGGCGTTCGAGCAACAGTCCGGCGATCAGCCCGGCCTGCAACAGGAATACGGTGGCGGCGGCAACCGTTTCGGTCGGATGCGCCTCCAAAAGTGTCGGGGTCTTGAACCACACGATGGCGTCGCCCGGAACCGCACTCGGGTCGATACCCCACCGTCGGATCTGTCGCCAGTCGACGTTCACGATTGGGAGCATGATCTCCGGCAAACGCAGTGCGGCGGGCGCGACCCCGTCGGTTAGATCGTTCACGACGCGTCCCGCCTGCTGCCCCATGGCCGCGAAATTCGGCATGGAGCCGCCAACAATACCCGTGCCGATGAAGGTATCAAACGGTCCGTACACCGGTGCGGCGGCGGTCGCGGCCATGAGTTGGGCGGCTTTGCGAGGGGAGGACTGGCGACCCACACCGTCTTCGAAATAGCCGGGCGTGAACACCACGGTGTCGCTGCCCAACTCGCTCAGCCGTTTCAACACCGCATCAGTCGGCAAGCCAGCGAGAAACTCGATGGTTACCCGACCCTGGAATCGCAAGACTTCGCCGCGCAACTCGGCTTCCCAGGCGTGATCCCGCGCGGAGGACCCCGTCACCACCACCAGCCGCCGAGCCTGTGGATGAAAGCGTAGCGCCAAGTCGATGGTGCCCGGAAAATCGTATTCGATCGGGACGCCGACCACATCGGCGGGCAGCGGCAAAAGCGATGACAGAAACGACCGGGCCACGGCGGCGTGGACCACCGGGGTCCGCGGAAATAGCTCGGCGCGATGGCGGAGCAGGAAATCAAATGCCTCTCCACCCCCGACGACCAGCACGGCCGGCGGTCGCAGAGCGTACTTCTCGCGTAGGAACGTAGCCAGGGCGTGAATGTAGGACTCGCCGTCGAAGCGGGGATAGTCGAGAAACTCGGCACTCAACTCGGTCGAACTGGCCATCGTCTCGCGCAGGCCGGCTTCAAATTCGAGGTTCGCCGGCAACAGCCGATGGTTGGAATACAGCACGAGGACGTGCCGGGTCTCCCCGGCCAGGGCGGGTGACACCAGCAAGAAGCAACACGCGACCACAAATCCCATGAGGCAGGATCGAGCGTTGGAGCCAGCCGCGAGCATCGTTGCCGTCATTCGACCAAAAAGCGCTATGAGGTATCGTGACAATTCTAACCGATCCACGCGCGGTTGCTTCCCCGGCTCGCTCTCCTAGCCGGTCGTTGAGGGACGTATTGATATGGCAGGAAATCCGTTCTGAGGATAGGCTCTAATCCCCGTTGCCATCCCCACCCAAGACAGCGCCTCGAGTGCGAATCACCTCCGCGTAAAACCGGCCGCTGGCCTTGATGGTACGTCGCTGGCTGGCGTAATCCACATGGACCAGGCCGAAGCGTTTCGAATAGCCATGCGCCCATTCGAAATTGTCCAGCAGCGACCAAGCGAAATAACCCCGCAGATCCACGCTGTTACGCATCGCGGCCAACGCCGCGCGCAGGTGGTCACGCAGATAGCGCCGCCGCAGCGGATCGTCCACTCCACCGTCCGCTTGGGGCGGATCGTAGAACGCCGCGCCGTTTTCGGTGATGTACAGCGGCAACGGCCCATAGCGGCTGGCGACCCATTCCAGAATATCGGTCAGCCCTTGGGGATACACTTCCCAATCCAGCGCGGTGTGCGTTTGCCGGTCCTGGCGAATCCCCGCTGTCTCCAGCGGCCAGACCCCCGGCGCGTGCCGCACCACTTGTCGGCTGTAATAGTTGACGCCGAGAAAATCCAACGGCTGGCGGATGAAATCAAAATCGGCGTCAGGAAACGTGGGCCAGGTCTGGCCGAAAATCTCTGCTAGTTCAAACGGATAGGCACCCAGAAATACTGGATCGAGGTAGTAACGGTTGATGTAGGCGTCGGCCCGCATGGTGGCGTTCAGATCTTCGGCGGTTTCCCGGGCCGGGTACTTCGGCTCCAGATTGACCACTAGCCCAATCCGATGCCGACCCTCGGCCCGGTAGGCTTGCACGGCGGCGGCGTGCGCTCGCAGCAGATGATGAGCGGCGACGGGCGCGGCGTGGAGATTGCGCTGGCCTGGCGCCAGCGTGCCATGCAGATAGCCGCCGTCCACCACCACCCACGGCTCGTTCAGGGTCACCCAGAGTTTCACCCGGTCGTCCAGCGCCTGGAACAGAATTCGCGCGTAGTCGGCGAACCAGTCGGCGCTGGCGGGATTCAACCAGCCGCCGAGGCGATCCAGCGCCGCCGGCAAATCCCAGTGGTACAAAGTCAGCATGGGCTGGATACCGTGTTCCAGCAGCGCATCCACCAGCCGTTCGTAGAAACCCAATCCCCGTGGGTTGATTCGACCGCGCCCCTCCGGCAACACCCGACTCCAGGACACGCTGAAGCGGTAGGCATTCAGACCCAATTCCCGCATTCGCTCGATGTCCTCCCCGTAACGATGGTAGTGGTCGCACGCCACGTCGCCGGTCTCGTTCGCGTGAACTCGGCCCGGCGTGTGCGCGAATTCATGCCAGATGCTCGGTCCGGCGCCATCGGCCAGTGGCGATCCTTCGATCTGATAGGCCGAGGTGGCGGCGCCCCAGAGAAAATCGGCGGGGAATGGCGAAATGTCCGACATGAGATGAAAACTCCAAGTCAGGGGTCGTATAGTGCATGGGATCGGAATAGCAGACCTGCGTGGAAACCGAAAGCGCTTTTTGCAGTCTCCGTTACCCTTGCCCCAAGGAACAGCCGATGTCGTCTCTCCCTCCGTCAAACTCGACCGATCCCGCTGAAACTTCCCCTCCAGTCAGCGGTTATTACTCCGCGCTGAAGACCGGTTTTCAGGAAACGACCCGGCGCGTGCAGGAAATGCATCGCGCCATTGCCGACCTGTCCTTTCAGGCGGCGCGGTGGATGCCGCCGGGTTTGGCCGGGCCGGCGCGACTGGTGAAGAACGCGCACGACACGATTACCGACGGGGTCTACGCCGCGATCCGCCAGAGTGGCGGCGGGTTGCTCGCGGCCGCCGCCTTGCTCGAACAGCGCGCCGCCGCCAACGCGCTCGCCCCGACCGCGCCGCCCAGCCGTCTGGCTATCGGCCTGCGCAGCGCCATCAATGCCGCCGTTGGCGATCACCTGGCCAGCAGTACCAACCCACTTGCCATTACCATGGGTTTCTACGCCGCCGGTCACCATCCCATCCCGCTCACGGCCGCCGGCCTGCGCGCGCACCTGCCCGATCCCGGCGACCACCTGTGTATTTTCATCCACGGCCTCGGCTGTGACGAGCAGAGCTGGCAATCGGTCGCCAAAACCGCCGGGGATGCGCCAAGTCCGCCCTACGGTGCGCGGTTGCAAGCCGATCTGGGCTATACCCCGCTCTACCTGCGCTACAACACTGGCCTGCCGATTGCGGACAACAGCCACCAACTGGCGCGGCTGTTGTGCGACCTTCTCGCCGCCTGGCCGCGGCCATTGCGGGAACTGGTGCTGATCGGTCACAGCATGGGTGGGTTGGTGGCGCGCGGTGCCTGCGACGAAGCCGCCGCTAAGAGCCTGCCTTGGTTGAAACCGACCCGCATGGTGATTTGTCTGGGTTCGCCGCATCGCGGCGCTCCCTTGGCGAAACTGGGCCACCTGGCCACGGCTGCCTTGCATCTCTCCAAGGTGACCGCGCCATTGGCTAAAATCGCCGCCGCCCACAGCGCCGGCGCCAAGGATTTGCGCCACGGCTTGCGTGCGCAGGAGGAACGCACGCAAGCGGCGGCGATGGCATCCAGCGTGGCCTATCGATTTATCAGCGCCAACCTGACCGAGGACCCCGATCATCCGCTGGGCCATATCCTGGGCGATGGTCTGGTCACGCTCGGCAGTGCCACGCCGCCTAAACTGGCGGATGATGTGGATTCGGTTCGTCTGGGCGGTCTGGGCCACATGGCCCTGTTGAACGAGCCTCGGGCGTATGAGTGGATCAGGCAATGGCTAGGCGTGCCTGGCGAGAGGGACCGGTGATGAACCCGCCTTACCACCACACCCTCGGTTCCGGGCCGGACGTGCTGTTGCTGCACGGCTGGGGCATGCACTCTGGTGTCTGGGAAAACGTGGTTGAGGGGCTACGCGATGATTACCGGATCACGATGCTTGACCTGCCGGGTCACGGTTACAGCCACGCATCGGAATCAGCCCCTACCCTGGAGGCTTTAACGGCGGCGGTGCTGGCTGTCGCGCCGCCTCGCGCGGCCTGGGTCGGCTGGTCGCTGGGCGGACTGGCAGCCCAGCGAGCGGCGACCATCGCGCCGGAACGCGTTAGCCGCTTGGTGCTGGTCAACAGCACACCCTGTTTCGCCCAGCGACCCGGCTGGCCGCACGGCATCCCCTTAGCGGTATTACAGGGCTTCGCGCGGGAACTGCGCCAAGATTATCGCGCCGTGCTCAAACGCTTCATCGCCCTGGAAGTCCACGGCAGCGAGCACGCCAGCGCCCAGTTGCGTCGGCTCAAGGCGATGTTGTTTCAGCGTGGCGAGCCGGACGTGACGGCGTTGGAGGACGGGCTGGCGATTTTGGAACAAGCCGACCTGCGCGCCCAACTGCCGCGCATCGTCTGCCCGACCCTGCTGCTCATGGGCCAGCGTGATCAATTGACGCCGGCGGCGGCCGGGGAAGCCATGCGCGACCTGCTGCCGGATGCCCGGCTCCACGTTTTCCCTCGCGCCGGCCACGCGCCCTTTTTCTCTCACTTGGCGGAATTTGTGACCCGATTGCGAGCGTTTCTCAATGTGTGACGACAACCAGGGATTGCCGTTCGAGCTGGACCGGGCCCGACTGCGGCGAGCGTTCGAGCGGGCGGCCGCCACCTACGACCGGGCGGCGTTTCTGCATCGCGAAGTGGGCCAACGCCTGCTGGAGCGGCTGGATTTGATCAAGTTGCGGCCGGAAACGATTCTTGACGTGGGCTGCGGCGTCGGCTCGATCACAGCGGCGCTGATGAAAAAATATCGTGGGGCGCGCGTGATCGGCCTGGAGCGGGCAGCGGCGATGGTGGCGCTGGCCCGCCGGCGCGCGCCGTGGTTGCGCACCCTCCATGGCGCGGTCGCCGAACCGGAAGCACTGCCATTGCCCGCGGCCAGTTGCGACCTCATCTTCTCCAATCTGGCCCTGCCCTGGACGCTGGATCTGGATCGCGTCTTCGCCGAATTTCGGCGGGTGCTCAAACCGGGCGGGGCACTGTTCTTCACCACGCTGGGACCGGATACGCTGAGCGAATTGCGGTGTGGCTGGGCGGCGGCTGACGGTTATAACCACGTCAACGCCTTTCTCGATATGCACGATATCGGCGACGCCTTGCTGCGGGCGCGGCTGGCCGAGCCGGTGATGGATGTCGAGCGGTTGACCCTGCCCTACCCGGACGTGGACGGCCTGATGCGCGATCTCAGGGCGCTTGGCGCGGGCAACGTGACCTTCGGCCGCCCGCGCGGCCTGACGGGCAAGGGCCGGTTATCGGCCATGCGGGTCGCCTACGAGCGCTACCGCCGCGCCGACGGTCTACTGTCGGTGAGTTGCGAGCTGGTATATGGACATGCCTGGGGGCCGAGCCAGAATCCGTCCCGCCCACATGGAAGCGACGCAGCGGTTTTTTTCCCCTTGGAGCGGTTGCGCGAACGCAACCGGGACGGTCACTGAGTCCGTAATCTCCCCTTTGGCCGACTTTTTATAAGAAATAAATCCCTAGCGATGGGGAAGGGTATTGACAAGATTTCCATATCACGTTACTTGTTAATTAAGAAAGCAAAGCGGGGGCTTCCAGGTCATGGTTGCGGTCGAGTATGACACAAAAGAGTGCCAATTTTGTTATGTACTGCGCCCGAACCGCTCACTATCGTGGCGGCAAAATCTGGCGGTGTTCGCCGGTTTGTGCGTGGCGACGCTGGTCTGCGTGATTCCACTGGTGGTCATGGGATTTTGGCCGGTGTTGCCGTTTGCCGGTCTGGAATTGCTGGTGGTGGGAATCGGGCTGTACTATGCGACCTGTCGCTGCCACGAGTGCGAGGTGATCTGTGTCGCGGCCGACAGCATCCGTATCGAACGGGGTCGGCGACGCCCCCAACAACGCTGGGTGTTGCCACGGACCTGGGCGCGGGTGATCCTGAACGGCTGCTCGCGCCAATGGTATCCGAGTCGATTGCTGATTCGGGCCCATGGCCGAACGGTGGAGGTTGGCCGGTTTCTGGTCGAGGAAGAACGGCTTCGGCTTGCTCGGGATTTGACCTGTTGTCTCCGTGTTAGTGCGTAAATTCAAACGATTGTGGAAGTGAAAAGCCGGAGACCGAATCCGGCTGTTTTATGCGTCCAATCTTAGCGCCACCGGTCGACGGCACGGGGCGCGTTCAACCATGGGGAGAGAGGGATATGGCAAGCAATCGCATCCCGCGCAGCGGCGGCATCGCCCTGAGTGGCGCACTACTGGCGGCGTGGAGCGTGGGCGTGCATGCCGAATTCGCGCTGAACATGCCGCGGGGCGTCACCGCCATCAGTCATGACGTTTACAACCTGCACATGCTGATCTTCTGGATTTGCGTGGCGATCGGCGTGGTGGTGTTCGGCGCCATGTTCTGGTCGATCTACCATCACCGCAAGTCGCGTGGGGCGATACCCGCTCAATTCCATGAAAGCACCCTGGTCGAGATCGTCTGGACGGTGATCCCAATGCTGATTCTCATCGGCATGGCGATTCCCGCCACCAAGACGTTGGTCCGCATGGCCGATACCCGAGATGCCGAACTGACCGTCAAGGTGACCGGCTATCAGTGGCGCTGGCAGTACGATTATCTGAACGAAGGCGTCCAGTTCTTCAGCACCCTTTCCACTCCCCAGGCGCAGATCCGCAATCTTGCGTCCAAGGGCGAGCACTATCTGCTGGAGGTAGACAACCCGCTGGTGGTGCCGGTCGGCAAGAAGGTCCGTATCCTGACCACCGCCGCCGACGTGATCCATTCCTGGTGGGTGCCGGACCTGGGTTGGAAGAAGGACGCCATTCCCGGCTTTATCAACGAAAGCTGGACGCTGATCGAAAAGCCCGGCGTCTATCGTGGTCAGTGCGCCGAACTGTGCGGCAAGGATCACGGTTTCATGCCGGTCGTGGTCAAAGCCTTGCCCGAGGCGGAGTTCAAGCAATGGCTCGCGCAGATGCAGGCCCAAAACAAGCCGGGCCCAAAAACCGCCCAGAATGATTCCAACCCTCAAACCGTTCCTGGAGGCCAACCGCTATGAGCACGGCATCGCCCGCCCTTGATCATGATCACGACCACGAGCACGGACCGGCGCGCGGTTTGAGCCGCTGGCTGCTAACCACCAATCACAAGGACATCGGCACGCTGTATCTTCTGTTCGCCCTGCTGATGTTCTTCGTCGGCGGCGCCATGGCCTTGATCATCCGCGCCGAACTGTTCATGCCAGGCCTGCAGATCGTCAATCCGCATTTCTTCAACGAACTCACCACCGTGCATGCGCTGGTGATGATTTTCGGCGGAGTGATGCCCGCTTTCGTCGGCTTGGCCAACTGGCTGATTCCGATGATGATCGGCGCGCCGGACATGGCCTTGCCGCGCATGAACAACTGGTCGTTCTGGATCATGCCGTTCGCCTTCACCCTATTGCTGGCCACCCTGTTCATGCCAGGTGGCGGCCCGGCGGGCGGCTGGACCCTGTATCCGCCCCTGGTGTTGCAGACCGGCACCGCTTTCCCGTTCGTGATCCTCGCGATCCACATGATGGGCGCTTCCTCGATCATGGGCGCGATCAACATCATCGCCACGATCCTCAATCTGCGCGCGCCCGGCATGACGCTGATGAAAATGCCCCTGTTCGTGTGGACCTGGCTGATCACCGCCTATCTGCTGATCGCGGTCATGCCGGTGCTGGCCGGCGCGGTGACCATGCTGCTGACCGACAAGTTCTTCGGCACCTCGTTCTTCAACGCCGCCGGCGGCGGCGACCCGGTGATGTTCCAGCACATCTTCTGGTTCTTCGGCCATCCCGAGGTTTACATCATGATCCTGCCGGCGTTCGGCGTGATTTCCATGATCATTCCAACCTTCGCCCGCAAGCCGTTGTTCGGTTACGTCTCGATGGTCTACGCCACCGGCTCTATCGCCTTCCTGTCCTTCATCGTGTGGGCGCATCACATGTTCACGGTGGGGATGCCGCTGGCCGGCGAATTGTTCTTCATGTACGCGACCATGCTGATCGCGGTGCCGACCGGGGTGAAGGTGTTCAACTGGGTTTCCACCATGTGGCGCGGGGCAATGACCTTCGAGACGCCGATGCTGTTCGCCCTCGCCTTCGTGATCCTGTTCACCATCGGCGGTTTCTCCGGCCTGATGCTGGCGATTGCGCCGGCCGATTTCCAGTACCACGACACCTACTTCGTGGTGGCGCACTTCCACTACGTGCTGGTGCCGGGCGCGGTGTTCTCGATCATGGCCGCGGTCTATTACTGGCTGCCAAAATGGACCGGGCACATGTACGACGAAAAATTGGGCCGGTGGCATTTCTGGCTGTCGACGATCGGGGTCAACGTCCTGTTCTTCCCCCAGCATTTCCTGGGGCTGGCCGGCATGCCGCGCCGCATTCCCGACTATGCCCTGCAATTCACCGAGTTCAACATGATCTCGACCGTCGGCGCGTTCCTGTTCGGCTTTTCGCAACTCCTGTTCGCCTATAACGTCATCCAGACCATTCGCGGCGGCGCGAAGGCGACCGATCAGGTCTGGGAAGGCGCGCATGGGCTGGAGTGGACCTTGCCGTCACCGCCGCCCTATCACACTTTCACCACCGCGCCCGAAATCAAGTGAGAACGGGAAAATCCAAGGTGAGGTCCATGGACAATACCGCCGCGCCGCCGCATCGCGCCGATCGGGTTCGGCGCACGGCGATCGCGCTGGCGGTGCTGGCCGCGGTTTTCTATGTTGGCATTATCCTGACGATGGCGTGGCGATGATGGAATCCGAACGATTGACTACTCCAACCACGACGGCGGCGCATCGGCGAGTGATCCAACGTCTGCTGGTAGTGACGGCCGCGATGTTCGCCTTTGGTTTCGCGATGGTGCCGCTGTACGACGTGCTATGCCAGATCACTGGCCTGAACGGCAAGACCGGCGGTCGCGTGGTGGCGGTGGAACCGATGAAAGCGGACGACTCGCGAACGATCACCGTGGAATTCGTCGCCAGTCTGAATACGGGGGCACCGTGGGAGTTTGCCCCCCAAGTCACGCGCATGCAGGTGCATCCGGGCCAGTTCTACCAGACCCATTTTTGGGCGCGGAACATGGCGGATCAACCCATGACCGGGCAGGCGATACCCAGCGTCTCGCCGGGGCTGGCGGCGTCCCATTTCCAAAAGATCGAGTGTTTCTGCTTTACCCGTCAGCAGTTTCAGGCCGGCGAGGGCAAGGAAATGCCGGTCGCCTTCCGCATCGATCCGGAGTTGTCGTCCGACGTGCGCACCGTGACCCTGTCCTACACGTTTTTCAGAATCGACAACGCGGGCGGTTGAATCAGGGTACCGTCCATCATGCAGCCATCACCGTAAGGGGGATTTTATGACGCACGCGGGACACGCGCCGCACGCGGGACACGCGCCAGATCATTACTACGTGCCGCACCAAAGCTACTGGCCGATCATTGCGACCATCAGTCTGTTCACGCTGATGGTGGGGGGCGCCACGTTGCTGAACGGAGGGAACGGTACGCTGTTGCTGGTTGGACTGGCGTTGATTCTGATCACCATGTTCGGCTGGTTCGGCACGGTGGTCCGCGAAAGCGAGAAGGGTCTTTACAGCAACCAGATGGACCGCTCGTTCCGTTGGGGAATGATTTGGTTCATTTTTTCCGAGGTGATGTTCTTCGCGGCGTTTTTCGGCGCGCTGTTCTACGCCCGCAGCTATTCGGTACCGTGGTTGGGCGGAGAATCGGCTCACGCGGCTTTGACGCATGGTCTGCTCTGGCCCAAGTACGAAGCGGTCTGGCCCACCAATGGCCCCGGCGATATCGGCGGTTTCTTCGCGCCGATGCGCGCGTGGGGTTTGCCGGCCATCAATACCCTGATCCTGCTCAGCAGCGGCGTGACCATCACCTGGGCGCACTGGGGCCTGGTGGAAGGGAACCGTCCCCAGTTGTTGAAAGGTCTGGCGGCGACGGTGGCGTTGGGTTTCCTGTTCCTGGTCTTGCAAGCCATCGAATACCATGAGGCCTACAAGGAACTGAACCTGACCCTGGGCAGCGGCATCTACGGTTCCACGTTCTTCATGCTGACCGGCTTTCACGGGTTGCACGTCACCATCGGCGCGATCATCCTGACCGTGATCCTGTTGCGCAGCCTGGCCGGCCATTTCACGCCGCAGCGGCACTTCGCGTTCGAGGCGGCCGCGTGGTACTGGCACTTCGTGGACGTGGTGTGGCTGGGGTTGTTTATCTTCGTCTATTGGTTGTGAGCCGCCGGCGGATTTTTTAGAGTCCGTGCGGCGTGATCAGACCGGTGGCGTAGGCCAGCATCAGCAGGATGAACAGCGCCACCGACAAGCCGATTCGCACCGTCAGCGCCTTGACGGTGCGGGGATTGCGACTCCCTTGGTCGTGGATCAGAAAGAACAGCCCGGAACCCAGACTGGCGAGGATAAGAAGTAGCATGAGGATGACAACGATCTTGATCAGCATGGACAAACTCCAGCAAAGTCGGGTTATCGCCGCGAGTATATCCGAACCCATGCCGGCAGGATGAAACCGAGTTTTGGGTGAGATGCGGTGGCGCGAGCGCGGGGCGGTCGTTGGGTCTTGCGACCCGGCCTGGCGTCCACCGTCGCCACCCTGCTCGTATTGCCCTTGCTACTGACGCTGGGCTTCTGGCAACTGGATCGGGCGCGACAGAAAACCGAGCTGTTGGCGGCGTTCGTCGAGCGATCCCAACAACCGCCGGCGTCCTTGGCCGAGGCGAACCCCATCGACCCCGCAAGCCGTTATCGCCGTGTGGTCGCCACGGGCCGGTATGACAGCGAACATCAGCTATTGTTGGACAATCAGCTCCGTAACGGTCAGCCGGGTTATCATGTCCTGACGCCGCTCCGGCTTGCTCAAGGTTCGGCGATACTGGTCAACCGGGGCTGGCTGCCGCTTGGGGGATCGCGGCGGGAATTACCGGATGTCGCCGTGACCGCCGAACCGATCACCGTGGTCGGCTGGCTGGCGCAGCCGACCAACCCGGGGTTGCGGTTGGGTGATGCCGCGGGCGGCGATCCGCGCTGGCCGCGGGTTGTGCCTTATGTGGATTACGACCGATTGGCCGCCTTGCTGGGCTATCCGCTGTGGCCAACGGTGATTTTGCTGGAACCCGAGGCATCCGCTGGCTACTGGCGCGACTGGCAACCCCGCTTTGGGGGTTATGGCCCGGAGCGTCACCAAGGTTATGCCGTGCAATGGTTCGCCTTGGCGCTGGCGCTGGTGATCTTGTATCTCGCGGCTAGCACGCGTCGGTTGCCACGCCTGGAATGAGGATTTTAATTGAGTATTGATGCGATCCCGGCCAAAACCGGCGCGATGCCCACGATCTGGCGGCGGCGGTTGATGGTGTTGTTCATCGTTGCCTGTTTCGCGGTTCCACTGGCGGCGGCCTGGCTGCTGGTCGGTCGTTGGCAACCCGAGGGTTCGGTCCATCACGGCGAATTGCTGAATCCGGCCCGGCCGCTGGCGAATTTGCGCTTTACCGCTCTCGATGAGAGACCGGCGGACGGAACGGCGACGCAGGGCCGCTGGGTGCTGATTCATGTCGGTTCGGCCACCGAATGCGACGCGCCCTGCCAAACCGCCCTCTACGCCATGCGACAGGTGCGGCTGGCTTTGGGCAAGGACATGGGGCGGGTCAAGACTCTTCTGCTGCTCGATGGATTACCGGATGCCCGGTTGCGTCAATGGTTGGCGGCCGAACATGCGGCGACGACCGTCGGGGTGGCCGATACCGCGACCCGAACCGAGTTGGGTGACGCGTTCGGCTCGACCGGAACCGGAGGGAGATGGATTTACCTGCTGGACCCGCTGGGCAATTTGCTGATGCGCTACCCGGCCGCGGTCGAGCCGCGCGGGATGCTCAAGGATTTTAAAAGGTTACTCAGCCTGTCCAACATTGGATGAGCGGAATGCAAACAACGATTTTTTACCGGCTGGCCTGGGTTGCGCTGGTCCTGACATTCGTGGTGGTGGTGTTGGGTGCCTATGTGCGGCTGTCCCATGCCGGTCTGGGTTGTCCGGATTGGCCCGGTTGTTATGGACGGTTGCTGGACGTGCCTGACCGGGCCGATCAAATCGCCGTGGCTAACGCCGCCTATCCGCACCGGCCGGTCGAACCGGCCAAGGCGTGGAAGGAAATGATTCATCGTTATTGCGCTGGGGCACTCGGACTGTTGATTCTGGCGCTGGCCGCCCTGGCCTGGCGCAACCGGCGCCAGTCCGACCAACCCGTCGCCCTGCCGCTGGCGTTGCTGGGACTCGTTACTTTTCAATCTGTGCTGGGGATGTGGACCGTAACCTGGCAGTTGAAGCCCTTGATCGTCATGGCGCATCTTTTGGGAGGACTGACGACCCTGGGCTTGCTGGCTTGGCTGGTTCTTGGCCAGCGCCAGGGTGGCGGCGCGGGCGCCACCGACGAAAACCGGGCGCTACGCCCCCTCGCGCTGCTGGGATTGATGTTGCTGGCCGGCCAGATCGCCTTGGGCGGCTGGACCAGCGCCAATTACGCCGCGCTGGCGTGCCCGGACTTCCCCACCTGCCAAAGCCACTGGTGGCCACCGATGGACTTTCGAGAAGCGTTCACGCCATGGCGGGGGCTGGGAAGGTCCTACGAAGGCGGGGTTCTGGCCAATGACGCGCGAGTGACGATTCATGTCATGCACCGTATCGTCGCGCTCGTTGTTGCCTTGTACTTGAGCTGGCTGGCCTGGCGGCTGGTCGCGACGACCCGCGACCCTGCCCTGCGATGGGCGGGTGGCGCCGTTGCCGTTCTGCTGATGATCCAACTTGGCTTGGGTATCGCCAATGTCGTGCTGCATCTGCCACTGCCGGTGGCCGTGGCTCATACCGGCGGCGCGGCATTGCTGCTGTTGTCCCTGGTGACCATCAACCATCTGCTCCAACCGGAACCCACCGCATGATGACCACCGCGATTCAAACCCTGCACACCAGCGTCCGCCGTCATGGGCGGGATTATCTGGAACTGACCAAACCCAAGGTTGTCGCCCTGATCACCTTCACCGCCATCGTCGGCATGTTGTTGGCGACGCCGAGAATGGTTCCGTGGGAGATTTTGCTGTTTGGCGCCTTGGGCATCGCACTGATGGCCGGTTCCGCCGCCGCCCTCAATCATTTGGTGGATCGGCGGGTGGATGCCCTGATGGCCCGCACTTGTCGCCGGCCACTGCCAAGCGGCCACCTGGAAACCGGCCAGGTGCTGAGCTTCGCGCTGGTGATCGGCGCGCTCGGCTTCGTGCTGTTGCTGAGCTTCACCAATCCGCTGACCGCCGCGCTGACCGCCGCTTCGTTGATCGGTTACGCCGTGGTCTACACGCTGTTCCTCAAGCGGGCGACGCCGCAGAACATCGTGATCGGCGGGGCGGCGGGCGCGGCTCCGCCGCTACTCGGTTGGACGGCGGTCACCGGCCAGGTAGACCCGGGCGCCTTGCTGCTGTTCCTGATCATCTTCGTGTGGACGCCGCCGCACTTCTGGGCGCTGGCGATCCACCGCCGCCACGACTACGCCAAGGCCGACATCCCGATGTTACCGGTCACCCACGGCGTTGCCTTCACCCGCCTGCAAATCCTGCTCTACACCACCCTGCTGGTTCTCGTCTCCCTGTTGCCTTTCCTGATCGGGATGAGCGGCGGCATTTATCTGGTTGGCGCTCTGGTTTTGGGCGGCCGTTTTCTCCATTACGCCGCGCGGCTGTTCGTCACCGGCGACGACCGGCTGGCCATGCCCACCTTTGGGTTTTCAATCGTGTATCTGTTCGGCCTGTTCGCCGCGCTGATGCTCGATCATTACGCGTTTGGCCCGCTCGCGGCGCTCTGGCGCGGCCTATTTTGACGTTGGGCGGAAACCCCAACGATTGCTATTCGACGGTTGGCCGGCTAGTGTTAGGACCGGTTCCGCTTACACCCACGAGGATGACCCATGATGCAATCGGTACGTAGGCTGCTCTTCGCCATCGGGATCAGCGCCGCCCTGACCGGCGGCGCGCAGGCCGCTGGAGATCCCGCCGCCGGCAAGGTCAAGTTCGCCACCTGCACCGGCTGCCACGCTATTCCGGGCTATACCAACGCCTACCCCAACTATCACGTGCCTCGGCTGGGCGGCCAGCATCCCGACTATACCGTGGCCGCGCTCAACGGCTACCAAACTGGCGAGCGCCAGCATCCGACCATGCACGCCAATGCCTTTCCACTGAACGAACAGGACATGCGGGACGTCGCCGCTTTCCTGGCTGGCGCCCGAACCGCGGCCGCGCCATCGCCGATTCGCGGCGACGCCGTCGCCGGCAAGACCAAGAGCGCGAGTTGCGTGGCCTGCCACGGCGCCGATGGCAATGGCAACATTCCACTCTATCCGCGCCTGGCCGGCCAGCATGAGGATTATCTGCGCAAGGCCCTGACCGACTACCAGAATGGGGCGCGCAAGAACGCTGTCATGAAGGGCATGGTGGCTTCTCTTTCGGCGCGGGACGTGGCGGATTTGGCCGCCTATTTCGCTAGCCAGCCCAATGGGCTGACCGTGGTGAAGTCGGATTGAAAGGCGCCAGGAAAACAGAACCGCCGCTGGCGTTCGCCTCAGGTGAAAGAGGTTTTCCGTTTTCTTTTTGGACTGGTTTCGTTTTGCGCGGGGGCGTGACGATGCGGAGCCGACCGCATTGATGATGCGATGGCGTGACATCGGTCGATTCTTACCGTGAGGAAGGAAAGGAGAGCAAGATGAAGCGCATCTATTTCTTGGTTCCAAACATCGATGTGGCGAGAGTGATCGTGAACGAGTTGCTGATCGCGCGCATCGAGGAACGGCATATCCACATCCTGGCCAAGCGCGACACACCGCTGGAAGACTTGCCCGAGGCCTCGTTCCTTCAGAAAAGTGATTTTATCCCAGCGATGGAGCGCGGCTTGGCGCTCGGTGGTTCGCTCGGCACGCTCGCGGGTCTGGTCGCGGTCGCGCTCGGTCCGTTCAGCCTGGTGGTGGCGGGGGGCGGGATCGTGCTGGCCAGCGGGCTGGCCGGGGCCGGCGTGGGAGCCTGGTTGAGCGGGATGGTGGGACTGAGCCTCGGCAATACCCGCTTGAAGCGGTTTGAAGAGGCCATCGAGCAAGGCGAACTGCTGATGATGATCGACGTTCCGCGCGATCGGGTGGAACAGATCTCCAAACTGGTCGCGACCCACCATCCCGAGGCGCATCTCGAAGGCACGGAACCGACGGTTCCCGCGTTCCCGTAAGGTGCCGCTCGCTTTCTTCTTCCGCGCGCGGGAGGGGATGGGAAACAAGGGGGGCGCTTTTCTAAGGCGCGGAGGCGTTTTTGTGCAGCTTTTGGTGGGCTAGCCCGCCTTGTTGAGAATCCCGCGGATTCGGCGGGTTACGCTCCGTCAACCCGTCCTACCGCGCTGACGCGTGCTTTCACGCCGTCTTCATGCCGCCGCGCGCCCCGGAAGCCTTGGCGGGGCCGATTTCGCCAAGCTTCGAGAAAACCATCGGATAGCTCGCCAGGAATCGGTGGTTTCTCGCTTTCGCCCCCTCAACGAAAGCCCGCTCCATTCGTCGCCCGCCTCGCCGCTGTTGCCTTGCTCGGAAAATTCCCGGCGCGGCGGCTTGCTGACCAGTTTCGCCGCCGCCGTCGCCTTAACTGGTTACCCGGCCCCCTGAAGCCGCCTGATCAAAAGGCGTCGTTAGGCCGTCTTTAATTGAGAAAACCCAGTAGATATTGGTAGAATAAGTTGTCGTTCAGACTCCCCAAAAGTGTTTTCCAGTCCAGCTTCAACCAGCGGAAAACAATTAAAACACGCCTAACCTTAATGGCTTGCTCAAGGAGACTTGGATATGGCCCAAAGCTCAGCGTTGCCAGCCGAGCAATATAACTTCGATATCGTCCGCCGGTTCATGATCGTGGCCATGGTCTATGGCGTACTCGGCATGGCGGTCGGCCTCTACATCGCCTGCGAATTGGCGTGGCCGTTCTTGAACTTCGATATCCCCGCCATCACGTTCGGACGTCTGCGTCCCGTTCACACCAGCCTGGTCATCTTCGGTTTCGGCGGCAGCGCCCTGTTCGCCACGTCCTACTACATCGTGCAGCGCACCTGCCAGGCGCGGCTGGCTTTTCCCTGGCTGGCCGAATTCACGTTTTGGGGCTGGACCGGTGGCGTGGCGCTAGGCGTGATCACTTACATGGCTGGGTTCTCCCAAGGCAAGGAATACGCCGAGTTCGAATGGCCACTCGATATCGCCATCACCGTAGTTTGGGTGTGTTACATCCTGGTTTACGTCGAGACCGTCCGTCGACGCAGCCAACCGCACATCTACGTTGCCAACTGGTTTTTCATGGCGTTCTTGCTGGCCGTCGCTTTATTGCATATTTTCAACAACATCTCGGTGCCATCGGGCCTCCTCAAGTCCTACAGCATTTACCCCGGCGTGCAGGACGCCATGATCCAATGGTGGTACGGCCACAATGCGGTGGGCTTTTTCCTGACCGCCGCCTTCCTCGGCATGATGTACTACTTCGTGCCCAAGCAGGCCGGCCGGCCGGTCTACTCCTACCGGCTGTCGATCATCCATTTCTGGGCGCTGATCTTCCTGTACATGTGGGCCGGCGGCCATCATCTGCACTGGACCGCCTTGCCCGACTGGGTTTCGACGCTGTCAGCCACTTTTTCCATACTGCTGCTGATGCCCTCGTGGGGCGGTATGATCAACGGCATCATGACTCTGTCCGGCGCCTGGGACAAACTGCGCTCCGACCCGATCATGCTGTTCCTGATCACCTCGCTGTCGTTCTACGGCATGTCCACCTTCGAAGGCCCCTTGATGTCGCTGAAGAGCGTCAACGCCCTGTCGCACTATACCGACTGGACCATCGGCCACGTACACTCCGGCGCCCTGGGCTGGGTCGCGCTGGTCAGCTTCGGTTCCTTCTATCACCTGATGCCAAGGCTGTACGAAACCCGGATGTACAGCCAGACCTTGATTTACGTCCACTTCTGGCTCGCCACCATCGGCATCGTGCTGTATATCACCTCGATGTGGATTGCCGGCATCGGCCAGGGGCTGATGCTGCGCGGCTTCGACGATTACGGCAATTTGGCCTACACCTTCATCGAGACGGTCGAATTCATGCATACCCCGTACATTTGGCGCGCTCTGGGCGGCGCCTTCTTCGTCGCGGGCGCGCTGGTGATGGTGTACAACATGGTGATGACCGTACGGGCGGCTCGTATCGAACGGGTGGCCTTGGAAGCCAAACTGGCGGCCAAGCTGGCGAAGGCCTGACCCGAACCTCGACCGGAGACCTAAACGACCATGCGACACGAACAAGTCGAAACCAACTCCGCCCTGATGTTGCTGCTGATCCTGGCGGTAATCAGCGTCGGCGGCCTGGTGGAAATCGTTCCACTGTTCTCCATCAACGAAACGATCGAAAAGGTGGAGGGCGTGCGGCCCAACACTCCGCTGGAGATTCGCGGTCGCGACATCTACATCCGCGAGGGTTGCTATCTATGCCATTCGCAGATGATCCGGCCGTTCCGCGACGAGTGGCTCCGCTATGGCCATTATTCCCTGGCGGCGGAATCGCAATACGATCACCCGTTCCAATGGGGATCCAAGCGCACTGGCCCCGATCTGGCGCGGGTGGGCGGCAAGTATTCCAATCAGTGGCATGTCCAGCACATGAAAGCGCCGCGCTCGGTGGTGCCGCAGTCGATCATGCCGAACTATCCGTGGCTGCTGACCAACGACCTCGATTATTCGGACGTGGCCGACCGAATGCGCGCCCTGCGGGCGACGGGCGTGCCCTACTCGGTAACGCAGCAGGAATACGACGCCAACGTCAAGAAATTCGGCCCGGCCATCGCCGATCAGTTCGACATCGGCAAGGCGGAGGACAGTCTGCTCAAGGAAGCCCGCGACAAGAATTTCGACGGCGTTCCCGGCCAGATCACGGAAATGGACGCACTGGTGGCGTACTTGCAATCGCTGGGCGCCATGGTGGATTTCACCAAGTACGACGAAGGCTACTTCGCCACGTTCCGCTAGCGATCCAAACTCGGTCTTCCCCTTGCCGGGAAGACTGGCTGGAGCTTTGGTCCAATGTTCGACTGGCTGCTGTGGTTCACCCACATGGAGAATTCCAAGCCGCTGGCACTGGTGCTGTTCTTCGGCGCCTTCTGTGGCGTCCTGATCTATGTGTTCACCGGGAAACAACGCGCCAAGCGGCTGGAATCCTACAAGTACATCCCGCTCGACGACGAGGAGCCGCGGCCCGAACCTCATGATTTTGCCCGCGACGATCCGCGGGCGCGGATTGCAACCCAATCCCGCAAGGTGATGGACAATGAGCGATAACAAACTGAATGTGCGACAACAATCCGGCGCGGTCCAGACTACCGGCCATGCCTGGGACGGCGATCTGCAGGAATACAACAATCCGCTGCCGCGGTGGTGGTTGTGGTGTTTCTACGGGACCGTGGTGTTCTCGATTCTCTACTGGTTCATCTATCCGTCCTGGCCGGTGGGTCAGACCTGGTTGAAGGGATTCGGCACGGTGGATTACACGATCACCGACAAGAAGACCAACAAGGTCGAGGAGCGGGAACAGCGCTGGAATACCCGCGCCCTGCTGCTGGCGGACTTAGGCGAGGCGGCTAACAACGAGCAGCGCAAGGCCATGCTGGCCAAGGTGCGCGTGGCCAACTACGACCAAATCGCGAAAGACCCCAAGATGATGGAATTCGTGCGATCCGTCGGCAAGGGTCTGTTCGGCGACAACTGCGCTGCCTGTCATGGCCGCGGCGGTCAGGGCGTCGTGGGCATGTATCCGAACCTGACCGACGACGACTGGCTTTGGGGCGGCTCCATGGACAAGATCCATGAGACCCTGGCGCAGGGCCGCATGGGCTTCATGCCGGCGTTCGAGGGGGTATTGAAGTCGGAGCAACTGGACGAGGTGGCTGCGTACGTGTTGACCCTGTCGGGCGAAGCCAAGCCAAGCGCGACGTCCGAGCGCGGCAAGGAAATCTTCCACGGTCAGATCGGCGGTTGCTACTACTGCCACGGCGCCGACGCCAAGGGCGTTCCATCACAGGGCGCGGCCAATCTGACCGACAAGATCTGGGCCATCGCCGACGTGCCGGCGCAGAAAACCCTTGAAGACAAGACGGCCGTGCTCAAGACCTTCATCGCCAACGGCGTGAACAACACGCGCGTCATGCCGGCCTGGAAGGGACGCCTGAACGACGACGACATCAAGCTGCTGGCGGTTTACGTCCATCAGTTGGGCGGCGCCAAGTAGGTCATCCAAGCACGCGATCGCGCCGGTTGACGACGGCCGGCCGCCTGGCTCGCCCCCCCGGCGCGGGGGGCGAGCATCCATGGGTATCGATTTGATGTTTTACCTCATCATCTCGATTTTCCCAAACTCCAGCGCGTCCGTTCGGTGGATCACCGCGACGCCGGCTTTGCAAGGCGATCAACACGATTGTTCGCACCGTCTTACGCTCATCGGGTGGAACATGTCCGAAGACAGCATCCAGCTTTATCAGAAGCGTATTCCAATCTATCCGCGCTCCATCGAGGGCCGGTTTCGCAACCTCAAGACCGGCGTCATGGTCTTGGCCTATGCCGTCTATTTCCTGCTGCCCTGGTTACGCTGGGAACGGCCCGACGCGCCTGACCAGGCGGTGCTGTACGATCTGCCGGGCCGGCATTTCTACATTTTCGGCCTGACCGTGCAGGTGCAGGATATTTTCTGGCTGGCCGGGGTTCTGATCATCTTCGCCATCCTCCTGTTTTTCGTGACCGGGCTGGCCGGCCGGGTCTGGTGCGGCTATTTCTGCTTTCAAACCCTATGGACCGATCTGTTCATCATGATCGAGCACTGGGTGCAGGGCGAACGGCCGGCGCGGATACGGCTGGATCGCAAGTCCTGGAATCGGGAAAAATGGATCAAGAAGGGCGCCACCTATGGTCTTTGGCTGCTGGTGGCGTTCTGGACCGGCCTGACCTTCACCATGTACTGGGTCGACGCGCCGACCCTGGTGGTGGACATGCTGCTGGGTCGGGCGTCCTACGCGGCCTACTTCACCACCTTCTTCCTGACCGCCACCACCTTCGTGATGGCGGGTCTGGCGCGCGAGCAGGTCTGCATCTACATGTGTCCCTACGCGCGGTTTCAGAGCGCCATGTTCGATCATGACACCCTGATCATTTCCTACGACGCCAAGAAGGGCGAGGGGTCGGAGGGCCGGGCCAAGGCATATCGGGGGCAGAGAACCCCCGAGGAACGCAAGGCGAAGGGCTTTGGCGAGTGCATCGATTGCGGGCATTGCGTGCTGGTCTGCCCGATGGGAATCGACATCCGCGACGGCCTACAGTACCAGTGCATTTCCTGCGCGCTGTGCATCGATGCCTGCGAGCACGATCTGGTCAATTACACTTCGGAAAACGCGCTGAACGGCCGAAAAACCCAATTTTTGAGGCCGAAGACCGTTGGCTATGGGGTAATCCTGGCGGCGGCGACCGCGATCCTGACCTGGAGCGTGTTGACCCGCGCGCCCTATACCGGCACGGTCGAACAAATTCGCCAGCCGCTGTATACCCAGTTGTCCGACGGCGGCATCCGCAATGCCTATGAAGTCAAGCTGAACAACAAGTTGACCGAGCCGATGACCGTCGGCATCCACATCGAGGGCCTGCCTGGCGCGACTCTGGACATGGATGGGATGGAACGGATCGAGCTGGCGCCGCAGGAGCGGATCAAGCTGCTGGCGCGAGTGCAGATTCCGCCGATCGAGGGCAGCAAGGTGGTTGGCGACAAGGTGACGTTCGTCATCGAATCCCTGGAGGGCGCGACGGCCAAGGCGATCCGCCAGGAAGTACCGTTCCACGCGCCGGCCGGTAGCTGATGACCGATCTGTTGCTCGGTCTCGCGCTCGGCGTTGGAGCGATCTTCCTGGCCAACCTGGGATTGATCCGCTTCGCGCGCACGAGCGCGAAACAGGCCGCCGCCACGGTCGCCCTGGTGACCGTCGGCCTTTATGTGCCGTATGGCATCCTGCGCTGGCCGGGCGGCGATGTATTCGCGATTCATCTCTGCATCTATCTGTTGGTGTCGTTCGCCTGCGGAATGCTGTTGGGTAACCGGTCCGGAGGCAAGGGCATGCACTGGGGACCGGCGGCGATCAGCGGATTTTTCATCTTCGTGGCGATTTCGGGCGCGGTGTTCGTCGCCGTCGCCGAACGTGGCTTAACCCCTTTCCTTCAGGATTGGCTACTGCCGGAAGCGAAAAGCGGTCGCGAAGTGACCGCGGTGTTTCCGGGCGTGGTCTCGCACGACTTTCACAAGAAAGAGGCGCTGTACAACCAGTATCTCCAGCAGGTCGAGCGACAGCGACAACGGGGCTGGCAAGTCGAGAAGGGTTGGCTGGTCGAACCGAAAGCGAACGAACCGACGGTGCTGCGAGTGGTGGCGCGGAATCGGGAAGGCGAGCCGATAACCGGCGCGGCGGTAGGAGGGCAGTTTCTCCGTCCGTCGAGCAGCAAGCAGGATGTCGCTTTCGCCCTAACCGAAACCGACCCGGGGATTTACGAGTCCAAACTGCTGTTACCGCTGGCGGGAAGCTGGAATCTGGTGCTCCAGATCCGCAAGGGAGAGGATTCGCACGAAATCCGCGCCGTCACTCGGGTGCTGGACCGCTAGGGCGCGCGGTCGATCCGATCCTACTGTTCCCCCGCCATTCAACGCTGCCATCCATGCCCGTCGTCCCTGAAGCGATCGCGCCGGAACCGCCAGCCACCGCCGAAACGGCCTGTTTCCACTGCGGCCTGCCCGTTCCCGCGGGAACGCGCTACGCGACGGTAATCGACGATCAACGCCAACCCATGTGCTGCCATGGTTGCGAAGCCGTGGCCGAAGCCATTGTCGCCGCCGGGCTCACCGATTTTTACCGCCACCGCACCGCACCCTCGCACCGCGCCGAGGATTTGATTCCGAAGCAGCTTCGTGGCTTGGCGCTGTACGACCGGCCGGATCTGCAAAAAAGCTTCGTTCGCGCCGAAAGCGAACACATCCGCGAGGCCGCGCTGATTTTGGAAGGCATCGTCTGCGCCGCTTGCGTCTGGCTCAACGAGCGCCATGTAGGCCGCCTGCCGGGCGTGCTAGAATTCCGGGTCAACTACTCCACTCATCGCGCCCGGCTGCGGTGGGACGAACGCCAGATCAAGCTCAGCGATATCCTGATCGCCATCGCCGCCATCGGTTATATCGCCCACCCCTTCGATCCCAACCGCCAGGAAGCCTTGCAAAAACGCGAACGCGCCGTGGCCTTGCGCCGACTGGCGGTGGCGGGGCTGGGTTCGATGCAAGTGATGATGCTGGCGGTTGGTCTGTACGCCGGCGAGTACCAGGGCATGGAGGAGTGGATTCGCGAACTCCTGCGCTGGACTTGCCTGATCCTGACCGTGCCGGTCGTAACCTATTCCGCCCAGTCGTTTTACCGCGCCGCCTGGCGCGACCTGCGTCGCCGGCAACTGGGCATGGATGTCCCGGTGGCGCTGGCGATTGTGGCCGCCTTCGCCGCCAGTGTCTGGTATACCGGCAAGGGTGGCGGCGAGGTTTACTATGACTCGGTGACGATGTTCGTCTTCTTTTTACTGACCGGGCGCTTCCTGGAAATGACCGCCCGTCATCGGGCCGCGCAAATCTCCGAGGCGCTGGTGCGGATGCTGCCGGCGATCGCCACCCGCCTGAACGCGGCGGACGAGGAGGAGATCGTTCCCATCGCCGAACTGGCGCCCGGCGACCGAGTACTGGTGCGGCCCGGCGAGACGATTCCCGCCGATGGGAGCGTCATCGAGGGCGCGAGCAGCGTGGATGAGTCGCTGCTGACCGGCGAGAGCCAGCCGGTGCCCCGGCAACGGGGCGCGGCGCTGATCGGCGGAGCCGTGAACGTGGACAGTCCGCTGGTGATGCGGGTGGAGAAAGTCGGCGCCGACACCGTGTTGTCGGCGATCTCCCGTCTGCTGGACCGTGCCCAGAGCGAGAAACCGCGCCTGGCGTTGCTGGCCGACCGCATCGCTGGCGGGTTCGTCGCCGCCCTGCTGGCGGTGGCGGCGGTCGTACTGGCGGCCTGGTGGTCGCTGAGCGATTTCGACACCGCGTTCCGTGTGACCTTGTCGGTTCTGGTGGTCAGTTGTCCCTGCGCGCTGTCGCTGGCCACGCCCACGGCGATGGTCGCGGCGACCGGCGCCCTAACGCGGTTGGGCGTGCTGACCACGCGCGGTCATGCGTTGGAAACCCTGGCGCAAGCCACGCACGTTATCTTTGACAAGACCGGCACGCTGACTTTCGGCCGGCCACGGGTGGCCGCGGTGGAAACGGTCGGCGGCTTGGAGACGCGGCGCGGTCTGGCGCTGGCGGCGGCGCTGGAGCGCGGCTCCGAACATCCGGTCGGTCGCGCCCTGGTGGAAGCGGCGGGCGAGTCGATCCCGTCGGCGACCGATATACGCAACACGCCCGGCAACGGTATCGAGGGTTGGATCGAAGGTCGGCGCTATCGGATCGGGCGACCGGAATTCGTGGCTGCCTTGAGTCAGACCGCCGCGACCGAACGCGATGATTTGGACGCCGCCAGCACCTGGGTGGCGCTGGGCGACGAAACCAGGCTGCTGGCCTGGTTCCGGTTGACCGACGCCTTGCGGCCCGATGCGGCGATAGCGGTCGCGGCGCTGCGGGCACGCGGTTTGACGGTGGAACTGCTCAGCGGCGACCGGCCCGACGCCGTGACCCATACCGCCCGCGAGGCGGGGATCGCCACGGCGACTGGCGGGATGTCGCCCCAGGATAAATTGGAGCGACTACGGGCCTTGCAGCAACGAGGGACAGTGGTCGCGATGGTCGGCGACGGGGTCAACGACGCGCCGGTGCTGGCGGCGGCCCAGGTGTCGCTGGCGATGGGGAACGGGACGCAACTGGCCCATGCCTCGGCGGACATGATCCTGCTGTCGGAAAGGCTCGAACACCTGGTCGACGGGGTGGACATGGCGCGGCGGACCCTGACGATCACCCGCGAGAATTTTGCCTGGGCGATTGGTTACAATCTGATTGCCCTGCCGCTGGCGGCGGGCGGTTGGCTGACGCCCTGGATGTCGGCCATCGGCATGTCGTTCAGTTCGCTGTTGGTGGTGGTGAACGCGCTGCGGCTGCGGCGGCTCTGAGCAATGGAGGTCTTCCCCCGTGCGAATTCTCTACCTGTTGATCCCAATGGCCCTTGGAGTGGTGGGCGTGGCGTTGTGGGGGTTTTTGTGGGCGGTGCGAACCGGGCAGTTCGACGATCTGGAAGGGTCCGCCCACCGCATCCTGATGGACGACGACGATCCGCGCATCCCCCATTACCGCGCCGAGGCCAAAGAGGATAAATCCTTGAGTGAATGAAAGAAATCATTTAGCATTTCCTATATAAATCTTATGGAGAAACCCCATGTTCACCTTTCAGAATTTCCCGATTGTCATCATTCTTATCCTGGTCGTCGCCTCGTGGCTCAGCTTCCTGTCGGTCGTGCCGTGGGGTAGCCTGTTCTGAATCCAGCTTCAAGACTGGCGATAGCCGCCTTTTCCCGCGAGGGGGAAGGCGGTTTTTATTGCCCCTGGAATCCGGAGCGAACCGATGAATGTTATGTTGGAACTGTTGGATCGGAAGCGCATCCTGGCTGAATTGACCGAGACGGCTCGCGCCTGGCTTGGTCGACTGGACGTACATCCAGTGCTGGATTCCACCAACGATGACCTGTTGGCCCGGATCGACGAGGACTGGCCCAGCGGCGCGGTCTGCCTGGCCGAGCAGCAGCGGGCTGGGCGGGGCCGGCTGGGGCGGTCCTGGCAGTCACCCTTCGCCGCCAGTCTGGCCGGTTCACTGCTGTGGCGGTTTCATCTGTCGGCGACGGCGCTGAGCGGTTTGAGTCTGGCGACTGGCATTGCCGTGGCCCGCGCCCTGCGGAGTTTCGGCGTGGCCGAAGTCGGGCTGAAATGGCCCAATGACCTATGGTGGCGCGAACGCAAGCTGGGCGGCGTCCTGCTGGAATCCAGCGGTGGCCCCGATGTCTTCGCCGTGGTGGCTGGCGTCGGCTTGAACGTGGCGCTGCCCCCCGCGGCGGCGGCGGCGATCGACCAACCCTGGGTCGATCTGCGGGAAATCCTGGGGGTGGAGCCCATTGCCCGCAACCGGTTGGCCGCGCTGCTGATCAGCGAATTGATCGAAACCTTCGTGCGGTTTCAGGGGGGGGGGTTCGCCGATCTAGCCGCCGAGTGGGCGGAATTTGATCGGGTGGTCGGACGACGGGTACGCCTGACCCTGCCCAATACGACTCTGATCGGCATCGCCCGGGGCGTGGACGCGACGGGTGCGTTGTTGCTGGAGACCGCTGACGGACGGCTGCGACCCTGTATCGGCGGCGAAATCAGCCTGAGGCTGGAGCCATGATCTTGCTGGCCGATGTCGGCAATAGCCGCATCAAATGGGTTTGTTGCGAGCGGGGCGAGTTTCGGGCGCGCGGTCGGGCCGCGCATGGCGAAGAGAGTTGGAGCGAACTGGCGGGCCGGCTGTGGGTGGATCTGCCCCGCCCGACGCGGGTATTGATCGTCAGCGTGGCCGGATCCAAGGCTCGGGTGGAATTGACGGCCTGGATCCAGCGGACCTGGGCCATCCAGGCGGAATTCGCGGTTTCGACCGCGGCCGCTTGCGGGATCCGCAATTCCTACGCCGAACCGGAGCGGATGGGCGCGGACCGCTGGGTGGCGATGATCGCGGCGCGGGCGCTGCTGGGATCGCAAGCCTGCTATGTGGTCGATTGCGGCACGGCGGTCACGATCGACGCGCTGGCGGCGGATGGCCAGCACCTGGGCGGGGTCATCGTCCCAGGAATGCGTCTGATGCGCGAGGCGCTGTACCGGGAAACCCAGCAAATTCCATCGGAAACGGGAGAAGCGCAGTTGTTCGGTCAGAGCACCCGCGACTGTGTTTGGGGCGGGGCGCTGTACGCGGTGGCCTCGGCCATCGACGGGATCAGCGACCGGATGGTCACCCGCCACGGTCCCGGCGCGCGGTTGTTGACCGGCGGCGACGCCGAAGCGGTGTCACCCAGTTTGCAACGCGACTATCGACTGGAGCCGGACTTGATTTTCATCGGGCTGCGGGTGATCGCCGGGGTTTGAGCGCGGGCAAGGTCCAGGCCCGGATTGCCGCTCAGCAATTTCAATCCGCCATCGGGAGCAAATGGCCGCGCGGCGGGGCGCAGGACGCTCTCGTCGCCGCTCCGTTTCGGGGCGGAGCGCCAAACCAGCGCGCCACGGTCCAGACAGGGCTCTTCGCGATAGCGCGCCAGACCCGCGCCGACGACGGTCAGTACATCACCGTGCTGCAGGCCCATCGTTTCCATCAGCATCTGATTTGAGTTGGCGGTGCCGTAAAACGTGCAGGTGCCCGGCCCGTGATACGCCTGGAACTCCGCCTCCAGCAGCGCGTCGCGCCAATCCGGCCTTGAGCGTACAGTTGGCGAATTTTCGCCTTCTTGGCGTTGGGCAGGCCGGAGGCCATCGGTCCGCCGGGCACGAAGATCGTCGGCAGGTGGCCGAAGTGCAGGACGCCGATCAGCAGTCCCGGCACGATCTTGTCGCAGACACCGAGACACAACACGGCGTCGAACACGCCATGCGCCAGCGCCACGGCGGTCGCCATCGCGATCACGTCGCGCGAGAACAGCGAAAGTTCCATGCCCGGCTGGCCTTGCGTCACGCCGTCGCACATGGCCGGCACGCCGCCGGCGAACCGCGCCACCGCGCCCGCCTCGCGCGCCGCCTGCTTGATCAGGGCGGGAAACCGCTCCAGCGGCTGATGGGCGGACAGCATGTCGTTGTACGAGGAGACGATGGCAAGATGGGGCCAACGCGCCGTGCGCGAGATAGCCTTATCGGTTGGGTCGAGGGTGGCGAAAGCGTGGGCGAGGCTGGCGCAGGACAGGGTCTTGCGCGATCCGCGCGCGTGGGCCTGGTCGAGTCGCGCCAGATAGGCGGAACGGGTCGACGCGCTGCGCTCGCGCATTCGGTCGGTCACCGCCGCCACGGTCGGATGAAGCGTCATGGCGAAACCCCCTGTGTCATGCGCGGAGACTGTGCCGCCGACATTGCGCTCGCGCTCGACCCGACCGACAAGGCCATCGCGCGGCGAACGCACGGATCAACGATTGTAATGTGGCGGCCGTTTTTCCACGAAGGCGCGCAGACCTTCCAGGCCGTCGGCGTGGCCCGCACAGATGGCCAAGCCGCGCCGCTCGCGTTCCAGTTGCGCTTCCCACGAGGTGTCGAACGCATCGGTCAGCAGAGTTTTGACATGGCCGAAGGTATGCAAGGACTTTTGGGCGAGGGTCCGCGCCATCTCCAGCGCGGCATCCAGCAATCGCGCGTCGGGAACCACCCGCGTCACCAATCCCCAGGCCATGGCTTGGTCGGCGGCTATCGGTTCGTCGAACGCGGCGATTTCCAGGGCGCGGGCCAGCCCGACCAAACGCGGCAGAGTGAAAGTGCCGCCGGCGTCGACGCACAGCGCGTTGCTGGTGAAGCCCTGCTTGAGCCGCGCCGATTCCGCCATGATCCGAAAATCACAGGCCAGGGCCAGGGAAAAGCCGCCGCCGGCCGCCACGCCGTTAATGGCGGCGATGACCGGCTTGCGCAGTCGGCGGATTTCGGTCACGCAGACATGAACCTGGGTGGCCAGTTCGTGAAACGCCGCCGCCGGTCCATGGGGATGGGCCAGCACGAATTTGATGTCGCCGCCGGCGGAAAAGGCCGGACCGTCACCGGTGATGATGACGCCATGAATCGCCGGGTCGGCTCCCACATCCAGCAGCGCTCGGGTCAGCGCCTGGGCGGTCGGAATATTCAGGGCGTTATAGGCTTCCGGTCGGTTCAGGGTCAGTTGGGCCGCCGAACCATGAACGGTTATCAGCACCGGTTCGCTCATGGGACATACTCCTGGGGACATTGAAAAGGGTTGATTCAAGCAACGCGCATGGGCTACGAAGCCTTGCCCGAATACAGTCCCATGTCAGGCGCGCCGAGGCGCCTCAGCCTGCGCATGTCAATGACGAAGTCGAACGATTGCCGTGGCAGCGGCGCGTGGCCGGTTTGCATTTCGTAGCGTCGCTCGCGATTCGGCAGCGTGGGAAAACGCTCGCGCATCAATGCGTCGAAGATCTTTTGCGGCATCCAGTCGTTGTCGGTCGACAGCGAGCCAAATTCGTCGTGATAGATAATCGCCGCCGGACTGTCGGCCAGTGTGGGTTGCACGAAATAAAGCCTGACGGGCCGGTCTTGCGGCACGACGTGGTTGGCCGTGTCCTGAATGATTTGCAGCTCGGCGCCTTGGGGAGCGGCGATGAGCGCGAAGGCGTGGAAACGCGCCGTGTGGACCGCCAGCGCCAGCGCCACGACATAGCCGGCCCCTTCGATCCACCGCCCTCCACGCTTCGCCAGACCACACAGATTGATCCACGACAGCGTGACGAAAACCAGCAATACGCCGGTCAGGGCAAACGTCGTGCGGTAGGAAGCGTAACGATCCGCCACCACAAGATTGACGCTATACGCCGCCAGCGGCAGCAACACGAGCAGCATCAACCAGAATGCGGCCATTCGCCCACCGCGTCGCCACCCTTCGGCGCCCAGTCCCGCCGCCAGCAGCGCCGCGGTCAGCCCCACGCTTGCCGTGAAAGCGGCCCGCGTCGAGCCGTCGTCGTCGTTCAGCACGAAGATACTGAGCGCGTTGGGCAACGATCCCTGAATGAACCACCAAAGCTTACCGAATGGGTCGTGTTCGAACGTGATGCGCGCCGACGCCTTGAACACCTCGGCCAGATACAGCGCCTTCACGATGAGAAAGGCCACGACCAGTCCCGCGAACACGATTCCCAGATGAACGCTCGCCCAGCGCAGATTCTCGGCCCACGACCGCCCGCGTCGACTCGGCAGCGCCGTCGCGATGCCGACGCAGTAGAACAAGCCGGTCGGTTGATAAACCAGGGCGGCGAGCGTCATCAGCAGCACGGCCCCAGCCCGGCGGAATCCTGGCCAGCACGCGCGCGCGTTGTCCGCCAGCGCAAACCCACCGAGCGAAAACAACGCCGCCACCGTGTAGGGCCAGGCGGTGGCCCAACTGGCGATCACCTGCGCCGCTGGCGCCAGGGAGGCCATGGCCGCCGTGAACGCCGCCGCGGTCAGGCTCCAGCCCCGCCGCCGCAACAACCCAAACAGGAATACCGCGATCAGCCCAAGCCCGATCGCGCCCGCGAATCGTAGCCATTCGAGTTCGCGGATGGAGTCGATCCAGCCAAAGGAATATTCCAGCAGAAATCCGTAAACCGGCCGTCCATGCGAAGCGATGAAATGGATGATCTTCCCCGGTTGTTCGTGCGCTTCGTTGAGGTTGGAGTAGTCGTCGCGGAAGCCGAAGTGATGAAACGTGGTATTCCAGTAAGTGGCGAGCGGTAGCCCGAAAAGCATCAGGGCCAGCGCCCATGCGAACCATGGGGCCGTGGAAGATTTCTGGCGCTGGCGATCCAGTGCGCCACCTGGGAAAGAAATCATAAGGAATAACAGAAAATCTTCTGGTTATTGTGATTCAAGGTCTTATTACCCCTGACCCATCACGCGCGCTCCCACCGTTGAAATCGGTACGGCCAGGCGTGATCCCGATCCGCTGGATATGACTCTTCCCAAGCCAGCCGCCAGTCTCCCTCGTTCCATTCCGGAAACCAGACGTCGCCGGGCACATCCGCCTCCACCCGCGTCAGATGCAGCCGCTCGGCCAGCGGCAGAGTTTGCCGATACAACGCCGCGCCGCCGATCACCATGCTTTCGGGAACCGCGCCGGCCAGTTCCACGGCTTCGTCCAGCGACCGCGCCACCATGCAGCCGGGCGCCTGATAATCCGGGGCGCGGCTCAACACGATCATCCGCCGTCCCGGCAGTGGCCGGCCGATGGATTCCCAGGTGCGCCGGCCCATCAGCAACGGTTTGCCCATCGTCGTTTGCCTGAAGAAGCGCAAGTCCGCCGGTAAGTGCCAGGGCAAGCGGCTGTCGCGACCGATCACCCGGTTGCGCGCCAGCGCGGCGATGAGCGTGAGCGAGGACATTCAGGTCAGAGAAGGAAAATTGATCGCGGGTACGCTCCAGGCGGGTACGCCGGGTTCGTCCAGCCGGATCGCGGTCAGCCGGTTGCCCCAGACGCAGCCGCTGTCGAGGGCGTAAATCCCCGGCGCGCGATAATAGCCCAGCGCCGCCCAGTGACCGAACACGAGGTTAAGATCGACGCCGTGCCGACCCGGCACGGCGAACCAGGGCAGCAAGCCCGGTCCCTGACTGCCCGGCGCTCCCTTCTCGGAAAAGGACAGCGCGCCATCCGCCGTGCAAAAGCGCATTCGAGTCAAGGCATTGACGATGAAACGCAGCCGGTCGTAACCGGCCAGATCATCCCGCCAGCGGCGCGGCTCGCCGCCGAACATGTGGGCCAGGAAATCCCCGCAATCCGGCCCGCGCAGGGTCGCTTCCAGCTCCGCCGCGCAGCGTTGCGCCAGAGCCAAATCCCACTGTGGCGGCAGGCCCGCGTGAATCAGGGTGAAATTCAGCGTTGGATCGTGGTGCAACAAAGGCCGCCGGCGCAGCCAGTCCAGCAATTCGTCCCGATCGGGCGCAGCGAGAATGGTATGAAACGTGTCCTTGCGCTTGGGCTTGACCTGACCGGCGGCGACCGCCAACAGAGTCAGGTCGTGATTGCCCAACACCGTCACCGTCCGCTTGCCCAGGCCATGCACCAGCCGCAGCACTTCGACCGAATGCGGCCCACGATTGACCAGATCGCCGACCAGCCATAGCACGTCAGCGACGGGATCGAAGCGCAGATGATCCAGCAGGCGGGCCAAGGGGTCGTAACAACCCTGAATATCGCCGATGGCGTAAACGGCCATGTTCAGCCTCTTCAGGGTTTGGCCGGCAGCGGCGGCAATTGATCGAGAATGCGTCGGGCCACGCTCGGATAATCCTCGTCGAAATGGTGGTCGCCGGGCATTTTTTCGACGATCACGCCCAGATCGGCTAGCTTCGGACAGGTCGCGTCCGCCTCATCAGCGCCGTAAATGCACAATCGTTTGAATCCACTCAATTTTTCTAACTCCGGCCGCACCGGTTGGTCGGCGGCGTCGGGTTTGTCGCTGATCCAGTCCGTCAGGTTGAACTCGAAGGAGGCGTGATCCGACAGGCCCAGCAACGCCATCAGATCGATGCGATCCCGCAACTCCTGGGGCAGGCGGTTGACGACCGCCGGCAGCACATCCGCGCCGAACGAATAACCGATCAACACGATCCGGCTCTTTTTCCAGACGTCCAGGTAGTGGCGCAGCACCCGCTCCAAATCCAGCGCCACTTCATCGGGCTGACGGGCTTTCCAAAAATAGCTCAACGAATCCCAGCCCACCGTGGGTAGACCGTTTTTCGCCAGTTCGGCGGTCACGGCGCGGTCGAGCAGCGCCCAGCCGCCATCGCCGGAGAACATCACCGCCAGTTGCGGGCGGTCGGGACCAGCGGTAATCGGCATCTCGGTGAGCGGTACGCCACTGACGCTGGCGTCGGGTTGCACCTGCCGGACGATGCCAGGGTCCAGCCATTGCAGCAAGGCGGAGACTTGCGGCAGCCAGCCCCCGCTTCCCGTCGCGCCCGGGATTTCGGTCAGCCGGGTCAGTTGCACGGATTTGACGAATTGCGTGGCCGCGTTGGCATCGCAGGCCGGTCGGTTTTGAAACACGAACCAGGTGGTCGGGAGCCGAGTTACCGGCTTGAGCGCGGTACCCTTGCCGTCTGGCAACGCGGCGCTCTCCAAATGCGCCACGCCCATACACAAGGGCTTGCGCAACGGCAATTCCGGGCAGAAGTCGACGCCAACTCCCGCATGAAAGCGATCGTCTGGTCCCTGGGCCAGCGCCGCGTAGGTCAACGCCGCGCCAGCGCCGTAACCGAGCAGAATGGGAGGCTGGTGAGTGGCGATGGGATAGCGCTGCTCGATCAGCCGATTCAATCGATCGAGGTCCGCCGCCGGGTCGGCACAGGCGGTCTCCGCTCGGTCCAATCGGGTCAGATAGTCGTTCAAGTCGATGCTCGCGACCACGTAATCCAGTTCCGCCACCGCCTTGGCCGTCGCCGTCAACTCGGTGTTCCATCTGCCCGCGCTAGAAACGAAGAGAATCACGCCCTTGGGGTCGTCGGTGGCGTATCGAACCATCAACTTGCCGAAGGTCGCATCGTCCAGCGCATCCTCGGCGGGTTGCGCCAACGTGGCGGTGGCCGCCAGCAGAGCAGCGGTCAAGCCCAACATTCGCCATGACATGCGCATCGATGGGTTCCGCGGGATAGTCATTTGCCGATCATTCCCCTAACACCGCCGGCGATTAGGGCGGTCAACTCCGTCAACACCCGAGGCAGCGCCAGACCGCCTGGCGCCGCCAGATAGCGGGCTTCCCAGTGGGGATTGAATTTATCCTTGTACTGATGCAGGCCCCGGAAATTGTAAAGCGCTTCACCGCCGCCAAACACCAGCGCCCCGAATCGATTCCACAACGGCGCGAGGTTGCGGTTCTGCAAGCCGGCTAGGGGCGCCATGCCGAGATTAAACCACTCGTAGCCCTGGTCGCGGCCCCACAGCATGATCTGAATAAATAGAAAGTCCATCAGTCCATTCGGGCTGTCAGGCAGGTAACGCATCAGATCCACCGACAGTTCCTCGCGCCCGCCCAGCCACAGGTTGGCGAAGGCGACAATCTCAGCGTCGTGGCGCGCGATGGCAATCGGGCCGGTTCGCAGGTAGTCCTCGTGGTAAAATCCCAGCGAAAATCCCTTCTCCCGCGCGCTTTTCCCCCTCAGCCAGGCGTCGGAAACCGCGCGCAACCGGGGTAGCAGGTCCGGCACGGCTGTCGCCTCCACGATCTCGAACCGGTAGCCGTCCCGTTCCAGTCGGTTGACGGTGTTGCGCAGGGTTTTCCGGGCCTTGCCGTCCAGCGAAAATTTCGCCAGCCGCACCCGCGCTTCCTCGCCGAACTTGAGCAGCGTCAGTCCCAGTTCCACGTACAATCCCAGATGGTCAGGGTGAACTTGATAGAACACCGACCAGCCACCGTGGCGCTCGCACAACTCGCGGAATTGCCAGGCCAGTTCGCGGCGATCCTCCTCGCGGGCGGCCACCGGATCCCCCATCACCACCCAAGCGCGGCCCGCGATGCCGTACATCAGGAAAGCATCGCGGTTTTCGTTGAACAACAGCGCTTTATCGCCCAACAAGGCCAGATGAGCGTAGCTACGTGGGAACGCGACGGCGATGGCCTGGGCCGGTCGCAGATCGTCCGGCCCGGGTTGGTCCGGCTCAAAGCGCATGGGCCGCAGCAGCCTGGCGACCCCAAAGAACAGCACGACGCCCAACGCGCCCACCAGCGCCCGCAGGGATCGCGGCGCGTTGCCCTGGTCGCCGAAACTGAAATCCCACCACAACATCCGCGAGTACTTGACGTGCTGATACGAGAAGATGCCGAGCCAGGCGACGCAGACCAGCACTACCAGAATGGTGGCGATCCAACCTGGCGAGAAGCTTTCGCCGAGCAGCGAGGCGCGACGGTAAAATTGTTGGCGGGACGGCAACAAACCCGCCAACAGAATGGTCAGGATGATCGCTTCCTCGTAATCGGCGCCCTTGAGCAGCGAGGCGGCGATGCCGGCGCCCAGGAAGAATACGGCCAGCAGCCAGGCGGCGTCCAGTCGGCGTTGCAGGCCCCGCGCCAGCAACAGCAAGCCCATCCCTAGAAGACTGCTGACGAAATGGGAGGCTTCCAGCACCGACAGCGGGATTCGATCCTCCAGCCACGCCAGCCGGGCCTCGACCGCCGGGGTCACCGCCGAGAACAACAACACCGCCCCGCTGATGAGCGCCAGCAAGGCGAACACCTGCGGCAACAACACTGGCGCCCACGGTCCCACCAGACGCGGCAGCCACAGAATCCGTTCCTTCTGATGTCGCAATTCGTACAGGCCGAGCGCGATCGCCGCCAGCGTCAGCGGCAGCAGGTAGTAGATCAGTCGATAGGCCAGCAGCGTACCGAGCAGGTCGGCGGTGGGCAGATGGTTCTTCAGCAGCAGCACCACCAGCGACTCGAACACACCCAGCCCACCCGGAACATGACTGATGAGGCCGGCGAACTGGGCCACGAGAAAGACGCCGAGCACTTGGCCAAAGTCGATCTTGGCCGAGGCCGGCAGCAGGATATACAGCACCGCGCTGGCCATGATCCAGTCGAGGGAACCCACCGCCAGTTGCGGCAACGCCAGGCGAAGCCGTGCCATCGGTAGCGTCCATGGTCCTACTCGCAGCGGCTGGCGGCGCAAAACTCCCAGCAGCAGATAAGCGACCGGCGGAATCAGAAGCAAGATCCCCAGCAGTCGGCTATTCATGGTCAGGTAAGGGAAAGCGTGTGGATCCGGCGGGTTCAACGTCAGCACCACGCCCCCCATGGTCAAAATGCCCAGCCAAAAGGTCAGCGTGGTGAACAGGACGATCCGGGCGATGTCCACCGCCGTCAGGCCCCAGCTTGAATACAGTCGATAACGTAGCGAACTGGAGGTCAGGACCGAAAATCCAACTGAATTGCTGATGGCGTAACTGATCAGAGCGGCGAAACCCACCTTGGGCCAAGGTAAGGGATGGCGAATGTAGCGCAGCGCCAACCAGTCATAGCCGGTGGTGATCAGATAGCTCAGGATGGTGCATAGGCAGGCGGCTGCTAGCCGCGAACCTGGTTGCCGCTTCAAGGCGGTGATAACGTCCTGGTAGCCATGCATGGCTAGCGCATGATGCAGTACCCACAGTGCGGCGATAAACAATGCCAAGCCGATGCATGGCCCCGCGTAACGGGCGAACAGCGCTTTCATGGCAGGCTCAGGATAGCGTCCCGGTTGGTGTGGGACGTGACTCGAATGGCGGCGGCGGCCCGTGGCAGCCATTCGTATTCGCCATGTTCGGTGGGATTGAGCGCCACCCGCCGCCATTCCGGCAGCAGGACCCGGAAGACGTGCTCGACATTCTCCGTAACGTTCGGGGCATAGCGATGCCGCCAGGGCGGCAGGATCGGAAAGCGGTTGACCACGCCGCAGGCGACGATTTTCGCTTCGTCGCCCAGGCCGGTTTCCTCACGCAACTCCCGGCGCGCGGCGTCCAGCGGGTCGGTTTCATCCCAGCGCAGGCTGCCGGTGACCGACTGCCAAAAATCGGGCGGGTGACGGCGGCGCAGCACCAGCACCTCGCCGGCCGCCGTGTACACCACCACCAGCACCGATTCCGGGCGTTTCCAGGATGGCGATCTCCCCTCGTCCACTGGCGGAACAGGGGGCGGGGGTGACGGTTGTGTTTCCAACCGCCTCCGCCTTCAGGGGGTGCGGCGCAGGCGGATGTTGAGATCGCGCAACTGCGCCTCGGTGACGGGGGCCGGAGCTTGGGTCAGCAGGCAGGCGGCGCTTTGGGTTTTGGGAAAGGCCATCACCTCGCGGATAGAGGTCGCCCCCGCCATCAGCATCACCAGCCGGTCCAGGCCAAAGGCCAAGCCGCCGTGTGGCGGGCAGCCGAACTTCAGGGCGTCCAGTAGGAAGCCGAATTTGGCCCGTGCTTCCTCGGGGCCGATGCCTAGCAATTCGAACACCGTGTTTTGCATCTCCTGGCGGTGGATACGCACCGAGCCGCCGCCGATTTCGGTGCCGTTCAGCACCATGTCGTAGGCCCGGGACAGGCAGCGTTCGGGATGCGCGCGCACCTCGGTGGGATCGTCGGTGCGCGGCGCGGTGAAGGGGTGGTGCAGGGCGTTCCAGCATTGCGCCGGTCCGTCCCATTCGAACATCGGGAAATTGACCACCCACAGCGGCGCCCACGCGCCATGCACCAGGCCAAGATCGTGACCCAGCTTGATCCGCAGCGCGCCCAGCGCGTCGTTGACCACCTTGGCCGAGTCCGCGCCGAAGAAGATCAGGTCGCCATTTTCCGCCCCGGTGCGGGTGAGAATCTTGGCCAACGTCTCGTCGGGCAGGAATTTCACGATGGGCGCCTGCAAACCCTCGCGACCGGCGGTGACATCGTTGACCTTGATGTAGGCCAGCCCTTTCGCGCCGTAGCGACCGACAAACTCGGTGTAAAGATCGATCTCGCGCCGACTTAGTTTGCCACCGTTCGGCGCCCGCAATGCCGCCACCCGGCCGTTGGGATCGCTGGCGGGACCGGAAAAGACCTTGAATTCCACGTCCGCCATCAAATCCGACAGTTCGGTCAATTCCAGCGGAATGCGCAAATCCGGCTTGTCGGAGCCATAACGTTGCATCGCGGTGTCGTAGGGCATCCTCGGAAACGGATTGGGCAAATCCACGTCCAGCACGGCCTTGAACATCCCTCGAATCATTGCTTCCATCAAGTCGGTAATGGCCTGCTCGTCCATGAACGAGGTTTCGATATCGAGCTGGGTGAACTCCGGCTGGCGGTCGGCGCGCAGGTCTTCGTCGCGAAAGCAGCGCACCACCTGATAGTAGCGATCCAGGCCCGCCATCATCAGCAGTTGCTTGAACAACTGCGGCGACTGCGGCAGGGCGAAGAAACTGCCCGGATGGGTGCGGCTGGGCACCAGATAGTCGCGGGCGCCTTCCGGGGTGGCTTTGGTCAGCATTGGGGTTTCGATGTCCATGAAACCGTGCTGTTCCAGAAACTGGCGCAGCGCGCTGATCACCCGGGTGCGCAGCCGCAACCGTTCCTGCATCTCCGGCCGGCGCAGGTCGAGATAACGATAACGCAGCCGTACCTCCTCGGAGGTGTCCTGATCGTCCAACTGGAACGGCAGCGGCTCGGACCGGTTGAGAATTTCCAGGTCGCGGGCCAGCACCTCGACCGCGCCGGTGGCCAGATTGGGATTCTCAGTGCCCTCGGGCCGCCGACGCACGCGGCCAGTCACCCGCAGGACGTATTCGTTGCGTACCCGTTCGGCATTGGCGAAGGCATCCGGGGTATCGGGATCGATCACTGCCTGCACCAGACCCTCGCGGTCGCGCAGGTCGACGAAGATCACGCCGCCGTGATCGCGGCGGCGGTGCGCCCAGCCGCAAAGGGTGACGTCTTGATCCAGCAAGGCCTCGGTGACCTGGCCGCAATAGTGGCTGCGCATGGTGTCCGGTTTCCGTTTTGCGGGGCGAAATCCCAAGAACGGGAACCGCCGATTTCAAGGGCGGAAATGTTACGGATTCAAACCGCAGCCTGCAACCTCGATGACAGCAGGCTATTGCGCCATGTCCACCCCTTTGATCGAATTGCGCAACCTGGAAAGCAGGTTTACCACCTCTCCCGAGATTTGCCTGAACTTGCCAGAAGCCATCTCAACTTTCGCTTCATCCACTTTATTGGCGTTCACCAGGTCGATCACCTGGCCAACGGCAAGATGAAACTGCCTGTGCTTCTCTCTTAGCTCGGCGAATCCCTTGACATTCCCATGCAATTGATTCCCTTCGCCATGTATCCATTTTCCAAGAGCACAGACATTATCCACGCTTGCCGTATCTCGATCTGGAATCTGTCCACCGTAAATCGAAGTGGTCAGTTTCGATATCCATTGTAAATGGGCATTGATAAATTGATTGATGAGTTGCGGCATATTTACGACCCTCCACGCCAACCAAGGTTGCCTATTGAAGCTGCGCAACCCCCCGCATGGGGGGCGATGGGAGGTAGGCTATGCTAGAGAGTAGCGCGTTGGCATCAGGGAAACCCTGATTTTGGAGAGAGGGAAAACCTGATTTTAATTATTCGCTACTCGGATCACTAACTCAATGATTATAATCATATTAAAAATCAAGAAATCTTTTGATACCAAATACTACTAAAAATCTACTTTATGATACAGCCGGTACCATACCAATTTTTTGCAGGGCATCTATGATAAAATTCCGATGAGTGAGCGAGGCAAAGAATGCTTTTGGCTTGGATAAAAAAAGCGCTTTTACCGTGGCTTTTAGATGATCCAAATTCGCAAAAACCTGATTGGCGATCTCGCCTTTTGACCATTGCCATAACCGCTCAGAAGAATTGACTTGAGGGCTGTGTGGCGGTTGATAAAGCCATCACATTATCGGGCATTACCAAATCGGTGGAGCGATGAAATGTCGCATTATCCGTTTGAACTACATGAAAATCGTTGGGATATTTTTGCGAAAAATCATCGAGAAACTTTTGATAGTTTTCGGTATTCACTCGGTCGTAATCTTGAATCATCAATTCACCCGTCAGCGGCTCAACCACCCCATACAGATAACAGGCTTTAAATTGCCATTGGGTTTCCACCACCGCCTTGACCTTTTTCAGGGTCAATCGTCGGCGCGTGATCGTTTTTAACCCAAAGCGACTTTCGTCCTGAGTCCAATACCGTATGCTAGAATATCCTGATAAACAAGGCTTTAGTATCTTATTCAGTTCGGTGGGAACCGCTTCCTTGAACGCTTCCGCCGCCACCGGATCATAATCCACTGCTTGGGGCCGAGGGACTTTAAGGCTGGCCTCAAGCCGATTTTTGACCGTCCCAACCACGGTGGAATAGGGGACTTCTAAACCATGCGTTTCCTTGAGCCAAATTTGGATCGCTTTGTAACTGGGAAACCCCTCGGGTTGGGCTAATTTCTCTTTCAGTTGCCATTGAATTTCTACCGGTATGGAGGGAGCCAGATTGCCACAACGATAGTTCAGGTTCAGCAAGCCAGCGAGCCCTTTTTCACGATAGATCTCGCTCCACTGGCCGATAGCAAATTGGCTTCGACACAATAATTTTGCTAGCGCTTTACGTGTCTTTGCCTGACCTATCTTATACCAATACAGAAACTGCAAACGTTCCCGTTTGCGCATATCCTTCTCCTTTTTTAACTGCTCTTCCAGTTCTTCTTTAGATTCAATAATTTCCAGCTTAAACACACGGCACATGGTTAAATCCTCACTTTTCGTTAAAAAATATAATATATTATTTTAGTAGCATTTGGTATAACGTCCTTTTCAGAGTGATTGCTTTGCCTACAGCCTACCAAATTATTGAGATCAAGCATCTTTTGTGCCGGATATCCTCTAAGTGCTCCTGTATACTGCCATCCGTTGGTGGCCATGGCCTCCATACCGAAAACTACAAAAACCGCAGCGATGGCTGCCAATATGAAACGACTGGTACGGATTTTCATTGCGCTCTCCTCATGGAATGCGTTTTCGATTTGCTAATCTGCTAACGTGGTGTACATCCGCTCCGCCTTTTCCACCCGTGGCGCCGCGCGCTTGGCTATCCGGTGCCATCAAATCTCCGCCCACTGTCACCTTGCGGATCGAATTTACCCCATGATGATTACAGCACATCAAGCACAATGTGTCTATCAAGTAACAAACTAGGAATATCAAACGTATAGGTACACTATGGGTATTAAAACGCGCCGCTCGCGTACCCACTGTTCAGATTTCTCGTATTACAACGATACACAAACACCCCACTCCGATCTTCCATTCGCTCGTGGATAGTTTCCCCGTCCTCTTCTGCTCTTCCCGTGCGGTATCTTTCCGGCATCTCTCTTCCCGCGCACTCGCGTCACCCGCGCAACGCGCCGCTCGCTCCGCTCCAACGCTACCTTGAAGGCATCCCCGGGCACTGCCCGCACGAGCTATTCCTGAAGGAAACGCCGCGTGCATCACGGACGAAGTCCGCCTTCCCCGCCCACGTGCTGCGCCTCACCGTGCGTCGCGACAACCTCTCGGTCGAGAGCTTGCACTTCGCGCTCCAGGTGGTCGAGAACCACAAGCACCACCCGACCGTGCAGGAATTCCTCTTGGTGAACGATACCGCGACTGTCGCCGTCGAAGTGCCGATCGCGCTCACCGCCGCCGATCTCGCGCACTACGTGTAGTGGACTGCCATCAAAAAGAGAACTTAGAGCCTGTATAAAACTAACTCTTTGATCTATATGACTGTCGATTCGGGCTTCCAGCCGGTTTTTGGCCTACACAGTCGGATATGGCCTAGCCCAGGAAAAATTTTTCTTAAAAATCAATGAAGAGTTTTTCGACAGTCTCTTAGCAGGTTCCACCCCAGGGGCCGCCTCCCCATCCTTAATCCGGAACTCACTTTAATCCGGGTCGGCTATCACCTCGCCCGGCTGGAACGGGGGGCGTCTCAAAGACTCAGCAACCAGTCCAGACAGGTCCTGAGATCGAGCGAGCCGCGCTGATTTGCCATGACCGGCTGGGTCGTACGGCTGATGAGAAAATGGCCGTGCGCGCTCACCAGGTCGGCCTTCTTGCCCAAGGCCCCCAGATCGGCTAGCGCCGGCGAACTGGTCAGTTTGATCTCGAACGCCCACAACCGGCCGCCGCATTCCAGCAGAAGATCGATTTCATACTGATCGCTGGTGCGCAGGTAAAAAGCCTGGTGGGGTTTGCCGTGGGCCTCAAGGTGCGCGAGCATTTGCTCGATCACCCATCCCTCCCAACTGGCGCCGACCCAAGGCTTTGCCAACAGGTCCGCCGGCGATGCCCAGTCAAGCAAGGCGTGCAGGAGGCCGGAGTCGCGCCAGTAAAATTTGGGACTTTTGACCAGACGCTTGCGCAGGTTGGCCGAGTACGCCGGCAGTTGCCGGATCAGAAAGACCTGTTCGAGGAAATCGGCGTACTGATTGATGGTGTGGTAACTCAGGCCAAGGCTTTTGCCGAGTTGGGAGGCGTTCCAAACCTGGCCGTGCAAGGTCGCCAGCATACGAAACAGGCGTTGGGTGGTGGCCGGGCGGGCGGGTAGTCCCCAATGGGGCAAATCGCGCTGGGCGAGGAGATCAAGGTAAAACCGTTGCCATGCGGGATAGCGCGCCGCGTCCAGGATGCCGCCGTCGGGATAGCCGCCGAAGCGCCACAACGCATCCCACGCGGATTCCGGCAGCTCGGAGGCTACGAAGGGGGTCAACTCGCACAGGGCCAGGCGTCCCGCCAGGCTTTCGCCGACCTGTTGCATCAAGGTGGGGGAAACGGAGCCCAGCAGCAGAAACCGCCCGTTGCGTTTCCGATCGGCGTCAATCGTGGCGCGCAGGCGGGGAAACAGCACGGGCATTTCCTGCGCCTCGTCGAGGATCAGCAGGTCCGCGCCAGCCACCGCCGTTTCCCACATGACATCCAACCGCAAACGGTCAACCGGTTGTTCGAGATCGAAATAGACGCCGTCCAGGGACTTGGCCAAGGTGGTTTTGCCCGACTGACGGGGGCCCAGGAGCGCCACGGCGGGATAGGTCGCCAGCCTTTCCCGCACCAAGCGGGCAATGGAGCGATTGATCATGATTTGCAAAATAGAATTGGATTTCTATTTTGCAAAAATAGCAGCGCGCTCAATGATAATCAAGCACTTGAAACGTCTGGCATCAGGCGCTCGAACCCATGCCTGATTCCGATTCGGGGGAATGCTTCGCCAGCGTCACGATCACCCGGTGCGTCTTTCCATCCCGCAACAACGGGATGCGGGCCGCGCCCTCCTCGACCCAGCCACTGACATCGTCCATTTCCACCGCAACCACCCGCTCGGCGGCGCCATCGGGATTGCGAACCTCGATCTCGTACCCGGCGTCGCCGTCGGCCGGTCGATAATGCAAATGGAAGCCCGGCCACTCGTCCGGGATGCAGGGCCGCAAGCGCAGCGTGTGTCCCTCGACCCGTTCCAAGCCGAGAATGGATTCCAGCGCCACCCGCAGCATCCAGCCCGCCGCGCCGGTGTACCAGCTCCAGCCGCCCCGGCCCACGTGCGGCGCCGCGCCGTAGACATCGGCGGCGACCACGAACGGTTCCAGTCGATAGATAGCCACCGCCTCCGGGGTGAGCGCGTGCTGAACCGGGGTCAGCATTTCCAGCAACTTTGCCGCCCGGTCGCGCCGGCCCAGCTCGGCCAGCGCCCGCACCACCCACAGCGCCGCGTGGGTGTACTGGCCGCCATTCTCCCGTACTCCGGCGACATAGCCCTTGATGTAACCGGGATCGTGAGGGGTATTCTCGAACGGCGGCGTCAACAGCCGAATCAGCCCTTCCTGCTCGGAAATCAGATGGCGCTCGACCGCGTCCAGCGCCGCCTCGGCCCGCGCCCACGGCGCCGCTTTGGAAATCACCGCCCAGGCTTGCGCCAGCGCGTCGATTCGGCACTCGTCGCCAGCGGCGGAACCCAGCACCGCGCCGTCGTCGTACCAGGCCCGGCGATACCACTCGCCATCCCAACCGTGTTCGTTGAGCGCCTCGGCCAGATGACGGCGAAACCCAGCGTAACGCCGCGCCCGGTCGTGATCACCGTGCCGGCCGCAGACTGGGATGAATTCGCCAAGGATGGCGTACAGGAAGAAACCCATCCACACGCTCTCGCCGCGCTCTTCCCGTCCCACCCGGTTCATCCCGTCGTTCCAGTCGCCGGTTCCCATCAGTGGCAGACCGTGCGCACCCTGGGTCAGCGACCGGTCCAGCGCCCGGCAACAATGCTGGTACAGGCTGGCGACTTCTCCCGATTCCTCCGGGGTCAGGAACGCCTCGTCCTCGCCCGGTTCGAGCAGCCGCGCCTTGAGGAAGCGTGTCGACTCGGCGAACACGCTCCAATCGCCGGTGGCGCGGGCGTAGAGCGCCGCCAGATACGGCAGCCACAGCAAGTCGTCGCTGAAACGGGTGCGGATGCCGCAACTCGTCGGCGGATGCCACCAGTGCAGCACGTCGCCTTCCTGGAACTGGTGGGCGGCGTGCAGCAGCAGTTGCCGGCGGGTCAGCTCCGGGTCGTGATAAATCAGCGCGGCGGCGTCCTGCAACTGGTCGCGGAAACCGAACGCCCCGCCCGACTGGTAAAACGCCGAGCGGCCCCACAAGCGGCAACTCAGGGTTTGATAGGCCAGCCAGCCATTCACCATCAGATCGAGCGCCGGACTGGGCGTTTGAATCTTCACGGCGGCCAGTCGGTCGCGCCAAAATTCCCGCGCCTCGTCCAGTGCCGCCGCAATCGCGCCATCCCGGCGGTAGCGGCCGATCAGCCGGCGAACCGCGTCCCGATTTTCCGCCTCGCCCAGCAGGATGGCGTATTCCACCGTCGCGCCCGGCTCCAGCGTCAGCGTGATTTGCAGCGCGAAACAGGGAGCGAGGCCCGCGCCCAGTTGCCCGTTCAGTACCGCATCGCGTTCGAGCGCCGCCGGTCGGGCTGGGCTACCGCCATGGCCGATGAAGCTTGCTCGGTCGCCGCTGACATGGACTGGTACGCTGTCGAGCGGCGCGACGGCGGCAAAGGCGATGCCCCCGGCGAATTCTCGATTGCGATTCTCGGCCAGTAGCGCGCCGGTCACCGCATCCTGCTCGATGACCAGATCCGCCGCGTAATCTTCCGGCAAAACTCCCAGCACCAGCCGGGCGTAGCTGAACAGGGACAGCCGGCGTGGCTGGCCGCTGACATTGCGCAACTGGATTCGAGTGATCTTGACCGGGTCTTCACGGGGTACGAACAGCCACGTCTCCTGTGCCAACCCTTGGCTGATGTGGCGATAGTGGCTGTAGCCGAAACCGTGGCGGACTTCGCAGGGCGCGAGTGGCGGAATCGGCCCCGGCAGCGGTGACCAGAACGTGCCATCGTCCTCGTCGCGCAGGTACAACGCCTCGCCGTGCGGGTCGAGAATCGGGTCGTTGTACCAGGGAGTCAGGCGATTCTCGCGGCTGTTCCGGCTCCAGGTGTAGCCGGCCCCGGTCTCGCTGGTCAGAAAGCCAAATTGGGGATTGGCGATGACATTGGTCCAAGGCAGCGGCGGCGGGCGCAAGCGGCCGGTGGCGTCGGGCTGGAGTCGGATCACGTATTCGGTTCCATCGGCGCTGAAACCGCCATGGCTGTTCCAGAACTGGAGCGGTTCGTCCATCACCGAACCGTTATCACCCTCATGGTTGAAGAATGCGGGGGTATAAGCCTCTGGCGGGAATGTAGGGTAGGTCAGGCCGACGGGCCGTAACCCGCCGCTGTCGCCAACGGGCAGCCAAGAGCCAGCAAGGCGGATTGTCGCGGGGAACGCCGCGTTCACCGCCGACGGTGTGGCAAAGCGTCTCGCCAGCGCCAGCGCCGCTTCCCGCTCGACCGCCGCGCCCAGCAGGAACGTGACTTGCGCCGCGCCGCCCGCCTCCAGTTGCACGGTCCGTCGCAGACTGACGATGGGGTCCAGCACGTTGCCGACCGTGCCGGACAGTGTGCCGGGTTCCACCAGCGCCTTCGGCGCGGCGAGCGAATAGCCCCGACCGATGAACCGGGCGCGGTCGGTTTCATATTGGGGCTGTTCGGCCTCGCCACCGTCGCCGATCAGCGCGTGAACCAGCCAGCAGACTGGTTCCCCCACGGCGCGCGGCCGCCGCCGCGCCAGCAACGCCCGCTGTTCCACCACCCACTCGGTTTGCACGAACAGCTTGGAAAAGGCCGGATGGGCAGCGTCGGCGGCCCTTGCGTTCAACACCACCTCGGCGTAGCTGATCAATTCGATTCGCCGGGGCCGGTCACTGGCGTTGCGCAAGACGACCCGCCGCAACTCCACCTCGGCATCGGCGGGAACGACGACCGTCATTTCGGCTTCGATGTTCGCGCATTCGCAGCGCAGTTCGGCGCTGCCGGCGCTGAACCGGCTGGCCCGCCGCGCCTCTGGCGCAGCCACCGGCTGCTGGCTCAGCGACCAGCGTTCGCCGCTGTCCCGATCACGCAAATACAGGAAAAATCCGTCGCTATCCTCGACCGGATCGGCGTTCCAGCGGGTCAGCGCCAACCCGTTCCAGGTCGAATAGCCCGTCCCGGCGGCGCTCAGACGGGTGGCGTAATGGCCATTGCTCAATGTGTGGAAGTCGTTGGTCATGGCGAATTCTCCCCGTCAGAACGATCATGCGCCGCCTACGGCGCGGTGGCGTGTTGCAATTCCACCTCGGCCGGAAACTGATCGACCGTGACGGTGTTGGCGGCGAAGGTCGCTGCCCGGCCGTTGATCGTCGCCGCCCGCAGCGGCCGGTCGAGCGGCGAATGCAGGATGATCTTTCCCGGCGGCACGGTCACGTCACCCGTCAGACGCACCCGCAGCGTATCTGGACCCGCCATCGCCATTCGGTAATGCAGGGCGCCGTGCCAGGTCGGCATCCGCCGCACCGTGACGCCCTCGGGACTTTCCACCCAGGCGGCGGGAAGGCCGGCGCCGATCACCAGCGCCTGATCCGCCTCGCGCTCGTACACGAACAGGCTGCGCGCGGCGCGAATGAAATCGGAACCGACCCAGGTGTGCGGCATGTCGCCGATGAAGCGCGGGGTTTTTGGCTCGCGCCAGACCACCTCGGCCCAATGGTTCCAGGCCGCCGGTCGCTGGCTCTCCATGAGAAACGCCATCTGGTCCAGCGCCCGGTCGCGCCAGCCCAGCCGGATCATGGTTCCGACGATTCGCCATTCATAGGGGGTATAGGCTTTCCATTTCGCCTCGGCGCGGCGCTGGCGGAGAAATTCGTCGTGGTAGCGTTCGAACGTGCGGTTCAGCGCCGGTTGCGGCAACCGCCCCAGTTCACCGCCCGGATCCACGGCGATGGTGGTCGAGGTGGGATCGAAATCGCCCAGTTCGACCGCGCCGGGAATGAAGTCGATCTTGTGCAGCTTGAGGGTTTCCTGGATCGAGGCGTATAGATCCTTGCCGAAGGCGTCGCGCAGCGCCGCGAACCGTTCCGCCTGGGCCTCCTCGTCCAGAATCGCCGCCATCGCCGCCGCGTCCTTGAGGCCGCGCAGGATGAAGAAGTTGTCCCAGTAGGAGTGGCGCGGCTGGCTGGAGTAGCCCTCGTGGCTGATCGATTCCGGCACCAGCCCGCAATAGGGCACGCAATCCGGATCGGTGCGGTACTTCTCGGTCAGTCGCTGCTGGCGCAGGGAATCGATGTAGCCGACCGTCCGAACCACCGCTGGCCACATCTGCCGCAGGAAGCCCACATCGCGGGTGTAGCGGTAGTACTCCATCACCGCGTAGATGAATTCGCCGTGGCTGTCGTGCTCTGGCACCGGATCGGCGCCGCGCGCATCCACGCAGCAGGGAATCGCGCCATCGGCCGTCTGGTAGTGGGCATACCATTGCAGGTACTCCCGTACTTCCTCGGTATGGCCCATGCCCAGCAGAGCGGCGGATGTCAGCGCGCCGTCGCGGATCCAGGAACGGGCGTAGTTGCGCGAACCCGGTTGAATGGCGGGACCGTCGCGGTTGATCAGGATGTAGGCCAGATTGCTCTTGATGCTCCAGGCCAGCCGCTGCGCGGCCGGCGGCAACTCCAGGCCCACCCGGTCCAGTCGCGCCGCCCAGTCGTGGGTTGTCTGTTCCAGCAGGCGGTTGACGTCGGCGGCCTCGACGACGGACGGAGCACCTTCACCCCCGGTCCCTCTCCCGCTGGTGGGAGAGGGGAACGGATCGGCGGCGTGAAACGGAATGCGCAAAACGACTTCGCGCTGCTCGCCCGGCTTCAAATCCCAGCCGTATTCCAGCACGCCGGAGGCGTAGCCGAAGGTATCCGCGACTTGGGCGCGCTCGGGCAGCTTGCCCGTCGCCAGATAATCGGTGAGCGCGCCCTGATCGAAGGTGGCGGCGCGGAAGCGGTCGGGGGCGGTCAGCGCCGCGACCGTCTTGACGCCCTGATTGACCCGGACGATTCGGTCGGCGTAATCCAGTTCGCGGGTCGGGGCAACACCGCCGATCATGTTCAGCGACTGCCAGGGCGGATTGACCTGGAACGGTCGCAGCGCCAGATACAGGGTGACGTGGCGCGGATCGGGACTCAGGTTTTCCAGCCGATAACGGGCGTACAGCGCCGACTCGCCCGGCCGGCCGGCCGCGAAGGCGGTGATCGACAACCAGTAGGATTCGTGTTCCCAGCGCACGGTCGGAATCGGCAGATAACCTTGAGCCAGGTCCTGGCGGGGGGCCACGTCGGCCCAGGTGATCAGGCGGCCATCGGCGAACAGGAACGGCTCGATGGTAAAACTGCCCTTGTCCACCTCCAGCGCGCCATCCTGATTGAGTAGCGCCTCCTTGCCGTCGCCGGGAACGCCAACCACGGTCCAGTAGCCCTGCTCGCCCTGGAAATAGCGAGGGTAGAAGCCGCGTGGCGCGTCGCGGGCGATGGTCTCGAAAAACCGGTTGGGCGAGCTGGAAAACTCGTAGGATTGAACCAGGAGCCGACCGATGCCGTAGCCCCGGCCCCGGCTGCTGCGTTGCAGGTTGAGCCGCAAGTAGCGCGATTCCGCGTCGGGCAGATAGAGGTAATCGCGCCGGCCATCGCCATCGCGCACCCGATAGGCGGGTTCCCAGCTTTCGCCGTCGTCGGAAGTCTGCGCCTCGTAATCGACGGCGTAATCGTCCGGATCCCAGTCGATCACCAGCCCGCCGTACTCGCGTGACGTGAGAAAATCCAGCAGCAGCCATTGCTCCTCGGCCAGCGCGCCGCTATGCCAACGGGTGACGGGGTTCGGATCGAGCACGGCGTCCGGGGTGCGGCCCTCGGCGGTCGTGGAGGCGCGAATGGTTGGGTTCAAGGTATAGGCGTGGGTGGGCTCACGCTCCTCGAAGCGCAATTCGTCGAGCCAAATCGATCCCTTGCCCGGCTTGCCCGGCGCGAAGGCGAACTCGATGACCGCCACCTCATCCAGCGGACCACCGGTTCCCCAGGCCAGGTCGATCTGCCGCCGCTTGACCGTGATCGGCTGCCAGTCGCCGGGAACCGCGTACTCGCGCTTCTTGAACCACCAGACGTTTTTCCGCGAATCCACCAGCTTGAATTCGGCGTCGCCGGGCGCCGCGTCACCGCGGATCAGGAAGTGAAAGGCGAAGTTGTCGGGCAGACGCATGGGAAACGCCTTGCGGGCGATCACCCAGCCGGCTCCGTCCTTGAATTCGAAGTCCAGCCGCATCCCCCGCCCGGAGCGGCCGGCGTCCTGGGCGATTTCCAGGCGGGCGGTGGGCGAGGCGATGGCGCTCCAACCGCCGAGATTCTCGAAATCGTCGAGCAGGATGGTCTTGCGGACGGTGGGGACCGTGGCGGTGGAGGGTTCGGGCGCGGCGGCGAGGGTCGGAAGCGACGACATGAGCGAAAGCACCGTCAGGAGCGGGACGAGAAGGGTGCGGGCCAGCGACATGGGGATGGAGGCTCGGTGAGGATGGATCGGGCGATTGGGTTGTCAACAGGGGTCTGACCCAACTACGGCGCGGCTGTTCGGGAGCGGCGACCGCGTCGACGCGGCGGTCACGAAAAAGGGCGCGACCAGCGCCCTTTTTCGGTCAACGCCGAGCGAAATCAGCTATTGATCTTGTGCAGGGCGCGACCATGGACCGACAACGCCGCCTCGTGCATGGCCTCGTACAGGGTCGGATGGGCATGGATGGTGCGAGCCAGGTCTTCGCTGCTGGCATTGAACTCCAGCGCCAGCACCGCTTCCTGGACCAGTTCGGACGCAAATGGGCCGATGATGTGGCAACCCAGCAGGGTGTCGGTTTCGGCGTGCGCCAGCAGCTTGACCATGCCGGCGGCGGCTTCCATGGCCTTGGCGCGACCGTTGGCGGCGAACGGGAAGGTTCCGATCTTGTAGGGGATGCCTTCAGCCTTCAGCGTTTGCTCGGTCTTGCCGACCCAGGCGATTTCCGGAGTGGTGTAGATCACCCAGGGAATGGCGTCGTAGTTCAGGTGACCGTGCTGGCCGGCGATGTTCTCGGCCACCATGACGCCCTCCTCGGAGCCTTTGTGCGCCAGCATCGGCCCGCGCACCACGTCGCCGATGGCGAAGACGCCCGGCAGATTGGTCTTGCAGGCGTCGTCGGCGTGAATGTAGCCGCGCTCGTCGAACAGCAGTCCAGCCTCGGGCGCGGCGACGTTGTCGGTGTTGGGCCGGCGGCCCACCGAGACCAGCAGCTTGTCGACCGTGATTTCGTGTTCGCCGTCCTGGTCCTTGAATCGAACCTTGACGCCGTCGGCGATTTTCTCGGTCGCGGTCACCCGCGCGCCCAGCCGGATGTCCAGCCCCTGTTTCTTGAACTGGCGCAGCGCGTCGCGGGCGATCTGCTGGTCGGCCAGGGCGAGGAAGTCCTCGACCGCTTCCAGCATGATGACCTTCGAACCCAGTCGATTCCAGACGCTGCCCAATTCCAGGCCGATGACACCAGCGCCGATCACGCCCAAGGTCTTGGGCACCGCGCGGAAATCCAGCGCGCCGGTCGAATCCACGATCAGCCCCTCGGCGTTGTCCACCGGCGCGGCGCCGATGTCGATGGGCTTGGAGCCGGTGGCGATGATCACATGGTCGGCGTTCACCACTTCCACTGAACCGTCGCGGGCAGTGATTTCGACCTGGCGGCCGGCCAGCAGCTTGCCATGGCCCTTCAGCCACTCGACCCCGTTGGCCTTGAACAGCGCGCCGATGCCGTTGGTCAGCTGCAGCACGATGTCTTCCTTGCGCGCCATCATCTGGTTCAGTTCCAGCCGGACGCCCTCGACGTGAATGCCGTGGCTGCCCAGCCCTTCCATCAGGCGATGATACTGCTCGGACGATTCGAGCAGGGTCTTGGACGGGATGCAGCCCACGTTCAGGCAGGTGCCGCCCAGGGCCGGTTCGTTCCTGAAGTTGATCCATTTTTCCACACAGGCGGTTTCCAGCCCGAGCTGCGCGCACCGAATCGCCGCCACGTAGCCGGCGGGACCGCCGCCGATGACGACCACATCGTAAGTCTTGGCCATGCTTGCCTCTTGAATCGTTCGTGAGTAACCGTAGGCTCCCCTCTCCCGCAAGCGGCAGAGGGGTTGGGGGCGAGGGTTGCAGCTTCAAAACCGACCCCTTCTCGCCCTAACCCTTCCTTCGCGACTGGCGGAGAGGGGACTCCGACCCGTCGCGTTGATGCGGTGCGCGAGTAGCGCGCCAGACACCGCCTAGACTTGCAACACCAGGCGGGCCGGGTCTTCAATGCATTCCTTCACGGTGACCAGGAAGGTGACCGCTTCCCGCCCGTCGATGATGCGATGATCGTAGGAGTGCGCTACGTACATCATCGGCCGGATCACGACCTGGCCGTTTTCCGCCACCGGCCGGTCCTTGGTGGCATGCATCCCGAGAATACCGCTCTGCGGCGGGTTGAGGATCGGCGTGGACATCAGCGAGCCGAACACGCCGCCGTTGGTGATGGTGAAGGTGCCGCCGGTCATTTCCTCGACCGTCAGCGTTCCTTCCTTGGCCTTTTGGCCGAACTCGCCGATGGTTTTTTCGATGTCGGCCAAGCTCATCTGGTCGGCGTCGCGCAGGATCGGCACCACCAGGCCGCGCGGCGAGGCCACGGCGATGCCGATGTCGTAGTAACCGTGATAGATGATGTCGTTGCCGTCGATCGAGCCGTTGACCGCCGGATAGCGCTTGAGCGCCTCGATCACCGCCTTGACGAAGAAGCCCATGAAGCCGAGGCGAACGCCGTGCTTTTTCTCGAATTCGTCCTTGTAGCGGTTGCGCAGATCCATCACCGGCTTCATGTCGATCTCGTTGAACGTGGTCAACATGGCGGTGTTGTTCTTGGCCATCAGCAACCGTTCGGCGACGCGGGCGCGCAGCCGGGTCATCGGCACGCGCTGCTCCAGCCGGCCGAGCGCGTCGGAAGGTAATGGCGCAGTGGCTGCGGCGGCAACCGGGATCGGTGTCGGCGCGGTAAATCCCCCCTGCCCCCCTTTGGCAAAGGGGGGTGGCGAAGCCGGGGGGATTTGGGTGGCGGAGGTGGGCCTCGCCTGCTGCTTGCCTTCGAGGAAGGCCAGCACATCGGCCTTGGTCACCCGGCCGCCGCGTCCGGACCCCGGAATCTTGGCAATGTCCAGGCCGTGCTCGGCGGCCAGCCGACGCACCGCCGGGCTCAGGCCCTCGCTATCCGCCGCGACCGTCGCGGGGGCCGCCGACATCGGCGCCGCCGCCGGAGCCGCCACCTCGGCGCCGCCGCTTTCCTCTAGGGTGGCGATCACGTCGCCGGTGGTGACGGTTTCGCCTTCCTGCCGCAGAATCGAACCGAGCACGCCATCGGCGGGGGCGGGAATGTCCAGAACGACCTTGTCGGTTTCCAAATCCACGAGATTCTCGCCCCGCTTCACCGCCTCTCCGGGTTTTTTCTTCCAGTTGACGAGGGTGCCGTCGGAGACGGATTCGGGTAGAGCGGGGACTTTCACTTCGATGGTCATAATTATTGTTCCCTTCGATTTCGGGTAGTTGTTCGATCTGGGTCGCGGTGGTTACTGGCCCAGGGCCTCGTTGACGAGTTTTTGCTGCTGTTCGACGTGGACGCTGTAGTAACCCGTGCCCGGCGACGCCGAGTGCGGCCGGCCGGCGTAGCGAATTTTGAGGGGCGGCGGCAAATCCCGATCCAGATGGTGGAAGCTCTCGAACCAGGCTCCTTGATTCATCGGTTCTTCCTGGCACCAGGCGATATCGGCGAGGCGGGGATAGCGGGCCACCTCCGCGTTATAGAGCGCCTGCGGGAATGGATAGAGTTGTTCGATGCGGACGATGGCGACGTGATCCAGCTTGCGCTCGCGCCGAGTCTCCAACAGATCGTAATAGACCTTGCCGCTACAGAACACCAGGCGGGTGATCTGGGTCGGATCGTGCGGATCGACCTCCGGGATGATCTCTTGAAAATGCCCCTCGGTCAGGTCTTCCAGGCTGTTCACCGCCAGCCGATGGCGCAGCAGACTCTTGGGACTCATCACCACCAGCGGCTTGCGGAAGCCGCGCTTCATCTGGCGGCGCAGCATGT
>ERZ761607.664-NODE-664-length-54895-cov-6.053337_pt1 | contig 54895 bp, 42 predicted proteins | sample MGYA00511164_ERZ761607 | MGnify/ENA primary metagenome ERZ761607 (study PRJEB28899, sample SAMN02445080) | bioreactor sludge metagenome | biome: EBPR sludge | place: Australia: Brisbane, Thorneside Wastewater Treatment Plant | collected 2011-06-22 ...
CACCACCAGGTAGAAGCAGCCGTCGGGCAGGCAGGTGGCCTCGCTGTAGGCGGGGCTGGGCGGGTAGATGCCGCCGCCGGCCTGCACCAGGATGTCGGTGCCCTGCTCGCGGAGCTCCCAGCCCAGGTCGCTGGCCCCGTCAGGCTGCCAGATCAGGTCCAGGTCGGTGGTGCAGGGCACGCCGGAGCAGTTGCAGTTCGTGTCGTACACATCCAGCACCGTGGCCGGGTTGCTGTCGTCGCACGCGGTGCCCGGGAGCGCCGGTCCGTCGTACACGCCCTGGCAGTCGGGTGCCTGCACACAGATAGTGAACTCACCGGTGGCGCCGGCCCAGCCGTAGACGCGCACCAGGTAGGTCTCGCCTTCGGTGAGGCCCGTGACGCTGAGCACCTCGGCCTGGCCGTTGATGGTGGCATCCACGCAGGCCACGCTGGTGCCGTTGCAAGCGCCGCTGCGCACCTCCACGATGGGGTCGTAGGCGCCGAGGCCCTGCACCGTCACGCGGTGCGCGGTGCCCGAGGCCACGAAGCTGTACCAGACATCGTTGGCCGCGGAGCTGGTGAAGGAGCTGCAGGTGCTGGGGGCCACGGATTGGGTGGAACCGACCGAGGTTCCTGCCGTGGGCGCGCAGGCGTAGCCCACCGTCAGCGGCACAGCGTTCGCACAAGCGTCGTTCGCCGGGGCCGGGACGGCCACGGAGATCTGCAGCGTGTAGTTGCCGAACTCAGCGGTGTTCCAGCCGTCCACCACGAAGTAATAGGTGTTGCCGGCGGTCACGCTAAGGCCGGTGATCTGCGAGTTGAAGGGGCCGCCGCCATAGAGGGGCGCCTGGCAGCCATCGTCCTGGCAGGCATAGGTGGTTCCCGCGCAGGAGTTCTCGTACACCATCAGCTTGCTGTCGTAGCTCGTGGTGCCCACGCAGAGCGTGAGGTCGAGCGTCTGGTTCACCGCCGGCGTGTAGCTGTACACCACATCACGGCCACCTGTGGCGTTCTGATCGCACGTGGTGGTGTTGTAGTTGTTCAGGAAGCCCGCGGTGCTGCCGGCAACGGTGGCCGGCACGGTGGGGATGACGATGGCCGTGCCGCAGATCTCACCGGCGATGGGCGGCGAGGCCAGCGTGGTGAACAGCGTGGCGAAGGTGTTGATGCTGAAGCCGGCTGGGCTGCCGCAATCGCTGCGCACGAAGAAGCGGTACTGCGTGTTGGGCAGCAGGCCCGTGAGGGTCACCGGCGAAGCCGCAGCGGTGACGATGGTGCCGTTCGGGCCGGGCGTGGCGCCGGTGCCGGGCGTGGTGAAGGTGGCGGCCGGGCCGTACTCCACGATGTAGCTGCCTGCCGGTCCCACCCAGCCGATGGCGGCCGTGTTGGTGGTGATCTCCGAGGCGGTCGGCGTGGCCGGAGCCGGGCAATCCGATCCGCTGATGCAGAGGTTGAACGTGCCGGGGAGCCCAGACCCCGTGTTGGTGAACACGCGCAGGTAGTAGTCGGTATTCGCTGTGGCGCCGGTGAAGTTGATGAGCGTGGGCGAGTTGGCCAGGCAGCCGATGAGCGCGCCGCCGCAACCCGGACCGTCGTACAGGGCGATGGCGTAGTTCGTGGCCGTGCCGGCGCTCATGTTGATGCGGATGGGCGGAGCGGTGGTGCCCGAATTGAAGCGGTACCAAACATCCTGAACGGTTCCTGCCACGTTGTTGCAGGTCGGGGCAGGGCCGTCATTGGTGGCATTCACCGTGGTGCCCACCACGCCGCCAGCCGGGCAGCCATCGATGCTGTTGATCGGGAGCAGGGTGGCATTCGTGCAGTCGTCGTTGGGCGGCGGGCAGCCGAGCCCGGGCTGGAAGCTGCCCAGGTTCACGTCGCAGCCGCCGTCGCTCTCATGCGCCAGGGTCACGGCCACGGTGGTGCCGATGGCATAGGGTCCGAGCGTCTCAACGGCGGATTCGCCCAGCCCGGTGATGGGCGTCTGCGGTGCGCCGTTCACCGTGTACTCCAGGTCAACGGTCGACCCATCGCCGGTGAAGCTTACGGCCACCTCCAGGGTGAAGGTGCCGGTGAGGCAGTCCACATTGGGCGAAACGGAGCCATCGGGGTCCACGCAGCCGGGCGTGCATTCCACCTCGAAGACCCAGTTGGCGGCCCCGGACAATCCATCCTGGCAGCTGCCGCTGGCATCGCTGTCAATCTCGATGAAGAGCGCGCTTCCCGTGGAGGTCCCATTCACCCCATCGAGGTCGGCGAACGAGCCGGTGAGCTGCTGGATGGGGTCGCCGTTGCTGTCGGTGCCGCTGTATGCGCGGATGACGTCATTGGGGTCCATTCCGCCTGATACGAAGGTCACCGTCACGGTCTCGTTGGGATTGCCGGCGAGGAAGGTGAAGGTGCGTGGGTCGCCGTTGCGGTAGCAGTGCTCCACGGTGATGGTGCTGCCGCAGGTGAGGGTGACCGGGCAATTGCTGTAGTGGTCGCCGAGGGCCAGGTCACAGAGGGTGCTGTTGCTCACGCTGAGGCTCACCTTGGTGCCGACCGGGAAGGCGGGCAGCACATTGCTGCCGAGGCTGGCGGCCTGGCTGCCGGGGCCGCCGGGGGTGGCCACCCAGTTGATGGTCATGGCGCCGCCGGGGTTGCTGGCGATGTTCACATCGATGCTGAAGGTGCCGCCGGAGCAATCATCGGTGATGGAGGTCGTCGCTGCCACGGGGCCGCAGACGTTCAGGGTGAAGTCCAGGACTTGGCCGAAGGTGCTGTTGCCGCAGGGCGTGTTGTTGGGCAGGAAGCCGCCGGCCACATCCACATACTGCCGGCGGATGCGAAGCCGCTTGGCGCCTGGCGCGGTGCCTGGAGGGCAGTTGATGAGGCCATTGAGCGGTCCCACCGGAATTCCGATGGCGGAGTTGACCACGTTCTCGCCCGCGTCATCCCAGTCGAGGTCGCCGTTCCAATCCACCCAGGCGATGAACTGATCCAGCGGATAGTTGAGGCTGCGCGTGAAGACGAAGGGATAGCTGCCGCCCGGCGCCATGCTGCCGGTTACGGCGCTGAAGTCCACGTAGCCTGCAATGCTCGCATTCGCCTGGTTGATGCCGGCTACGCTCACATTGCTCACGGTGCCGATGTTGGCGGGGTTCGTGTTCGCGGCGCCCGCCGTGCAGTAGTTCACGGTGAAGACGTACGGCGACGACCAATGGCTGAAGCCGTCGATGCCGCAGTCGCCGCGCACATAGGCGGCATAGGTCTGTCCGAAGGTGAGCGGGGTGGCGTTGAAGGGCGGGGCGGCCACCGTACCGGAGAGCGCCAGGCCGCTCGGGCCGCTGCCGGGTGCGCCGCTGGTGCGCACTTCCACCTCGTAGCCGGTGGCGCTCGTGGTGGTCCAGGAGACCAGGCCCAGCGTGGGGCTCGAGAGGGAGACGACGGGATTCAACGGCGTGGCGCAGGCCAGCACGTCGCGGATGTCGATGTTGTCGAGGTAAACGGCATTGGCGAAGCCGCTCGTGCCCTCGAATCGGATGGCATTGGCACCCGCCGGCACGGAGAAGGCGAGCCTCCTCCATTGCGTGCTCGTGGGGACGAAAAGCGCAGCCTGCTCACCGCCGGTGTTCAGGTCGCCGCCCACCGCATTCGTCATGGTGACGATGTCGGTCCAAGGTCCGGCATTGCCCGTGGTGGAGTACTGCAGCTTGATCTGGTCGGTCGCCGTGTCGGTGAACTTGGCGCCGGCCACGTCGAAGACCACCTCCTTCGAACCGGTTAGCGCCGGGAAGGTGGGGCTGGTGAGGATGAGGGTGCCGGATGCGGCATTGAAGAAGTTGAAGCGGGCGGATCCCGAGCCGGGCATGCCCTGGCCATTCACGGCATCACGGGTGAGAAAGGCGGATGAGGTGCCCGACCGCGACCAGCAATTGGAGGGGAAGTCGGTCTGGCTGAAGGCGACGGGCAGGTCGGTCGCCATGGGGATGGTGATGGGGGTGCTGGTGGCGCTGGTGGGCGAGCCGCCACCGGCCGGGCAGTCGACCGTGCAGCGATAGGAGGTGCTTGCGCTCTGCGTCACCGTTTGGGTGGGGGCGTTGGTGCCGAAGGCCGTCCAGCCGCCGCCGTTGTCGAGCTCCCACAAGTAGGTGGCGCCAAGCCCGATGCTGTTCTGCACGCCCAAGGTGAAGGGTGTGCCGGCGCATGCGCCCTCAACGGAAGCGGTGGTGCTGCCCGGGGTGGGTGTGCCTGCGCATTGGGGCACATTGATCAGCTGCACCGCCGCACGGAATCCACTATTGGCCAATGGCATGGCGGTGACGCCGCTCACCGGGAGCACGGTGGTGTTGAGGCGGCGCACGCTGTTGGTGGCGCCTACGGTGCAGTTGTAGATGGCGCCAGTGTGGGTCGTGTTGTCCGTACGCACCAGCATCACCTCCAGGTTGCCGCTTGCCTGCGAGTAATTGAAGGGCGTGGTCAGCGATACCACGGAGAACCCGGTGGCGCTCCATGCGAAGGTCCCGTTGTACACGAGCGTGAAACCGGCGGTGTTGAAGGTGCCGGCCGTGTAGACGGTGTTGGCGGTATGCCGCATGTACACCGCCACGTTGTTGAACGTGGGGTTCGTCCCCAGCGCGCTCGTGCTAAGGCCGAACTGGTTGATGGTGATGTTCTGCCCTACCTCGCTGGCGAGGTAGATCTGCTCGCTCACATGGTAGTTGCTGGTCCCGAGGCCGCTGAGGCCCGAGGTGCCGCCTGGGGCCGTGATGCTGATGGTGGTCTGCGCCTGCGCCGTTGCAGCGGCCACCGCAGCGGCCATCAGCAGAGCCCTGGCACTTGACCGGGCCGTTGGGGTGAAGTTCGTCCGAGTGGTTCTCATGGTGATGGGATTGGGGAGTCGTGAGGTTGGGTGGCTTCCGGGCCACGGCCGGTGGTTCAGCCATTACTGCAAGAGCGGTGGGGCTGGCATGCGCGCACCCGGGCTGGCCATGAGCCTACCGCGGCGATACGGAATGGAAGTGGAAGGGAGGGGAAGCGGGAGGGTAGGTGGTTAGGGTAGGTTCAAGGGTGCGTCGAAAGTATCCGGTTGGGCCCTTCGGCGCAAGTGGGCACGCAAGAATTGCCAATACCGGTGAGGAACCAGGGGGACAGGGATTGCCCGGTCGGCGGCCGCTATATTCGGCGCATGCCCGCACGGCCCCCAACGCTCCTGCAGTCCTTGGTGCCCGTGCTGCTGCTGGTTGCGCTGCTTGCGCTCAACGTGGCCGTCTTCGGGGATTCCGGCCTGGAGGGCCCCAACCAGATCGCACTGCTGCTCAGCGCGGCCTTGGCGCTGCTCATCGGAATCCATAACGGCCATCGGTTCAGCGATCTGCTCGAGCACATCGTGCGCAGCATCAATACGGCCATGGGGGCGATCCTCATCCTGCTGCTCATCGGTGCCCTGGCTGGCACCTGGCTCATCAGCGGCATCGTGCCGGCGATGATCGACCATGGCCTGCTGCTCCTGAGCCCCAAGGTGTTCCTATTCGCGGCCTGCGTGGTCTGCTGCGTGGTCTCCCTGGCCACGGGCAGCTCGTGGAGCACCGCGGCCACGGTGGGCATCGCGCTCATGGGCATCGGCCGGGCGCTGGGCATGCACGAGGGCATGGTGGCCGGGGCGGTCATCAGCGGCGCCTATTTCGGCGACAAGCTGAGCCCCCTGAGCGACACCACGAACCTGGCGCCGGCCGTCGCCGGCACCGATCTCTTCACGCACATCCGGTACATGCTCAACACCACCGTGCCTTCGATTGCTGTGGCGCTGCTGGCCTTCCTGGTGCTGGGGCTGTGGCTGGCGCCGGCGGCCGATGCGGGCGGGGTGGATGAATTGCGGAGCGCTATTCGCGCGCGCTTCAGCATCGGTTGGTGGCTCTACCTGGCTCCGGCCGCTGTGGTGTTCATGATCTGGCGGCGGATGCCGGCGCTCCCTGCCCTGTTCATCGGCATGCTCCTCGGCGCTGCCTTCGCACTGGTTTTCCAGCGCCCCTTGCTGGCCGAGCTGGCCGGCGGCGATGGGTGGCGGCACTACTATCAGGTGCTGCTGGGCACCATGGGCAGCGGTGCCCGCATCGCCACCGGCAACGCCACCGTGGACGAGCTGCTCGCTGCAAAGGGCATGGCGGGCATGCTGAAGACCATCTGGCTCATCCTGTGCGCCATGGTGTTCGGCGGTGCCTTGGAGGGCGCGGGCCTCCTGCAGCGGATGGCGGAGGCCATCCTATCGCGCGTGCATGGCGACGGATCGCTGATCGCCGCCACGGCAGGCAGCTGCGTGGTGGTCAATGCCACGGCATCCGACCAGTACCTCAGCATCGTGGTGCCCGGGCGCATGTTCGCTCCGGTCTACGCCGAAGGCGGCCTGCATCCCAAGGTGCTCAGCCGAACGCTGGAGGACAGTGGCACCGTCACCAGCGTCCTGGTGCCTTGGAACACCTGCGGGGCTTATATGGCCGGCGTGCTCGGCGTGGCCACGATGGCCTACCTGCCCTTCGCCTTCTTCAATCTCCTGAGCCCTCTCATGACCATGCTGCAGGGTGCCCTGGGCTGGCGGATCGCACGGCTGTCGAGGTAACCGACCCGGTATCCGCTGCGTAAGAGCGACCGATGAACCTCATTCGAGCGCTCATCCCTTTGGGGGGGCTTGCGATTTCCGCTCCGTGCCAGGCGCAGCCGGACACGCTCATGCTGGCGCATGATGAGCACTATGTCATGGGCGATGCCGGGGCGGACCCGGCGCCGGACCTGAACGTGTACGATCGCTTCAACAGCGCCATGGGCGGCGACTCGCTGCGCGATTGCGGCGGATTCCCCTGCATCGGATGGGTGGAGGACCGTTACCCCAACGGCCAGCTCAAGCACCGCGGCTACTATGATGCGGGCCGGCTCGTGGTCTACAAGAACTACCACGGCAACGGGAGCATCGAGCGCGAGTTCAAGCGCAGCGACGACGTGCGGTCCGTGCAGCGGAGCTGGCATGCCAACGGCCAGCCGCGCAGCGAGGCCCGTTACGCCGATGGTACCGTGGTCTTCTACCAGGACCATTACGTGAATGGCGCCGTGCGCTACGTGGAGGAGCGGCATCGGGCCACCGGTTGCTTCACACGGCTCGAGCTCTATGCGGCCGACGGCAACCCCATCAGCCTCCTCAAGTTGGTGGACAAGGGCAGATTGCTGCTGGAGATGACTGAATTCCACCCGGGTGGCGCCCTCCGGAGCAAGGGCCGCGCACAGTTCGACCGCCGGCGGATGGACGCCCACCGCATCGGCACGTGGATTTACTACGATGCGGCAGGCGCCGTCGTGAAGGAAGAGGACTACATCGACGGCAAGGTGCACGCCGTGCGCTGATGCCCGATCGGCTGAAATGAACGAGCCCCGCTGAAGCGGGGCTCGTTCATTCTCAACTCGTCGGTGTCGCGGGGGGTACTGGCCCGGCAAGCGGGGCCGGGTATGACCGACCCCTACTTGCCGTCCTTCACTTCCTCGAAGTCCACGTCGGTCACCTCGGCATCGCCGGTGCTTCCGGCGCTGCCTTGCGCCCCGCCGTTGGACTGGGCCTGCTGCGCGGCCTCGTACATCTCCTGGCTGGCGGCCTGGAAGGCGGTGTTCAGTTCGCCCATCAGCTTCTCGCAGGCGTCCACGTCCTGGGCCTTGTGCGCGTCCTTCAGGCGTGTGAGGGCGTCCTCGATGGGCTTCTTCTTCTCCTCCGGGATCTTGTCGCCATAGTCCTTCAGGCTCTTCTCGGTCTGGAAGATGAGGCTGTCCGCGGCGTTCAGTTTGTCCACCTTCTCGCGCGCGGCCTTGTCAGCGTCGGCGTTGGCCTCGGCCTCCTTCTTCATCTTCTCGATCTCCTCCTTGCTCAGGCCGCTGCTGGCCTCGATGCGGATGCTCTGCTCCTTGCCGGTGGCCTTGTCCTTGGCGCCCACGTGCAGGATGCCGTTGGCGTCGATGTCGAAGGTCACCTCGATCTGCGGGATGCCGCGCGGTGCGGGCGGGATGCCATCGAGGTGGAAGCGGCCGATGGTGCGGTTGCCGCTGGCCATGGGGCGCTCGCCCTGCAGCACGTGGATCTCCACGCTGGGCTGGTTGTCGCTGGCCGTGCTGAAGGTCTCGCTCTTCTTGGTGGGGATGGTGGTGTTGGCCTCGATCAACTTGGTCATCACGCCGCCCATGGTCTCGATGCCGAGGCTCAGCGGGGTCACGTCGAGCAGGAGCACGTCCTTCACGTCGCCGGTGAGCACACCGCCTTGGATGGCGGCGCCCACGGCCACCACCTCGTCGGGGTTCACGCCCTTGCTGGGCTCCTTCCCGAAGAACTTCTTCACGGCTTCCTGGATGGCCGGGATGCGGGTGCTGCCGCCGACGAGGATCACCTCATCGATGTCGCTGGTCTTGAGGCCGGCGTTCTTCAGCGCGCTCTCGCAGGGGGCGATGGTGCGCTTGATGAGGCTGTCGGCGAGCTGCTCGAACTTGGCACGGGTAAGGGTGCGCACCAAGTGCTGCGGGATGCCGTCCACCGGCATGATGTAGGGGAGGTTGATCTCGCTGCTCGTGGTGGAGCTGAGCTCGATCTTGGCCTTCTCCGCCGCGTCCTTCAGGCGCTGCAGGGCCATGGGGTCCTTGCGCAGGTCGATGTTGAACTGGCCCTTGAACTCCTCGGCCAGCCAATCGATGATCACCTGGTCGAAATCGTCGCCGCCCAAGTGGGTGTCGCCATCGGTGCTCTTCACCTCGAACACGCCGTCGCCCAGTTCCAGCACGCTCACGTCGTGGGTGCCGCCGCCGCAGTCGAAGACCACGATCTTCTGGTCCTTGTTCTTCTTGTCGAGGCCGTAGGCCAAGGCGGCCGCCGTGGGCTCGTTGATGATGCGGCGCACTTTCAGCCCCGCGATCTCGCCGGCCTCCTTGGTGGCCTGGCGCTGGGCATCGTTGAAATAGGCGGGCACGGTGATCACGGCCTCGCTCACGGTGGTACCGAGGTAGTCCTCGGCGGTCTTCTTCATCTTCTGCAGGATCATGGCGCTGATCTCCTGCGGGGTGTAGAGGCGATCGCCGATCTTCACCCGTGGCGTGCTGTTGTCGCCCTTGGTCACTTCGTAGGGCACGCGGCCGACCTCCTTCTCGCACTCCCCGTAGGAGTTGCCCATGAAGCGCTTGATGGAGAAGATGGTGTTCCGGGGGTTGGTGATGGCCTGGCGCTTGGCCGGGTCGCCCACCTTGCGCTCGCCGCCCTCCACGAAGGCCACGATGCTGGGAGTGGTGCGCTTGCCCTCGCTGTTGGCGATGACGACGGGCTCATTGCCCTCCATCACCGCTACGCAGCTGTTGGTGGTGCCCAGGTCGATGCCGATGATCTTGCTCATGATGGTTGGTTGATGGTTCTCGAACGGGCCGCGAGGATCAATGTCCATGCCACTGCCCGCGAGCCTGGGAAAGCTGACAGGAAATGAGCAGGCCCGCCATGGAGGCGGGCCTGCGGTGCTGTCAGGTTGGCAGATTTCAATCGCAGCTGTACGCGCCGCCGGGGTCAAGGGCGGAGCAGAAGAGCAGATCGGCGGTGTACGGACCGTTCTTCAGTTCCTCCAGCGTCTGGGTGGAAAGGCGCTTGCCGATCACCGCCTTGGTGTAGCGGCTCCCCCACACCCCGTATGCACCGTCGATGTTGGAGTACACCGGGCGCTCGTTCACGATGCCGGTGACGGGCTCGGACAGGGTGAGGTAGATGTGGTAGTCGTCGTTGGCCACGGTGGTGAGGAAATCGAGGCCCCGGAAGATCCGGCGCGTGGCGTTCTGCCAGCCCGGCTCCGATTTGATCTGGGAATTGATGGCGCTGAAGAAGGACTCGCCCGAAAGGAGAATGGCCATGTCCTCGTTCTGGAAGGAGGAGACCTTGGTGCCGATGCGCCGCGTGATGCTCTTGGGGATGGTGTCGCCGCCCACCACCTCGTCGTACCGGAAGCGGTAGCTCACCTCGTAGCGCTTGCAATCGGCGCGCGACTTCCAGTTGAACTCGTAGTTCACGTAGGAGGTGCCCTGGTCGTTGCGCAGGCGCACGCGGTTCGAACTCTGGTTCGGCTCGGTATTGAAGTCCACCGCGTCGATGGGGTAATCGTTGGTGATGGGGGCGGTGGCCGTGATGGCGCGGCCGTTCACGACCAGGCTCAGCCGGTAGGTGTCGTCCTGCCACAGGTACATGGGGGTGCCGTTGGTGCCGGGCGGCAGCTCTTGGGCGAAGGGGGTGCGGAAGTAGTAGAGCTTCTGCTCGGGGGCGTAGAAGGTGCCGGGCTCTCGGTTGCTCACCAAGGTATCGCGCAGGGTGTAGGTCTCCACCACGGCGCCCGCGGCGTTCACGCGCTCCACCACGGCGGATTGGATGGCCTCCCCGCGGTACTCGCTCGAATCGGCGACCAGCGCCATCTGGAAGGCATCGCCCTCGCCGAGGAAGGCCTTGTTGATCTTCAAGAAGTGCAGGGAGTCTCGCTGATTGAGCAGGCCATAGACAATGGTGACATCCTTGTACTCGTCGTTGATGTCAAGCTCCGTGCTGCAGCCGAGCAGCAGGGCGGCCGATGAAAGGCCGAGGAAGGTGGGGCGGAGAAGGCGCTTGCGCATGTGGGCCAAAGATAGCCGGGCGCCCGAAGGAGCGGCTTTCCCTTCACGAACGGCGCCGAAGGGCCAGCGAGCGGCTGCGGGACTAGCTTTGGCCCGCGCCCGCCCCGGTCAGGCGCCTCCAACACCGCCGGCCATGAGCACCGCCCCCAGCCAAGTGAAGCGCGTCACCACCCACACCTTGCTGGAGATGAAGGAGGAGGGGGTGCCCATCGCCATGCTCACGGCCTACGATTACTCGCTCGCCCGGCTGGTGGATGCGGCGGGCATCGACGTGATCCTGGTGGGCGACAGCGCCAGCAACGTGATGGCCGGCCACGAGACCACCCTGCCCATCACCTTGGACCAGATGATCTACCACGCCAGCGCCGTGGTGCGCGGCTGCCAGCGCGCGCTCATCGTGGTCGACCTGCCCTTCGGCACCTACCAGGGAAACAGCAAGGGCGCGCTCAACAGCGCCATCCGCATCATGAAGGAAAGCGGCGCGCACGCCGTGAAGCTCGAGGGCGGCCGGGAGGTGATCGGCAGCATCGAGCGCATCCTTACCGCGGGCATCCCGGTCATGGGCCACCTCGGCCTCACCCCGCAGAGCATCTACAAGTTCGGCACCTATGTGGTGCGGGCCAAGGAGGAGGCCGAGGCGCAGCGCCTGCGCGAGGACGCCAAGCTCCTGGAGGAGGCGGGCTGCTTCGCCCTGGTGCTGGAGAAGATCCCCGCCAGGCTGGCCGAGGAGGTGGCCAGGAGCGTGAGCATCCCCGTGATCGGCATCGGCGCTGGCGGTGGCGTGGATGGACAGGTGCTGGTGCTGCACGACATGCTCGGCATCAACAAGGAGTTCAACCCGCGCTTCCTGCGGCGCTACGCCGATCTGCACACGGTGATCAGCGATGCCGTGGGCGGCTACGTGCGCGATGTGCGCAGCAAGGACTTCCCCAGTGCCAGGGAGCAGTATTGATTTGTCCTCCCGGGTTTGACCCGGAATCGCAGGATCATGGGCCCTTCCGGGATACCGGTTCTTTTTAGTGACTCATGGCTTCTTGCCGTGAGCAAGCCCGCCGGCATGCCCGTGCAGCCGGACCCCACCGGTGATGCCGACCTGCTCACGCTGCTGCGGCGCGCGCGCAAGGAGCCCGGGCTGGAGCTCGCTCACCGCATCGACCGGCCCGTGAGCGGCGTGGTGCTGCTTGCGCGCGGCTCCGGGGCGACCAGCGCCCTGCACGCGCTCTTCCGCGAGCGAAGGATGGAGAAGCGTTACTGGGCCATCGTGGAGGGTCGTGTGGAGGAGTCGCAAGCGCAGCTGCGGCATCACCTCGCGCACGATGCGCGCAAGCACAAGGCGGTCGTAACGAAGGCGGCGGAAGGGGGGGAGGCCTGCACGCGCGTTCGTTCGCTCGCGCAAGGCGACCGCTACGCACTCGTGGAGTGCATGCCCGAGGGCGGCGCCTTCCACCAGATCCGCGCGCAGCTCGCGGCGTGGGGGCACCCCATCAAGGGCGATGTGAAGTACGGCGCGCGCCGAGCCGAGAAGGACCGGAGCATAGCGCTGCATGCCCGGACCCTGCGGTTCGTGCATCCGTTCACGGGCGAGGAGGTGCGCCTGGAGGCGCCACCGCCGCAGGCGATGCCGTGGCCGGTGCTGGTGAAGCAGTCGGGAGCCCTCCCGTGGTCTCACGGAGGCTGATACCTTGAGCGGCGCAAACCCCGCCGCCCATGCACCGGTCCCTCCTCGGCCTGTCTTTCTCGATCGGCACCTTCATGCTGCAGGCCCAGACCCTCATCAGCGATTCGCTCCTGATCGCCTACACGCCGACGGAGCTGGCTGCTGAGGGCATCCTGGGCGCCGACTACGCCATCGAGGCGCACCGGCTCATCTACCACACCGTCGATCCCTTCGGGCAGCCCACCATCGCGAGCGGTGCGGTGGTGGTGCCGGTGGGGTCCGCTTGCCAGCATGCCATCGCCGCCTACCATCATGGCACCATACTCAACCGGGAGGATGTGCCTTCGCGCCTGAGCTCCGAGATGGTGGTGGGCTACTACCTCGCGGCCGACGATTACGTGGCCGTGCTGCCCGATTACCTCGGACTCGGTGACGGCCCCGGCCCGCACCCCTACATCCACGCCGCATCGGAGGCCACCGCCAGCCGGGACATGCTGCGTGCCGCACGGGAATTCTGCGCTCAGCGCAGCGTGCAGCTCAACGGACAGGTCTTCCTCACGGGCTATTCGCAGGGCGGCCATGCGTGCGCGGCCACCCATCGCCTGCTGCAGCAGGAGCATGCCGATGAGTTCGACGTGACGGCATCTGCCCCTTGCAGCGGACCTTATGATGTGAGCGGTGTGCAGGCCCAAGTGATGGTCTCGCCGGATCCATACCCCGCCCCGTACTACCTGCCTTATGTGATCCTCTCGTACCGCTACGTGTATCCGGGTCTCTTCGGCGAGGTGGATGAGATCTTCGAGGAGCCTTGGGCCACCTTGCTGCCACCGCTCTTCCAGGGCAGCAATGGATCAGGCGCCGTGGATGACATCATGCCCGCAGCGCCCAGCGAGATCATCATCGATTCGGTGCTGCAGGCCTTCATCGACGATCCGGACCATCCCTTCCGCCAGGCGCTGCGCGACAACGATGTCTACGACTGGGCGCCCGCCAGCCCCACGCGCTTCGTCTATTGCGAGGGCGATGACCATGTGTTCTTCGAGAACAGCCTGGTGGCCATCAGCGCCATGCAGGCCAATGGCGCCCAGCAGGTGCAGGGCCAGAGCGCGGGTGCAGCGCTCGATCACGGCGATTGCGCCTTCCCGGCGCTGCTGGGCGCGAAGGCCTTCCTCGACAGCCACCGTACGCCGTGCTCGGGCACCGGATTGGCGGAGGCGGCGGCAGGTCGGTGGAGGGTGGGCCCGAACCCTGCGCGTGAGCGGGTGCGCATCGAGCGCAGCGATGCGATGGGTGCTGCGGCATGGCGGATCATGGCCTTGGATGGACGCGCCATCATGGATGGAGCCCTGGGCGACGGCATCGCTGAGGGATGGATCGATGTCTCGTCGCTGACGGCGGCGGTCATCGTGCTGGAGCTGGTGGATGAAGGCGGGCCAGGAGCCATGCTGGTGGCCCTTGAGCGCTGAGCTCACATGGGGTCCACATCCACAACCAGTTGCACGGCCCTGTGCGCGGGCTGCGCGAACACGCGGTCGATGGCTTCGCGGACGAAGTCCTTTTCCTCGCGATGCGCGCTGCGGCGCAGTTTGATGAGCAGGTTGCGGATGTGACGGTCCTTCACGAAGGCCACACCGGGGATGTCAGGCCCCAGCACGCGCTCATCGAGGCGCTCGCGAAGAAGCAGTGCGAGCGCTGCCGCGGTGGCAGCCACGCGCTCTTCGCTGCGGTGCCGCAGGCTAAGGGACATCAGGCGCATGAAGGGGGGGTAGCCGTGCGCGCGGCGGTGTTCCAGCTCGCGGCTGAAGAAGCCTTCGACATCGTGGCGCGTTACGAGCTCGATCACAGGGTTGCGCGCTTCGTACGCCTGGATGATGACGTTCCCTGGCTTGTCCCTCCGGCCCGAGCGCCCTGCGACCTGGGCCATCAGCTGAAAGGCCCGCTCGTGCGCGCGGAAGTCGGGGAAGCGCAGCAGGCTGTCGGCGCTGAGGATGCCCACGGTGCTCACGTGGTCGAAGTCGAGGCCCTTGGTCACCATCTGCGTGCCCACCAGGATGTCGATGGCGCCCTGAGCGAAGCCGGTGAGGATGCGGTCGAGCGCCTGTCGGCCGCGCACGGTATCCTGATCCATGCGGGCGATCCGCGCCTCGGGGAAGAGCTCGGCGAGCTCCTCCTCGATCTTCTCCGTGCCGAATCCGATCATGCGCAGGCGGTTGCTGCCGCACTGCCCGCATTGCACCGGTGGCGGGTAGTTCCTTCCGCAGTAATGGCAGCGCAGCTGGTGCTGCTTCTTGTGGTAGGTGAGGCTCACGTCGCAGTGATCGCAGTAGGGCACCCAAGCGCAGCTTTCGCATTGCCATACCGGCACGTAGCCGCGCCGGTTCTGGAAGAGGATGGCCTGCTCGCGGCGGCCCAGGGCGGAGGACACCGCATCGATCAGCGCCTGGCTGAAGTGCCCGTGCATCTGCTTCCGGCGCGCGGCATCGCGCAGGTCCACGATGGTGATCGCAGGCATGGCCACATCACCGAACCGCGTGAGGAGTTCGGCAAACCCGTACTTGCCGGAGCGCGCATTCTGCATGCTCTCAAGGCTGGGGGTGGCGCTGCCGAGCAGCGTTTTCGCACCATGGAGGCCGGCCAGGACGATGGCCATGTCCCGCGCATGATAACGGGGCGCCGGCTCGTGCTGCTTGTAGCTGGGGTCGTGCTCTTCATCCACCACCACCAGGCGCAGGTCGCGGTAGGGGAGGAAGAGCGCAGAGCGCGCCCCCACGATGATCGGCGGCGCCTCCTTGCGCTGCGCCATACGGATCCAGAGGTCAGCGCGCTCATGCGGCGCCATGCGCGAATGGTATACGGCGATTCGCTCGCCGAAGCGCGCGCGCAGCCGCTCGATGATCTGCGCGGTGAGGGCGATCTCCGGCAGCAGGTAAAGCACCTGCCCGCCGTCGCGCACCGCCTCGTCGATCAGGGTGGTGTAGAGCTCGGTCTTGCCCGATGAGGTGACGCCGCGCAGCAGGGCCACATCCTTTTCGCGGAGTGCGGCCTGCACGGCCTCCAGGGCCTTCCTCTGCGCGGAGGAGAGCAGAGGACCGGGCCGGTTGGCGGCCTCGGGCGAGGGCATGCCGGCTTCGCGCGCATACAGCTCGAAAAGCCCCTTCTCCACCAACGGCTTCAGGGCCGCTGCGGAGGAGCCGCTCAAGTGGAGCAGCTTATCGCGCGGCACCTCCACGGGGGCATCGCTCATGCAGCGGCTCAGCTCTACATAGCGCATGAGCAGGGCCAGCTGCTTCGGGGCCTTTTTCTCCAGCCGGTCGAACCACCCGTGGAGGGCCTCCTCGCTGCGGGCATCCGGGGCCAGCCGCACGTAGGCCACCGTTCTGGGCTTCCAGGCGTCGGGCATCGCCTCCTCTACGATCACCACGCCCTCGTCCAGCAGGCGCTTGATGGCGGGCATGGGGTCCTTGAGGCCGAGCAGCTCCCCGGCCTCGCGCATGCTGAGCGCCTCGCGCTGCACCAGCGCATCGATGAGCAGGGCCGCGCGGTCGGTGCGCTTCGGCGCCTCGAGCACGAAGGGGTTCACGGTGATGCGCGTCTCGCTGCTGAGCGCGAACTGGCCGGGCAGCGCGGCGATCATCACCTCGCCGAGCGTGCAGAGGTAATGGTCGGCGATGCGCTCCCAGAGGCGCAGTTGGTGCTCGGTGACGATGGGGGCCTGGTCGATCACCGAGATGATCTCGCGCGGGGCCACGCCGGTCGGTGCTTCCGCGCCCAAGGAGCGCACGATTCCGCCATAGAGCTTGCCGCCTCGCCCGAAGGGCACCGCCACGCGCATGCCGACCTGCAGCGCGGCTGCGCCCTCCGGTATCCGGAAGGTGAAGCGGCCCGGTACGGCGAGGGGTAGGATGACATCCGCGAGCATGGCGTACCGGCAAAGGTGCGCACGGCGCCGCGTCATGGAAGTGCAAGCGTGCGCAGGCCAAGCCGGTCGCCGGACAACAATCCGGGCCGCTCGGTTGTCTGATGTTCATGGCACGCAAGAAGAGTGACAACGACCGGAAGCCGACCCGAGCGGAAGGCGATGCCTATGACCTCTCCACGCCGCTGTGGAGCCGCTACTACCAGGCCATGCGCAAGCGGATCAAATTCCCCCGCTATTACAAGAAGGCGTTGAACTGGTAGCCGGCATGCACAGCCGGCTGTTGGTGCCGGCGATACGGCGCATGGGCTGAGGTGCGAGGCGGCTTCTAGCTTCACCGCCCCATGAGCGGCAGCAGAGGCACCAGCATGGCCATCCTCATCCTCGGGGGGCTGTTCTTCCTGTTCGGTTTCGTCACGTGGCTCAACGGCCCGCTGATTCCGTTCATGCGCATCGCCTGCGAGCTCACCGATTTCGAGGCCTCGATCGTGGTGCCCTTCGCGTTCTACGCCTCCTACTTCGTGATGGCGCTTCCCGCATCGATGGTCCTTCGCCGCACGGGCATGAAGAACGGGATGGCCTTGGGCCTGGCCGTGATGGCGCTCGGTGCCTTCATTTTCATCCCGGCGGCGCGCATGCGTTCGGCGGGCGTCTTCCTCACCGGCTTCTTCACCATCGGGGCGGGCCTTGCCCTGCTGCAGACCGCCAGCAATCCATACGTCACGGTAGTGGGCCCCATCGCCAGCGCGGCCCGGCGCATCAGCATCATGGGCATCTGCAACAAGGTGGGCGGCATCATCGCTCCCTTCATCCTCGGCAGCCTCATCCTGGTGGATGCGGACCGGCTCAAGTCCGACCTCGCCACGCTGGAAGGCCCGGCCCGCGACGCCCTGCTCGATGAGCGGGCCGGCCTGGTGGTCATGCCCTATTCCGTCCTCGGCATCGGCCTGCTCCTGGCCGCAGCGCTCATCCGGCTCTCTCCGCTGCCGCCGCTGGAAGAGGAGAAGGGGGGGGCAGGCGGGTCGGTCCTGCGGCATCCGCAGCTGCTGTTGGGGGTATTGGCGCTGTTCCTATATGTCTGGGCCGAGGTGCTGGCCGGCGACAGCATCGCGGTCTACGCCGAGCGGCTGGGCACCCCGCTCGATGTGGCCAAGACGCTTACCAGTGCCACGCTTGCGGCCATGCTCATCGGCTATGTGATCGGCATCGCGCTCATGCCGCGCATCATCGGGCAGCGCACCGCCCTGGCGGCATCGGCCGTGGTCGCCCTCGCCTGCGTGGCGGGCATTCTGGCGGTGGACCCAGCGCAGATGGCCCTGTTCCCGCTGGTCGACCTTGGAGCGTTGGAGGTGCGCATGGCGCTGCTGCCCGTATCGGTGATCATGGTGGCGCTGCTGGGGCTCGGCAATGCCTTGATGTGGCCCGCCATATGGCCCTTGGCCGTCGATGGGGTTGGGGCCTCCCTCAAGGTGGGTTCCGCCTTGCTCATCATGGCGATTCTGGGTGGGGCGCTCGCCCTTCCGGTCTGGACCGCCATGGCGGGCGACGCATCGGTGGCCGGAGCGCAAGCGGCTTACTGGCCCCTGGCCATCTTCTACCTCTACATCCTATGGTACGCGCTGTACGGCTCACGGTGGCGCACCTGGGGCGCCCGCTAGCCCATCCGTGTTGAAAACTGGGCCGGCGCAGGGCGGGGGAGGCAAGGCCCTCCGTCTACCTTCGATGCCGCAACTCTCACGACCCCAGTCCAGCATGGCACGTCAACGCACTGTTCTCCTCGCCCCGGGACTGGCCTTCATGATGCTCCTTGCCGCATGCGGCGGCGGCGGCACGGAGGCCGATACCCAGAGCACTGATTCCCTTGGCACGCAACAGGCTCCGAAGGAGTCGGAGGTCATCGGCATCGGTGGCCGCTACTTCAGCGTTCCCTCGCCCGTGCAGACCGCCCTGGCCATCCGCCAGGCCGGCCTGAAGTACCAGAAGCAACTGGCGGCCCCGCTGGAGAAGGCGGATGCCGTGACGGCCCGCATGGCGCAGGCCACGCTCTTGGGCGTTTACGGCGCGGACCTCTCCTACGCCACTATCCACCGCGATGGGCAGCGCTCGCTGGCCACGTTGCAGGCCATCGAGAAGCTGGGCGGCAAGCTGGAGCTCGGCAATGCCTTCGACAAGGCCCTCGTGGAACGCTTCAAGGCCAATATGGGCAGCGAGGACAGCCTGCTGCGCTTCAGCGGCGTGGCGTTCCGGGCAGCAGACCAATACCTCAAGGCGAACGAGGCGCACGATGTGAGCGCCTGGGTGCTCACCGGCGGATGGATCGAATCCATGCACTTGACGCTCTCGGACCCGGCAGCCATCGGCAACCAGGTGCTGATGACCCGCATGGCGGAGCAGAAGGGCACCCTTGAAGGGATCGTGGCCCTGGTGGAGGGCACGAACACGGAAGGCCAGGCCGACGCCCTGTTGGCCGCATTGAAGGACCTGCGCGGCGCCATGGAGGGCGTCAAGGTGGAGTACATCTTCGAGCCGCCCGTGACGGACGCATCGAACAAGACCACCTTCATCAACAGCAAGACCGCCGTTGAGGTGACCGCGGAGCAGGCCGCTGCCATCGCCGCCAAGGTCACCGCCATCCGCAACATGATCCTCGCCTGACCATGAACAGGACATTGATCGCCCTCTCGTTCCTGGCCTTCGGCGCCGCTGCGCAGGCCCAGACCCTCTGCCAGCCCATCGCCTCGCGCTGCGAGGCGCACATCACGACGAACTACATCCCCGATGGCCAGTTCTATCGGGCACTCCTCCAAGGCGATGAAGTGGCCGAGTTCCAGCTCACGCTCTTCGGCGGCACCACCTACCGGGTGGCGGCCTGCAGCGGCGAGTCGGATGGCATCCTGCTCTTCAGCGTGTACGACCAGAAGCGCAACCTGCTGTTCACCAACAAGGACCACTTCAACGCGCCGTTCTGGGACCTGTCCATCGCCAGCACCCTGGATGTGATCGTGGAGGCCCACCTCGACCCCAGCAAGGCTGCCAGCGGCTGTGCAGTGATGCTGATCGGCTTCAAGAAGTAGCGCGTTCCGGAACCTTTGGGCGCCCCTCCCGTTAAGAGGGGCGCTCTTTTTCAGGCCCCATCAGCGGGGCCGAGGGGGCGGTGCGCATGAGTGAGAAGATCCTGAAGGCCCTGTTGCAGCTGTTCGCCATCATCGCCAAGGGCGAAGCGGTGGCGCTGGGCGCGCGGCCTGAGAATGCCGCCATCCTGGAGCGCTTCCTGCGCAAGCAGTTCAGCACGGAGACGGCGGCGGCGCACATGGCCCGGTACCAGGCCTTCGTGGAGTCGTTCCACGGCGCGGCCCAGGGCCGTACGGGCCGCAAGCGGACCTCCTTGAACTCGGTGAAGGTCCTCAAGATCTGCACGCAGGTGAACGAGGAACTCACACAGCGCCAGAAGTTCGTCGTGCTGCTCCATCTGCTCGAGTTCATCCATGCCGATGGGGAGGTGACGCCGCAGGAGTCGGAGTTCGTTGCCACCGTCGCAGAGACCTTCAACATCGCCCGGCCCGATTTCGTGCGGTGCCGCGCCTTCGTCTGCCAGGAATCACAGGAGCGCCTGGATGAGGAGCACCTGCTCTACATCGATGCAGCGGCCACCACCACCCTCAGCGCGGCCAGGCACCTGCACGCCCATGGCCTCGACGGGGAGGTGCGCGTGCTGCACGTGCCGAGCGTGAACCTGTATGTGATGCGCTATCAGGGCCGGGACGAGGTGCTGCTCAACGGGCAGCGCATCGGGCGCGACAGCCATTATGTGCTCGGCAACGGGAGCAGCGTGCGACCGCCCAGCGGGGTGCCCATCTACTACAGCGACATCCTCCAGGCCTTCATGGCCAAACAGGGCCGGCCGCGCATCGTCTTCCGGGCCGACGCCATCGAGTACACCTTCCCCAACGGCCGTGTGGGCCTGCACGAGCTGCACCTGGCCGAGGCCTCGGGCAAGCTCATCGGGATCATGGGCGGCAGCGGCAGCGGCAAGAGCACGCTGCTGAACGTGCTCAATGGCAATCTGGCGCCCAGCCGGGGGCGTGTCACCATCAACGGCATCGATGTGCACGCCGAGCGCGACCGCATCCGCGGGGTGATCGGCCACGTGAGCCAGGACGACCTGCTCATCGAGGAGCTGACCGTCTACCAGAACCTGTTCTTCAATGCCAAGCTCTCCTTCGGCGACCTCACGGACCAACAGGTGGCTGATCGCACGCTGCGCATGCTGCACACCCTTGGCCTCTACGAGACCAAGGACCTGAAGGTGGGCAGCCCGCTGGAGAAGACCATCAGCGGAGGGCAGCGCAAGCGGCTCAACATCGCCCTGGAGCTCATCCGCGAGCCCAGTGTGCTCTTCGTGGACGAGCCCACCAGCGGCCTGAGCTCGCGCGACTCGGAGAACATCATGGACCTGCTCAAGGAGCTGGCCCTCAAAGGTCGGCTCGTCTTCGTGGTCATCCACCAGCCCAGCTCGGACATCTTCAAGCTGTTCGATCGGCTCCTGCTCATGGACCAGGAGGGACACCCGGTGTACTACGGCGATCCGGTGGATGCCGTGGTCTACTTCAAGAAGGTGACCGGGCAGGTGGACAGTGAGCAGGGCCAGTGCCGTGCGTGCGGCAACGTGAACCCGGAGCAGATCTTCAATATCCTGGAGGCGCGCCTCGTGGACGAGTACGGCAAGGAGACCGACCAGCGCCGCATCAGCCCTGATGCATGGAATGAGGTGTTCCGCGCACAGATGGAGGTGCGCGTGGCCCAGGTGCCCGATGAGCGCAGCGTGCCGCACAGCACCTTCGCCATCCCCGACCGCCTCAGGCAGCTCAAGGTCTATTTCCAGCGCGACCTGCTGAGCAAGCTCGCCAACCGGCAGTATGTGCTCATCAATCTGCTGGAGGCCCCGGCGCTTGCGTTCTTCATGTCCTTCTTCCTCAAGTACCACGGGGCGGCGGAGACCGGCTCCTACGTCTTCAGGACGAACGAGAACCTCCCGCAGTACCTGTTCATCGCCGTCATCGTGGCCCTCTTCCTGGGCCTCACGGTGAGCGCCGAGGAGATCATCCGCGACCGCAAGATCCTAGCCCGGGAGAAATTCCTCGACCTCAGCTGGCTGAGCTACCTCGCCAGCAAGCTGGGCATCCTCTTCATCATCTCCGCCATCCAGACCGGGCTGTTCGTGCTGGTGGCCAACCGGGTGCTCGGAATCGAAGCGCTCGGCGCTGCGCATTGGCTCGTGCTCTTCTCCACCAGCTGCTTCGCCAATGCCCTCGGGCTGAATGTGAGCGCGAGCTTCAACAGCGCCAAGGTCATCTACATCCTGATCCCCGTCCTGATCATCCCCCAGCTGCTCTTCAGCGGCATCATCGTCAAGTTCGACCGGCTGCACCCGTGGTTCGGGTCGGAGCGGGGCGTGCCCCTCATCGGCAACGTGATGGCCTCGCGGTGGGCCTACGAGGCACTGGCCGTCACGCAGTTCATGGAGAATCCCTATGAGCGGAACTTCTACGCCTTCGATCAGCGCATGAAGACGGCCAATTGGAAGAAGGACCTCTGGGTGGCCGAACTCCAGAACCGCTCAGCCGAGGCCCGGCGGCTGCTTTCCGCCCCCCCCGAGGAGCGGGTCGGGTTGGAGGAGGCGCTGGAACTTCTGCGCCATGAGCTGCGGCGGGAGGAGCGCCGCCTGGCAGGCTTCGTCGTGAAGGGGTTGGAGCGGCTGACGCCTGAATCCTGCGATGCTTCCGTGCTGGATGAGGTGGATGCGGCGCTCGGGCGGCTCACGCACCACTACCGGTCGGCGTACAAGGAGGCCGAGCGGGGGAAGGAGCGGTTGATCGCCGAGATGACCGCCACGGAGCAGTCGCGCGCCGCCTACTTCGACCTGCTCGACCGCTATCGGAACGACGGCCTGGCCGATGTGGTGACGAACAAGAACGACCTCCGCGTGATCGTGGAGGATGATGGCGCGCTCATCCGGAAGAGCGACCCGGTGTACGAGGTGCCCGAGGGCGGCTTCCTGAGCGCCCACTTCTATGCGCCCGTGAAGCCGGCATTCGGCTTCCGCCTCAGCGCATTGGCGGGCAACGTCCTGGTCATCTGGACCATGGTGCTGGCCCTGTGCGCTGCGCTGTATTGGGAGCTGTTCCCTCGCCTGCTGCGGATGCTCCCGCAGCGCTTCGGCCGCTAATCGCCGTTCACCTCGGCGATCTGGATCATCTTGAAGGGGATGTTGATGATCCCCGAATAGTCCTCCCCGGCTTCGAGCATGTCCTCGTCATCCGCCTCGTAGTGCCAGAGCACGGTGACCTCGTTGCCCGCGGCGCGGATGGGCTCGAGCCGCTTGAACACATCCAGGATGCACTTGCTGGAGCTCGTGTTGAAGTACTCGAGCTGCACGTGCAGCGCGGTCCGCTCGCTGGGCTGTCGGCTGTACCGGTCGATCCAGTCGATGAGCGGCTTGTAGAAGTCGATGCTGTTCTCCGGGATGGAGCGGCCCTTCAGCTCCAGCAGGCCCGATGCGGGGTCGAAATGCACGTACGGGGTCTTGGGCGATCCTTCGAGGTGGAGCGGTTCCATGGCGTTCCTGTCTAGGTGTTCACGTTCACGTTGAGGCTGAAGAAGGCGCTATCCTTGTCATAGGGGACGAAGGCGTACTCGAGCTTGCCGCCGCTGCGGCGCGCGATATCGATCATGCCAAGGCCTCCGCCGCCGGCGCTAGAGTACGTGCCGTCAGCGAGCTTCGCCCTGTACCATTCGCGGAGGTCGTCGGGATTGAGTGAGTTGATGCGGTCGAGGTGACCCTTGAGCTGCTCCACCTCCGAGCCGGCCATGAAGTTGCCCGTTAGCACGGAATAGCCACTCTCTGTTCGGGCGATCATCACCACGCCATGGGGCTCCTTCGTAGTGTGCACAGCGCCGTCATCGAGCCGCAGGTGCCCGTTGTGGTGGTAGAGGTTCTGAAGGCACTCAACCACCACATTGAAGACGCGCTTGCGCGACTTATGGTCGGGCTCCATGCCGTCCAGCTTGCGCTCCACCAGTGCCAGCAGCACCGTGATGAGCTCGGGGGTGAGCCCTCCCTTGAAGGAGAGCATCACCCGGCGGCGCTCCAGTTCATCGTAGAGGTCATGGATGCGGTCGAGCAGTCCGGGCATGGGAAACCCTTAGCGGGGCATACACAAAGCAAGTTCCGTTGCGATTCCCGGATTTCCGCAGCTGGCCGGAGTTTTCCACGCGTGCGTGTGAGCCGGGCACGGGCCGGTTACTTTCGCCGCCCATCATCCCCCATGGGCTGGTTCAAGCACTGGTTCGGCACCCCGTACTACAAGCTGCTCTATGGGCATCGCGATGACGCCGATGCCCAGGCCTGGGTGGAAGCCATCCTGGGGCGGTGGCGGCTGCCCGAGGGAGCCGGCCTATTGGACCTTGCGTGCGGGCGGGGCAGGCATGCCCGTCATTTCGCCGCCCATGGCATCAAGGTCACCGGTTGCGACCTCTCCGAAGAGAGCATCGCCGAGGCCCGTGCGGCAGTGCCTCAGGCGGAATTCCTCGTGCACGATATGCGGGAGCCCATCGCCGGAAGGCGTTTCGAGGCCATCTGCTGCCTGTTCACCAGCCTGGGCTACTTCGAGCGGCTCGAGGACGACCAGCGCGTGCTCGATGCCGTGGCGGCCATGCTCGTGCCCGGAGGGGGCTTCGTCCTCGATTTCATGAACACGGATGTCGTCCTGCGCGACCTCGTGCCCCACGAGGAGGTTGAGCGGGGCGGCGTCCGGTTCCGCATCACCAGGTGCCTTCAGGCCGATGTCCTCGTGAAGCGCATCGAGGTGCTGGATGGCGAGGCGGTGCATCGGTTCGAGGAGCGCGTGCAGACCCTGCGCCCTGCCGTACTCGAGGGCATGGCCACCGGTGCGGGCCTGCGCATCGAGGACCGCACCGATGGGCCGCTGCTCACCCCCTTCGACCCCGACCGGTCGCCGCGTTTCGTTCTTTGGTGCCGAAAGCCACCCGCATGAGCCTCCTCGTCGCCCTGCTCTTCTTCGCCATGCCCATGATCGCCGGTGCCGCCGTGCGCGCAGGCAGCCCTGACCAGAAATGGCTTCGTCTGCTCCTGGGCTTCAGCGGCGCCTTCCTGGTGAGCGTGGTGTTCCTGCACATGCTGCCGGAGCTCTACGAGGAAGAGGGCGCGATGATCGGTGCATGGGTGCTGGGGGGCTTCCTCCTCCAGGTGGTCCTGGAGTTCTTCAGCCAAGGCATCGAGCACGGCCACATCCATGTGCATGCGCACCATGGCGCACGCGCGGTGCTGCCCTGGCTCACCCTGGCGAGCCTGTTCCTGCATTCCTTCGCCGAAGGCATGCCCTTCGCCGATGCCGCCGTGGCCGGTAACGTGCCCTTCCTGGCTGGGGTGCTGCTCCATAAAGTGCCCATGGCCATCGCGCTGACCACGGTGCTGCTCAAGAGCGGCGTACCGGGTTCGGCCAGTTGGCTCATGCTGGTGCTCTTCGCGCTGGGGGCGCCCCTGGGCATCGCGGCGGGCACCTTGGCTGGCGATTGGATGGACGGCCACTTCCTGCACCGCATGCTCGGACTGGCCATCGGCATGCTGCTGCACATCGGCACCACCATCATCTTCGAGAGCGCGCCGGATCATCGCTTCAACGCCGCCCGCTTCGCTGCCGTGGTGGTGGGCGTGGTGCTGGCCGCCCTGGCCGTCCATTGATTTTTCCTCGGGCCTCGCATACGGATCGCGCGCACGCCCCGTTACTTTGCAGCGCAAAGCACTTTGCATATGACTCAGCACGATCCCCTGCAGGAGTTGGCCCGCATCCGAGGCCTCATGGACCGCAGCACCCGATTCCTCAGCCTGAGCGGCCTCAGCGGCGTCATCGCCGGCGCCGCGGCGCTGGTGGGCGCCTTCGTCGCGCGCGAGCACCATCAGGCACTGGTCTGGTCGCACGGCTTCGAAGGCAACGGCGGCGAGGCCTTGGCTGCAGGGGTCCTCAATCGCCAGAGCGCCTGGTGGGGCCATGTGAACTTCCTGATGGCCGATGCCGCCATCGTGCTCGCGGTGGCCCTGCTGGGCGCGCTATGGTTCACCTGGCGCCGCAGCAAGCGCACGGGGCAGGGGCTGTGGGGTGCCAGCGCCCGCCGCATGGCCCTCAACCTTTTCCTGCCCCTGGTGGCCGGAGGCCTGTTCTCGCTGGCGCTCATCGTCCATGGCGCGGTGGGGATGGTGCCCGCGGCCACCCTCGTCTTCTACGGCCTCGCGCTGATCAACGCGAGCAAGTACACGCTCGACGAGATTCGGTGGCTCGGCCTCAGCGAATCGGTGCTCGGCGTGGTGGCCGCCTTCTGGGCCGATGCGGGACTGCTCTTCTGGGCGCTCGGCTTCGGCGTGCTGCACATCTTCTATGGGGGGCTCATGTACCTGCGCCACGAGCGCGGCAATGCTGAAGCATGATCGATCGGCTCAATAAGTCCTTCGAGAGCCGGGTGCGCCTGGGCATCATGGCCGTGCTCGTCGTGAACGAGTGGGTCGATCATACGCAATTGAAGGAGCTGCTCGGTGTTACTGACGGCAACCTCGCGAGCCACCTCGCCGCCCTGGAGGATCTGAAGTACGTGCAGGTGCGCAAGCGCTTCATCGGCAAGCGGCCGAACACGAGCTACAAGGCCACCGTCAGTGGCGCCCGTGCCTTCCGCGACCACCTCGATGCCATCGAACGCCTCATCCCCAAACCCTGAACGCATGAACGCCATCGCCAATTGGATCCAAGCCCGCGCGGCGATCATCATCGCGCTGCTGTCGGCACTCGTCTTCGACCGGCTGTTCTTCCGGATGGGCCTCGGTCTGAACGTGCTGCTGTTCACGCTGCTGGTGGTCATGCTCATCGTGCATCGTATCGGATGGGGAGGGCTGTCGAAGCCGGCGCGCTGGGCCATGGCCGGGGCATTGGTCGCCGCGGCGATGGCGGTGGTGCACGGAAGCGTTATCGCACCGGTCATGGCGGTGCTGGCGGTGCTGTGGTTCAGCGCCCTCGCGCATGAGCCTGTGCTGCGGAGCTTGCCGTTCGCTTCGGTGCAGGCCATCTCGAATCACCTGGCGCTGCCCATGGCCGTGCTCGATGGAGCCAACGAGCTCATGCCCAAGCGCGGCGTTGCGCGCACGGGATGGCGCTGGGCGCGGTTGAGCGTGGTGCCCATGCTCGTGCTCGCGCTCTTCTTCCAGCTCTATCGCGTGGGCAATCCGAAGTTCGACCACCTCACCGCAGGCTTCCTCGATGGCATCTGGCAGGCGATCGCCGAGCTCCTCGAATTCGTGGTCACCGCGCACGCGCTCTTCTTCCTCTTCGGCCTCTTCTTGTGCGCGGGGCTGCTGTTCCGCTTCGCGCCCAGGCTGGTGGCGCAATGGGAGCAGCGGCTGGGCGATGGCATGCGGCGCGTGCGCCTGAAGCGTCCGCACTGGCGGGCGCCGCTGGACATGAACCCGCTGGAGCGGGAGCGTCGCCGCGGGGTGGTGCTGCTGGCGCTCGTGAACGCCCTTCTCCTGGTGGTCAACATCATCGATGTCGATTGGGTCTGGTTCGGCTTCGAGGTGCCTGAGGGCTTCAGCCTGAAGCAGTTCGTGCATGAAGGCACCTATGCGCTCATCTTCAGCATCCTGCTCAGCATCGCGGTGGTGCTCTGGTTCTTCCGTGGCAACCAGAACTTCTACTGGCGCAGTGCCTGGCTGAAGCGCCTGGCCTTGCTCTGGGTGGTCCAGAACGGCGTCCTCGCGGTGTCGGTGTTCCTGCGGAACTGGCACTACATCAGCTTCCACGGTCTCGCCTACAAGCGCATCGGCGTCATCGTGTTCCTCGCGCTCGTGCTCGTGGGGCTGGTCACCTTGTTCGTCAAGGTGAAGCAGCGCCGTTCGCTGTACTACCTGGTGCGTGTGAATGCGTGGGCGGCCTTCGCGCTGCTCGTGGGCCTCACCACGGTCGATTGGGATGGCTTCATCGTACGCGTGAACCTGGGCCATGGCAATCCCGGCGAGATCGACATCGACAACTACCTCGCGATGAGCGACAAGGTGCTGCCGCTGCTCTACGCCAACATCGACCTGGTGGAGCAGCAGATGGAGCGGCATCGCCACAACCGCGTGCGCTGGGTAGACCACCTCGATCCGCTGGCCTTCCGTGCCCTGCTTGATGGCAAGCGCGATGCCTTCCTTGCGCGCCAGGCCGGTCAACGCTGGCAGGAGTGGACCTGGGCCGATGCGCGCACCAGGGCGGGGCTGGATCGCATCGCTCAATCCGCAGCACTATGAGCGACCTCCGTTGCATACGCGTCTGGCTGACCTTCTTCATGGTGGCCCTGGTGCTGAGCGGCATCACCGCCGTGCCGTTGGTGACGCTCACGGAGTGGCTCGTCGAGTTCACGGAACCGGCGGGGGGCGCATGGCATCAATGGGCATCGCATGCCGCAGCTGCCGTGGCCCATGTGGATGCAGCATACCCGGTACTGTTCTACGGAACCGACTGGCTGGCCTTCGCGCATGCGGCGATCGCACTCGCCTTCATCGGCCCGTGGCGCGATCCGGTGCGCAATCGCTGGGTGGTGGAGTGGGGCCTATGGTGCTGCGCGCTGGTGATCGTGCTGGCCTTCGCATGGGCGCCGGTTCGCGGCATTCCCTTTTTCTGGCGCTGCGTGGATGCCTCGTTCGGGGCGATCGGAGCGGTGCCGCTCTGGCTCGCCCTGCGGCGAATCCGTCGCATGGCCGCGCGTCCGGCCACCGGCGCACCTTCCATGGAGCCATCATGAGCGGGATGCATCAGCTGAAGCTCGTCACGCTCACGCTCGCGGCGGGGTGCGGTCTCGCCTTTGCGCCGGATTCCTTCCCCGCCATGCTGGCACGGGCTTTCCTGCCGTGGTGGGCGGTGCTCTTCCTTGGGCTTGCGGCGTTGGCCATGGCGCGCGGTCGATGGTGGTGGAGCGCATCCGGCTTCATCGCAGCGGCGCTGGTGGCTGCACCGTTGCGTGTGCCTGTCCCGGATCCGGTGGGCAAGGATGGCGGCTCGGGCCTTCGGGTGGCCACGATGAACCTGTGGCAGGTGAACGGCCGGCGCTCGGATGCGGTGCGTTCGGCCGTTGCGACGGACGCTGATGTCATCGCCTTCCAGGAGGTGAACGCGATCTGGGCCGCTGCGCTGGAGGAGGGGCTGGCGGTGCGCTACCCGTACCGCAGGGCCGTACCCCGCGAGGACTGCTATGGCATCGCGCTGTTCAGCAGGTTTCCGATCGGCGCCATCCGCGTGGCGGAGGTGGAAGGGACACCCTTCATCCTTGCCGATGCGGAGACCGACGGCGGAACGGTGCGCATCTGCGCGGCGCATGCCGCCTCGCCCACCAGCCTTATGGATTTTCGCCGGCGGAACGCGCAGCTGAGGTGGCTGGCCCGGGAGATGGGCGCCAGCGACCATCCCATGCTCGTGATCGGTGATCTGAATACCGTGCACTGGGACGATGCCTACCGAAGGCTGTGCAGGGCCTCCGGTGGGCGACCCGCCAGCACGCCGCTGGATATCACCTGGCCGTCGTTTGGTCCGCTGGCCCTGATCCCCATCGACCACGTGCTGCTTCGGGGCCCCGTCGAACCGGCAGCGCTGAGCACCTTCGAGGTGGCCGGCAGCGATCACCGGGGCATCGTCGCCGATATCATACTGACCCATGAGAGCTGACATCCGCCGCGCGTTCGCCTGGATGAGCGCCTTCTTCATCGCGATGGCCTATTTGGAGAGCGCCGTCGTGGTTTACCTGCGCGCGCTGCACTACCCGCAGGGCTTCGCCTTCCCCTTGGTCCCCATGGCCCCTCCGCTGATCGCCACCGAGGTGTGGCGCGAGGCGGCCACCCTGCTCATGCTGCTGGCGCCGGCTGCGCTGATCGCACGGTCAGCGCTGGAGCGCTTCGCCTGGTTCTGCTACGGTTTCGGCCTCTGGGACCTCTTCTACTACGCATGGCTGAAGGTCCTGCTGGATTGGCCATCGAGCCTGTCGACCCCCGACCTGCTCTTCCTGATACCGGTGCCCTGGGTGGGGCCGGTGTGGGCTCCCTGTGTCATCTCCTTGGGCCTGATCCTGCTGGCGCTGGTGATCCTCAGGGGACGCTCAAGGGCGGCGGACTACCGCATCGATGGGCGTTCCTGGGCGCTTCTGATAGCGGGCGCGGTGCTGATGGTGATCTCCTTCACAATCGATCCGCTGATGCGCACGGATGGCGTGGACGCCTTGACGAGCGCATCCTCCATCGGGGCGGATGGTGCGCGTGCGCTGCTCGATGGCGGGACATACATACCCGGTCCCTATCCCTGGCCATGGCTGGCTGGCGGGCTAGTCCTTGCGATGGCCGGACTCTATCGCAGCGGACGCCCTTGGCGCTGAGCGGCACTGTTCGTAATTCTGAAACCCGCAGGGACGCAACCCCGTTTCAGGCTTGCGTCTCTATCCATGGATAACAAAGAGAGAATGGTAGCAGAAGCGCGCCTCTTCATCCGGCTGGGCGTCCTGTCCACGCTGGGCTTCATCTTCTACTATGCCCACCTATTCTTCGGGCTGATGGATAATGTGGTGCTCTTCAAGACTCTGGCCATCACCTTCCTGCTGGCGACGATCCCCCTGCCCATCATCGCCATGAACAACAAGAAGCTCTTCCCGGAGCTCTCCCGTGGCGGCAAGCAGATCCTCACGCTGGTGACGGCGATGCTGCTGTTCCATCACTTCCTCATGACGTTCATCTTCGTCATGTTCCTGCGGGGCGAAGCCGTGATGTGAAGCGGGGAGGGGGCGCGGTAGCTTTGCGGCATGTGCCTGATCGCGCTGGCATACAAGGTCCATGCGCGCTTTCCCCTGATCGTGGCGGCCAACCGGGATGAGTTCCTTTCCCGAGAGGCTGATCCCGCGCACTTCTGGCCCGATCTTCCCATGGTGCTCGCCGGCCGTGATCGGCGGGCGCTCGGCACTTGGATGGGAATCACCCTGTCCGGGCGGTTCGCTGCCCTGACGAACCATCGGGACCTCCGGAGGCCGCCGATTGCGGGCCCCTCGCGCGGCCTGCTGGTGCGCGATGCGCTCCTGGCGGAGCCTGAAGCGGATCCGGTGGCGAGGGAGGGCTATAACCTGTTGCACGGGCCGATCGAGGCCCTGCGGTACCGGTCGAACATCACCGGCGAGGACCGCGTGCTGCAGCCCGGGATCCATGGGCTCAGCAACGCGCTGCTGAATACACCCTGGCCGAAGGTGGTGCGTGCCAAGCAGTCCATGGAGCGCATGGTCCTTTCCGACAGGCCTGACCCCGAGGCCATGTTCAGGCTTCTTCAGGATGCACGGCCCGCAGCGGACCATCAGCTCCCCGAAACCGGCCTCGGCATTGATCGTGAACGGGCCCTCAGCTCCATACGTATCGACCTGCCGGGCTACGGCACCCGCTGTTCCACGGTGATGCTGGTGTCCGTCACGGGACTGGTCCGCTTCGAGGAGCGCACGCTGAAGGATGGCGGCAGGGTGCTGCAGGAGTTCCAGTTGTGATGACCATGCAACATTCGGCACGGGATCGGCGTTACACAGTCAGGTCCGGTAAGGGACCGAAGGAATAGCCGGTCACAAGGAGCGAGGCCCATCGGCGTTAGAAGCTCCCTTCCAAGCCCGTAAGCAGGGAGACCGGAATCGTACAGGAACCCGCCCCGTAAGGCGGGTTCCGCCGTTTCACCGCACCACCTTCCAAGCGCGTCCACCGGCACGCACGAGCAGGAGGCCCTGTGCATTGCAGGGCAGGCGGAGCTCACTCGAACGCGTGCTGGCCGCGGCGACAGTCCGGCCCATGGCATCGAGCACCTCCACTGCACCAACGGGTCGGCCTTCAGGATTGCGGACCAGGATCTCCCCATCCAGTTCGATGACCGTCCAGTGGCGGAGGGGGGCATCCGGCATCCCCGTGCCGCCTTCCACGCAGGGAGCATAGAAGCTGAACAGCATGATCACGGGCGGCCCCCAACTCACGGTTTGCGAGGGTCCTGCGACGCCGCCCTGACCCGCAACGCCATAGACCAGGTTGCCTCCGGGTAGGGGCGGCCCCAAGGGCGTGACCGACAAGCCGTACTGCCCGGGGGATAGGCACTGAGCGACCTCCGTGTATTGGTTGTTGAGGTCCAGCGTGAACGTGCCAGTGGCGATGGGCGCGGAGATCGAGGCGTCCGTCAAGGTCCATGCGAAGTCGCCGGTGACCAGCATGCCCCCGAAGTTGCCCAAGGTGAGCGTGATGGACGCACAGGGAGGCGGAAGGCAGAGTGGGACATCCTCCAGGTTCCAACTGCACGCCAGGTTGGTGGTGAACTCCGTCCAGAGCTCCAAGGTGCCATTCAAAATGGGCTCGTCGAAGGAGACTCCATCCTGCAGCCTCAGCACGTGCCAGCTCTCACCGGACAGGCCGAAGGCGCTCACGGTTTCCTTCGCCAGGGTATCGCCCGTAGTGCCCAGGAGGATGAAGTTCGGGTAATCGAAGAGCGTTGTGGAATTGTTCACCACGTTCACGACCAGGGCAGTGTCCGAGAAGGGCGCCCAATGGACGGAAAGGACATCCAGTTGGTCGCAGGGGCTGCCACTTTCCGCCACAGTGAAGGCGTGCTGCTGTGCAGGCGCAGAATCCAGGATGCCGGATGAGCCGGACGTGAATTCGATGCTGTAGGTGCCGGCGGGCAGCTGCCCCAGGCTGATCGCCTCCGTATGCGGCACCAGGACGGTGAGCCCTCCGGTGCTGGCAGCCACCAGGGTGATCGAGATGAGTGAGGCCGTTACGCTGGCCTGGGCGGACACGATGTAGGAGCCCGTGCTGCTCAGGTTCCCGATGAGCTGCAGCTCCACCTCATCCGCCGTGGTCGCCGGGTCGGGTGCCACCGCGATCTGGTCGATGTAGAAGTAGGTCTGCCCTTGGGCGAGTCCGATGAGCAGGGCTGCGACGGCGGATAGTACTGAGCGCTTCATCTGTGAAGGGGTTATACCCATGACGCGCATCGGGCATCGCGCGCTGCCCGGGCTCAGCTTTTCATGTTCTCGAACTGCAGCGGGATCTCGAAGTCCTGCTGACGGCAGAGGGCCATCACGGCCTGCAGGTCATCGATCTTCTTGCCCGTCACGCGGATCATGTCATCCATGATCTGCGGCTGCACCTTGAGCCCGCTGTCCTTGATGGCCTTGGTGATCTTCTTGGCGGTCTCGCGCTCGATGCCCTGCTTCACCTTGATGATGCGGTAGAGCGTCTTGCCGCTCGGCACGGGCTCTTCCTTCAGGTCGTAGCTGCGCACGTCCACCTTCTGCTTGCCGCTGCGCTCCAGCAGGATATCGACGATGGCGTCGAGCTTCATATGGTCTTCGGTGCTCACCTTGATGGTGAGCGCCTTCTTGTCGAGTTCCACCGTGCTGCTGGTGCCGCGCAGGTCGTACCGGGTGTCGATCTCGCGCTTCACCACGTTCACGGCGTTGTCGAGCATCTGGATGTCCACCTTGCTGAGGATGTCGAAGCTGGGCATGGTCGGGGATTGTGCGCTCAAAGATGGGGCAGGGGGCGGAAGCAGGAACGGCCGCCCTGATCGGGGCGGCCGTTCCATGCATGCCGGTGGCTTCTGGTCGCCTACTTGTTCACCTGCACGCGGAATTCGCTCGTACGGCCGCCTTCCGTGTCGAGGCGGAACAGGTAGGTGCCGTTGGCGAGGCCGGCCATATCCAGCGTGAGCACGCTGTCGCCGCCGACATTCGCGGTGCGCTCCAGCACCCGGGCGCCCTTGGCATCGAAGGCACGCACGCTCACCTTTCCGGTGACACCCTTCAGCGGGATGCGGAGCCAGTTGGCCGTGGGGTTGGGATAGGGCGTCACCTCCAGGGGCTTGGCGGCCTCATCCATGCCGATGGTGCTCGCCTCCACGGCGTGGATGGCGTGCGAGGGCGCGCCGGCCAGGCCGGTGAAGCCATTGTACCAAGTGGCGGCATCGCGGATCATCGATACAGGCTCGTTGGTGATCTCCGACACACGGTCGTAGTTCAGGCTGCTGTTCCACCCGTGCCAGACGATGCCGCTGTAGGAGTCCAGGCAGAGCAGGTAGCGCACGTTGTCCTGCAGGGTCACCACATCGGAGAAGGGCACATAGATGGGCGTGTTGCGCAGGTCGCTGGTGAAGGTGTAGGTGCCGGCTGCGAGCGACAGGATGTCGGCGTTGGTGGGCAGCGTGATGGGGCTGGTCACCGTGCCGGTCCACTCGTACAGGGTTCCGTCCACGATCTCGTCGGTGAGCACCTGGTCGGCTGCCGCGGAAGCCGTGAACCAGAAGCCGGCAGCGGCCAGGCGCGAGCCGTTCGGGTCGCTGAAGTGGATGCAGGAACGCCAGCCGTCGACGTTGTTGGCGGGCACGACATGCGTATTGCTCACGATGTCGAGCGTCGCAGGGTTGATGGGCGCGTAGGTGAACTTGTCTCCGGCGGTGCCGAGCGTGAGCGCGAGGCTGTTGTTCTGCGGGAAGTCATCGGCCACATCGCCCTCCAGGGAGTAAGTGATGGTGTAGGAACCGCTGTAGCTGGCCTGGCTGAAGTCCGGCAGGGTCACGTAGAGCGAGTCGCCGCTGTTGATCGTGGCGCCGGGGGAGACCTGGTTGTAGACCTCCGTGCCGCCAGGCTCCTGGGTGATCACGCAGCGCACGCGTGCGCCATCCATGGGCTGGGCGCCGTAGTTGTGGATGTTGGCGCCGAGGCTCACGAAGTACTCGCTGGCGCTGCTGTGGATCACCGGGTGGATGGCCCCGGTGCGCGGCACCAGGATGTCATCCCCGTCGAAGCCCAGATTGTACTGGTAGTAGTTCTGCTGGCTGCCGATGAAGACCTCCAGGTCATTGCAGGTGAGGATGGCATCGCGCAGCTGCGCGCCGGCATCCTGGCTGATCATCACCACTGGGATGGTGACATCGGCGCCAACGGCCCCGGCGCCCATGGCCACAGGCGCCCCGGGCTGGTTGTTGATGATCATCACCGCGATGGCACCGGCCGTCTGGGCATTCAGGCTCTTGGCGCCGAACTCGCAGGCGCCGCGGTAGATCACCGCGATCTTGCCGTTGATGTCCGTGCCATTGACCAAGGCATTGCAGCCCAAGGAGTCGGCCTCAGTGCCATCATCCACATAGCAGGCGGTGCCCACGATGTTGTTCATCGGGTCGTTGAGGTCCGGGGTCTGACCCCATTGCGCCCAAGTGAATTCCAGCGGGCCTTCCAAGGAGGCCGGCTGCTGCACGTAAACGGTCACCTGGGCATGCAGGGCGAGTCCTGCCACGCAGGCGGCGATGGAGGGGAGTAAGCGTTTCATCATTCGGTTATGGGGTTAGCGGATTCTGGTAGCTCCGGGTCGGATAGCGCACCGGTACGGCAAGGTTAGTAACGTCCGCGTAAAATCCAACCGGTCGTCACGCACAGAGCACGGCTGCCATGGGATTCCTTTATGGAGGGGATTATGACCGCATTCCGCATCTTCGGCTGGGATGAGCCTCCGGATCGAGCCCGTTCGCACAGCCGCTGACCTGCGCCGCTACCTGCGGCTGCCGCTGGCCGTGAATGACCGCCCCAACTGCGTGCCGGCGCTCCGGAGCGATGAGGCGGCCTTCCATGACGAAGCCCGCAATCCGTCGCTGTCCGCCTGCCGCGCCGTGCGCTTCCTCGCTTGGGAGGGTGACCGCCCGGTTGGGCGCGTGATGGGAATCATCCGCCCGGACTACAATGCTCGGGAGGGTGTCCGTGAAGGCCGCTTCTACCAGCTGGATTGCCGGCGGGACCCCGATGCGGTTCGCTTGCTGCTGCGGGCCGTGGAGGGCTGGGCCGCCGCCGAGGGCATGACCCACGTCCTGGGACCTTTCGGGCTGAGCGACAAGGACCCCCAAGGCCTTCAGGTGGAGGGCTTCGAGCACCTGCCGGTGCTCGCTACGCCGTCCAATCCGGCCTGGCTGCCTCCCTTGGTGGAGGGCAACGGGTACGCCAAGCACCTGGATGCGGTGTCTTACCGGCTCGATATCCCCGCAGCCTTGCCTGAAGCGTATCGGCGCATCGCGGACCGGGTGCTGGCACAGGGGCGCTACCGCCTGGTGCGCTTCGAGCGGCGCAGCCAGATCAAGCCCTTCATCCTTCCTGTGCTCCGGCTGGTGAATGCGGCATACGAGGGGCTGCTTGGCTTCATGCCCATGACGGAGGCCGAGATGCGGAAGCTGGCGGCGCAGTACATGCCGGTGCTCGATCCGGCCTTCGTGCACGTGGTGGTGGATGAGCAGGGCGATCCCGCAGCCTTCGTCGTGGCCATGCCCGACTTCAGCGAGGGCATCCGGCGCAGCGGTGGGCGGCTCTTCCCGTTCGGGTGGTGGCATATACTCAGGGCCATGCGCACCGCCCGGCAGCTCGACCTCTTCCTCGGCGCCGTGCGCCCCGAACTGCAAGGCCGCGGCCTTACCAGCGTCCTGGCCATCGCACTCATGGAAGAGGCGCGGAAGCGGGGCCTCCGCTGGATCGACAGCCACCTGGTGCTGGAGACGAACCACCGGATGCGCGGCGAGCTGGAGCGGCTCGGCGCCACCGTCTGGAAGCGCTACCGCATCTACCGCAAGGCGCTATGAGCCAGCGGCCACGTGCGGGCCGTGGCGTAACCTTGCGCCGTGGACATCTCCATCGTCGTTCCGCTGCTGAATGAGCGCGAGTCGCTGCCCCTGCTGATCGAGCGGCTGCATCAGGTGCTGCGGTCCATGGGGGTGGCCTATGAGGTGATCCTGGTCGATGACGGCAGCACGGATGGGTCCTGGTCGGAGATCGTGAAGGCCTCCGCGGCCGATGGGCGCGTGAAGGGCATCCGCTTCGGCCGCAACTTCGGCAAGAGCCCGGCCCTGAACGAAGGGTTCATCGCGGCGCAGGGCGATGTGGTGATCACCATGGATGCCGACCTCCAGGACGACCCGGATGAGGTGCCCGAGCTCTACCGCATGGTGCGGCAGGAGGGCTTCGACCTGGTGAGCGGGTGGAAGAGGAAGCGCTACGATCCGCTGACGAAGACCCTGCCCACCAAGCTCTTCAACTGGACCACCCGGCGGGTGAGCGGGGTGATGCTCCACGATTTCAACTGCGGGCTGAAGGCCTACCGGAAGGAGGTCGTCAAGAGCATCGAGGTCTACGGCGAGATGCATCGCTACATTCCCTTCATCGCCAAGAAGGAGGGGTTCCGGCGCATCGGAGAGAAGGTGGTGAAGCACCATCCCCGGCGCTTCGGCCGGACCAAGTTCGGCTTCGACCGCTTCATCAACGGGTTCCTCGATCTGCTCACGATCACCTTCGTGTTCCGCTTCGGCCGCAAGCCCATGCACTTCTTCGGGTCGGTGGGCACCTTCATGTTCGTGGTGGGCTTCCTGAGCGCGGCCTGGGTGGTGGGTGAGAAGCTCTGGCACCTTTACGTGCTCAAGCAGCTGGCGCCCCGGGTGTCCGATCAAGGGCTCTTCTATGTGGCCCTCACGGCCATGGTCATCGGCGTTCAGCTCTTCACCATGGGCTTCGTGGCGGAGCTGGTTCACCGCTACAGCCCCGAGCGCAACCAGTACCGCGTGTCGGAGCGCGTGGGCCAGTAGGCGGCGTCCGCATCTTTGAGGGATGAGGCCCGCAGCCCGCATCGCCCTCGCCGCACTGCTCCTCGCCGCGCTGTCGCGCTACGTGGCCCTCAGCGCCTTGGTCCATCCCTTCGCCGATGACTTCAGTTACGCGGCCGTGGGCATGCGGACGGACCTCCTGCCCAGGCTCTTGGACGAGTACCGGCATTGGAACGGGCGGTGGTTCTCCAACATCCTGGTGCTGCGCAGCCCGCTGGTGCTCGGCATCGATCCCGGCCTCGCCCTCTACCGTGGGGTGCCGCTCGTGCTGCTCGGCCTCACCTACGGCGGCCTCTGGGCATTGGTCGCTGCGTGCGGCACCGCCCTGCGCAGGGGCGACCAGGCGCTGCTCGCCGGGGGGCTGCTGCTGCTCTACCTGCACCTCATGCCCGACCTCTCCGAGGGCCTGTACTGGTACACCGGGGCGGTCAGCTACCTGCTGCCCGGAGCGCTGTCGTTGCTCGTGGCGGCGGCATGGATCCGCAGCGCGCGCCGTCATTGGCGGCTCGGCTGGGCAGCCACGGCTGCGGTTGGCCTGCTGGCGGTGGTGGCATCAGGCTGCAGCGAGCTGCACATGATGGTCATGGCCGCGGGCCACGCTGCCCTGCTCGGCCTTGCCTGGCGGCGCCAGCGCGCGGTTCCGCTTCCGCTGGCCGCCGTGCTGCTCGCCGTGCTCGCTGCGGCCTTCCTCATGGCCGCGGCGCCGGGCAATGCGGTGCGCGGCGCCAACTTCCCGCTGCGGCATGATGCGTTGCGCACCGTGGGGTGGGCAGCGGTCCAGTCCATGCGGTTCGCGTTCACCTGGTTGTCCTCTCCGGCCCTGCTTGCCGCCTCTTTCATCTACCTGGCCGGCGGCGAGACCTTCCATGCCCGCATCGCCGGGGCATTCGGCCCGATCGGCATGAAGCCCTCGCAGCTGGCGGCCATCCTGGGATTGACGCTGTTCGCTGCCATGGCCCTCCCGTACTGGGCCACCGGGCTGCTCGGCCAGCACCGCACGGTGAATGCGGTGCTGCTCGTGCTGCTGCCCGGCTGGTTCCTCCTGCTCTCTGCGGTACGGGTCTCCCTGGTCGAACAGGGCAGGTGGCGCTGGGCGCCCTGGCCATCGCGCATGAAGCCCCTTGCCTTCGCCGTGCTGCTGGCGTCGGTGCTGTTCACCGGAAGCGGCGGGCGCGTGACCGGTGACCTGCTCTCGGGCCGGATGGCGCGGTTCGATGCCGCGCTGGTGGATCGCTATGCGCGGATCATCGGTGCGCAGAAGGCCGGCGCACGGTCGATGACCCTGCCGGCCCTGGCCGATCAGCCGCGCTCGCTGCGCTACCTCGACGCGGGCAGTGATGCGGAGGGCTGGATCAACCGGTCGTTGACGGGATGGCTGGGGGCCGGATCGCTGCGCATCATCGTGCCGGCGGACTGAAGGACCGTGGGCGGTATGGCGAACAGCTCCTCGGCCAGCCGGGCATCATGCCCATACACATCATCCCTGAAATGCAGGCGGCCGGCCCGGTCCACCCAAGCGGTGAAGTAACCGATGCTCACCGGGCGCTTCCCCTTGAGGCGCACGAATTGCTCTTTGCCGCTGTGCATGGCTTCCTTGATGCGCTTGGCGGTCCACGCGGTGTCATCCCGGAGCAGGTATTCGGCCAGTCGCTGCGGCTCGCTGAGGCGGATGCAGCCATGGCTGAACGCGCGGCTCTCGCGGGCGAAGAAGCTCTTGCTCGGCGTGTCGTGCAGGTAGATGCTGTAGCTGTTCGGGAACAGGAATTTCACGCGCCCCAAGGCATTGGACGCCCCCGGGCGCTGACGGATGATGGGGTTCGATGCCGACCCGCCGATGATCTCCATCCCTTTCTTCCGGAGGTAGTTCGGGTCCTTGGCCATGGCCGGCAGGATCTCGCCGCGCACGATGCTCGCGGGCGGCGTCCATGTGGGACTGAAGACGATGGTCGAGAGGGAGTCGCTGAAGATGACCGTGCGGGTCGCTGCCGTGCCAACCACCACAGCCATGCTCCAGGCGATGGTGTCCGCCTCATGCACATGCAGGCGGAACTCAGGGATGTTCACCAGCAACTGGTCAGGGGCGGTGCGCTCCGGCACCCAGCGCAGGCGCTCCATGTTCACCAGCAGCGTGCGCACGCGGTCGGCGGGCGCCACGTTGACCTGGGCGAGGACGCCCTTGCCGATGACCCCGTCCGGATGAAGGCCATGCCGCTCCTGGAAACGCTTCACGGCCTCCACCAGCAGGCTGTCGTAATCGGTGCTGAAGAGCAGCATGCTGTCGCCGGTTGAGCGGAAATCACCGAGCAGCATCAAGCGCTGCCGCAGGTCGGGCATCCAGTCCACCGCTTCGCCCGGCTCGATCTTCCGGCGGTCGCCGAGGCTGAGCTGCGGCCAGGGCAGGTCCTCAAGGTCGTGGTAGCGCTTGAGCTGCGCCTTGAGCAGCTTGTACTGGGGGTGCAGCGGCTCAACGGGGGAGAGGTCCATGCGGCCGGCCACGAGGGAGTCCAGCAGCCGGTCATAGTTCTTCTTCCGCCTCGGGATGAACCAATCGAGCTCGCGCGGGTCCTTGTCCACGGCGCCTCCGTACTTCTTCTCCGCGTACCGGAAGAACTCAGCGGTGAAGGCCAGCTCGAGCCGCAGCATGCAGCTGTCGCAGAGCCCGGCCTCGCGCCCCCGGCCCTGGTTCATGAGGTCGTCCAGCTTCGCCCGGATGTAGGCCAGCTCCCTGTAGGCGGTGTCGGGCTCGGTGACCAGGTAGCGGAAGGCCGCAGCGCCCTGCGAGAGGGTGTCGTTCACGAACCAGGCGAACTGGTGGCCGCGGCGCGCATAGAAGGCGGTGATGCCCGATGAGTCACGCTGGTACTCCGGGTGGTCGGCGAGGAAACGCACGATGAACAGCGGATCGAGCGTGCGTACGGAGTAGACGGCCCGTGTCTCGAACACGGAGTCGACGGCCTGCCCGGGGCCGTTGACCGCGGCATCGTCAACCGGATGCACGCAGGATGCCAAGAGGGCCAGGGTGCCCGCCATCAATGGGAAACGCATGCGGACTGCGATGGAGGCAACGAAGGAAGGGATGGCCGGCCGGTGGCTCAACGTCCGTGGACGTAGAGATATCCACCATCCGCGAGCAGTTCGATCACGCGGGGCATGTCGTCACGGCTTACCGCCGGGCACCCCCAGCTGCGGCCAAGGCGTCCATGCCTGGCGATGAAGTCATCGCTGACGTAATCCGCGCCATGGATGATCACCTCACGGCTCTGCGCCTGGCAGTTCGAGCCCTTGTCCAGCCCATGGAGGAGTAGCGCTGCGCCATGCTTCGGGCTCACGATCTCGGCCCCCACGCGGTAGAGCCCCTTGCTGGTGGCATGGGAGCCCTCGCGATTGCTGAAGGTTGTGCACATCAGGTCGCCTGAACCCTGCCCATGTGCCACATAAGTGCGCAGCACAAGTTCTTTCCGGTCCATGTCGATCACGACCAGCCGCTTCGCGGTGCTGGGCTGGGTCATGTCAGCGATGGCCAGCATGCGCGGCCTCACGCCCCGTGCCGAAGCGCTGGCATAGCCTTTGGCGAAGGCCAGCTCATGCAGGCAGCCGTCAAGGCCGATTTCCGTGTAGAGGGCCCGCACCTCGTCCACGGTGGGGGATTCCAAGGTGGCGGCGGGTGCGGGTGCGGCAGCGGGCAGCAGCCATAACAAAGGCAAAAGCAAAGCCACCGGAGCTCTCATCCTTCTTCCTTGCAGGTTCGCCCTTCGTTGCTTCAACCGGCGAGGTTCCAGGTCACCGGTCGGGAAGGGTTCCGCGAATCTAACGGACAGGGCCATCCCCTGCTTGTACGTTGGGGATCTTTAAGGGTTCAGCCTTGGAAAGCCGGTCAGCCGTTAAGCACCGCCTTGGCGTAGTTCGCCCAGCTCATGGTCTTCGTGGCCTCCACCACGTTCTCACGGGGGATGGGCTTGTCGATGCTCGCGTTCATCACGCGCACCATGTCGGCGATGTCCTTCGGGGTGGCCAGGTAGCCGTTGAAGCCATCGGTGATGGTCTCGGGGAAGTGTCCCACACGCGTGGCCACCGCGGGCAGCTTGAAGTTGTAGCTGAGGCTCTCCACGCCACTGGGGGTGGCCGTCTCGTAGAAGAGTACGATGGTATCGGCCGCCTGGAAGTAGGGAGGGACCTCCTCGTTCGGGATGAAGCGGTCCACCACCAGCGTGCGGTCGCGGATGCCGAGGCTGTCAACCATTGCCAGCGGGTCGTAGTCACGCTCGTCATCGGCCTTCTTCAGGAAGAGCTTCTTCAGCGTGCCGAAGACCGCGTTCTTCAGCTTGGTGCTGAGCTTGGTCTGGTCCACCGTCTGCCAGAAGCGCTCGCCCACGATCATCAGGCTCACATCGTCGCGCTGCTTCGCCAATTCGGCAAAGGCCTCGATGCAGTAATGCAGCCCCTTGTACTTGCGGATGAAACCGAAGAACAGGAATACGTGCTTCCGCAAGCCGTGCTGTGCCTTCCACGCTTCCTTGTCGAACGCCGGATCGGGCTTGAAGAGGGAGTAGATGGGGTGGTAGAGCTTGAGGATGGGGTGAATGGTCGTTGGTGATTGGTGAATGGGTCGGTCAACATGTCCAAGAGGTGTTTCACCATTCGCCATTGACCATTCGCCATTCGCCCTCTTCCCGTCCAACGTCACCTTGAACTCCTTCTCCGGCATCAACGCCTTCAGCTCCTGCGCCGTCTTGTACGCATGCACAATGAAGCTGTGCCCGTGCCGAAGGGCCATGCGCGTGAGCCGTGCATCCAGGCTGCTCTGCTCCTTGGCAGCTACGAAGTGCAGGTCGAAGAGGATCTCCGCGTTCGTGTGCCTCCGCAGGTACCTGGCGATGGTGTTCAGCGGAATGCCTTGCGTGGGGTTGTACCACTGCAGGATTACCTTGTCGGGCTTCAATTCAGCGATGGCCTTCGCGGTACTCCACCACGTGCGCGGGTCGTTCCAGTTGGTGAGGTAGTGGACGGGGATGTCGTAGCCTTCCAGGAAGTCGCTGCGGCTGGCCTTGTCCACGAACTCGCGCGGGATGATCGCGGGGTACTGCTGCGTCCAGCTGACGATGGTGACCTGCGCGCCCTCATCCTTCAGCGCCCGCGCCAACGCCGTGTTGTACTGCGCAATGCCGCCTTTGAACTTGGGGCCGGGGCCGAAGCAGACGATCATCGATCAGAAAATGAGATGATCAGAAGATCAGAAAATGGAATGCGCGCCCATCGATACCTCTGCGCGCTGACCTCCACGATCGCATCACGCTCAGTTATCTGATCATCTGATCGTCCGATCATCCGATCCGCATTTTCGCCGCCTCATACACCCGCCGCATCCCTTCCTCGATGCTGATCTTGGCCTTCCAGCCGAGGTTCTGTTCCACCCAGGTCATGTCGCAGTAGCGGCTGTGCACGCCCACGGGCTTGTCCAGCAGCGGCTTGATGGTCGGCTTGTAGCCCGCGAAACCGGTGAAGACCTCGATGAGCTCCAGGAAGCTGGTAAGACGGCCCATGCCGATGTTGATGGCCCGGCCGTCGCTGATCTTGTCCATGGCCAGCAGGGTGAGGTCGAGCACGTCGTCGATGTGCACGAAGTCGCGGCCCTGCTTGCCGGTGCCCCACACCTCGAAGGGGTTCTCCTTCTTCGCCGCACGCGCCGCGATGGCCGGCACGGGGTAGCTGAGGTCCTGGTCCTCGCCGTAGCCGCTGAAGGGGCGGATGCAGGTGACATGCACGCCGTAATGGCTGGCCGCGATCTTAGCCAGGAACTCGCCCGTGAGCTTGCTCCAGCCATAGGTCATGTCAGGCTCGCCCATCTTCTTGAAGTCGATGTCGGTCTCCTTCAGCTGCAGCGTGTTGCTCTCCGTCTGCAGGTCGATGGGGTAGGCGGCGCTGCTGCTGGGATAGAGGAAACGGCGCGGCTTGTTGCGGCAGACGTAGAGGAACATCTCGGCATCGATGCTGAGGTCCTGCGCCACGAGCATGGGATCGCCGTCGATCTTGCTGCGCCCGCCCACGATGGCCGCGAAATGGAAGATGTCATCGAAAAGGGCGATCCCGAGGCCGTACTGCTTGGCGAGCCACTGCGGATCGGTGTTGAGGCCCCGGAGCACGTCGCGCAGGTCGGCATGGAGGAAAAGGAGCCGTTCGTCCTGCCCGTAGACCCTCAGGTTCTTGTGCTCGAAGCTCACGGGCAGCCCCAGCCAGGCATCCGGGTGGATGCCCACGCTGAGGTCGTCGATGAAGAGGACGCGGGCACCTTGGGCGTGGAGCCGCTTGACCATGTTGCGGCCCACGAAGCCGCAGCCGCCGGTGACGAGATGGGTTGCCATGCGCGGCAAAGATGCGGCGGAGGCGCCGAGCCGGGCCACGGGGCATGGGCAGCTGCACCACGGAGTATCTTGCCGGCATGCGCCGAAGCCCGCTCCGAGAGGCCCTGGAAGCCATCGCCACGCACGATGGCGGTGAGGCGGAGCCATTGGGCCAACTGGTGCGGGCCTTGCGCCCCACCCGGTCGGAGCGGGTGGAGCCCGGCGCGCCCCGCTTCAAGGCGCTGCTGCAGCTCCTGGAGCACGATGGACAGCTGCGCAGCGGGCTGGCCGCCTACCTCATGCGGGTGCTCGGGCAGAAGGGCGTGGGGCGCACCCTCACCGATGCCGGCATGCCCAGCGGGGCCTTCTGGCACGAGTTGCGGCAGCGCCTCACCTACAAGCTGCTGCCCTACCAGCCCGAGCGGGAGTCGCTTGACCATGTGCTGATCAACGTCTTCTTCCAGGAGGAGGATGCACAGTGGGTCGCTGCCATCCCGGACGAGGATGTGGTCCGGCTGCTGGACCTCCTCGGGGTGCCGGGCATCGATGCCCGCGAACGCCATGGCCTGCTCATGCAGGAACTGCTCTTCGCTGCCAAGGTGCTGGGCCTGCGCATCGCGGGCCGTGCCTTCGACAGCGAGGTGCTGCGGATGGTGCCCGAGCACGCCAACTTCGAGAGTCCCTTCGTGCGGCTGGAGGATGAGCTGGACCGGTACCTGGATGCGGTGCGGGCGGGCCGCGCATCCCGCACGCGCTCCGATCCCGGCTTCCTGCCCGTGCGCGCGCTCATCGGCGAATGCCATGGCGCCATCGCACAGGCCTACGCGAACAGCGCCACGCTCGGCATCACCTTCCGGGTGAACCAGCACCTGCTCACCATGGAGCGCATGCTGCAGCGGCTGCAGGAGATCCTCGACGCCATCGCCCTGCCCGACGGCACCGACGGCCGTGCGGCCTTCGCGCGGCTGCTGAAGGCGCTGGTGCGGTACAACAGCGGACGCACCCAGGTAGGCGCATTCATCGCGGAGAGCACCCAGGCCGTAGCCCGCGAGGTGACCCAGCACACCGGCCGGAAGGGGGAGCACTACATCACCTCCACGCGCAGCGAGTACGCAGCCATGCTCCGGTCGGCCCTGGGCGGCGGCGCCATCGTGGCGGTGGCCTGCATGCTCAAGGCGTGGTACGGCTCCCTGGAGGGCAGCCTGTTCTTCCACGCCTTTCTCTACAGCCTCAACTACGCGATGGCCTTCACCGCCATCTACCTGTTGCACTTCACGCTGGCCACCAAGCAGCCCGCCATGACCGCCGCCACCATCGCACAGGCGCTCGACGAGGGGCGGCGCGACGGACAGATGACCTACGATGCGCTCGCGGGCCTGGTGGAGCGGGTTTCGCGATCGCAGCTCATCGCCTTCGTCGGCAATGTCGCCATGGCCTTCCCGGTGGGCATGGCCATGGCTTATGGCTGGAACGCGCTCTTCGGGCCAGACCTGCTGGCCGGCAAGGCGGACAAGCTGCTGCAGGAGCTCGATCCCCTCGCGTCATTGGCTTTGCCCCATGCGGCCATTGCCGGCGTCTTCCTGTTCGTCAGCGGACTCATCGCGGGAAGCGTCACCAATGCCAGCATCCATCGCAACGTTCCGCTCCGCATCCAGGAGCACCCGGTACTCCGGCTCTTCATGGGGGCGGAGTGGCGGAACCGCCTGGCCCGCGCCTATGAGCGCCATGCCGGTGGGGTGGTGAGCAACATCTGGTTCGGCATCTTCATGGGCTCCGTAGGCGCGGTGGGGGCCTTCCTGGGCCTGCCACTCGACATCCGACACATCACCTTCGCCGCAGGAAACATGGGGCTGGGCCTGGTCGGCATGGATTGGTCCGTAGGGACCTACGCCGTGATCATGGGCGCCCTCGGCATTGGGCTCATCGGCCTCTTCAATTTCCTGGTCAGCTTCAGCCTGTCGATGCTGCTGGCGCTCCGCTCGCGGGGGATACCCCTGGGTGAGCTGGTGCCCATAGCGCGTTGCGTTCGCGACCGGTTGAAGCGCCGCCCGCGGGCCTTTTTCCTCCCCCCTTCGGCAGGAGCGGCGGATCGGCCCGATGCCTGAACCCGCCGTGCGCTACTGCACCACCAGCCGCTCGGTGAGCAGGCGCTGTCCGTGCTGGAACCCGATCAGGTAGAAGCCCGGCGGAAGGTCGGTCGCCAGGGTGGAGGTGCCTGCGGGCAGCCGGTCGGCATGCACCATGCGGCCGAGTTCATCCATTACAGTGACCGTGCCCGCATGGCTGCTTCGGACCTGGATGGCGCCCCGGCCCGGATTGGGGAAGACGGTGAGGCGAGGCGCAGGCAACGGCGCCTCGCCGCTGGATACCGCGAGGAGCAGCGCCTGGTAGGCGTTGATGCGGCCATGGCCGTGATAGGGGTCCCAGCCGGCGACGTCCTCCAGCGGGTCGCCCACCTGGTCCTCGGCCGTGGCCTCGATGATCGATCGGATCTCGGCGGCGCTGCGGGTGGGGACCTGGGCCTTCAGCAGGGCGGCCAGGGCGCTCACGTGCGGGGTGGCCTGCGATGTGCCGGACCAGTAGGTGCTGTATCCCGTATTCGACAGGTGGCTGAAACCGTAGATGTAGTCGCCCGGGGCGCACACGCTGATGTGGTTGCCGTAATTGCTGCCGCTCGTGCTGCCCCAGTAGAAGGGGGCGGCCCGCCGGTCGTTGGGCTTGGTGGCGCCCACCGCCATCACGCCGCTGAGCGCTGCCGGATAGAATGGCGTTGCGGAATTCGTGTTCATCATGCAGGCCACCACCAGCACATCGTTGGCTGCAGCATAGTCGGCGGCGGCCTGCATCTCGAAAGACGGATCCGTGCCGCCCATGGACATGCTGATGATGTCAGCGCCGTTGTCCACGGCATAGTACATGGCGGCGATCCACCAGCTGTACCAGCCCTGGTTGGCGGAGTTCAGCGCCTTCAGCACCATGGCCCTGCAGTTGAGGTCCACGCCCGTGAACCCCGTGGCGTTGTTGCCCTCCGCTGCCACGATGCTCGTCACGTTGCTGCCGTGGCCCTGGTCGTCGGCCGGGTCGTTGTCGTCGTTGGCGAAGTCCCAGCCCCGCCAGTCATCGATGAAGCCATTGCCATCGTCGTCCATCCCATTGCCGACCACCTCCTCGCCGTTCTGCCAGAGGCGGTCGCCCCAGTCGGGATGCTGCAGGCGCACGCCGGAATCGATGATCGCCACGGTGACATCGGCGCTGCCCTGCTCCAGCTCCCACGCGCTCTCCATGTCGATGTCAGCACCGGCGGTGGCCGTTGAGAGGCTGAAGGAGCCGTCGTTCTTCAGGCCCCATTGGCGGAAGTAGTAGGTGTCGTCCGGTACGAAGCTCCTGTCGCCGCCGCCCTGGCCCAGGCGGTCGGGCTCGGCGCGCACCACGCCGGGTAAGGCTCCGAAGGCCGCCGCAGCGCGTTCGGCATCGGCCGGCCCGGACAGTTCGATCACGAAGAGCCGCGGAACGCCCGGCCGGGCCGGCGTCAGGCGCCGGGCGCTCACGGCGCCGAAGCCCCGGCTGAGCCGGTCGAGCGGCTCCAGGCCCACCGCGGCGCGTGCTGCGATGGGTACGGCCGTCAGTTCCACGGCATCCGATACGCGAACGATGACGCGTCCGGCGGTTTGCGCGAGCAGCGCGGCCGGCAGAATGGCCGCAGCGAGTGAGAGGGTGCGTTTCATGGTAGGCGCGGTTGGTGCAAGGGCAAGATAGGCTGCGCGGGCGCGCTCCGCCTCAGGGTTGCCCGCCCCGGCCCTCCAGCAGGTCGTTGAGGGTGGCGCCCTGATGGCCGCATTTGCGCGGTACCAGGCTCATGGCGTACTCCGCCAGGGCCGTGATGGTGAGGCTGGGGTTCACCCCCAGGTTGGCGGGGATGATGGAGCCGTCGATGATGCGCAGCTCCGGGTACCCGAAGGCCTCGAAGCGCTCGTTCACCACGCCCTCGCCCGCATCGGCGCCCATGGGGCAGCCGCCAAGGATGTGCGCCGTGCTGCTCATGTCGAGCAGCACCTCGGGCAGCGCGTTCATGGCGGTGCCGCCCGCTTTCGCGGCATAGCGGTGCATCACCTCCTGGCCGATGCCGATGTAGGCCGGAACGCGCTTGCCGCCATCGCTCACCACGCTCAGCCGGCCGCCGAGGAGGCCGGGCTTCCACCGCACGCGCACGGCGTTGTCCAGGCTCTGCATCACCAGCAGGATGATGCTGTGCCGGCCGAAATCGCGGCGCAGTACCCTCAGCGCCTTGCGCGGCTGCGTCACCGTGCTCCAGATGGACTTGGCCATGCGCAGCATCGGCGGCCCCTCGCCGGCGGCCATCACCGCCAGCAGGCCCATGGCGCCGGAGCCGTCGCCGTACTTCACGAGCTCGATGTGCGTGTGCGCATCCGGCTCGAACACGCGGCTGATGGCCACGCCATGGTTCACCTTCTTCGGGATGCCGCTGATGCCGCAGAGCGATTCGCTGTTGGTGCGCAGGCTGGCGCCCAGCTGGTCGGAAAGCGCCGGCAGCGTGCGCAGCTCGTGCTTCTGCCGCATGAGCAGCTTCAGGGTGCCCATCACGCCGGCGCTCACCACCAATCCTTTCGCGCGGAAGACGCGGTGCTTGCCCTTCAGCAAGGATGTTGAGCTCCGCGTGTGCACGTGGTACAAGCCATCGATGCGCTCGATGCGCGTCACCTCCGTCTCCGCTTCGATGCGCGCGCCGAAGCGCTCCGCGAACCAGAGGTAGTTCCTGTCGAGCGTGTTCTTGGCGTTGAACCGGCAGCCCACCATGCAATTGGCACAGGCGGTGCACCCGGTCCGCTCCGGACCGAGCCCTTTGAAGTACGGGTCGGTAGGCGCCTTCGGATCGCCGAGGTAGACGCCGACGTGGTCCACGGGCTTGTAGGTGCCGGCCTTGCCCATGTCGCGCGCCACTTCGGCGAGGATGCGGTCCTCGGGCCCTTCCTGCCCGTACCGCGTGCTGCCCAGCATGAAGCGCGCCGTGGCGTAATGCGGGGCGAGGCGCGCCTTCCAGTCGCCGAAGCGCGACCAGGCCGGATGGCGGAAGAACCCGTCGCCCGGCATCATGTGCGTGTTGGCGTAGATGAGGCTTCCGCCGCCCACGCCCGCGCCGCTCAGCACCATGATGCGGTTGAGCAGCTGGATCCGCTGCGGCCCGAAGCAGCGGAGCATCGGCGCCCAGAGGAAGCGGCGCAGGTTCCAGTTGGTGCGGGGGAAGTCCTGGGCGGCCCAGCGCTTCCCCTGCTCCAGCACCAGCACATCGTAGCCCTTCTCGGCCAGGCGCATGGCGCTCACGCTGCCGCCGAAGCCCGAGCCGATGACGATGTGGTCGTGGATGCGGTCCTCGCCCATGTGCGTCCCAAATCTACCGGCCGGACGGCGCGGCGTCGACTCAGAACTGGAAGTAGATGAAGGGCACCATGTCCGCCGTCACGGTCTGGTAGATGAGCATCACCGCGGCGGCGCAGGCCAATGCCATGGCCCAGAGCGGGAGCGCGGCGAAGCGCTCGCGGTAGCGCTGCTTGAGCGACTCGGGCAGCCAGTGGATGACGAGCCCGGCCAGGGTGACGCCCAGCACGCTGCGGAAGGCCCAGAGCACATCGCCGGCCAGGTGTAGGCCGAAGTCGCTGGTCACCTGGTGGAGGAAGGCATTGGCGGTCTCCAGGTCGGGGCTGCGGAACCAGATGCGCGTGAAGCTGATGAAGGTGAAGGTGAGGAGCACCGACCAGGCGTGCGCGGCCCAGTGCGTGCTGCGGCCCCAGGGGCTGATGCGCTTCCAGGCCTTGTGCACCACCAGCCCCAGGCCGTTGAGGCCGCCCCAGATCACGAACATCCAGCTGGCGCCGTGCCACAGGCCGCCGATGAGCATGGTGATCATGAGGTTGAGGTTGGTGGTGATGGCATTGTGCACCGCCGGGGAGAGGCGAACGAGCACAGCGGCGAGGGCCACGACGGACAGGTACACCACCGGCAGCCACCACCATCCCGTGAGCAGGATGAGCGCTGCGCCGATGATGCCGAGCATGATCCAGGAGAAGAGCGATCCGCCCCGGTTGCCGCCCATGGGGATGTAGAGGTAGTCGCGCAGCCAGGTGCTCAGGCTCATGTGCCAGCGGCGCCAGAAGTCGCCCACGTCGGCGGCCTTGTAGGGGCTGTTGAAGTTCTTGGTGAGGCGGAAGCCCATGAGCAGGGCGATGCCGATGGCGATGTCGGTGTAGCCGCTGAAGTCGGCGTACACCTGCAGGGAGTAGCCGTAGAGCGCCAGCAGGTTCTCGAAGCCGGTGTAGCGCAGCGGGTCGGCGAACACGCGGTCGATGAAGTTCACCGCGATGTAGTCGCCCACCACCATCTTCTTCAGCAGCCCGTTGAGGACCCAGAACACAGCCATGCCGAACTCCGCGCGCGAGAGCCGGAAGGGCTGGGCGATCTGGGGGATGAACTCCGAGGCGCGCACGATGGGGCCGGCCACCAGCTGCGGGAAGAAGCTCACGTAGAAGCCGAAGTCGAGCAGGTTGCGCACCGGCTTCAGGTGGCCGCGGTACACGTCGATCGCGTAGCTCATGCACTGGAACGTGTAGAAGCTGATGCCCACGGGCAGGAGCACCTTGTTCTCCACGAAATGCGCATCCCAGGCGGCGTTGGCCCAGCGGGCGAAGTAGTTCACCGGTTCGAAGGCGGTGCCCAGCAGGGCGTTGACGTTCTCCACCACGAAGTGCGCGTACTTGAAGTAGCCCAGCACGAGCAGGTTGAGCGTTACGCTGAGCGCGAGCAGCAGCCGCTTGCGGAGCCGGTCCTGCGCTGCGGCGCTGGCCCTGCCGATGAAGAAGTCCATGACGATGCTGAAGCCCAGCAGCCCCACGAACAGCCCGCTGGTCTTATAGTAGAAGAAGAGGCTCACGGCGAAGAGCCAGCCGCTGCGCCAGAGGGGGCGCCGGTGCACGATGCTGAAGCCGGCCAGGGCCACCAGGAAGAAGCCCCAGAAGTAGAGCCGCGTGAAGATGACGGGCGCGTGCTCATCGTAGCGGAGGAGCGCGGCCCAGTCGATCGTCGCGGTGCTCATGCGGTCAGTGGCGGATGGCGCTCAGGTGCCGGCCGTAGCGCTCCATCAGTGCCGCGAAGAGCAGGTCGCCGAGCAGCGCATAGCCCGGTCGTTTCAGGTGGATGCGGTCAGGCTGCGCCAGGCCGGCCTTCTCCCAGGCGCGGATGCTGCCCTCGCCGCCCATCACGCCGAAGGCGTCCCACATGGCCACCCCCTCCGCGGCGCTGAGGCGCATCATCGCCTCCCGCACCGCGCCCGCGTTCCGGTTCACATGCCGGCGCTTCACGTAGCTGTCCGTGTTCGTGGTGAGCAGGATGGCGGTACCGGGGCTGGCCTGGCGGATGCGCCGGATCAGCTCGCGGTAGTTGGCCTCATAGCGCGCCGCGCTGAAGTCGGGGTCGTGCGCGTCGTTGATGCCGATGGAGAGGATGACCAGGTCGGGCTTCAGCAGGACGAGCTCCTCGGCGAAGCGCTGGCAGCGCAGCCAGCTGGCTGTGCTGGCGCCGTTGACCCCGAGGGCGTGGAGGACGAATCCCGGATCGCTGTTCTCCAGCACGATGCCCCTCAGGGTGAACCGCCGCTGCAAGGTGTCCGTGCGCTGGATGCGCAGGCGCAGCGTATCGCGCAGGCGGTCATAGGTGAACTCGGTGTAGCCGCCCGCGGCGTCCACTCGGCGCTCGATCCGCACCGTGGTGTCCGTGCACCAGGCCCGCACCTCGTAGCTGCTGTCCATGCGGTGCAGCACGCGCACGCGGTCGAAGGCGTAGCCGGGGTAGGCCTCGCCGCGGAAGCTCACCTTGATGCCGGTGAGCGTGTCGGTGGTGGTGACGCTGATGCCCGCCGCGCCGAGCACCGAGCTGTCCGTGCGCATCACGTTGCGCACGGCCGTCCAGCTGCCCGTGTACTCCGGGTGGTACCAGTAGGGATTGTTGCTCTTCGCCATGTTGTAGGGGAAGATGAATCCGCGCCCCGCGCGCACGCCGGGCGCCATGGTCTGCAGCCGGTGCCGCAGCTCCATGCTCCACAGATCGGCCTGCACGTGCGACCCGCCGATGTGCGCCACGCTCACCTGCCCGGTGCCGTCGAACAGCAGGCGGTCGAGCTTCGCGTGGTAGGCCTCCCAGGCCGCGCTGTCGCCAAGGGTGGTGACGCGGTTCACCGCGGGGTTCAGGAAGGCGCGCTCCTGCACGCGCAGGGGATTGCCCTGGCCAACGGCCGTGGCCGCAGCGAGGAGCAGCGCCAGCAGCGCGGCGCCCCTCCGCTCAGGGAAGGTCCTTGTGGTATGCGGCGAATTCATTGATCAGCGCGGTGTAGAAGAGCTCGCCCACCTTGCGTGCGCCCTGGGGGCTGAAGTGCGTGTAGTCATCGGCGGCCAGCGGCGGGTCGGCCTGCACCCAGCTCACCATGCTGTTGCGCCCGCCCATGGCCTCGTACATGTCCCAGAAGGCCGCGCCCTGCGCCAGTGCATGGGCCTTCATGGCGTCGCGCACCTCCTCGAGCCAGGGCCGCGTCACGTAGTCCGCGCCGTCCTTCACGCTCATGTCGCTGGGGCCGATGACGATGACGCACACGCCCGGGATCATGCGCTTGAAGCGCGCGATCTGCGCGCCGAAGAAGCGCCCGTACTGCTCGGCCTCCTCCTTGCTCTTCAGGTTGGGCAGCACATTGCCGCCGTACTGCAGGATCAGCAGCCGGGGGGCCAGCTCGGCGTACATGGCCGTGAGCAGGCCCTGGTCCGTGCGCCGGAATTCATAGCCTGCGGCCCCGCGCGCCGCGATGTTGTCCATGGCCACGCCGTTGCGGCCCTCCAGCGATATGCCGAAGACATCGGGGCTGTCGGCGCCCGTGATGGTGATGGTGACCTCCTTCGGGGCGCTCTCGAACCGCCACTCGCGCACCAGCAGCCCGGCCTCCGGCTCCACCGTCTCGCTGCTCAGTGCGGCGCCATCGGCGGCCATGGCAAGGGTGAGGGGCGCGCGGTGCCAGCCGTAGAAGAGCCGGCATACGGACCAGGCCTGCGCCTTGCCGTAGCTGCGCCGCTCGGGGCGCAGGGTGATGGTGGCGGTGCGTTCCGTGGAATCGGGCGCCACCGAGTCGGGGAGGATCGGCGTGAAGCGCGCGAAGGCGGAGAGCGCGCCGAAGCGGTCGTGGCCCTGCTCCTTGGGCTTCTTCGACATCACGCTGTAGCGCGTCCAGCCCGCGCTGAGCTCACGCCCCACGCTGAAGTGCGGAACGATGTCGGCCACGGCCACCAGCCCGGGGCCCTGGCCGCCGAATTGCACCTGCAGCTTGTTGCGCACATAGGCCGTGATGCGGTCGCCCTCCAGCTGCGAATCGCCGTAGTGCAGGATGCGGACGGGGCGCTTGGCCGAAGCGGCGCCTTGCAGCGCGGCGAAGAAGGGGTGCAGGATGGCGGGCCCCTCGGGCGGGAAGTGCAGCCGGATGCGCTCCTCGAGCGGCGCCAGCTTGGAGGCGTCGAAGGCGAACGGGGGCGCTACGGTGTCCGCCGGCTCCGCCTCGAGCGCCGACACGGCGATCGTGTCCACGGCCGCGGTGTCGGCTTCCAGGGCGATGATGTCGCTGATGTCCACCCGCTCCTCGCGCACCGGGAAGAGCGCCTCGCGCGGGCCGGGCAGCCGGATGCTCAGGCCGGCCAGCTGCAGCCCCCCGGCGGGCAGCAGCGCCCCGATGGCCGCCAGCAGCAGCAGCACGGCCATGAGGAAGGCGAGGATGCGCGTGGGGGTCATGGCTTCAGCGGCACCTTGAGCCGTTGTCCGGGGCGTATGTCGGCGCCGATGCCGTTGATCCGCATCAGGCTGTCGGCATCCACGCCGGGGTATCGCTTGGCGATGCCGTAGAGTGAATCGCCGCGCTTCACCGTGTACCAGGTGAAGCCCTGTGCCGGGGCGACGCCCGCGGGCGGTGCGGGACGCGGCTCCGCCGGCGGGTCGTCGGCCACCGGCTGCTCCTGCTGGCGCTCGTAGCGCGCGCGCTGGGCCGGCGTCACGTAGATCACCAGGTCCTCGCCCACATCGATGTGGTCGCCGCGCAGCCGGTTCCAGGTGCGCAGCTGAGACACCTTCACGCCGAACCGCTGGGCGATGCGCCCGAGGTAATCGCCGCTGCGCACGCGGTAGTAGATGGCTTCGCGCCCGTCGGGCGCCCGGGCCACCAGGTCCTCGCCGGGCTCGCTCGCCTTGCGCACGGCCTCGTTCAACGCCTCCTGGGCGCGCCGCACCGAGTCGCCCAGCGCCGTGAACCGTGCGCCTTCGCCCTTGGGCAGCAGCAACGCGTGGAAAGCGGGCACGCGGTCGTTGCACAGGGTGCTGTTCAGTGCCTGCAGGCGCTCCTTGGGCAGCTGCAGGATGGCGCTGACGGTGCTGATCCGCAGCTCGGTGGCGGCGCGGATGGTGTCGGCGGGCTCGAAGGGCACGGCGTGGATGGGCGCGATGCCGAGCTTGCCGGCGTGCTCGGCCAGGTAGGTGAAGGCCATCCACAGCGGCAGCGCATCGCGGCAGCCGGCGGTGAAGTGTGGGTAGAGCGCTTCCATGGCGGTGCTGCCGGTGCTGCGTCCTTGCGCCCGGGTGATGTTCGCCGGGCCGCAGGCGAAGGCCATGATGGCCATCCCCCAGTCGCCGTAGCGTGCATGCAGGTCCTTCAGATGGCGCGCCGCTGCGGCGGTGCTCAGGCGCGGGTCGCGGCGCTCATCGATGTCCGCTGTCACGCGCAGCCCGTATCGCAGCGCCACCGGGTAGGTGAGCATCCAGAGCCCGGCGCCGCCCTCGGGCGATTCGGCCAGGGTGTTCATGGCCGAGAGGCCCAGCGGCAGATAGCGGAGCTGGCGGGGCAGCCCGTGCCGCACCAGTTCGCCCTCGATCAGCGGCGCGTACTCCTCGCACAGGCCCAGTGCCGCGCGCAGCTCATCGCGCCGCGGCTCGCCGAGCAGGTCCACGTAGCGCGCCACCAGCGTATCGGCGAACACGGGCAGCTCCGGCGATGCGGCGCGCAGCCGTGGCAGCAGGTCGCGCGTGTCCATGGCGCGCACCACGCCGGGAGCGCTCTGGCGGTGGCTCGCTTCCAGCGCCGCGCGCACGGGCCAGGTGGCCGCCAGGCTGTCGAGCCGCCAGAGCGACTGGGCGCCGGCCGGCTGAGGCATGGAGCAGAGTAGGAGAATAAGAAGGGCTCTGGCGCGCATTCGGACCCGGTAAAGCAAGGCGCGCGCAGGCCCGCCATCGCGGGCGCCTCAACGCGATTTCTGCACGGGTTGGTGTGGAGCGGACCGCGGTGCAGTACCCGTGTCCTGCGGTGGCCTCTTCGTCGCACTCCGTGCGCAGCGGTATGATGGCCGCAATCAAATGCGGTCCCGATGGCTTCGACAGCGATTCGTTATTTACCCATGGTCGGCTATTTTCAGCCCATAAGTGCCATGGAGAGCAAAGGCATATTCCAATCCGTTCCCAACGCACAGCCCGCATCGAACGGGCAGCTATGCGCGTGTGGCGTTCTCTCTCTCTCTCTCTCTCTCTCTCTCTCTCTCTACAATGACACGGCCTGCAAA
>ERZ761607.667-NODE-667-length-54661-cov-34.556807_pt1 | contig 54661 bp, 45 predicted proteins | sample MGYA00511164_ERZ761607 | MGnify/ENA primary metagenome ERZ761607 (study PRJEB28899, sample SAMN02445080) | bioreactor sludge metagenome | biome: EBPR sludge | place: Australia: Brisbane, Thorneside Wastewater Treatment Plant | collected 2011-06-22 ...
AGAACTATTTTTTTACCGCAGAATCATCCGATTTGCAAAAATGTCTAGTAGTATGGAAACGGTGACGGCTCTTCTTTGTGTTAAAATAGACAAATAGAAAAGGATTGCCGATGGATCTAAGGTAGTTTACACGTTCAGAAACAACTACCAAGATGCAGCAATCCTTTTCAGATAAAGCATGTCAATTGATTTTTGGTACCGAGTTTTTATGTCGGTTTTTGACCTGAAAAGCCTCTGCCGACATGAAGGCTGACACCTAAGACAGAGCTTTCACATGCCAAAATAGGGTTTATTGTGGCCTGATATCTATCCGTACCCAGTTATCTTGAACGCGCAAGTAGTAAAAACCATCTTCGCCAACAATATGGAATTGGCTACCAAAAGCTGCCACACCGCGCACCTTAATATCGCCAAATGGTTTATAAGGCGGCTGCCCATCTTGACCTATTGCGTATATAAAGTCGTCCATACCGATGAAAATTAAAGGTGTGCTTATTCCATGATCAAGGGTAATGAATTTAGCTTGTACATCAAAATATGGCTTCCAATTGGCATCACCTTTTTTCCATCGCCAAAGATTGTTTTTATTGTCTATCATAAAAAAATCGCCATCATACACCGTAAAACGAACGGCCTCTTTTTTGGGTGGGATGTTGGCATTGCTGCCATATGGGTGAATGAAGTTATCTTGCCCTATATACCAATATTGACGAGTCCCTTCACGGTCTTTAAAAATGTGTTTAGATTTTCTTAACTCCTCTACGGGTACAGGCACTATGCCATTAGTAAGCGTAGATAAATTCCCTTCGGGATAATAGAATGATTCACCAAAAAAAGAATTAGCATGAGATAAAGGACTTTCAAACTTTTGGATATTCATGTAAACATAATGAAATTGTCCATAATAAATTTGTTTTCCATCTTCGGTAAGCAAGCCAAATCCCCCATTACGAGTGTTTAATTCAATTGCTTTAAATCTAGGGATTTTATTATCCATTGTTTGCGTCTTTTGTTTTTTGTTTGACTGTGCTGCTACTACATTGAGAGATAGCAATACGAACAAAATTAAAAAGCTAAATTTCATGGGAAAAGAATTTATTTTTTTCATGATGAATTATGTTTTGTTGGTTAAAGGTTTATGTATCTGTTTGAATAAGGTGTTAAAAAGGGTGCGAGATAAATTGTTTTATTGGATAACAATCTACGCCCCTGAAGTATAGATTGTAAGAATATGGCCGTCATAATAAGTACGTTACTACTCACAGAGAAGGCTTCTATTTATAGAGATAGACGTAAAAACTTAAGCACCAAGCTCAGGCTATTTATTTTTTTAAGACACAATTATATGGTACAAGTCAAAAATGCCAATAGACATACAATGCACCTTAGATGCGGTGAAATCTTTACTTACCGTTGAGAAAAGCTCCGCAGGAGCGACATGGGCGATATCACTATAGAAAACGAAGCACAACCACAATATCATACCAGAACCCATCGGAATAGAAAGAGGTATGCACGAAGTACATTGGGAAGTTTGAAATGCACCCCAATGAATAGGCTACCTATAAGGAAAAACAATATCGCTCCTCTGGATCTGAATAACCCATAGCCCTGTCATCCTTCTATTATGACTTTGCTCCCAAGGTAAGCCATTGATAGTACATGTTTTAGGTTACGGTTCATGTTATATCGAACCGTCATGCGATTTTAGGTACGGGTTTTTGTAAAAAGGTGACAGTGTAATGTGCTGTCGTAACTTATCTACTTATACCAATCGCACGAGAATATCCGCGTATATGGCTTAGTTGTGATCCCAGAATAGGACTATCCACATAAATATGACCGATGCCTAATATTGGGGACTTGAAAGGATAATTCAATTTAATTATCCCACAGCCACTTTTATCATTTCTCCTTGTGGAGAGATGCGTTCGCCGGGGCCGGGAGCTTGGGTGGGAAATGTGGTGATGGGTAAACCTTCTTGGGCATCGTCGGGAATGTAGTAGGTCTTGCCGTTTTGTGTCACTTGCCGAATAATCTGGCATTGCCGCGAGAGGAATTCATCAGCGGCGGGTGGACGGGTGGGGCAATTACCCATTCCGATCCCTTCATCACGTTCATTGGGCATATAGTGTTTGTGGTTGCCATGATTGATGGCGGAGTATGCACTATTGTCCCAGCACCCCATTGCTCTTCCAAATGCAATCAGGACAAAAAGTACCAGAATGATCGGAATGAGCCTTTTGATTAAGGGTTTTTTAGTCGGGGGTTGCAGGCCAATAGAGGGGTTCTGATTCATCGTGTTGGATATTTTAGGGTCTAGGGACTTCAACCATTTTGCACGTATCGGGTTTCTGGTAGTCCCTAAATTTACCAATAATGCCATTAAGCCTCCAAACCGACGGTTCACCGTAAAAAATCGGACGTTGCCTTTCCGGATGCGTATCTTCTAACTGCTATGACATTATCATTTTGGATTAACTATTGTGTATGACTGATTTGGCCTCGTTGTTTGACAAACGTTTTTTTACGAAGGGCCGTTGCTGGCAAACTTTTACCTTGGCTGTTGGTGTGTGGGTATTGAACGTGGTGGGTTTATATGCCCAGTCGGGTAGTATTCGTGGAGTGGTGGTGGACGAGGAAACCGGACAGCCCCTTTCCGGAGTGACGATTCGTTTACAGAAAGACGATGGACTTACCCTGCAAGGGATTTTTAGTGATGTGAATGGGTATTTTGCATTTGGTTCATTAAGCGCAGATCGGTACTTTATTCGGCTTAGTTTGGTAGGGTACGAATCGCTCACAGAGATTATAGATCTGTATGCGGGTGGTTTGGAACGGCTGAGTTTACGCATGGTTAAAACAACCACTGAAGCGGGTAATGTCACTGTTTTGTCCCGTAAAAAATACCAAGCGGGTATAGAAGCAGGTCCGGGCCTAACCACCATTCGTCCAGGTGATTTGGAGGCCATTCCATCAACCAGCATGTCGCGCGATCTGGCCTCTTTTCTCGAAACCATCCCCGGTTTTGTCTCTCCTGCGGATCGGGGGGGGCAACTGTATGTGCGCGGAGGAACGCCCACGCAAAACCAAGTTTTGATAGATGGGATGGCCATTTATCAGCCTTTTCATATGGTGAGTGGCTTTTCGGTATTACCAGAAGAGTTGATTGCCCAAGCCGATGTTTATACGGGTGGGTGGGGCGCACGATACGGCGGGCGGTTGGCCTCGGTGGTGGATATTGGCACACGGCATGGTCATAAAAAACGATTTGCAGGCGCCGCTTTGGTGGATCCTTTTCTCGGAGCGGTGCGTGTGGAAGGGCCTTTGTACCCCGGTGTCGTCTCGTTTCTGGCCTCCTATCGTCATTCGTTGTTGAGCCGTTTGCCGGAAAGATGGCAGCGCCCGTTTGATTTTGGGGACGAGTTTGCGAAAATTCATGCTTGGCTAACGCCCACCAGCAGTGTGTCGTTCGTGGGATTGCGTGCGCATGACGTGGGTGACTTAGGTAGCTTGGGAAAGCAAGATGACCGCATATCGTGGAGAAATCAAGGGATTGGTGGTCGTTTTTTATATCTCCCCCCTTCTTTTCCTGCATTGTTGGACATCTCCCTCACGAGTACCCGCTTCGATTCTGCTTTCGGACCAGAAAAGGCGCCACGACGGTTCGGGAAAGTAAAAGGATTTCAAGGAGGGTTTAATTTTGATTATTTGCTTCAGCATTGGGAAGCACGCTTTGGAATGTTTGCCCGCATCAATCAGTTCGATTATCGTATTGATCGCAAAGCGGATCAGGAAAACTACACGATCGAAGGGGGAGGGTATTTTGATGCGGCTGTTTTCCTAAGCGATCGGGTGACGGTAGAACCCGGTATTCGTATGCACAACTTTCCGAGCCAAGGGGTTAATACCTTAGAACCACGCTTCCGTGCAACTTGGTTTCCAAAAGGGAAAGAAGACGGACGGCAATGGCATATCGCTGTAGGGCAATACCACCAACAGATTATTGGGTTGCAGGATGAGCAAGATGTGGGTGAAGTGTTTACAGTTTGGGCTCCCGCAATTTTTGAAGTGCCCACTGCTTGGCATTTTATGGGCGGGCAACGACATCGTTTGGCCAAATGGCTTTGGTTGCAGACGGAAGTCTATCATAAAAACCTGTCTTATCTTACAGTTTTGGCCGGCAATGACGGGTTACAATCTGCAACGGGGAAAGCATCCGGAATGGATGTACAATTCAGGGCTTCGAGGTCTTCTGGTGGCGTCTCGGTGGCATATAGCTTAGCACGTGTCGTGTATTATACAACCAACGCTACGTTTTACCCCGGCCACGATCGGCGCCACAACCTCAGTCTTGCTGGTAACTGGCAAACGGGGCGACTACGACTTGGTGCAAAATGGCAGTTGGGCAGCGGCCTTCCTTATACCCCTTTCATCGGATTTGCAGCTACCTTGCCTATTCAAGGAGATAACCCCGGGTTTGTAAATGAAGTTGCCGTACAGAGACCTGTTTTCGGCGATCCATACTCCCAAAGATTGCCCGTGTATAGCCGCGTAGATGCCTCGTTGGAGTGGATTGTGGAAAGTCAGTGGCTTAAATTTAGCCTAATGGCTGGCGGCCAAAATCTTTCAGCACGGAATAACCTATTCTATTATGATCTTTATGCGGATCAACGAGTGGACCAATTTGGTTTTTTCCCAACGTTGGGCATGAAGGTTGAAGTGAAATAGGGCGCAACGTCAGGGTTGTTACGGCGTTCGTAAGAGGGTATAATATGGCCATTTGGTGGTTAGAATCCCATATATACAAAACAAAATCGTCGTTACAGGCCATAAAAAAAGCGCCCAAATTGGGCGCTTTGATCAACTCAGGTCAAACCAATCAGTTTACATACACTGTTTGATCCGGTAATTCCACCACGGGATTTTGTCCGAATTTAATAAGCGTCCGATAATGTGAACCAACAGCAATCGTGAAGGTCTCGTGTTCATGGTAAGGAACCCCATATTTGTGGGCCACCTCCTTAACAATCGGGCTGATACTGGGATAGTGTACACTACATACTTTCGGAAATAGGTGGTGTTCAATTTGGTAGTTCAAACCACCAATATACCATGAAAGCAATTTATTGCGGCGTGCAAAATTGGAAGTTGTTTCCATTTCGTGTACCAACCAATGGTTATGGATCAGCCCCGTATCGTCATATTCGGGGTGATCGGTCTCTTCAACAACGTGGGCCAACTGGAAAACAACGCCTAATATGAGGCCCGCAGTAAGGTGTGCAGTTAGAAAGCCGATCAGAAATTGCCACCAAGTGATGTCCAAAAGCATAAGTGGGAGAACAATCTGGTATCCAACCGTGATGGTTTTCATCACCCAGAGTGTGATCCATTCCTTCATGGGATGCTTTTTATTGACATATGGCCCCAATTTTTTAGCAAAAAAGTATTTAAAGTCTTTGACCACCAGCCAAAATACAGTAGCAAAAGAATAGGCCGGAAATGCCAAAATATGTTGGAAGCGGTGTATGGCTTTATGGGGAGTGTGTGGAGAAAGCCGTACAAATGCAGCCACCTCCAAGTCTTCGTCGTGCCCATGTACATTGGTATAGGTGTGGTGAATAACGTTGTGGGTAATCTTCCACATATACCCATTTGCGCCCAACATGTCGAACGAGAGTCCCAAAATCCAATTTAGGCGTTCGTTGGAGGAGTAGGCGCCGTGTAAAGCATCGTGCGAGATAGAAAACCCAATTCCTGCCATAGAGACACCAAGCAAGACACATAGACCCCACATCTGCCATACGTTAAATCCACCCAAGAGGATCAGTAAGTAGCAAGACACAAATACGCCGAATATGATGATGGTTTTGAGTACCATCTCCGTATTGGCATGTTTAGATAAGTTATTTTGTTCAAAGTACTCATGGACCCGTTGCTTCACTTCTTTGGTGAATGCTCGGGCGAGGGTGTTGTCAAAACGTACTTTTACGGTAGCCATAACCTTATAATGCTTAATGGATGGAACGGTAAAATAAGAGGTTAACCAAAACATGAATAAAAACCTAATAAGGATTTGTCAATTTTTTAAACCAGAAAGATTCTTTCGTTTAAAAACGATGGATGACCAAGCCACTTTGGCTGTCGAAAGGCGAACCAAATAGGCCCCTGACACCAAATCCGGGACTTCAACCGAAACCAAAGGACTGCCAGTTGGGGTTTCCCATGTTTTGACATAGCGTTCTCTTCCCAATAAATCGTAAACCGATACTGTAAACGGGCCTGAGTGGGTTTCGGGTAGATAGAATGAAAATTGGTCTGTAATGGGGTTTGGAAAGAGGGACAAGTGATATGGCCCAGAAGAAGGCATGTCGGTTGTTGAAGAGACGGACATCGGGAGGAAGCGAGGAGTGGCTGCAATAAATCCACCGCCTTCCGTTCCAAATATCATATTGGGCAAGGTATTGGAAAGAGTCCATGTAATGGTGGCAGGAGCCAAGTGACGAAGAACATAGCTTTCCTGTCCGATCCCTCTAAAAGGTTTATTTGGGCTGCCCACGCCATCCAAAATCCAAACGGCATCTATGGCTCCGGTCGAGATATTTTTATAGACAAAGGCCCCATCAGACTCGCTCCCCACGACTAAATAAGCGGGTCGTAGTTGGTTGTTCTGAGGTTGTAACAAAAAGGCGGGCTTGCTGAATCCATTGACTGAAATGCCCGCATATTGATCAGACTCTTTTGAAAAATCAGGTATTTGCGGTGAACCAACATTACGGTATAGGGTCAGTGTTCCGGAAGCATTGCCCACCAAAAGGTCTAAGTCGCCGTCGCTGTCTATATCTGCCAAGGCTGGCGCACTGTAGGTTCCTACAAAGATATTGGCATACGTTCGGCTGATTTCGCGAAAGCCACTGACTCCCTCGTTGCGGTAATACCGGATTCTGCCGTTTTGCATACCCAGCAATAGATCTAAGTCCCCGTCTGTATCTACATCTCCAAACGCAGGCACTACATTATAAGCACCAGTAATGTTCAGAAAATTCGGGTCTTTGAGGACATATCCCGGTTCATATTTGTTACCTATGGCCTCATAAAGGGTCAGACGTCCAAAGTTTGGAGAGCCAGCATGGTCTTCGTTTCCTACAACAAGGTCTAAATCGCCATCTTGGTCATAATCAAAAAAAGCAGGGCTACTTTTTCTGCCAAGATCGGGCATATAAAGAAAGCGCTTGGTTTCTTGGGTATAGATGGGTTTCTGGGCGGTTCCGGTATTTCGGTAGAAGAAAAGATTATGGATGGCATCTCCTTGTATATCTGGGCAAAAACCACCCTGTACGCCAATAAAAAGGTCTTGGTCGCCATCCACATCAGCATCTCCAAAAGTGGTGAGATTAAATCCAGAGGTTTGTAGGTCAAGACCTTGAACAAGAAAATTGGCGTATTGTGACTCAGCTTTTGGAAATGTAAAGGCTGGTTGCGAGCAGGTTCCGGTATTTTTGAGTTGGAGCAAGCCCGCAATAAAGGTATCGGTCCAAAGTATATCGGGTTTCCCGCTCCCACTTGTATCATAAAAAGTGATACTGGCCGCTCCATGTTGTAGCGATTTGGTGAGGGCTTGCCCGTCGCAATACGTACCAAGTAACGAAATGTCCGCAAACCGATCTGACCGCTTGGTATATCGAGGAAGCCCTGTTGTTGTCTGGCCAACCTGTTCGTAAAACGTAATGGTTCCGGATTGGTTGGTGGTGAAATAATCCAGATCTCCGTCACAATCTATGTCGGTAAATTGAGGAATGGAGCCTATTTCTGCAAATACAGCTTTTCCTTCGGTATCCAATAATACCTCCGCTAATTTCAGGGTGATAAAACGGGTTGCTGCGTGTTGCACCCGCCAGACCTGAATGTTGTCGAAATCATTGGAGGCAAAGAGAAGAAAGGAATCGTCTTGGTCGGGCCAGAGTTGAAACCAATTTCCGGAAAAGACATCGGGGAAGGCATTTAGATGTTCCAGAATCAATCCTTCTGTAGGGTCGTTCCTAAAGAAAAAAACCTGATGTTGCTGATTCTGCAAAAATAGGTCTGGCCGGTTATCACCTGTTACATCTAACCACTGGAGTTGAGGCGTATTCAGGCCGCCAAGTGGCCAAGAGCGGTATGGTTGCCCAGTCTCATCCCATACCAATAAAGGCTTGGCGGAAAAGGATTGTGCACCCACACTTTCGCAAGCACAGGTCAACCAGAAAAAAAGTCCAATTAGACTGGATAAGCCGACAGAACGCATCATGTTCTATATGTTCAATTTAGAGCAAAAGTACGTTGCTTTCTTGTTGAGCCGCAACGGAGTCTCGAAGAAGAACATCTCGCGGCGGTATCTATGCCTTTTTATCTTAAAACGTTATGATTCCTATAACGTTCTTCATGCCGCTGCGTGATCGTATTTCGTATATTAATAAGCTAAACCAAAAATGACTCATACCCCCAAACTAAGTCCTTTTTATGGCAGACGAATTGAACGAAAACGACCTCCCTTCCGACGAAACCCCAAGTTCTGACGCCTCGCGCATCGTTTCGATTAATATAGAAGAAGAAATGAAGGCGGCCTACATTGATTATTCGATGTCGGTCATTGTCAGCCGTGCATTGCCAGATGTGCGCGATGGCCTCAAGCCTGTGCATCGTCGGGTTTTGTATGGTATGGATGAGCTTAGCATGGGCGCAGGTAAAGCCTATAAAAAAAGTGCACGGATTGTAGGGGATGTGTTGGGGAAATATCACCCACATGGCGATTCTGCGGTCTATCAGACGATGGTGCGGATGGCGCAGGATTTTGCCATGCGATATCCATTGGTGGATGGACAAGGGAACTTTGGCTCTATAGATGGCGACTCGGCTGCGGCCATGCGTTATACCGAGGTGCGCATGACACGCTTGGCCGAGGAAATGTTACGCGATCTGGGCAAAGAAACCGTAGATTTTGTACCGAACTTTGATGGTTCCTTAGATGAACCCGAAGTATTGCCTGCTGCAATCCCGAACTTGTTGCTGAACGGTTCTTCTGGTATTGCTGTTGGGATGGCCACCAATATTCCACCACACAATCTGGGGGAATTGATAGATGGCATCATTGCTTATATCGCAAATCGTGAAATTTCTATCGCCGATTTGATGGGCTATATCCCGGCGCCAGATTTCCCGACAGGTGCAATTATTTATGGAACAACTGGTGTAAAAGAAGCCTACCTCACGGGTAGGGGGCGTGTGGTGGTGCGTGCCAAAATGCACGAGGAAACCGTACATGGCCGTTCTGCCTTGGTCGTGACCGAAATCCCGTATCAGGTACTGAAGTCTGGAATTATCGAAAAGATCGCCCAATTGGTACGCGATAAACGCATTGAAGGCATCCATGACTTGCGTGATGAATCCGACCGCGAAGGGATGCGCATTGTGATTGAACTAAAAAAAGATGCCATTCCGATGGTAATCCAAAACCAGTTGTACAAATTTACGGCACTTCAGTCCACCTTTGGGGTGAATACAGTCGCATTGGTGAAAGGGCGTCCACGTACCTTGAATCTTAAGGAATGTATTCAATATTACGTAGAACACCGTCACGAGGTGGTTACGCGGCGTACCGAGTATGAATTGCGGAAGGCCGAGGCGCGGGCACATATTTTGGAAGGGCTTCGGATTGCCTTGGATTTTTTGGACGCCGTCATTTCCATCATCCGGCATTCTCCTAACGTGGATGAAGCCCAACAAAACCTGATGGCTGGAAGGTTCCCCGAAAGCCTTTCACCTGAAGATCGGGCGATTCTCGGGTTGCCCACCCATAATGAATCCCTATTCGTTTTATCTGAACTTCAGGCCAAAGCCATTCTGGAACTACGTTTGCAACGGCTTACGGGTCTGGAGCGGCAGAAAATTGAGGATGAATATCGGGCATTGATCCAGGAAATTGAACGTTTGCGGGCAATTTTGGCTTCGGAAGCCCTGCGCATGGAAATCATTAAGCAGGAGTTGGTGGAAATCCGGACGAAATATGCCGATCCACGCCGCACCCAAATTGATCCCACGGGCGGTGATGACTTTATCATAGAAGACTTGATCGAGGATGTTACGACGGTGGTAACAATGACCCATCAAGGATTGGTGAAGCGTACCTCGGCATCCGAATATAAAGCACAAGGACGTGGTGGAAAGGGACTGAAAGGTGCTGGGACCCGCGATGAGGACTACATCGAACAACTTTTTATTTGTGGGACCCACGATTGGCTGTTATTCTTTACTGATTTTGGGAAATGTTATTGGCTTCGGGTGTATGAAATCCCGGAAGGCTCCAGAACATCAAAAGGCCGCTCTATCCGGAACCTGATCCAAATTGACCAAGATGATAAAGTTCGGGCGGTGCTTTCGGTAGATAAAAATGACTTTGCAAGTGCCGAATTCAAAAATACACATTTCATTTTCTCGGTAACAAAAAATGGGACGGTTAAAAAAACACCTTTGATGGACTATAGCCGCCCGCGGGTGGACGGAATCCGCGCCCAAAACATTGAAGAAGGGGACCAACTGCTGGATGTGCGCATGACCGATGGCAATGTGGACATTATTTTGGCTTCTTCTGCCGGATATGCTGTGCGCTTCGAGGAACACAGGGTGCGTCCGATGGGGCGTACTGCTACGGGCGTAAGAGGGATTTCTCTTGCCGAAGGGGAAGCCGTGGTAGGGATGATTGCAGTAACGGATCCCAATATGATGATTCTAACCGTCAGTGCGCATGGGTATGGAAAGCGCAGCCCTGTAGAGGAATACCGCTTGACCAACCGAGGCGGGAAAGGTGTTACAGCCCTAAAAGCTACCGAGCGAACAGGACCATTGGTTGCTGTGCGTGGAGTGACCGACGAAGATGACTTGGTAATTGCGACGATTAATGGCTTGTTAATCCGGATTTCGGCTTCTACGATTCGTGAAACGGGAAGAACCGCAGGGGGGGTAAAATTGCTTACCCTGAAAGAAGGCGATGCGATTGCGGATGTTTCGCGGGTGGTGAAGGAGGAGGAAGAAAACGGGCTTGGAGGCGATGGCGCTGTTGCGGAGGAAAACGGGTCGGAGCCATCGGATGGTGCGTCGGAAGTTGTATAAATCCTTTGCAATGTTTCGTCTAAAAAAAGAGGTTGTCTCATAACGAGGTAACCTCTTTTTCTACATTATTAGCAAGTGTCTGAAAGCTATGCTTCTTGTTCGGATAGCCAGCGCTCGGTATCTATGGCGGCCATACACCCTGTCCCCGCAGCAGTAACGGCTTGCCGATAGACGTGATCTTGGGCATCACCGCAGGCAAAAACCCCGGGAATATTGGTATAAGTATTGTCTGGGCCTGTTTTTAGATATCCGGTGGCGTCCATATCCAATTGCCCTTTAAAAACATCGGTATTGGGCTTGTGTCCAATCGCGACAAAAAGTCCGGAAACAGATAAGGTTGTGACGGCTTCGGTTTGTATGTTCTGGAGAGTAAGCCCCGTGACTTCCTTTTCACCCAAAACATCCTTTACCACCGTGTTCCAGATTACTTCAATCTTCGGATTGTTTAAAACCCGTTCCTGCATGATTTTGGAAGCACGGAACGAATCTCGCCGATGGATTAGATAAACCTTAGAGGCATGTCGGGTGAGGTAGTGGGCTTCTTCCATAGCGGTATCCCCTCCACCGACAATAGCAACTTCTTGGTTTTTAAAGAACGCTCCATCGCAGGTGGCGCAGGCAGAAACACCATATCCGCGCAATCTCAATTCGTTTTCAAGGCCAAGGTACATGGCCGATGCTCCTGTCGAGACGATAACCGCATCCGCAAGAACCAAGATTTCTTCATCCACTACCAGCTTAAAGGGCCTTTCCGAGAAATCTACCTCCGTCACCATGCCCCAGCGAAGGTCTGCCCCAAATCGTGTGGCCTGATCTCGGAAACGCTGCATCATTTCTGGTCCCATAATCCCTTCCGGAAAACCAGGGAAATTTTCTACGTCGGTTGTGGTCATGAGTTGGCCTCCTGGCTCCGGCCCTTCAAAAACAACAGGGCTTAAGTTGGCGCGTGCCGCATACAATGCCGCTGTTAGTCCAGCTGGTCCTGTACCAATAATCGCAACCTTTAGCCGCTCTGCAGTTACAAAATTTAGTTCTTTGATCATATCTGTTTTATCCAAAAAGAGAACCCGGTGTTATCCGGGTAAATTTTTGTTATATGTAGGTTTGTCAGACGGTAGATCTTGCCTTCGTAATCGCTTTATCTAAGTGGTCCGCCAACTTCTTCTTAGGTACGGCGCCAATGACCTGATCCACCACTTTTCCTTTATGGAAGACAAGCAAGGTGGGGATAGAGCGAATGCCGTATTGACTGGCTACATACTGGTTTTCATCCACATTTAGTTTCACGACTTTGGCTTTGCCTTCATATTCCCTGGCCAACTGCTCTACAGCCGGTGCGATCATCAAACAAGGGCCACACCAAGCGGCCCAAAAGTCCACCAATACGGGGATATTGCTGTCTAAAACTTCGGCCTTAAAGGTTTTGTCGGTTACTGCAAGTGCCATTTTTGTATATGTTTAGGTTGATGTATGGTACTGGTTAGATTCAGTGGGGGCATGGAGTGCTTCTACATAGCGTAATTTGACAAAGAAGGTGTCAAAAGCCTCGCGCATTCGCTCCCATGTCTCCAGATTGATGCAATAACAAACCGAAGTGCCTTCCACTTTTCCATAGACCAGTCCGATTTGGCGCAGTTCTTTTAAGTGCGCGGAAATAGTGGGTTGCGCTAAGGGTAGATCTAATTTACCACAATGCGTGGCACCACGCTCCATCAGTTGTTCTAATATCGCAATCCGCGCTGGATGGGCCAGAATGCGTGCAAAACTGGCCAGCTCGTTTTGTGGAACGCTAAATGATTCGGTATTAATTGCACCCATCTTGTTTATTGATTAATCGAAATATACAAATATTAGAATGTATAAATCAAGCGCTCCTTTTATGAAGTGTTTTTTAGTATTTATGGTCAAAGCAAGCCTTCTTCTCCCTCTTCGCCTCTTCTCGATTTTTTCGGCGGTTGGGTTTGGGTAGAGCCGTGTTTAGGTGGGGAGGCTGTGGTTTCCGAAGGAGTCGTTTCGCGGGAAAGTTGGCCGGACTCCGGCGCTATGAGGGGCAACTGTGTGGGAGAAAGCCTGAAAACGTCTTTGATTCCATCTAACGCCCCGAGTACATCTCCACTTGCAGATTCTTTTAAGACAAGTTCGCGTGTCTGCCCGGTGGTTGTTTGAATGCGCAAGACATGAGTACCTTCTGCCTTGAGAGCGCTGCCCTGTACTTCCGCTACAAACGCATCTGCCTTCAGTGCGCCCAATCGGCGGAGCCATTTAACGGTGCTGAGGGTGTCGGCAGTGGTTCCAATACCGTTTCGGATCAATTGCCAATTGCCATTATTGTTGGCTACTTCATATTTTTCATTGGGTATCGAGACCGAAACCCGCTGAATGGTCGAGATTGGCAACCGTAGGACGGTTGTAGAACGCCAATCCGACACATTGGCATTGGTTGAAAGATTGCCCCTTGCTTGGATCACTTGTGGATCATTGCCTATCCGTAGGAAAAAAGAGGCGCCATCGGCGGTTGTATTCCCTAAAATCAGGGTTCTGGTATTTTTTCCAATCGTGAGTACAATACTTCGGGCGGTGGATGCAACTCCGTATGTGGCGTATCGGTCAGGCGAATTGGCCGCAATACTTTCCGGTTTAAGGGCCGCAATTTGGTCTAAAAGCCGGACAATAGCGAGCGAGTCCGCTATGCTTTGTTGAGGGCTGGTAATGTGCCATCCTGCTGCACCTTTTAGTAATTTTAAGGTATCTTGTCCAGCCACGCGGATTTCGATGGCGTCAATTTCTTCGGGCTTTATGCCCCAATTAGGGAGCTTAACAGTTGACTCTTCCCCACCGAAGATGCCTGCAAAATAACCCATCACCAACATTGCTGCCAGTATTGAGGTGAGCAAGAGAACCTGTCCTTGTTTCATAGTGTCTTACGATTGATTAAAAGATGCCTTTTGGAAAAATATACGGCATTGGTTTTACGATGAAGCGATGGTTTCTAAAAAAATCAGTGGAGGTTATCGAGATATTTTAGGGCATGACACTTGGATCTTTGATTCTTGGGGTTCTCTGCACCGAAGCATACATAAACATGGTTCGATAGCGGGTGCATTTCGAAAAATGCCAATAAACATACAACGCACTTAAATCATGCAGGATGTGAAAGACGTGTTCACAAGGTAATTTGGGAAGTTTTGAAATGCGCCCCTATCAAAATAACGTGAGCACCCCCTTCGCCCATTTCGCTTCGTGATTCAAAAGCCAGTCTTTGCGCCAAAGCCCACCACCATATCCAGTAAGCTGACCATTTTTCCCGATCACGCGGTGGCAAGGAACGACAATATTAAGGTTGTTCCGACTATTTGCCGTGCCAACAGCCCGTATGGTTTTTGTGTCTCCGATGTGCTGTGATAGTTCAAGGTACGAAATGGTTTCTCCATATGGAATACGCATCAGTTCTTGCCAAACCCGCTGCTGAAAATCGGTTCCGGTTTGGTGTATGGGAAAAGAAAATGTGCGTAACCGTCCGGAAAAATAGGCATTAAGTTCTGCTATGGCTGTCTGGAGGTGTGCCGGCTGAACGGGGCTTGGTGTTTGACGAATGGATGAAGCCCCCTTTCCACCCTCAAAATAAAGACCTGTGACAAATTGATCATTTGCCCGAATTTCAAGTGGCCCAACGGGAGAATCCAAATAAAAAAAGAAGTGATTTGTCATATCTTATAAGTCTCCACTTTAAACGACCGACAAGGTAAGATGTCTGATGAATGACTTCCAACGCTTAAAGCGAAAAATTCTGCACAAATTGCATATGTGGCGGGGATTGGATTTGATGATGAATATGTACAACGACGAGACTGGCGTACCACTTGAAAAAGGGTATTGGTATGCTTCGTCTGCGGAACTGCCGGAACTGAAACGCTTATTGAAAGAGTTGAAACCACGTAAAAAAGATGCACTCCTTGACATGGGTTGTGGAAAAGGAGCGGCCCTCCTCTTATTCCGGAAAGCAGGATTTGGAACGGTAGAAGGGGTAGAATTGTCTGAAAGATTGGTGGAGATTGCCCGCCGGAATATGCAAATTCTGCGCCAGAACATCTTTATTCATCATGCGGATGCCAAAACTTTTACGGACTTTGATCAATTCTCGCACCTGTATTTTTTTAATCCGTTCCCAGAATCGGTGATGTCGTCTGTGATGCTCCATGTTTTGGCTTCGTTGGTACGTAAAGATCGTCCTCTAACCATTCTCTATTACAACCCAACTTGTCACGAGACCATCATGGCCGGCGGCGCATTTCGGTTAGACAAAACCATTCTTACCTCCGATCTTCACCATTGGATATACACGTATGTTCACTCTCCAGAGAACAGTAGCCTGTTATGAAGCCATCTCCTCGATACGAAGCCACCGACTTCTGGAAAAAAATTGCTAATGAACTCCAGCGTGGGCAAGTAGTCCAACTAATGGTGGTAGTGGAAAGCAGCGGAAGTAGTCCGGGGAGGGCAGGTTTTAAAATGGCAGTTACCAAAGAAGCCTTCTGGGGAAGCATTGGTGGTGGGATCATGGAGATCAAGATGGTTGAAGAAGCTCGGAAGCGGCTTGATTCTGCCGAAGTAACGACCATTTTACGCAAACAAGTACACCGGAAGAATGCCATCGAAGCCAGTGGTATGATTTGCTCTGGCGAACAAACAATTGTACTTATTTCTTTGTTTTACAAAAACTTAAGTATAATTGAAAAAATTTTAGAATCCTTTCCATGCCGGAATGTAGGACTCAAAATTAATCCATCAGGGTTGCATATAGTATCAGAAACGTCGGTATTAACCACGGATTTTAACGCCGTGACAGATGGCTTTGTTTACATCGAAAGATTGGATCAACGACCTTTGTTATTTTTGGTTGGTGGTGGACATTGCGGCCTTGCCTTATCGGAACTGATGGTAAAACTTGGCTTTTGTGTTTACTTGTTCGATAATCGCCCCAATTTGAATACAATAACCGCAAACCATTTTGCTGAAGAGATCACCATTTTGGATTATGCCGCCATCTCTTCATACATTCCCGAAGGCGACCATCACTATGTGGTGGTGATGACGCTGGGATTCCAGACCGATGAGGTCGTGGTGCGGCAACTACTAGGCAAAACATTTGCGTATTTGGGTGTCTTGGGAAGTGCGGCTAAAATGAAAACACTCCTTCAGAAACTCCGCAGGGAAGGGTTTTCTGAACAGGTATTAAAGGCTGTGCGCACACCCATTGGCCTTCCAATATGTTCAAAAACTCCGATGGAAATTGCGGTGAGTATTGCCGCCGAAATAATTCAGGTCAAGAACCAGCCTAATCCAGCCAGACATATGTGACACCGGGGCCACCCAAATCCCAAGGTGCTTCCTCGAACCGCGAAACACCATCATAGTGGGACAGCAAGTCTTTGAGCGCTAACCGGAGTGCCCCTGTACCGGTTCCATGTAGAATCTCCAATCGATTCAGGCTGGCTGCCACTGCATCGTCTAAAAATTGTGTTACGGTCATTTTTGCGTCTTCAACACGCTGGCCACGGATGTCTAAGTGGATGCGGGCGCGACCAGTGGACAAGACGTCGGCACTGGCGTATTGGTGCCGGACGGTTACGGTTTGTTTTTGTCGCCCTGCCACTTTGCGTAATTGGTTCAATTTGGCCTTTATTTTCATAGAACCTTGGGCCACCAGGACATTTTTACCCACAATTTCCAATACTTCGGCTGGGGTAGTTCCTTCGCCGACCACCACTTGATCTCCCACCTGGATATCGGTTGACGTGGTGTCTGGTTTTTTGGGCGCTTTTTTGGAATCGGTGGCTGGTAGCGTTTTCTGGCGCTGAGCCTCCTGTAAGGCTTCACGGGCTTGTACACGCTTTTCCAAATTGACTTGATACCGCTTTACAAGGTCTTTGGTTGCCTCAAGTTGCTGACGGGCAATTTTGGTTCGTTCTGCCTCAGCTTGTGCTTCTCGGATTTCTCGGATGGTGCGTTCTACTTCGGCATTTGCTTGATCTAAAACTTTTTGAGCTTCGTTGAGGGCATCTTTACGAATCTGGTCTTTCACTTGTTCGAGGTGTAGGCGGCGCGTTTCATATTGCTTGCGACTGGCTTCTAAGGCGGCCTTTTCTTCCGTAAGTCGTTTTAGTTGTACCGATAACGCTTCGTTCTTGCGTGCAAAATCGTGTAAAAGGTTTTCAAAAGAGGCTTGTTGAGTACCGATGAGGCTACGTGCCCGCTCGATAATGGCTGTAGGTACGCACAGACGTTCGGCCATTTCGAAGGCATAGGATGACCCGGGAATACCTGTTTGAAGACGATAAGTAGGCGTGATATTGGCTTCATCGAAACTCATGGCACCATTTTCTACACCAGACGTCTCGTGAGCAAAGACCTTTAATGCCCCGTGATGGGTGGTGACAATGACCGTTGCGCCAACGCGGTGAAAATGTTCGAGCATGGATTGTGACAAAGCCGTTCCTTCGGAGGGGTCGGTTCCGGTTCCCGCTTCATCAATCATAATCAAAGTACGGGCATCGGCCTCCGTCAGCATATGCCGCAAATGAGTAAGGTGTGAACTAAACGTGGAAAGGTCATTTTCGATGCTTTGTTCATCGCCTATATCAGCAAAAATAGCTTGAAACAGACATACATCCGAAGCATCGCCATGGCATGGAATTGGCAGCCCGTATGCCACCATCAGGGCCAGCAGTCCTACGGTCTTCATGGCTACAGATTTCCCACCAGCATTAGGCCCCGTAATGATGAGGGAACGAAAATGTTCACCTAAAGTGATGTCTAATGGTACGATATTTTTTTTCTCTTGTGCATATCGTAAAACCAACATCGGGTTTTTGGCTTTTTTTAGCTTAAAAACACCCTTTTCATTCAATTGGGGAACGGTTCCATCCAAGGCGTTCGCCAATCGAGCCTTCGCTAATACAAAGTCGAATTCGCCTAATGTTTCCACACTGTTCAAGACCTCTGGCGCAACAGTTCTTAGTTCTGCGCAAACATCTCGTAGAATGCGTTCAATTTCACGCCTTTCTTCGGTTTCAAGTTCGCGAAGATCGTTGTTCAGTTCCATTACTGCGGCAGGCTCGATATAAGCCGTATGCCCCGTTGCCGAGACATCATGAAGGAATCCGGTCACTTTTCGTTTGGCTTCTGCTTTTACGGGGATGACTAAGCGGCCATTTCGGATGGTGGGCTGGTCATCGGCGGCAAAACCCTCTTTTTCTGCCCGCCGGAGTTCGGCCATCACACGAGACCTTAGTTCGCCTTGAATACGCAAGAGATTCCGGCGAATTCGTCGTAATTCCGGCGAGGCATCGTCCTTGATTTGTCCGGTATCGTCCACGGTTTCCCCAATGCGTCGCTCTAACGTTTTTTGTGGGAAGAGTCCCAATGCAACTTCTTGTAAGGCGGGGTACTTGGTTCTTCTCGCGTCCAGATATGACTTCAGGCGGCGGATATTGCCCACGATATGCCCCACACCCAAAAGTGCTTCTGGTTGCATAAACGCGCCTTCTGGTAAAATAAAACGAACCACCTCGCGGATGTCGGGCAATGCGGTTAGTGGCAAGGCATCGTCGAATGCGAGCAGGGCTTGGGTCTCCGAGACCTGTCGGAGGCTATGTTGTACAATCCGAATAGATGTACTCGGTAGCATCCCCTCTACCCGTTCCTGCCCCATCCGGCTGAGCGTATAGGCATCTAATTTTTGTCGGAGTACATCAAATCCCAGTTTTTGTTCAATGTTTTGTGGATATAGCTTCATGCCTTATGCGAATGCCTGTGTATTAAAAAAAGAGCCTGCATTGGGCAGACTCCGAAATCACGAAATGGGAATATGTGTCCTTATTTCACCTTCTTGTCTATTTGTGAAAGAAGATCCAAAACCTCTGCTTTAATCGGGTTCACTGTCCCATTCACTGCCCGTCGAAAGGCATCGTAGGTCGGTTGGAAGTCTTTTCTTTGTCCTGGGTAAAAGACCTCATTGATGTATGGCTCTTCCAGTTGCAAAATGCTCGACAACCATTCTGAAACTTGGTTGAGGGCTTCCTTCACATGAACACCCTTCGGATATCGGCGTAGATATTCGCCAGTGGTGACGTTTAAATAGGCCAGATTGCACGAAAGGTCGCCTTCGCATTCGCCTCCTAATGGTACTTGAGAAGCCTCCCAAGCAATACGTTCTCCGATAGCGGCATTTTTATATTTAGTGGCTAAATTCCAAAATACTTCAGATCGTAATAAATACTGCGCAGAAATCTCGTCATAGAACAGAGATTTGCCTTCATGACGCTGCACCCACGATTTATAAGGCTCTGGATAGGTTCCGGTGTTAGTGTCCATGAGCATGAGGGGTGCTGCGCGTTTAAGGGCCAGCAATCGGCTCATTTCTAATTCACCAAGCAAGGGCGGACTTGTTATCTCGCGGATGGCCCGTTCGGTAAACACCACCAAATCTGCTTCGTCTAAAAAATTGGTAGCCTCTGTTGCAAGTCTGGACCGAACCAATTCCATATAAATTAATTGTTTCTGCGAAGGGATATAGGGCTTCAGAAAAGCACCAAAAACCCAACCTGTTAGCGTGGGCGTAGAAACCTGATACCAAAAATCGGTTTTACCACCAATGGTTGCTTTGGTTGCCGATTTTGCTTTCTGCACCACAACAACACCCAGTCCCAATTTCCCTAATTCGGTACCCGTAACATCAGAGGCTTGGCGAACCCGAATGTTGGAACCAGTTACGATCCATTGGGTTTGTGCATGTACGTTACCTACAAACAATACACATAAGAGAAAATACTTTAGCATAGAAAAAATGAGTTACGGATAATACACGAGGCCAAATAATATAATACCTAACCTGCTCCGGTTATAAAAAGTCAATTACCTATGGCAACTGCTCGGAGACCCGAATATACTTTTACCTAAGCGAGTAAAAAAGTGATTCGTCTAAAAATAAGCAGAAAGAGGCTAGAGGACGATGACCGGCACAAGGGTACAAACTACTTGGGATAATGACGAAAGAAGTACCGCATCCACCGAAAACTTCTGTTTGGTTTGTCAGGATGCGCTAGTACCATACGTGGGGAGGCGGTTTGGGGCACTGTAAGTTGATGCAATAATTCCCGAAGCCGTTCGGCCTCCATTCCATCGAGGTGGTTATGGGCCTCGCCAACTTTCATCAACAAGGTTGGACGTTCGCCAGCCCACCAAGTGACATGGATGGCAACCGGACAAAACAGCAGATGTGGCATTTTGCGGGAAAGGCGCTGTAAGATTTTGGGAGAAAAAGGCAAAACCCCTTCTTCTGGGGGATGTTGGCGCGCTTCCGGAAAAATGTAAAAATCCCAATCAGGATGTTTGGACAAGAGCTGGACGGTTCGATTCATGGTTTCGATCTGGGCTTTGGGCTGGTTCCGAGGAAAGGGTAATCCGCCCAAAAGTCCTAAAAAGGGGAAATCGTCCCAGCGCTCCATCCAAACGACGCCACGTCGTTGGCGTATTTCATAAATCATTAGCCAGACAAGGTGCCCATCAAAATGGGTGTGATGATTGAGATAAAAAAGGGTGGGTTTGCCGGGTAAATTCTCTGCTCCAAACAGTGCCACTTGTTCAATACCATTTAGAAGCCCCTTTCGCATGGCGGCACTCCAAAACCGGCTAAAAAACGATAACCTCATAATGATGTGGAAAACAAAGGAGGATAAATTCTTTTTGGATGATTATGAGGAAGTAGAGCGTCTCTACGACGATAATAATCATTGTCTAAGAGCAATCTGATTTTTCGTGTCGCTGGGACATATGCTCTCCGCGTGAGGTTGTTATACTCGTTTTTACGTACTTCGTTCAAGATTTCTCGGTACAACCTTGCGGCGGCCCGAATACCCCCCCGAACACGTAAAGGTAGCCGATGAATACCCTTAAATCCTTCGATATATAATTGCTCTGCCAATTGCATCATCCGTTCCATGAGGTTGGCATACCCAACGGGCGGGAGGTCTTGGTATAACATCTGAGGCGAAAGCCCTGCTTCATTTAGCCAATTTTCCGGAAGATAGATACGGTTTAAGGCGCGGATATCTTCCCCAACATCCCGAATAATATTGGTAATTTGCATGGCATTGCCAAGTGCGCGTGCCGTTGGCTCCAATGCCGTCCGATCATCTTGTGACTGTACCAAAAAGGGGAGCATCATCGCACCCACGCAGCCAGCCACCAAATTGGCGTATGCAAGTAGGTCGTTTTCGGAAACGACTTTCTGACTTGTCAGATCCCATCTTGCACCTTCGATAAGTTCTTGCATGGGCTTATGTGACAAGGTAAACTGCTGATGAATGCCAGACAACCGCTGCCAAAAGGGACTGGAAGAAGGCTTTCCAGTAAATACATCCAATAGATGATTTTCCACCCGCGCCAATTCCGACAAGGCCTGTTCTTTTCCTTCATTGAGGGCCATTTCATCCGCAATATTGTCTATCATCCGACAATACATGTATAAGGTGGCCACATGCATCCGGATTTCAGATGGCAAAAGATGTGTGGCCATTGAAAAAGTGCGCGAGTGGCGCCTAAAGTCCTGCCAAATGGCTGTTTCGGAAAAGGGCATTTGGAGCATTGGCCTATTTCTCTCCTGTTTCTGTTCCTGTTTGGTGTTCGTAAGCCCAAACGGCCAAAAGTGGGATCATAGAGGCAAAGAGACCAAATCCGAAAGCAGCTACTTTTAAAGAAACCAACGAGACCAAAAATGGAAAAGCAGCATTTAGAAACCAAAGCCGAGGCGCCCATGGGGTTAATGTTGGGCGGATGCCATGCCCCAGATACTCAAATCCTAACATAATAATCAAGGCCGATGCAAACCACCCAAGCCAGTTCTCCGGAGGCATTCCAAAGAAAAAACCGCCATCGGGAAATACCCAAAAAGTCTGGGCATAACTCATCGCCGGGTCTAAGCTAAAATCCCACAAAACCATGAACAAGGAAGCCGCCAATACACGTTTCATGCCTTTAAGCGCAAGACGTGTCGCCAAATCGAAAGACAAAAGACCCATAGCATACCATGCCGGTGGGATGAAATACGGGACAAGATCCAAAATCTTAGGACCTAATAGGTCTGTATAAAAGTATTTCCCAAATGGAAATCCGGTAGCTGTGCCCAAAAGTTCCATCACTGTCCCTACAAAAACCGCCCAAACTAAAAAAAAGAGGGATTTATGAAGCCCTAAGTGCGGATAATAGAGCAGCCAAACCGTGATGGGCATCAACACCATGTAAATCCATGTAGGAATTTTGATCAGCCAAGATAGAATAGGTGCAAAGAAAGCTGTGACAGGTGGGATGTAGAGGAGCAACATGCCTGCTAAACTGAAGACAATGGTTCCCAAAAAGATCAAAACAGACCATCGAAAATAACGATCTGGTATATAGGGGGTTTTTGACATCTTTTTTTACTAAAATACTCATTTCATAATCACCATAGTAATACATTGTCAGACACCTAAACGCATTTTAACAACCATTGATCGCATTCTAATGAAGACCTCTACGGCCATTTGCATCCCCGATTTTTTTCCGCGTATTTCGGTTTTTGCTGCTGTTCTACAATCAGATCGGGTGGTTCTGGCAGATACGTTCCAGTATAGCCGACAATCATATCAGAACAGAACCTCCATTCGTACCGATACGGGAACTGCTTGGCTTTCCGTTCCAGTTCGGTATCGGTTTGGGGATCCGATACATACGGTTACTTTTGAAGATGCCCAATGGAAATGGCGAGAATCCCACCTAAAAACGCTACAGAATCATTATCGCTCATCTGCGATGTATGAGTATTACGAGTCTTACTTGGAATCATTTTACGCGGAGCCTTACGCCACGCTTGGACAACTCAGCGTCGCTTCTTTGCGTTGGTTGTGCAAGGCTTTAGCATACGAAGTAGCAATTGAGTGTATGTCTGACTGGGGCAGCAACCCACCTACAAACCTAAACGAGCTGAGTTTGGTATGGCAAAAACCCTTCTTAACCACAAAGGAGGCCGCCATATTTGCTGCAAAGATGGGTCTCGACGTGTATTTTGTGGATTGGAAGCCCGCAGTTTATCGCCAGGTGTATACCGGGTTTTACCCTGATCTGAGTATGTTGGATTTATTGTTTAACTATGGTCCCGAAGCCTTATCGTACCTGAAAGGCTTTCCGTTACATACGTTGTAGATTGCAACAATTTCACCTCCCTCTTTTGGGGTGCGTACCCTCTGAGTCGCTTATTCGGCCAAGTATTTTTTAAACCCTTCCGACATTTTCACTTGTAGGTTTCCCTTTTCGTCGCCATAAATCATGAATACTTCTAAGGGTTTCCCTTTGATAAAGGATAAGGTTTTTTCAATACCCATGACCATAAATGCGGTAGCATAGGCATCGGAAGTGGCACAATCATTGGCGATAACTGATACACTCAAGAGGTTATGAGTCACAGGATATCCAGTCTTCGGATCAATGGTATGGGAATATTTTATACCATTCCGGATGTAAAATTTACGATAGCTTCCGGAAGTGGACAATGCTTTATTGCTCAGGTTCACAATAGCTTGTAAAGGACGGCCTTCGGCCTCTTTATCGGTAGGTTTGTCTATACCAATGCGCCAGAGGGTGCCATCGGGCTTTTCTCCTTTTGTAAATACCTCACCCCCCAACTCTACCATATAGTTTTTTATGCCTTTGCTTTCCAAAAACTGACCCACAAGGTCAACCGTATATCCTTGCGCAATGGCATTAAAATCAATTTCCATCCCTTTCCGTTTAAGTACGGTTTTGTTGTCGGATAGCTTTAGGTCTTTATAGCCAATCAACACCCGCAAGCTATCCACTTTTTGTGGTCCCAAATGGGGGTTTCCTTTCTTGAAGCCGAACCCCCAAGCACGTACCAAAGGCCCTACCGAAACATCAAAAGCCCCATTGGTTGCTTCGGAAACTTCCATACTTTTCCGAAAAACCTGTTCGAACATCGGGTCAAGCACATATGCCTCGTTACGGTTAATTTTAGAGATGGTAGAAGTCGTGTCCCATGTGGACATACTTTTGTTGACCGCTGTAAAAAGGCTATCCAAAGGTTTTGAAAAATCCCGTTGCGCAGGATCTGTATATCGGATAGAAAAGGTGGTTCCTTGTGCCTCTCCACTCAATTCTACCAAATGATCGTTATGAGCCTTATCAGATTGGCAGGCAGCGAATCCAAAAATGGACAGGATGAATAAAAGATACTTCATTTGTGTCTGTGTTTCATAAAAAAAGCCTGTGCGGAAAACATTCTACACAGGCTTGGCTGGTTTGGTTTTGGCTAACTACCGAAGTCGTCGAATGCGATTTTTTCTTTCGGAACACCTAAACTGTCTAACATTTTATCAACGGCAGAGAGCATCATGGGTGGACCGCATAGGTAATATTCAATGTCTTCCGGAGCTTCATGTTTAGCAAGATAATTGTCTAAGACCACTTGGTGAATGAAGCCCACATAGCCCGTCCAGTTGTCTTCTGGTAAAGGCTCGGATAGGGCAATATTAAATTGGAAATTCGGGAACTCGCGTTCTATAGCCCGGAAATGTTCTTCATAGAAGATTTCCCGTTTACTCCGCGCCCCGTACCAATACGATACTTTCCGACCAGTTTTTAGCGTGTGAAATAAGTGGAATATTTGTGAGCGTAGTGGTGCCATGCCCGCACCACCCCCAATATACACCATCTCGTTTCCCGTATCCTTGATGTGGAATTCGCCGTAAGGCCCACTTATGGTTACTTTGTCGCCCGGCTTGCGGGAAAACACATAAGAAGAACAAATACCTGGTGGCACATCTTTCCAGCCGTTCTTCGCACGATCCCAAGGCGGTGTGGCCAAACGGATGTTCAACATAATCACATTGCCTTCTGCTGGATGGTTGGCCATAGAATAGGCGCGGAAAATAGGCTCATCGGTCTTAAGCTTCAAGTCCCAGATTTTGTACTTGTCATAGTCATCCCGAAAACGATCGGGAATGTTATACAAGTCTTGCTTAAATTCCAGATCCAACTCCGGCACATCCAACTGGATATATCCGCCCGAGTCAAAATCAAGTGTTTCACCTTCCGGCAACTTCACCACAAACTCCTTTATGTACGTAGAAACGTTGTCGTTCGACGTGACCGTGCATTCCCACTTCTTGACACCAAAAACTTCATCAGGAATGACAATCTCCATGTCTTCTTTTACCTTTACTTGGCACGCCAAACGTTCCTTTTCGGCCACCTGACGACGGTTGAGGTGGTTGGTCTCTGTGGGTAGTACGTCACCGCCACCAGAAAGTACTTTACACTTACACATGGCGCAGGTGCCACCACCGCCACAAGCCGAGGCCAAGAAGAGTTTTTGCTCGGCCAAGGTTGTTAATAGGGTACTACCTGGTTTAACTGTAATGGCTTCGTCGGCTTTACCGTTGATGATAATCTTGACATCTTTACTCGGAAGTAACTTTTCCTTTGCCGTAAGGATCAGGAAAACCAAAATCAGGATGACCAATAAAAAGACCGCAATGCTACCAACAAGTATCGTGAACATGATTTTAGCGACTTTATTTTACAGTTGAATACCGGCAAAACTAAGGAATGCCAAAGCCATAAGCCCGGTGATGATCATGGCAATGCCCAGCCCTTTTAAAGGGTCCGGAATGTGAGAATAACGTAATTTTTCTCGGACAGCGGCCAAGGCCACAATGGCGAGGAAGAATCCAATGCCCATTCCCAGCGAGAAAACCGTTGTTTCAGCGAAATTATATTCTCTTTCCTGCATAAACAAGGCCGCGCCCAAGATGGAGCAGTTTACGGTGATAAGGGGTAAGAAAATACCGAGAGAGTTGTATAATGCGGGCAAAAACTTCTCGATAATCATTTCTACCAATTGTACCATTCCGGCGATCACCGAGATAAAAAGAATAAAGGCCAGAAACGTGAGGTTCACACCTGCCAAACTGGGATGAATCCAAGCCAAGGCATCTTCTTTGAGTAGATACGTTAGGATTAGATAGTTTGCCGGGGTGGTAAGTAGCATCACAAAAATGACCGCAATGCCAAGCCCAAAGGCTGTTTTAATGGATTTGGACACGGCCAAGAAGGAACACATCCCCAAGAAAAATGCAAAAATGGCATTTTCCACGAAGATGGACTTGACCAATATGCCTGCGAGATGTTCCATATATTAATCGTTTAAAACTTTAAGACACATTGATAAGTTTGGGATTCCGACTTCGCTGCCACCAGATAAAGCAACCGATAATAAACAAAGCAGCAGGTGGAAGCATCATCAGGCCATTGTTCACGTATCCCATATCATATAGAAACTGTGGGACAACCTTGAAGCCTAGCAGTGTTCCAGATCCAAAGATCTCACGAATCATACTTACAAAGACCAGAATGGCGCCATACCCTAAGCCGTTTCCGATACCATCCAAGAAAGAGGGCCACGGTTTTTGACTCATGGCATAGGCTTCTAAACGTCCCATTACAATACAATTGGTGATGATCAACCCAACGAATACCGAAAGTTTTTTAGAGACATCATACATATACGCCTTTAAAACCTGATCCACCAAGGTTACCAATGTTGCCACCACCACCAATTGGACAATGATCCGGATGCGCCCCGGAATACGGTCGCGGATAGAGGCAACGATCAGGTTGGAAAAAGCCGTAACAAGCATTACCCCTAAAGCCATAATAATGGCGGGTTTTACCTGAACCGTAACGGCAAGCGCGGAACAGATTCCCAAAACCTGTACGGAAATGGGATTGTTGTCATCTAACGGATCAAAAAGGGCTTTACGGTTTTTTTTGGAAAACAGGGCCTCTTTCGGTGCTGCTTGCTTTACTGGCGCATTTACTTCTGCACTCATAAGGGTTTATGGTTTAGCGTTGGGTTTTAATTTCTCGAAATAGGGCAAATAGGGCTTCAAGCACTTTAATAACATGGCATCCACCCCATTCGACGTAATGGTTCCACCGGAAATGGCATCTACCATGTGGGTTGGTCCAGCTTCCACTTTTTGACCTTTCTTGACGACACGTACCGAGACAAAATTGTTTTTATCATCTATAATGGTTTTTCCTTCAAAGGGTTTTTGGAATATTTCTGTAGAGATTTCCGCACCAAGGCCGGGTGTTTCTCCTTTGTGGTCAAAAACGGCGCCATAAATGGTCTTAAAATCATCTTTTACAGATACATAGCCCCAAATAGGTCCCCAAAGCCCAACACCATGAAGCGGAACTACATAATATTTTTTCCCGTCTTTACCTGTATAAACATATAAGGGAAGTTGGCGGGCGTTTTCAGGTTTTTCATATTCGTCCTTCAGTACCAAATCAAAGGCTTTTAACCCCGAAAGTGTTTCTCCCTTTGCATTAACCACCAATTCCGCTACGTTTTTGGTGTAATACGTCACCACCTCGTTGGGGTTGATTGGTTTGGCGTGTACGGCTCGGAGAATGTCCGATCGTTTTTCAAGGGCAATATTGGCTTCTTGTTGCGGACGTAAACCTTCCGAAGCAAAAGCAAGAAGGACGGCGGCAATTACGGTGAGTATGGCCGCAAAGGCGAAGGTGTAATTATTGGAGTGCACGTTTTAGTCGTTTATTGATGTTCCGTTGAACCACAAAATGATCAATCAACGGAGCAAACACGTTAAAGAACAAAATACTGAGCATCATACCTTCCGGATAGGCAGGGTTAAACACCCGAAGCGTTACCGTAAAGGCCCCGATGAGGAAACCATAGATCCATTTTCCGGTTTCGGTTTGTGCCGCAGAAACCGGATCGGTGGCCATATAAACCGCACCAAATGCAAACCCGCCCATAATTAGGTGATAATATGCAGGTGCATGCATGATGTGGGTGGGGGCATCGGCGGGCGCCAAGACATTCATAAAAAGACCCATCAGATAGCCACCCAGAAAAACCGAAAGAATGATACGCCAACTGCCGACGCCTGTGTAAATCAGATAGGCAGCGCCAATGAGAGCCATGAGCGTACTGGTTTCTCCAATTGAACCTTTCTCAAATCCCATAAACATATCCCACGGTGAGGGGGTTGCTGTGAAATTGGCATCCACTACTGCTAAGGATGTTGCGCCGGAATAGCCATCCACGAGTGCACGGCCTGCCTCGGGCGTTAAATCCACCCAGACTTCGCCGCTCAGGTAAGCAGGAAAGGCGAAGAACAAGAATGCGCGGGCGAGAAGGGCCGGATTCATGAAGTTCATTCCGGTTCCGCCAAAAACTTCCTTACCCAAAACCACACAAAAGATAGAAGCCAAAGCGACCATCCAGAGTGGTGTTGTAACCGGAAGCGTTAATGGGATGAGCATACCCGTGACCAAATAGCCTTCATTGACTGCGTGGCCCCGCATTTGTGCAAACAAAATTTCTACCCCTAACCCTGCGCCATAAGACACAATTAGCAAGGGCGCTATTTTGATCAGGCCAAACAACAGGTTCTCGGCGTGGCTACTTTCTATGCCAAATGCAAGATAATGCTGATAGCCGATATTCCATATACCAAAGACGAGGGTGGGTAGGAGGGCAATAATCACCGTAAACATGGTGCGTTTTAAATCCACCGCGTCCCGAATGTGTACACCACCATGTGTGGTATGGTTGGGCACAAATAAAAAAGTCTCGATGGCATTGTAAGCGGCATGGAATTTTTCCAGTTTGCCACCTTTTTCAAAGTTGGGCTGAACTTTGTCTAACAGATTACGGAGTGCTTTCACGTTTCTTTACGTTGTGGGTTGAATATGCCGGGCTTAGCCTTCTTTGCGAACCATCTCCAAACCATCCGAGATGATTTTCTGAACGTTAATTTTGGAGGTACAAACAAATTCGCAAAGAGCAAAGTCTTCTTCCGAGACTTCGTAGATGCCCAGTTGCTCCATTTTTTCCAAATCATTGGCCAAGATGGCTTTGAGTAGGTAGGTGGGAAGGATATCCATTGGCAAAACTTGTTCGTATTGCCCAGTTACCACAAAGGCGCGTTCTTCGCCATGCAAATTGGTATCTAACCGATAAGATTTGTTCTTATTTAGCCACGAAAAGAAAGTTCGGGATAAACTTAGTTTATGGAAACCGGGCGTAAGCCAACCGAGGAATTCGTGGTGGTTGCCTTCCGGAATTGCGGTTATCTGATGGGTGTATGCCGAGAGAAAAGCATCTTGCGAGGTCTGTTGTCCCGTCAATACATGGCCCTGAATCAAGCGGACTTGATCCGTTTTTACCCGATTGTTCAGCAAGTCTTTCAGATGAACCCCTTGTATAGTGCGGAAATAACCGCGCTCTGTGGCTTCAGAGCCAGTAAGGGCCACGATTCGCTCCGGACGATACACGCCTTCAGCAAAGAGTCGCCCAATGTTTACCACATCTTGTGCATGAACATACCAAACCACTTCTTGTGGATTAATCGGATCTACATGGTGGATTTGCACCCCGACATTACCGGCAGGATGAGGGCCATTAAATATGGTTTTCGTAACGCCTTGTGCTTGCTGGAGAACAGACGAGGCATTGATCGGAAGACCCAAATGAACCTTGCCATCCGTCAACTTGGCGAGTGCATCTAAGCCTGCTTGGAAGAGGTTTCCGGACTGTTCCAAGATAAAGCCAAGGTCTGGCGCTAAGGGTGCAGAATCAAACCCTGAAACAAAAATTGCCTTCGGGCTTTCATTCGGACGGGCAATGAACGAATACGGCCTTTGACGAATAAATACCCACGCACCACTGTCTAACAAGCGGTTCACCACGTGGTCTCGCGAGAGGGTCGAGGGGTTAATAGGTTGAAAGGCGCGGGAGGCTGCTTTTTTATCCGCAAGTATGCGCACTTGCAAGATCCGCCGTTTCTCACCTCGTACAATCTCCACTACTTCGCCACTTACAGGTGCGGTGAAAAACAATTCCGGATGGTCTTTGTCGTGGAAAAGTGGTGCGCCAGCTTGGACTTCGTCTCCGGGTTTAACCACCATTTTAGGCGTTATGTGCGGAAAATCGAGCGGTTGAACTGCCACAATAGCCGATACGGCCAGATCGGAAAGGGTTTTGGGTGCTGCGCCCTCCAACTTGATGTCAAATCCACGTCGGAGGTTTATCGTTCCGTTAGAAGGCATATAAAAAGCGTTTATGTCCAGAACGGGTTAAGGGCTATAAATACAAATATTGTAGATCGTAATCTACATCATTAAACAGGTAACAAAAAGTGTTTCGCCTGAAAAGGTTTTCAAGGAGACATGATTTAATACCTGATTCAAGAAATGGTGGAATTCTTGCGTTAAGGCTTCACAAAATATGGAACCTCCGATCCTTTTGCTTGAAGTGCGTGTGAATACAGAAGCAGGAGGCGGTTATGTGTCAAAAAGCAGAATGATAAGTTTGCCACATCATACCTATTCAAAATCTTAAATTACAAATACTTCGAGGATAAAAATTAGTTCAGGTGATTCCGCTGAATTAATGTGCATCTAACCAGTTGGGGCCCACGCCAATCCCGATTTCGATGGGTACCGATAGCGGAAGGGCTTCTTGCATCTCTTTATGGACAATGGCTTTCATGTGTTGTACCTCATTTTCGGGGACCTCGAAAAGCAATTCGTCGTGGACCTGCAAGATCATACGGCTTTTTAGATTTTCTTGCTCCAATCGCCTATGGAGACGGATCATGGCGATTTTAATCATATCGGCCTGAGATCCTTGGATGGGCATATTGACCGCTACCCGTTCAGCAGCCTGCCGGAGTTGTCGGTTTGCCGAGTGGATGTCTTTCAGGTATCGGCGACGACCGTACAGGGTTTCTGCATATCCTTTTTTGCGTACTTCCTCGATGAGGGTTAGGATTAAACGGGCGACACCGGGATAACTGGCATGGTAACCGTCAATTAGAAACTGGGCTTCACTTCTGGGAATCCTCATGCGTTGTGAAAGACCAAACGAAGAAATGCCATAAGGTATGCCATAATTCACCTCTTTGGCCCTGTTTCGTTGTAGGCGCGTGACTGCTTCGGGGGCAACTTTAAAAATACGTGCAGCAGCATCCGTATGAACGTCTTCGTTCCGTTGAAAGGTCTCGATCAATCCTTCGTCGTTAGACATGTGGGCAATGATCCGTAATTCTATTTGGGAATAATCTGCCGAAAGCAAAACGTGTCCGGGTGCAGCAATAAACGCACGACGGATTTCACGCCCTTCACCAGACCGGATGGGGATGTTTTGGAGGTTTGGATTGGAGGATGCCAAGCGGCCTGTGGCAGCAATGGTTTGGTGGAAACTGGTATGAACCCTGCCTGTGTTCGGGTTGGAGAATGTGGGTAGGGCGTCCACATAAGTACTTTTGAGTTTGGAAAACTTACGCCAATCTAAAATGAGGGCGGGCAAATCATGCTCTACAGCCAATTCCTGTAAGACCCGTTCGTCGGTAGAATATTGTCCGGTGGCTGTTTTTTTACCGCTTGGTAACTTAAGCCGTTCAAATAACACTTCTCCTAATTGTTTGGGAGAGCCAATATTAAACGTCCCACCCGCCGATTCATAAATTTGCTGCTCCATCTCGATCAGTTTGCTGGCCAATTGAACCGAGTATTCCTTGAGTGCAGCCACATCCACCAAAATGCCATTGGCTTCCACCTGTGCCAAAACAGGAACCAGCGGCATCTCGACTTCCTCGGCCAGAGATAGAAGGCCCTCTTCGGCCAATCGTTTCCGAAGGTGTTGGGTGAGTCTGAGCGTGATGTCTGCGTCTTCGCAAGCATAGTCCGAGACCACTTGTACCGGAACCTCGCGCATGGTTTTTTGATTTTTCTTACCTTCTCCAAGGAGTGCCGAGGTAGGGATTTTTTTGTAGTTCAAGACTTCCATACTAATGGCGTCCAAGCCATGTTGACCATCCGGACTCAAGAGGAAATGTGCCACCATGGTATCAAAAATAGGGCCTTTAAAGTGGATACCATAGCGTTTCATCATCAATAAGTCGTATTTAACATTCTGGCCACACTTGGTTATGGCAGGGTTTTCTAATGCAGGTTTGAATATGGACAATACGGTTTTGGTGGTGGTGGCGTCCAAAGTGGGTAAATAATAGGCTTCTGCTTCTTGTGTGGAGGTTGAGCAGCCCACCAATTCCGCGATCATCGCATCTGTTCCCGTTGTTTCGGTATCAAAACAGATTTCTGTCGCCCGATTCAGTCGGTCGCCAAGTGCTTGTTGCATGGCAGGATCGGTAAGTAGCTGGTATTGCACCTTTTCGGCATCGAAGCTGTGTTCTTCGCCATGCACCAAAATGTCGGTTAGTCCGGAAGTAGGTAGTTCAAAGCCTCCAAAGAGGTTCGCCTGGCTTCCTGCTGGGCCTTGAGGTACAGCCTGAAAGGATTTGGCATAGCGATGAATGCGACCTCTGAGTGTTTTTCCAAATTCCAATTCATCAAATAGACGCCCGATTTCCTCCATATCCGGCTTGGTGCGCACAAGACTTTGCCAGTTTAAATCTAAAGCCACTTCGGTATGAATGGTGACCAGTAGTTTAGACATAATGGCTTGGTCATGGTTGTTGAGCAAGCCTTCCCGTACCCGTTTTGCAGTGATTTCTGCGGCATGTTCCAGTAGGTTTTCTACGGATCCATACTGCTGGATCAGGCTGGGTGCTGTTTTTTCGCCAATGCCCGGTACGCCCGGTACGTTGTCGGCAGTGTCGCCCAATAATGCCAAAACGTCTATGAACTTTACGGGTGGCAAGCCATAATCTGTACGGAATTTTTCCTCCGTCACCCAGTCAAATTCTTCGTCCTTTCGGGTGGGGCGTAGAATGGAAACACCCGGCCCCAAAAGCTGCCGAAAATCCTTGTCTGGCGAAACAATCACAGCATGTTGGCCCTCTGCCTCGGCACGTTTGGCCAATGTCCCGATCACATCATCGGCCTCGTAGCCCGGAATTTCCAACATCGGGATATCGAATGCCTTTACCAAGTCTTTGATAAAAGGCAGGGCAATACGCAATGGATCGGGCATAGGTGGGCGATGCCCTTTGTATTTTTCGTAGATCTCGTCACGAAAATTCGGCCCCGGAGCATCCATTACTACCGCAATGTGTTCGGGCTTTTCGCGCTCAATTAAACTAAGCATGGTTCCCACAAACCCATAACATGCACTGGTATCCATGCCTTTTTTATTAATTAAAGGGCGTGTAGCAAAGGCAAAATGGGCACGATAGGCCAAAGCCATGCCATCAAGTAAGAAAAGACGTTCCATTTCGTTTGGTATAGAGGGTGAGTGAGGAGGCAGGAAGAAAGATACCGTTTTCGTATCGGCGGGGCAATGTGTGTATTAATGAATACGAATACGGGTATTCGGTGGGAGAGATTGGCTACGACGGATAAAAGAGGAGTGAAACCATTCTTCGGTAACCAAACCATCAGGGTTCATATCATTAAATCTTGTATTCATAAATACATAAAAGGGTCTTGTGGGATATGCCTGATGCAACCGATTAATGGTTTCTTCGAAAGTAGGTGGCTTGGCGACCAATGGTTTTGAGGGAGGTTCTAATCGAATTAGGTCTGGTCTCAGGTAGTTTAAATGGGAGTCGCCAAACAAAACGATACTGCCCGGCGGGATGTCTTTTGTGGCGTCTATGGCTTTGGCGACTGCCTGATGATATGGTAACCGTTGCTCATAGACCTGTTTGACGGCCCAAAGTGGACCATATACCATAAACGAAGTACCCGCAGTGAGCCAGACGGCTTTTTTGAGTTGTGTTTGCCAGCCCAATTGGTGGCGAATCCAAAGGATGATTGCCGGAATCCAGAGCCAAAAGACGGGAGCAAACAATTCCATGTAGAAACTGTTTTTTTGTAGCCACAAGACGTGTTGCCATCGCGAAGCCGTCATTACCACCAAATAGCACAAGCCAGTAACAAACAGTACTTGTGCGAGGCTTAACCGCTCTTGCCTGTCGTTGGAGGAGGTCTGGGCTGGATCTACCTGTTTGTTTTTAGCAAGCCATACCCATACAAAAATGACCACCTGAATACATATCAACAAGGAAAGTAAAGAATCGGAAACCCGATCAATAGCCAGAGGGAAAAATCCTACCATAAACCCTTTTAACCATGAGCCTATTATCTGTGCCACTTCAGGTGTTATACCTGCATATCGGTTCATGCCGGAAAATGCGCCGGATCGGGCGTAGTTCCAGAATGCATATACAAATATGATGCTTGTCCACAAGAAAATCACGACCGCTAAGGGTACCGTTTTTTGACCGTTTTCGCTTATGGTTCTCCAGCCCAACCATAGTAAAACCACCCCCGAAAAAATGCCTACATATCTTAGCAAAAACAAAAAGAGGGCGCAAATTAAAATACCTTGTAATGCGCGATTTTCGCCTGTTTGCCGGAATTGATGTAACCAATGCACAAACCAAACCAACGTTGTAAGAAATGCGGCCTCGCTAAAGGTGGATGAAAATAAAAGCAAGGGTGCGGAAAAGAGCATCATGGCACTCATTATCGCCGCATCTTCGCCAGCCAAACGCCGGAATCCCCCGATTGAGAGACCCGCCAATAGCCATCCGAGGAGTTTCGATGCCCAGAAAACGGGTAATCCGGTCAGAAACGAAATGCCTGCAATTAAAACCGGATAACCAATGGGCCATAGGGTAAACGGGTCGTATCCATCCAACGGCAATGGTTCTCCGAGGCCGAGTGTGGTTATGCGGAATTGATGATGAATGAGTATGTTTTGCGCTGCCTCTAAATAGTATGTCCCATCCCCGGAGGTCATGCCATCAGTACTCAACACAGTACGAAGGACAATGACTAAGCCAATTGAGAACCAAATCCCAAACAACAGGAGATTTGTGGTGGTCCATAGATGGCGATAAGGCATCTTATGGGGTCGCGAAGCGTCGTTTTTGCCCACTTTCGTGTGTGGCTGTTGCCATTTCGGCGATGAACGATTTGTCTGGACGGTCTTCGAAGGCGTTGCCTACGACAATAAAAGAGGCCCCTGCTTGTGCTCGTGCGGCAGCCATTTCGGGGGTACGCAGGCCACCGCCCACAATAAGCGGAATAGAAACCGTAGCGGTGATACCCGCAACCATTTCCATCGGCACCGGAAAATCAGCGCCAGATCCGGCATCAGTCATCAAGAGTTTCATGCCCATCATCTCGGCGGCAAGGGCAGTTGCAACGGCAATATTACTCTTCTTGCGGGGCAACGGCATAGAGTTGCTCATGTATTGTGCCGAGGTCAAAGCGCCACTTTCAATGAGCATATATCCCGTAGAGATGGCCTCTAAGCCTAATTTTCGGAGGATGGGCGCGGCATAGACGTGCTGTCCAAAGAGGTAATCGGGGTTGCGACCACTAATTACCGATAGATACAACATGGCATCCAAATGCCCCGAAATTTGGGTGAGTGATCCCGGAAAACCAATAATGGGCAAAGTAGTGTGCTGCTTAAGCATTTGTACATACCGATCCATCCATGGGACGTGCATCAGGCTTCCACCAAGGAAAAACGCATCGGTGCCAGCAGCCTCGCAAACGCCCAAGAACTGGGACATATTTTCCGGGGACAAGGCATCTGGATCAATCAAGACAATAAATCCAGTACCTTTTGCCGCAGCTATTTCGAGAAGTGTATGATAAATGGATGTATTCACAATAAGGAACCATTAAAATAAATAAGCATACTTCGTTGTTGTAAGCCACGAAATAGTCATTTATGCAAGTAGGAATGAAAAAATGGGCGTATAAACGCAACCTTTAAAGTAAATTGCCTACTGTTGCAAGGGCTTCTGCCAACTTGTCTGGTTGTTTCCCCCCAGCCGTAGCCAACTGAGGGCGTCCGCCGCCGCCGCCACCGACGATTTTTGCGACCTGGCCAATGAGTTTTCCCGCCTGAAGACCTTTTTTGTTTAGGTCGTCGGAGACGGTTGCAGCCAAAAAGACTTTTTCGCCATCGTGTGCGCCCAATACAGAAACCGCGTTTTCGCCTACTTTATCCCGCAATATTTGGGCCAGTTCACCAAGTGCTTTCCCGTCTGCTCCGTCTATTGTACCAGTCACCAAGCGGATGCCCTTCACTTCTGTCACTTTGGTCAGAAGACCCGCCAGCTGTGTGGTCAAGCCTTGCATCTTCAGCATGTCCGCAGCTTTTTCGGCAGTTTTGAGGTTTTCTTGCAGGATTACCACGTCTTCGGCAACAGAACCCTTAGACTTAAGTAGCCCACGAATGGCTTCCAACTCCGCCAATTCCGACTGCACATGTGCAAGGGCCGCCTCGCCCACCAGCGCTTCGATCCGGCGGATGCCCGAAGCCACCGATCCTTCCGATACAAACCGGAACAAGCCAATTTCTCCGGTGGCAGCTACATGCGTTCCACCACATAGTTCCACCGACCTTCCAAATGTGATGACCCGTACTTCGTCACCGTATTTTTCGCCAAAAAGGGCCATTGCACCTCTTGTCTGTGCCTCCACAATCGGAACATGACGTTCTTCTTGTAAGGGTAGATTTTCCCGAATCAGGCCATTCACTTGGGCTTCAAGGCTCCGAAGTTGGGCATCCGTCACCTTCTCGAAATGGCTAAAGTCAAACCGTAAACGGTCGGGAGCCACCAAAGAGCCTTTCTGTTGTACGTGTGTTCCCAACTGATCGCGCAAGGCTAAGTGCAATAAATGCGTAGCCGAATGGTGCCCAGTGATCCGCTTTCGCCGCTCGGTATTCACCTTGGCCGAAACAGGTGCGTCGGTATGTGCAGGCAAACGATCCACTCGGTGGGCAATCCGGCCATCCAATTTGATCGTCTCAAGCACTTGTATTGTTTCTCCGTTCAGGGTCAAGGTTCCAGTATCCCCTATCTGCCCACCTGATTCTGCATAAAATGGAGTTTGGGCTAAGGCAATATAATACAATGGATTATCAGTTGCATCTTTTGTGGTTTTAATGGCCTTGATATGGGTTTCGGGCACCGAGAGTTGGTCATATCCCACAAAATTCTCCGGGGTATCCTCGCCCATGACTTGCCAAATATCCACTTTAGACTGATCTACTTTAAATTTGGCGGCGGCACGTGCCCTGCTTTTTTGCTGCTGCATTTCGGTATCAAAACCAGCTTTATCCACCCGAATGCCGGCTTCACGAGCCATCAATTCGGTAAGATCAATCGGAAAGCCATAGGTATCATGCAGAAGAAAAGCCGCCTCGCCCGTGATGGTTCCGTCGCGTTCAGACGTTTGTTGGAATAGCTCGATGCCTGTTTTAAGCGTACGCAGAAACGATTCTTCTTCTGCCCGGATAATGCGCTCAATAAAATCCCGTTGCTGAACAATTTCGGGGAAAGCGGGTCCCATTTTTTGTTCCAAAGCTGCCACCAATTGCCACATGAAGGCCGTCCGAAATCCCAAAGTTTGATAGCCATACCGAACCGCCCGCCGGAGAATGCGTCGGATAACATAGCCACGCCCATCATTTCCCGGCGTGGCACCATCGGCTATAGCAAAGGAAATAGTGCGGATGTGATCCACAATCACCCGCATCGCAATTCGGATTCGTTCTTGTTCTGCCTCCCCGACACCTTGAATCTGATCGTATCCCACAATTTCTTTCCGTGGGGCGAGTGTCGCCAGTTTTTCAAATAACGGCGCAAAAATGTCGGTATCGTAGTTGGAGTCTTTTCCCTGTATCGTTCGGACAATACGTTCGAAGCCCATTCCCGTATCCACAAATCGGTTTTTTAGCTTTTCGAGGCTGCCATTCGGAAGGGCATTGTATTGGATAAAAACATTATTCCAAATTTCTACCACACGAGGATCATCGTTATTCACCAAGGTTTCGCCCGGTACTTCGGCGCGTTCGGCATCGGTCCGACCATCGTAGTGGATTTCAGAGCAAGGCCCACAAGGCCCTGTATCCCCCATCATCCAAAAATTATCTTTCGTCGTGCCCAGCAATATATGAGAGGGGTTCAGGTCTTTTTGTTTTTTCCAAATTTCGCGTGCTTCTAAGTCTTCTTCAAGATGCCATTTAGGTTCTCCTTCATGGATCGTCACATAGAGGCGGCTTGGGTCTAACCCCCAAACTGCTGTCAGTAACTCCCAAGACCATGCGATGGCCTCTTCCTTGAAGTAGTCGCCAAAGGACCAGTTGCCCAACATCTCGAACAAGGTATGGTGATATGTGTCCACCCCCACTTCTTCCAAATCATTGTGTTTTCCCGATACCCGGAGACATTTCTGGGTATCAGCCACACGTGGTGAAGGTGGGTTCTCGGTTCCCAGAAAACTCTTTTTAAAGGGAGCCATACCGGAATTAATGAACATGAGCGTATTGTCATCCTTTGGAACCAAGGGCGCACTGGGGACAATAAGATGGTCTTTGGAGGCAAAAAAATCTAAAAAATCTTGTCGGATCTGCTCGGAGGTCTTCGGAGAAACAGGCATGATGGCATGGCTTGGTTAGGGATGAAGAATATAAGATAACCACTTTTGGCGCGTAAAAGATTTAATGCACCACGAAAAAACAATGGTTTTGTATTGGTAAAGCAGTACCTTTTATGTAAATGTTATGCACGTGGGTTGGTTCTTTTCAAAAAACGATTTGTCACATATCAAGGACTTTGGTTAAAGGAGACGATGAGATCGAATCTGTTTGGGGAGGTGATGCCTATTAGGCTGAGTAGTGTTACTTTAAAAAATGACCACTTTACCCTTACTAACAAACGGGTTTTGAACCTCAAAAAACCGCCATGGCAACTTGTCGCCCATACCTTTAGCCAGACCGATTCGGGTGGAGCAGCCGATCTTTTGTTGGGCATTTTCTATCCCATCCATTAGGTATAAAGGACCATTTTGTAAAGATTTACGATGGTGTAAAACATCAATCCCGAACGCCTGACAAAGTTTTCCTGGCCCATTTGTTAGATCGATTGGGCGCTTGGTACTGGGCCGGTTGGCCTGCATTGCTTGCAGGCCTGTAATCGGTTCTACCGCCCTAATTAATACGCCTGCACCTACGCCTTTTGGCTCACAAACCACATTCAGCATTCGGTGCAAACCATAGCTGATATATACGTAACTGGTTCCGGGATCGTCAAAAAGTCCCGCAGAAATGAGCGTTTTGTCGCGTACTTGTCCATCAGAGAGTACGTTTTTCCAAGCATGGCAACCCGCCTCGTCCCAACGATATGCCTCGGTTTCTACAATTTTTCCGGAAAGGACTGTTCCTGCGTTGGACTCTAAAACCACTCTCTTGCCAATCAGGCTTCGTGCTACCTCCAGCGGGTGGCGATTGAAAAAAGCCATTGGCAATACCTGCAAGGCAGTTTGGGGCGCGGTTTCAGGCAAAGGGGATGACAAATCCTGCATTATATCTCGAAATCAGGTTGGTTAATCGTGTGAAGATTAGGCGCTTTTATGTATTTTTTCCCTATCAACGTGTAAAACTCATAGGATACAGTTCAAAACTTCCCAAAGTATAGAACAGGTATATCTTCCACATATTATTTAATCTATGGTATTTGCATTTTTGAAATACTCCCCTTAGCACTGTATGCAATGTGGAAAACACATCTCATCTCTAAAGAAAAATCTTGCGTCATTTCTTTTTCTTCGAGGTCACGATATTTACGTAAAACGCCTTCGACCACATCATAAGTTTTGTCGTCGAAGGCATTTGTCACCAAGAGAGTTTTCCCTTTTTGCAACTCCGGATGTATATGTTTAGGTCATGTGAAACTCTCATTTAGCAGGATCCAAGTAATTAATAAACAATGATATAGGAAGCCTATCCATTGATCTTGTAATACGTTTTGTGTTACCCTTTGGTGATATTAACAACTTCCACCTCGAAGCCCAGTGTGGCATGAGGAGGAATAGAATATCCGCCAGACTGATAATTGGGAACGCCATAAGAGCCATAGCCAAGGTGTGGCGGGATAATCAACGTGCGCTTGGTTCCTTTTCGGGCGCCCACCAAACCCAAATGCCATCCGGGAATTACATTGCTCACGCCAAGAGTAAATTTAAACGTGGCGTCACCCGTAGATTGGTCAAAAACCGTCCCATCGGTGAAGTAGCCGCGAGCATCCACAAAATAGCCTTTATATTTCACTTCGAGCAAGTCATTTTGGTCTGCCTCTTCCCCAGACCCTGCCGTAATTTCTGTCTTGGTGACCGAAGGCTGCCCTAATAATTCTACTTCAAAGATGATGGTGGCATTTTTGGGGACGATTACCTTTCCGTTGCGGTCTTTGATACCGTCTCGTCCCCAGGCCAAACTGGGCGGGACGGTTATCTTCCGCTTTCCGCCCACACGCATCCCTTGAATACCGTCACTAAAACCTGTGGGGGAGATTGAAAAATCATTGACAAACGTCAGGGGCTTTTCAGCAGTAGATTGCTCAAAAGGCGTGGTTTGTCCGAGTATGGTTGCGGTATATTGTACCTGCCATGAATTGTACAAACTACCAACCTCGCCAGTACCCACCACCAGATCTTCTATTTGGACCTCCGCTTTGTTGAAAATGTCGCAGGCGTTCAAAAAGAATGCGCTCAGGAAAAGTATGGAAAAAGAACGTAGGATTCTGCTTTGCATAAAAGTAGGGCTATGATTATTTCTGAACAGTAGCCGGAACTTCGGCTATGGGAGTAACAGCGTCTTTCCGTAAAGTAGCAACAAATGCGTGTAGTTGCGGAAAAAAGGTCGTGAAGTGTTCTTCCAATGTGCCATAATGGGTCGTGAAATCTAAATAGGTGTCGGCAAATTGGTTGGAGACTCCAAATTGACGTTGCATTCGCTTCCCCAGTCCCGTCAAGGCGTTTTCGATCCCAATACGGTGGGCATATCCGGCTAACCAGTCGTCTTTTTCCATGTAAGGCAATACAAATCGAAGTCGTGGTGGCAGCAGATCCCACTGACCCTTGACTTCACGATAGCATTGGGCCGTGAACTCCTGAAGCGGTATGGGATGGAACGAGGACCAGTCACGTGCCAAAAAATGATCGTAGATAACGTCTATGGCAATACCCGCAAAGCGTCGGTTATGACTACCGATAAGGGTTTGGCTTTGTTTTACAATAAGATGGCGATCAGTATAAACATCTATATGGCGATGTTCCGCAATTCCTTTAACCACATCCGGTGGAAAGGGTAACGAGGCCAAACTGCCTTTTACAAAATCCCCAAGGAGGTTACCCAATCGGGATTCCGGCGAGTTCTCGGCCAGAAAGAGGTGTGCCAAAAAGTTCAAGAGAGTAGTCGCTTTATGAGAATTAAGAAAGAATCACCAGACGATTTCTGCACCGAAGTGATCTATCAGGGCGCGAACTGTGGCGTTGGTTTGACTGAGGCGTTGTAGTTGTTGGTAGGGATCGTTTGCTTCGGCTTCGGTCTTTTGTGCGGTTTCAGATTGTTGTGCGGGTTGTATATAGAAGGTCAAGTTTGGGGGGTGGCTTAGCCCTGCTACATCTGCCAACTCCGAAGCCAGCCAGTCTCGTTGTTGTGTCAATAAGTCTGCATGCATTACATCTGGCGCAGCAATCATTAAGGTAGTCCGTTCTGCACGCTCTAAGCGTGTCTGGTTTAGCATTCCAAATATGGCAATGCGCCCCCGCTTAATCCGACTGAGGAAGTCTGACCAATGTTTATTGGCTTGGAAGAATATCCGGTTATAATCTTCCTGAGCCGCTTTTTCAGCGACCTGAATACGTACCGCTGGCTGACTGAGGGTGGTTGACGGGGTTTCTGGATCTTGTACTTTGGTTGGATGAGCGGGCGTAACACCAGCCAATGCTGGTTTACCAAAAAGGGCTTCATAAGAAACGGGCGTTCTGGATGTGGTCTGAGCACGTTCTACTTTTGGGGTGAGGACAGTGGTGGGGGCAGGCGCTGCTACTGTTGGGGGCGGGTCTGCGTTGGGGATGGATCTGGAACTGACATAAGAGGTGGGTTTGGATACCAAAGCGGGGGGGCCTCCATCCGTGGGTGGCGAAGAAGCAGGGCTTGCCGAAGATCCGGAAGAGGAGGCTGCCGGAGGTACATGACCAGATTTTATTTGTGACTCAAGACGGCCTAAGTGCCGCAATAACTGGTTGAGGTCCACCGATGCAGGCATGGTAACCAATTTGACCAGCATCATCTCTAAACGAAGGCGCGGTTGGGCACTGGTTTTAAGGGTTTGTTCTCCCTCCGATACCAATTGCAGCATCCGGAGCAAGTCTGGTTCGGCAAAGCGAGTCGCTTCCTCCTGATATCGCTGTTGTACAGCTTCGGCAGCCTCAATCAAGGCGCCAGATTTTGTGGAATGGGCCACCAATAAGTTCCGAAGGTGGCCCGATAGTCCGCCAACGAATTCTAAATAATCTGCCCCAGAAGTGACCAAATCTTGAACAAAACTAAAAATGGGGGCTGTTTCCCGCTGGTGAATCAGGTCTGTAATGGTAAAATATAGGTCATTTGCAATAACCCCAAGTGCCTTGGCCAGTTCTACGTAGTGGAGATCGGTACCACAAAGGGCAATAGACTGATCAAATACCGAGAGGGCATCGCGGAGTGCGCCATCACCTTTTTGTGCAATGAGTACCAACGATTCTTCGTCTGCCGTAAACCCTTCTATGCTGCAAATTTCCTTGAGCCGGCCCACAATATCGGTAACCGGAATACGCTTAAAGTCGAAGCGTTGGCACCGCGATAAAATGGTCGGTAAGACTTTATGCGGCTCGGTGGTGGCAAAAATAAATAGTGCATGTGGAGGAGGTTCTTCCAACGTCTTTAATAGGGCATTAAAGGCGGCATTGGACAACATATGTACTTCGTCTATAATATATACTTTTTTGCGGGCACCTTGCGGTGGAATAATGACTTTGTCTCGCAATGCCCGGATGTCGTCCACCGAGTTGTTGGAGGCCGCATCAATTTCAATAATGTTCAGACTTCGCCCTTCCTCGAAACTTCGGCACGATTCGCACTGCCGGCAAGCCTCGCCTCGGTCTCGCTCGGAAAGTGGGGTGGTACAATTGATTGCTTTGGCCAATAGGCGTGCTCCTGTGGTTTTACCCACACCGCGTGGCCCGCTGAATAAATAGGCATGGGCCAAGCGGCCCGATTGGATCGCATTTCGCAGCGTCTCGGAGACATGTGCCTGTGAGACCAAATCCCCAAAGGTTTGTGGCCGGTATTTCCGGGCGGTTACAATAAAGTCTTTTTCATGGGTTGCTTTTTCGCTGCTCATATTGCTGATGCCATGGGTTGGTGTTGGTGTAAAACTACGCACTTTCCCGCCTGATCCCGCACTCCGCACATAAGTTTTCTGAAATCGCTTAATCCATACAGGTTTAAGGCAGGGCACAGGTTTTTGGAACCTATTCTGTCCTTCTACCAAGTTTAGGTACCATACAATCGTATAAGACTGAAAATTAAAAGTGAGTGGTCCTACATGTATGATACGTGCCTAAAAAAACAAAATCCTCGCCTCTTCTTTTGTCCTTATATGCAATTTCATACAAATGATTGCTTTCTTCGCGCCACTTCCGTGCGGAGGTGCTGAATGATTTGTGCCATCTCGTCCGGATTCAGACCTGGTCTTTCCGAAGAGTCCCCCGACTGTTGTGCCACTAGACGAGGATACCAATCGCCTGCCTTTGGTAAGTCTCCGATGTAACGCGGAATCAGGTGTAGGTGTACGTGGCCTACGGTTTGTCCGGCAGAGCCGCCGTCCTGAATAGTCCAATCACAGCCATCGGCATAAAAATAAGCCATAACAAAACTGGCCATTTGGCGTGCAAAAACCCAAAATTGAACCCATTCATCCTCCCATAATTCCGCAATTCGTCCCACATGCCGTTTGGGAATCACTAAAATATGGCCAGGCAAAATCGGTGACAGGTTGTAAATAGCCCGACAGGTTGCGTCTTCTGCAAAAACAGCATTCTCTACTGCTGGCGGGCAAAATGGGCAAATGGCAGTTTCGGACATACGGATGCGGTCTTGCGTGGGATGAATCATAACCAAAACGGAGGCCTTGTGAGCCTCCGTATAAACCATATAGCTACCCCGATTACTGTTGCAAGGTGTCGGGCAGGCTTTGTAAGGTATCGGCAGAGGCACGTTCTTGTTCTTCTTGATACCGTTTGGATTCCTCGAACAAGTCTTTGAGCTGTTTGGCATCCATACGGTATTCCTCGTTTTGCAGGCCAAGTTCGCGCATCAGCCGTTGCCCGTATTGTGCGGCTTTGTCGAATTGCCCACCAATCATATACGTCCGCCAAATTTGTTCGGCATAGAGTTGGGCTTTTTCTACGTCTGTACCCGCTTTGTATTGTCGGATGGCCATGTTTTCGGCGGTTCGCATCATTTCATCTGCGCGCTTGGTTTCTCCCATTTTGCGGTAGGTTTCCGAAAACAGATAGGTAGAATAAAAATCCGGAGGGATCACTTTTGGATCTACCTGCTTTGCCAATCGCTCCACCACTTGTCTGGCCTCGGTTGTTTTACCGGAGCGAATCAATTGATCTGCCAGTTGTAGGAAAAGCGTCCGGTAGTTATCCGTCATACCCCGAATATTATCATCGAAATAGATATTAGGGTCGTTTAGACCTGTAAAGCGAAATTGCGCCGTGCGCCGGAGCATAACATCTGGAACCACCCGTCCTTGTGATTCATGGTGCTGAATAGGAACCACCCTCGTAGCCAACCCTTCTAACTGTAGGTAATCTTCCAAGTTAACCAAGCCATCTGGTGCAACGGTGACGGCAAAATAGATAGGGCGTTTCCAACCTTGCTCGGCATTGGTTTTGATTACGTCTAATACGGCCTGATCGTTTGGATACAAAAGACTGATTTCTTCGGAGTACGGATGTCCTTTCACGGTCCATTCCATCTTTGTGGGGGCCTGAAGCGAATCTGCCATAGCATGATTAAAAACCCCACCAGTTTGAAAGATGCTTGGGTTTAACGGAAGAGATACCTTTTGGCCGCCGCCTTCGATTGGTTGGATATCTATGGCGTCAATGGCTGCATCAGTCATAGAAATGGGCAATGGAGCCGCATTGTGAGACTTTTGGTTTTTTAATTGTCGGATGTACCACGGTGTTTGTAGCAAAGAGAGGTTTACAACGCGGACATCTCGTCGCACCCCTTCCACTTCTTGCAGATACCAGAGTGGGAAGGTGTCATTATCACCATTGGTAAAAATAATGGCGTCTTTTTCGAGAGAATTCAACATATTCCACGCATAATCCCATGCCACACGCTCGCCTTTGCGGTTGTGGTCGGCATAGTTTTCCATGAGCATATGGCCCGGCACGGCAACAAAACAAAGTGCCAGAACAGCCCCCGCTGCCCCGGTTTTGGCAGATGATGCAAGATTTCTAAGGGCCTGCCCGGCCAATTCGATCAATCCCGTGGCACCAATCCCTATCCAGAAGGCAAAGGCCCAGAAGCTGGCCACATAGGCATAATCGCGCTCCCGTGGCTGCATGGGGGTTTGGTTCAGATATAGGATAATGCCAATTCCTGTAACAAAGAATAAAATCCCCACAGCAAAAGCCCTTCGCCAGTCTTGTTTAATGTGCCAGCCCATCCCGATTAGTCCCAGTAAAAGCGGTAACCCGTAAAGAGCATTGTGCGATTTTTTCTCGCTGGGGGTTTGCATATTGGCCTCGATATTCGCATCCGGGAAAGCAATCCAAGAAGCGCCTTGGTAGTCTCCGGCTTTCCCCATGAAATTCCAGAGAAAATAACGGATATACATGTGATTTACCTGATATCGCCAGAAAAAGTCCCAATCGGAGTCGAACTGCGCATAAAACCGGATGTGCTCTTGGCTTTGGTCTGACCATCGGCGAGGGAAAAGTTTGTTTTTTTCTGGGTCTATAGTGCCCGTATCGTTGTCGTAAGAAGCGCCAGTAAGCAACGGTGTTCTGCCATATTGCTCTCGTTTCAAATAAGAAACGATGGCATCCACCGTTTCTGGATCATTCTCATCAATTGGCGGATTGGCAGCACTACGAATGAATATTAGGGCGTAGGTAGAATATCCAATAATCACCAACAATAAGCCAATACTAAATAAATTAAGCAATTGTTTTTTATTGATATGAGAGTAGTAAACCAATGCGGCTACGACAAAAGGTACCACCAACATCACAAGCCCTGGTACACCCGAACTACCAGCAAGAGAAGGCAGGCTTTGGATGATACCCGGATAAATGATAAAGAAAATAACCGAAGACAAAAGTCCGGTGATGACAATGCCTTTGAATCGTTTTCCATTGGTAAACTCCGGCTTGTCGAATTTTTCGTAGTACACCAGCAGACCCGTAAAAAAGATGGCCAACAAGTTGAGCAAGTGAACGCCTGTGGCTAATCCGAATAAGTATGCAATCAATAAAAGCCATCGGGAAGAAACCCCACCGAGTTGCCCACCTAATTTTTGTTCATCGCGGCGCACTTGGTCCACCCATTTGAAGGTTAGCCAAACCACAAGGGCTGTGAAGAACATAGAAATGGCATATACCTCGGCCTCGACCGAGTTGAACCAGTGCGAGTCGGTCACGGTAAAGGTGAGAGCTGCTATCAGACCACCGCCCAATCCCGCCACCAAGTCTAATCCTTCCCAATTTTCAAGTCGGCCTTTCCATTCCTCAATCATCCGTGTGACAATCAGATACGTAAGTAAGGTGGTTCCAGCAGAGGAAAGTACCGAGATTAGGTTGACGCTCCATGCAATTTGGGATGTCGGCATAAACATCGAGAAGAGCCGCCCAATAAGCATGTAAAAAGGTGCGCCGGGCGGGTGCGAGACCTGTAAGCCATGACCGATGGCAATAAACTCGCCACAGTCCCAGAAGGACACAGTATCGGCCATCGTCAGGAAATAGATCACAAATGCGTATAAGAAGGAAAATCCGGCGGCAATTCGATGCATTAAACGGGCATTCATTCGGCTGGGGTTTCGGTTAGGGGATACAAATTAATGGATTAAATATCTTCGGTATGTTGGGGTGCCAACGCCACGTACTCATTAACGCCGCTTACTCATGGTGCCACGATGCACGGGCGCCTTCGATGGCATTTTTGAGCACTTCGGGAGTTGTTTCGCCATAGTTAAACGCATAGGCCAATTGCCCAGACTTATGAAAGACCCATGTAGTGGGCGTCCAAGTTACAGGCAATCCCAAAAAAATACGGCGACGATGGATATATTCGTCCGAGTCTCCGAAATCTGGTAGAACTTGTTCCGACACGATTTCGGGAATCAGGTATCGGTCCATCACATCGCGTGCACTTTTGCCGTGGTTCCAGAGGGTCACAAACGTAAACGTTACGCTTTCATCTGCTGCATATGCTCCAATCGCCTCATACCAGCCAGATTTTAACTCGTTGATGGAGTTCCCACACCACGGCGCCCAGAAGTGTACCACATGGATACCCTCTTTTTGAATTCGATTTTTAACAAAAGACTCGGCAGGAGTGAGTCCTTCGGTAGGCATCACAAAACGCTTAACAGGCTCCTTATTAGGGATGGCTTTAGGTACACATCCGGCCACCCCAAAAAAGAACAGGCAGAACGAAAAAGTCCGGTGCATTGATGCTTGTTTTGGGCATAAAGTCTAAAAGATAAGGGAAAAACGGTCACTTTTTGCAAAGGTAGGGTAAAGTTCAAGTTCGTCGCCTAAAATGCAAACCCTGGTGACTCAAAAGTACATTGAAAGTATGCGGCTACCGTCTGGGCATGGTCGGCAAAAGTGGTACGGGTTCCGATGTCACGGACGATAGGGCTACCAAAGAGCAACAGAGGGACGTATTCTCGGCTGTGATCGGTGCTGGGAGTGGATGGATCGTTGCCATGATCGGCGGTGATACACAAACGTGCTTCATCGGGTAAGACCGCCCTGATTTCTGGAAGAGCCGCATCAAAAGCCTGCAAGGCCGCTGAAAACCCGGGTACGTCGTTACGATGGCCGTATTCTTGGTCAAAATCTACGAGATTGGTCCAGATAAAGGCCCGTTCGCCTGTTTTCTGCACGTCCTGTATCGCTTCGATGGTACGGCTTATTCCTTCGGCATTGGATTTTGTTTTTCGGATTTCATCGAAGCCCACATTTCCAAAAAGGTCGCCAATTTTCCCGATGGCGATCGTCCGAATGCCTTGTTTCTGAAGTGCTTCCTGCAAGGTGGTATGGGTGGGTAAATAAGAAAAATCTTTACGCTGACCGGAAAGCCGCCGTAATGCACCTGGTTCGCCGGTAAATGGCCTTGCAATTACACGGCCTACGGCATGAGGCCCCACACATACCTCGTTGCGGGCAATTTCGCAGATACGATAGAGTGTCTCGATGGGCACGCAATCGGTATGGGCAGCCACTTGAAAAACGCTATCTGCCGAGGTGTAAACAATTGGTTTACCTGTTTTTAAGTGTTCCGCTCCATACTTTTCGATGACGGCGGTTCCGGAGGCCACACAATTTGCCAGTGCGCCCGGAAGTCCACAAAGCGATACCCATTGCGCCACAAGGTCTTCGGGAAAACCATTCGGATACGTTGGGAAGGGCGTATCTAATGGTAATCCGGCCAATTCCCAATGCCCTGTAGTACTGTCTTTTCCTGCGGAGGCTTCCTGCATTTTCCCAAAAACGGCTTGTGGATGCGCAACAGCCGGAATACCCACCAACGGAGCAATATTGCCTAAGCCCGCCGCCGTAAGATTGGGCAAGGGCGGACGTGCCAAGGCACAAATATGGCCTAAAGTGTTAGAGCCTTCATCTCCGTATTCATGGGCGTCGGGTGCTTCACCTATGCCCACACCGTCCAAAACGATTGTGATCCAGATAGACATGGTTGATCAGTAATGAATTAAGGTGCAAAGGGGGGATTGAATAAGATACGTAAAAAAAGTTTCTGGATACGAATGGCTTTTTCAAAGCCTAAATGGAGGAATGTTAAAAGAAGTAACGGGATGAAACGCGCTAAACGCCTGTGAATTAGGCTGGAGGCGTTTTTTTATTTTGGGCTTTCTGCGGTTGCATAAAAATCAGACAAACTCACCTCGCCCGCTACAAATACCCGAATTCCCCCCTTCTCCATCACCATTAGGTGGCCCTTTTCAGTTACACCCGCCAAAATGCCCTGATGTATGACCTCTTTGCTCTCCCGAAGGGTGATGCGCTCTCCCAATCCGGCCAAGGCAGCTAAATAGCACCGGCGTGCATCCGAAACACCTTTTTGATACAAATGGTGTAGTTGGGTTTCTAAAGATTCCAGTATCCAACCCAAAAGGACCTCTCGGTCGAAGGTTTTACCAGAAAATATGGCCAGCGAGGTTGCTTTTTGACGCAATGTCTCCGGAAATGTAGGTTGGTTCACATTTAGACCAATCCCTAAAATAAGCGCATCGGTTCCACTGACGGTTTCTATAATCATGCCGCAAACCTTTTTTCCGTCCAACAATATGTCGTTTGGCCACTTGATTTGTACCACCTCAAAGGCCAGAGCCTTCGAGAGGACATCCGAAACAGCCACTGCCGCTGCCAACACCAATTGCCCATAATGTTCTGGTTTTATATTAGGTCTTAAAATCAGTGAAAACATAAGGTTGTGTGAAGATTCGGAATCCCATGTGCGCCCCAATCGGCCTCTTCCGGCGGTCTGGAAATCCGTAGAAACCACAGCACCCTCAGGTGTACCCGCTCTTGCCCATTCTGCGGCCAACAGGTTCGTGGACGTACAAATTTCAACGTGTTTACGAGTGTTTCCGAAATGGTTTGACATGAGCGTAAAAGGGGATTCGGTGACCCAATACCTGAATAATAGGCTTTATTTGGTAGAATATACCCAGTGAAGTTGATGAGGATGGTTGCATTACATTATCTTCATATGATCTATTCATCCATTGATCCCCGTAAATACATGTCTCAAGAGTTTAAAAAAAGCCTCACGCTCTTTAGCCTCACCATGATTGCCATCGGTGCAGCCATTGGGAGCGGTATTTTTCGCGCCGCAGGAACCAAAGTAGGGGCTTTCTTGCCCGATCATACCCTGATTATTGGGGTTTGGTTGCTAGGGGGCCTCGTTACCCTCACGGGTGCGCTCACTTTTGCCGAGTTAGGAACCCTGTTTACCAAGCGTGGCGGCATGTACGTGTATATCCGAGAAGCTTTTGGAGACTTGGCTGGTTTTTTGTATGGTTGGTCTCTGCTTGTGGTGACCAATACGGGTTCCATCGCCGGGCTGGTTGTTGTGTTCACGGATTTTTTGAAATATGTCGTGCCCATCTCCCAAGAAGTCTTGTTTTCTATTGGACCTATCCAGGTCACCGTACCCTTAGTCATCCAGATCGGAACCCTGATTGTCCTTACCCTGATTAATGTCTTTGGTGTGGATTTATCCAAGCTCTTTACCAATGTCTTTACCACTACCAAATTGGTTGGTATTGCGGCTGTAATTGTCATTGGCCTGTTTTTTATTCCAGATCCCAATCTTACGGGAGCCATGTTGGATCAGGTAAGATCCGCTGGTGCTGTACAGCCGTCCATGCCCGTCGGGTTTGGCATTGTGACGGCCATGCTTACGGGCTTGGTCGGGGTGTTGTGGTCTTATGGCGGTTGGCAACATACCACGTTTGTGGTGGGCGAGGCCAAAGACCCCTCTCGGACCGTACCGCGTGCCATGATTATCGGGGCAATTGTGATCACCACCGTTTATTTGTTAATTAATGTTGCCTATCTCAAGATACTCCCGATGGAAATCGTAACCCAGTCTAAACAAATTGCTGCCGATATGGTCTCGGTGGTATTTCCGGGAGCGGCCAAGTGGATTTCCCTGCTGATCTGTATTTCTGTTTTAGGGACGACGGGAATTTATATTTTATCTTGCCCGCGTATCTATTTTGCAATGGCAGATGATGGGTTGTTCTTCAAAAAACTCGCCGAGATTCACCCTACCTACAAAACGCCTGCCAATGCCATTGTCATTCAATCCATTTGGGCCATTGTGCTCCTCCTTTTCTGGGGCGCATTCGAAAATTTGATAGATTATGTGACATTTGTGGACTGGATTTTCTATGGTCTTACCGGCCTCTCGGTTTTTGTTTTCCGGAAAAAGTTGGCCGATGCGGCCCGCCCCTATAAAGTGCCACTCTACCCGCTTATTCCTGCCTTCTTCTGTATTGTCGCTTTTGCTTTTGTACTTAATTCCTTAATTGTGAACCCAGCCAAAAAATTCGCTGAAGCGGGTACACATTTTGGCAACGGCGAGTGGGGAAGCGCTATCTTTAGCTTGTTGAATACCGAGCCTGTGGCTGGACTTATTCTGCTTTCCATCGGAACCCTGGTGTACTTTAAGGTCTGGCGGAAAGCGAAGGCATAACTAAAATGAACATACAACCCAAAATAGGATTGGCCCTCGGCGGGGGTGGGATGAAAGGCTTGGCACACTTGGGCGCACTTTCGGTACTGGAAAAACAGGGGATAAAGCCGGACTTGGTGGCAGGGTGTAGTATCGGGGCATTGGTGGGGGTGTTTTATGCCGCCGGAATGCCTGTAGAGGAAATCCGGCAGGTTTTTATGACCCAAGACTTGCTAGAACTAATGAGCATCCGTTTAGACGGAAAAGGCTTAATTGATGTGGAAGGTTTGGGGGATTTTTTGCGGTTTACGCTCCCGTATGGCCGCTTCGAAGACTTGCCTACGCCGTTTTTCGTCATGTGTACCGACATAGAGAAGGGCGAGGAAGTGGTGGTAAGTTCCGGACAACTGGCGCCAGCAGTATTGGCATCCACCGCTGTACCCGGTATCTTTGCGCCAGTACAAATTGGAGGCCGCTGGCTGATTGATGGGGGCTTGTTTAATAACCTGCCGGTTCGCGTCTTGCTTGATAACGGAGCAACCCAAACCATTGCTGTCAGGCTGTTTAACCGCAATGATTGGCGTGTATTGGGCGAGGAAGACGCAGACGACGACCGCGACGGGGAGATTTCATGGAAAGAAGCCATCAAACACCGTCTCGTGCGTCGAACCCCGCTGAGTTTGCGTGTTTTGGAACGCTCCTTGGATTTGATGATCCAGCAAGTCGAACACTTGTATTTACAACTCGCACCACCAGATTTACTTATTGAGCCGGATGTACACGACATCAGTATTCTGGGCTTTACAGAAGACAGGGACCCTATCTTTGAGCGGGGTGTGCTTGCTGCCGAACGCTGTTTTGGCGGATAAACTGCCGAGCGCACTAAGTGGTGTCCCACATCCTACGGGTTGGATGGATTTTTTCCTTATCGTTTTAGACCAATGGCCTCCATTTGCATCCAAGGACAATAGCAGCTTGGGCATATGAGGCATTGGTTTTTTGACAAAATAGCGCCGTCTCTGTCCTAAAGTGGCTCTTATAGACGGTTTCCGAAATCGTACAAGTTGCACACTATCATCCGATACAACTTTATGGAACTGTTGAATATACATAAAACGATATGGTTTACGTTCTGGGTTTTCTTTGGTATGTTAGCCTGTAACCCGCCTCAGCCATCACCAAGCCCTTCATCCCCCCAACCCGTTACTACCGAAAAACCTACTGCTGGGTTTACCCGCATCAAAGAGACCCTCATTCGCGGGGATCGGAGCCAAAAAAAAATAGCCCTTATCATCTCGGCAGACCGGTTTGCGGAAGGCGGAGACATTGTTCGTAAAGCCCTTGCAAAACACCGCGTAAAGGCTTCTTTTTTCTTGACGGGCCGCTTTTATCGGGACACCACACGACATGCGCTGATTCTGGGGCTAAAGGAAGACGGACATTATCTGGGTGCGCACTCCGATCAGCACTTGGAATATGGTTTTGGCGATAGCTTGATTATTGGGAAACAAGAGATGACTTTGGACTTGTTAGAAAATTATAAAGCCATGGAGAAATTTGGCATTCAGAAAGCGGCTGCCCCTTACTTTCTCCCTCCTTATGAATGGTATGATGTTTCTATTGCCCAGTGGACACAAGAGCTTGGACTGAAATTAATTGCTATAACGCCCGGAAGTCGTTCCAATGCCGATTATACAACGCCCAAAATGCCCAATTACAAAAGCAGTGAGGCCATTTTGGAAAGCATTAAGGCGTATGAACAATCCGATCCGGATGGCTTTAATGGCTTTATCATGTTGATACACATGGGAACCGCTCCAGAAAGAACCGACAAATTTTATAAACGACTGGGCGAATTGGTGACATGGCTCCAGAAAAAAGAATATCAGTTGGTGCGGATTGATGAACTACTGGGGGAGAAGTCGCCTTTGCCCAAGACTATTAGAACCACCGATATCCCCGCAGATATTCCATTAGATGTCAATGGGAATGCTCCGGCTGATTATTGCCCTATTTGTCGAAAATTACACCACTCCGGCTGATTTTAGGCCAGTTGTTGCGATCTCTCGGCGCGGAGTAGGTCTATGGTCTCGTAGGCATGACGAAGGTGAGGGATCACAATCGTACCACCCACTACAAGCGCCACATTCATGGCATCTTCTAATTCTTCATTCGTAAAACCCGCCTCAATACACTGTATCAGGTGATAATCAATACAGTCATTGCACCGGAGCACCATCGAGGCCACCAAACCCAGTAACTCCTTGGTCTGACTGGACAACGCGCCATCTCGATAGGCATTGGTGTCTAAATTATAAACACGCTTAATGCCCAAGTGTGAGCCTTGCTCCAAAATGCGCTTATTCATCCGATCTCTGTACAATCGAAACTGTTCTATTCTATTCATCGGTTTTATTGGATAAGTGAATGGGTTTGGGTGAGTCCAAATGCACCGTTGGATCCCAAAGGTGTTGCGTCAGCAGAACCAGGCCGCCCTCGGTAAAGTGTATGCCCTCAGATCTGAGGCGATCTTCCATAACAAAAGGCCCACCAAAATGAAGCGCACCAGACAAACCGCCAAAACGGTTTACCACACGATGCGCCGGAACATCAGGTGGACATTGGTTTAATGCCCATCCTACTACCCTTGCGGACTGCCCCGTACCCAAATACCGGGCGATATGGCCATAGGTGGTGACATTGCCGAAGGGCACTTGGCGTGCTACGGCATAAACTCGTTCGTAAAAATCGGAAGTGGGCATAAACTATATCTCAGAAGGTGTGCTTTAAGACAAAGAAGTTACGTCAGACCTGTACCGTAAACAAGACTGAACTGCCGGATGGTGCAAGGTTGTAATAGCGCAAGAAGCCATGATGGTATATAAAAACGATGGCGGCCCAGAACGGATACCGCCACGTTTAACCCACGAGAGATGCGTTTGAGAGGTGATTTTTGCCCATTCATAACGGGATTCGTAATGGATAATAATACATTGTGATGGTAGGAGTAAAGCCTCATTGCATCATTGTCGCATGTATGTCGCATCATTGTCGCATATTGTCGCATCATTGTCGCATATTGTCGCATCATTG